>ERZ761607.2653-NODE-2653-length-18848-cov-123.998138_pt1 | contig 18848 bp, 12 predicted proteins | sample MGYA00511164_ERZ761607 | MGnify/ENA primary metagenome ERZ761607 (study PRJEB28899, sample SAMN02445080) | bioreactor sludge metagenome | biome: EBPR sludge | place: Australia: Brisbane, Thorneside Wastewater Treatment Plant | collected 2011-06-22 ...
CCTGCCTCATGTTGCTTAAATCCCATAACCAATCCCCTAATTTGTTACACACTCCAATACCATAGCAACCCCAATTTTATATTTAGCCCGGAGATTGCCTTGTTTTTGTGCCTCCTCACACAATCGGTAGGAATATTCATCATTAGAGGCACTTAATGTGTAACCGCCCAGTTTATTGTCAAGTTCATCGGCTCTTTTTACCAAGGCTTCGCTGCTGCTGTTTTGCAAATAGGCAGCCAACAAATCGGCAGGTACAAATACGCCGTCTAAATAATCGGTAGTTTTTGAGATGTAGTAAATGGGATAAGCTCTTTTGGGGAAATCTTTAATCTCATTTTTCACCTTCCCGTATTCTATGGCTGCTTCTTTGTGTTTACCCTCCTTAAAAAATTGCTCTGCTAATGTTAGTATTTCTCTTGCAGAGGGCACAACCGGCTTGGGCTCCGTTATAATTGGCGTTTCGGGTAATGGATTGTTAAATATCTTTTGCTCAATTAGGGCATTTTGCAATAGTAGCCTAACTGTAGTGTTGTTGTTTTCATCAACAGGCACTGTTGAAATATTTATTTTTTGAGAACTACAGCTTTCATTAAGTATAACATTAGCAACATTGAACTCACATACATAATTACTGGCTTTTTTTGAAAAGGTTAAAATAATGCCTACTTCGGTTATACTTGAAGGCATATTGGTGCCGGTAATAATTTCTATGGCTGCAATATCTTGGTTTACTAATCTTACACTCCACAAATCGCGGTCTTGTAATAAAGACATAAGATTTTCGGTGATATTAATATAAGGCTCGTAGTTCTGGTCGCTATTGTCATCGGGTAAATTGCTTATAAAGATATTTACCTGCCTCCCCTTGATGTCTATAGGGCATTGCGCCAAAGCAAATTGAGCGGCAAAAAAGAAAGCAAAAAAAATAAAAATGGCAAGTTGTTTCATAGGAATGTGTTTTAGAAACATAAATTAAAATTTTTGAGCTCTTGGTTTTCTGATTGTATGTTTACAATAGCTGAGCATTTGGCGTTGTTGCTATCTTTATTAAGAGCTATTTTATGCTCACCTACCGGCACGTTGGAAACTGAAATACTTTTTTCATTTTTATACAATGCACTAAATTCTTTGTCGTCAATCCAAATAGATTTTTTTTGCATTGGTTTATTCACAAATAAAACGATAGTTACCTTTTTAGGAGAAGGTGATGGCGTAGTGTTGCCGGTGCCTGCCGAATTGCCACTTGTAGTTCCCGATGTACTGGAAACAGGTGTTGTTTGAGTAGCAGTAACCGCAGGGTTTGATTGATTGCTGTTTCTTACCGGTTTAGTGGTTGTACTTGTGGGTTTGGTTGCAGTATTATTGTTAGCTGTTGTATTTAGTGTTTTTGGAGTTTCGGTATTTTTACCCTCATCGGGTATATTACTTTCTTGGATTGAGATTTTTGGTAGAGTATCCTGGGGTGGGGTAGGATTGGTTTCCTGTTGCACTTGGGCAATTTCGGGTATAGTTTTTTGTTGTTGTAATAAAAAATAACCTACCACACAGGCAATAACGGCTAAAAGTACACCACCTACAAATAAAGGTGTATAAGTGCGTTTAGCAATTGTAGTTTCTGGTACATTAGCGTAAGGTACAGCTTCTACTAAAGATGATTGCTGGTTATACTGTTTGGGCTGAACAATTTTTCGCAACTCTTGACTTATGGAGTAGTATGCTTTATCGGGGTCTGCCCAGTCTTTTATCGGCACTACTTTACCATCAAGCAATGGTAGTGCTTTTGCTTTTGCAAAAGGCATGGTGTACCAATCGCAGTACCTTACAATAATGGGGATAACCGTAGCAGTTCCTTGTGCATGTTTTTGCAAAATGGGTTGTAGCAGTCTGTCCACACAAAAATCGGAAGCCAAAAAATCGGCGCTCACCAATAGCATAATGATTTGTGCATTAGCTATTTGTGCTTCGGTAGCTTGCAAATAATCTTCGCCCGCTAAAATTTCTTCGTCTGTCCACGCGCTGATAAGTCCTTGTCTTTCCATTGTATTTAAATGGGTACTCAGCTTATCTAAAAAGGACTTATCGGCATGGGCATAAGCAATATAAACTTGTCTTGCTTCCACCTTCACTAAATTTTTGCAATAATAAGGAAAATTATTTTGCAAGAGGTAACTGATTTTGAATTATTTACTAACTTCTGGACTGAATTTTTTGCTGCCTAATCCGGTTTTAGCGTTTTTTACTTTTTCCTGAATAAAAAACCCAAATTGACAAAAGTGAATTACCATTTCCCAATACCCCAATACCATAGCTCCAATAATAGCAAGGTAGGGTAAGTACCCACCCGAGGTTTTTATTACACACCCAACTTAGGCAGCCTCATCTGGTAAAACAGGTGGGGCTGTTTGTTTTTGTCTTAATCGGGTGTTTTTATGATTTTATCTATTAACTTTGCAAATAAAACATCGGGCATGAAAAATCTGCTTCATTTAGTTTGGGTCTTATTGTTGGTAATGAGTGTGCCGGCTTGTAAATTGGGTAAAACGGCACAGCAAACCAAAAATGATGGTATCATAGAAGTGGTGTTTTTACACATCAACGACATTTACGAAATTACCCCCTTAGAAGGTGGTAAGGTAGGTGGGTTGGCAAGGGTAGCCACCGTGCGCAAAAATCTGTTGCAAAACAACCCCAATACCTTTACCATACTGGCAGGCGATTTTTTAAGCCCCTCTCTGCTGGGTACCATTAAATACGAGGGTGAGCGCATCAGAGGGCGGCATATTGTAGAAGTGCTGAATACACTGGGTTTGGATATTGCCACATTTGGCAACCACGAATTTGATATAAAAGAGGACGAACTGCAAAGCCGCATCAACGAATCAGAGTTTAAGTGGACATCGGCAAATGTTTACCATAAACGCGGCGATTATACCATGCCCTTTGCCAAACAAAAGAGCGGAACCGAAGAGCTTTTTCCCGAAACAATGGTGCTGCCGGTGCGCGATGCCGATGGCACTACTGCCAATATAGGTTTATTTGGTATTACCGTACCATACACCAAAACAGATTATGTACATTACACCGATTATTTTGAAGCGGCAACCAAAGCGGTTAAAGAACTAAAACCCAAAACCGATGTGATTGTGGCGCTTACACATATAGACGTGGACGAAGACAAAAAATTAGTAGGAATGTTGCCCGATGTTAAATTAGCTATGGGCGGACATGACCACGATAATATGTACCACAAAGTGGGCGAGAGTATAGTAGCCAAAGCCGATGCCAACGTTAAAACAGTTTACGTGCACAGGATCATTATTAACCAAAACACTAAAAAGGTAAATGTTGTTTCTAACCTGATACCCGTAAATGACCTCATTCCCGAAGAGCCCCAAACAAAAGCCATTGCCCAAAAATGGGTAGAAATAGGTAACAGCAGTTTTACCAAAATGGGTTTTAATGTGAATGAAGTTTTAGCCCATATAGACCCTGCCAATCCTTGGGACGGACGGGAAAGTACCGTGCGCCACAAACCCAGCAATTTGGGGCAAATGATAGCCAAGTCTATGTCGGCTGCTTTTCCCGAATCGGAATGTGCCTTGCTCAACAGCGGCTCTATAAGGGTTGACGACCAACTTAGCGGCGATATAACCCAGTTTGATATTTTGCGCACCCTTCCGTTTGGTGGTTACGTGGTAGGGGTGGAAATGAAAGGCTCACTACTCGAAAAAGTTTTACAGGCAGGCTTAAAAAATATAACCAAAGGCGGATATTTACAGTGGGACCGCATTAAACCCGATGCCAACGGAAACGGGTTTTTGGTGCAGGATAAACCTATTAACCCCAACAAAGTATATTTTGTGGTATTGCCCGATTTTTTGCTCACCGGCGTAGAAACCAATTTAGACTTCCTCAAACCCGATAACCCCGAAATTGTAAAACTACATAAACCCGATGCCACGGATAAATCGGATTTTCGGAACGATATACGGCAGGTGGTTATTGAATACATAAAAAAACTAAAATAAAAACAGCAAGACAAAAAAGGGCAAAAATTTTCTCTTTGTAGCGTTACTATTCTTGTAAATAGCGTCATAAAAACGTCATAATAGCTACCTTTGCATATAAATTATTTAACCCCAAAATCTGCTAACATGAAGCAATTTTTGTCTTTTTTGTGCCTGATATTCACCGTTCATTATGCTCAGGCACAGTACGAAATGGTTGTGTTTGAGTATGAAAAAAACTATTTCAACCAAGGAAACCCCCTGCCAGCCGAAAGTTTTATTATGCTAAGTGGTCAAGTTGATCAAGGAATAGATATGGTAAAAGTGGAACTATACAAAGGGGGAAGTTCCAAAAGAAAAAAAGCATTGTATGAAAATACATGGAAACGGTCATACAGCAATATAGGTGAAAAGTTCGATCTTCCACTCAACTATAAACTACATGGCGGCGAGCAGTACGATGTGGTTATGAAAAACTACCGCAGCGCTAACGAAACTGAAAAAATGAACTTGCGCCAAATCATAAACAGCACCCTTGATGCTTATGTGGACGGCATCATTTCTGTTGAACGCCGGAAGCTCAATATAGCCAAGCCGGCAGGAGCTATCATTAAAGACTTAAACGGTATTGTGCAGCAAGGAACAGCTTTTTATGAAAATAAAATCAATTTTGAGTTCCCGGGATTTTCGGATATTATCAAAATAAAAATTGAGCAACTAAATAAAACCAAACTCCGTCGCGGGAATATCGTATTTGCATCGGGCGACAAAAAGATGAAACGCACCGAAACCAAACGGTTAATGTCGGAAAAACTTATTACCGAGCTAAAAACAGCGCTTCATACCGAGATAGAGCAATATATAAATACCAATTTACTGGTTCTCCATGACTGGACGGAGGTTAATAATTACCCCACCGAAAAAACGCGCAATATCCTCTCTATCAATGCCGGTTATGGAGGTGTGTATTTTGACGGTGATGTAAACAACCTCTCCTATGACAGCGCTCCTTATGTAGGGTTATCGTTTCCGTTTGGTAAATCTGCATTCTCTTCCCAATTTTGGAGCAAGACTTCATTCTCTTTGGGCGCTTTTGTTACCAATTTTGAAGACGAAGACGGCAATGTGGTTACAGGTCCTATATTCGGCCGCCCGTATTATGTTGCTTTGGGGTATAAGGTGTTTAAGTTTATCAGAATTAATGCCGGCGCTACTTTCCTTGAAAAACAACGAACCGAGTTTGGTTTTAACGTAAATGATGTTAGGATAAGACCTTTTGTAGGGGTAAGCGCTGAACTGAACCTCTGGCTCGGATTGGGCGATAAGGGTAAATAACTTGCTGCTTATGTTATCTTGCAACTATAGCAGATAAACCGCCGGCATAAATTACCCACCTGCCATTTACAATACACGTTATCTTTATATATAATTGAGAGTTGCCGGTGTAGCTGTTTTTACCCGTGTTCAGTTTATTTAACATTTGCATACTGCTGAGCAGTTACCTGCTTCTTTGTTCACCTTTTTAACTCGGTAGTCATGAAAATAAAATTTAGCATGCCTTTCCTTTTAACCGCCTGTTGCCTACTCTTTTTATCATCAATGGCAACGGCTCAAAATGACGACTACGGTTGGCGGCTTGGTGCTGGCATTGGATATATGGCTTATTATGGCGACCTTACCGATAATGATGTGGGTAAGGCATTTAAGAATCATTACCAATGGAATGCCAACCGCGATCTCGCCTTTTCTCTTTCATTAGAAAGGCGACTTACCTCCGGCATCAGTTTGCAGTTGAGTGGTAATAGGGGTTATATTACTGCCAACGACCGTAACAGAGCTTTTACTGACCCGCTGTTTAACCGTGCATTGAACTTTAGAACCGAAATAAATGACGGCAATCTTTCCTTTGTTTTCAAAACTGATAACGACAGGATATTGGGCGACAAAGCATTTATTGCACCTTATTTTTTACTTGGTGCCGGTATTACAAATTTTAGGGTTTTTGCCGACCTGCAAGATGGCGACGGTTCTTTTTATGATTACACCCTCCCGCTACTATCTGACGGTACTTACGAAACCGAAATTACCAATATCGGGACAGAGAAAATTGCCAATTATGCAACATTGGTGCCCCATGTAAATGCCGGCTTGGGTTTGCGGTTTCGGTTTTGGGGTACTTTTAGCCTCCATTTTCAAACCGATTTACGCTATGCCCTGAGCGATTATTTAGACGATGTAGGCAGCCCAAACTTTCGCACCTCGTTTAGCAATGAGGTGCAGGCTTTTGCCGGAAAGCCCAATCCGCAATACACCGGCAATAGGGGTAAAACCGACAAATTGAACGATATTTATGCCATCAGCACGGTATCGCTCCGCATCAACTTTGGTCGCAAAAAGGAAACATTTTTACCGCCGGTTTTTTATGCCCAACAAGTACAAAATACGGGTAACCAATTGGTGCAGTTGGTAGCTAATGAGGTTAAAGTGGGCACAGAAACCATTGTGGTTTATGATACCATTAAGGTAATTGAAAAGGGTTATACCGCAAAGTATGACAGCGCCGGCATAGGGCAAACCAAAGCGCTGGTGGACTCGCTGAGGCAGGTGCAGCTTAGTAATCAGCAAATGGCGGCTCAGTTGCTTGCGGCACAACAGGCTTTTACCCAAATGCAGCAAGAGTTGAGCAGTAAACCCGATGAATCTGATGCTCAAATGCTTGCTAAACAAAATGCCTTGTTGAGTCAAATGGATTCTTTACAAAAGTCGGTTACAAATTTATACATCGTATCCGCCAATACTTCGGACAAATCGGGTAAGCCCGATTCTTTGACCACTGATGCCGCCTATACCGCCCAATTTAAAATGCTTAGGGCAGAATTAGACCGGTTGCGCGCCGAGCAATTAGCTGCTAACAAACCTTCGCTATACCCCATGCAAACAACGGCAGCCCCAATAACCACCACAGCGCCGGCAGCAGGTTTAGCCCCGGTAATGCCCGTAGTTGCTAATACTCAACAAACGCCCCCTGCCAATGCAAACGCTTACCAAAGCCTGAAAACGGATATGGAAGCGCTAAAAACACAAATATCGCTGCTGACCAATGCAGTAAATGCACAAACACAAATGCTGGCAAAGCAGCCTCAAACTATTAGTATGCCGCCGGTAATCGTACAACAACCAACTGCCGCTGCCATACCCAACCAACAGTTTGAAACGGCTTTACAAAACATCAATAACCAACTTTTTTTGCTGAGCAACCGCATTGGCTTATTGGAGCAAAGACCACCCACCGTTGCCTCCTCAACTGCTCCGGCAAGTGTACAGCCATCGGTAGTAGTAAATCAGCCCGACCCCTCCGGAACACAGGCATTGCTCAGTATGGTTGAGGATTTGCGCCGTCAAATTCAATTGCTAAACGCCAAAGTGGGTGAGTTGGAGCGCAGACCCGATGTGGCGCCCCCCTCTATTAATGTAGAGCCACCTGCCACACCCGCCCCTGCCGGGTTACCTGCCCCGCCGCCGGTAAACACCATACCTACCAATACCAAACCGCCCCTATCGCCCGGCTATTTGGCAGAAGTTGATAAATTGGGTAGCGTGAGCATCTTTTTTGACGTTAATTCAACCGTAATCACCGACGTTGAACTTAAAAAGGTTGAGCGGGTTGCCGAGGTTATTCGTAAGTATCCCGAAGCGCGCATTACCATAAACGGTTATGCCGATAGCACCGGTAATGCCGATTACAACCGAAAACTATCCGAGAAACGCGCCCAAGCTGTTAGAGACAGGCTCATTCAGGGCTTCCGTTTGAATCCGCAGCAGGTTATTCTCAATGCTTTTGGCAATACCGATGCCCTACCCGGCGCTAACTCGTTCGACAGACGAGTCGATTTGCAATGGGTTAAGTAATCATCGGGCAGTATTTTTACTGATTTTCAGTCGTTTTGCCTCCGCAGTGTATAGGTTGCCACCGGGTGCAGCCTCTGTTTGATGTATAAATTGAGCTAATCACCCCTGTTTTCAGCAAAAAGGGCACACAGATAACGCAGATTAAACGGATAAACTCGGGTAAAAGTGAATCATTTACCCAATTGAGCCTTTATTTTTTAAAAATCGGCGTTAATCAGCGCCATCCGTGTTATCCGTGTGCTAATTTTTGCCGGTTTTGCGCTCCTACCTTTGTGTACCGGTTTACATCAAACTCGGGTTACTCCCTTGCCACCTTAAACTTCGGAGGCAAATCGTTATTGGGAGAAGTGCTAACTACTGTTGGTAGGGAGTAATGAAACTTGCTGAAGGTTTGTATAGCCCTTTATTGATAACGGTAGCCAATTAGTATTTGTTACCAATGACCATTTTCTTCTGAGCGCAGCAAATCGGGCGATATGTCAAATAATTGCTCCCGCTGTTTGGTATAGCCAAAAACAGTATTAACCAATCGGGCGGGAAGTGTTTGCATTAGCTCCAGTATTTCGGTTTCGGGCATGGGTATAGCCATGTACTCCCTGTTGTTGAAAAAGATGAACAGGGTGGTAAGTTTTAACATACTGACACCAAACGGTAGGCTTTCTATTTTACGGTAATATACCCACGCTACTTCGTGGGGTCTTTGTATCAATATATGAAGCAAAAAGCGGCGTTGGGTATCGTAGCGCAATAACCCTTGTGCAAGAAAATATAAGCCCGTAAAACCCACTAAGAGCAAAATAACCGAAAAAGTGTAAATCGTTTTAATCGGAAAGTTACCATCTATTGCCAAAATACCAATAATGGCAATAAAAACAAGACAAAAACCCGCCCCAACTTTCAGGTTTTTATCGCGCTTTAATGCTTTGTTTAAAATGACAATATCGGGTGCAATGACTGGTTTATGGTGTTGGTTATGCATGGGTAGTGTATAAAAAAACAGTATTTTCTGCTACAAACAATAAACGTAAAACAAGTTGAAAAGGTTATACAATTTAGGCGGCGCAAAAAAACAAATTTTGAATGAACTAATTGCAACCAGTGTAGAGCTATAATCCTCTAACCTTAATTTTTGCAAGATATGACAACAATATCGGGACAGTTACTTAAAACAGGCGTTCAATTGGGGTACAGAGCTGCCAATACCATTAAAGCTGTTAAACCCGAAAAGCCAATTCAACAGCAGGAAAAAGTGCTGCGGTATTTGTTGCAAATGGCACAACAAACCCAGTTTGGCAGAGCTTACGGATTTGAAGAACTGCTGCGTTCTAAACAATGCACTAAGGAGTTTAGAAAAAGGGTGCCTGTATTTGATTATGACTCACTTTACAAAACTTGGTGGCATCAGTATCAGGATAATGCAGTAGGTGCAGCAGATGTAACCTGGCCCGGCAAGGTAAATTACTTTGCTCTTAGCTCAGGTACTTCTACCGGCACCAGCAAGTATATTCCCGAAACCGACGACATGCTGAAAACATTCCGCACCACAAGTATGCGGCTTATATTTACCTTGCCCGAGTTTCACCTTCCGTCTCATTTTTGGGGTACACAAATTTTAATGATTGGCGGCTGTACCAACCTTAAAAAACGCAACAACTTTTACATGGGCGATTTGAGCGGCATTTCGTATAACAAACTGCCCAAGTGGTTTAACCACTACTACCAACCCCATAAAAACATTACCGATATTGATGACTGGTTTGCCCGCCTTGAGCTGATTGTGGAGCAAGCTCCCAATTGGAACATTGGCGCGCTGGTGGGTATTCCGTCTTGGATTAGCCTGATGTTGCAACATATTATTGACAAGTATGGCTTAAACACCATGCACGATATTTGGCCAAATTTATCGGTATTGGTGCATGGCGGTATTGCTTTTGAACCTTACCGCAAGGTTATGGAAAAACAGTTTGGGCAAAAAATGATTTATATTGATACTTATTTTGCCTCCGAAGGGTCTATTGCTTTCCAATCCCGCCCCGATACGCATAGTTTGCAAATGGTATTGAACAATGGAATGTTTTTTGAGTTTGTGCCTTTTAACGACCAAAATTTTACCCCAAACGGCGAAATGTTGCCTAATGCCAAAACGCTGCTCATAAACGAAGTGGAACCGGGCAAAGATTATGCTTTATTGCTTAGTACTTGTGCCGGCGCTTGGCGTTACCTTATTGGCGATACCATCAGGTTTACCAACGTTGCCAATGCCGAAATCATTGTTACCGGCAGAACCAAGCATTTTTTGAGCCTTTGTGGCGAACATCTGTCGGTTGATAATATGAACCACGCCATTGAAGATGTTGAAACGGAACTGAATATTTCTATACCTGAATTTGCTGTTTGCGGGGTAACCGAGGACAACCGCTATGCTCACCGCTGGTTTATAGGCACCGATGCAAAAGACATAGATGTGCCTACTTTAACCCGAATTTTAGACCAAAAACTGAAATCCCTGAATGATGATTACTGCACCGAGCGCGAATCAAACATTTTGAGCCACATCAGTGTGGAGATTTTTCCGGTTAGCGCTTTTTACAGTTGGATGGAAAAATCGGGTAAAATGGGCGGGCAGCATAAGTTTCCGCGTGTACTTAAAGGGCAGGCGCTTCAAACATGGTTAGAGCATATTGATACGTTGTAATTAACTGCTTCAACCCCAAAAACAAACAGCGGCAAATGCTCTTTAGGCATTGCCGCTGTTTGTTTTTTATACTCAATGATGCGCTCCGTTTATTTACGTCCGTTCATCCAGTTGCGCAGTAATGACATACCCATAGCTGCCACGTCGTCCATAACATTGCCGTCATTGTTGCGGTCTAATAGTTTGCCAATTAAACCCATGTTTTTGGGATCGGTTTGTTTCACGTCTTGTACGGAGGTATTAAGTAGCTGCGCCAATCCTTGAGCGTTTAAACCTTGTGAACGTTGTTCTTTACCCAACATACCCATTGCTAAGGGAGCGGCAATTTGCATAATGCTTTGGGTGGTTTGTTTGTCTAAGCCGGTGTTGGAGCTTATAAAATCGGCTACTTGGTTAATTTGACCGCCAAAAACATGCCCCATAATGCCCATGCCCGGACCTTGGGAAAAATTGCCCAAAAAGCCTATCATGTTTTCTAATACGCTGCCATCGTGGTCTTTTTCTACTGCATTATATAGCGCTTGTGCGCCTTCTTCTTGTGAGGCATTGTTGGCAAGGGCGGTGGTAAAAATGGGTAAAAACTGGCTCAGCGCCAATTGGGCAGCGCTTTTATCAATACCTAATTGCTGACCAATCATTTCGGCTGCCTGACCGCCAAATTGCTGCGTGAGCAAATCTACAAAATTTGCGTTGTTCATGGGAAAAGTTTTTTAAAAGTGGGATATTGTTTTGGGTTTATGACGAATAACGAGCAAGAAAGTAACGGTTGTATCGGAGTTTTGTAGTAATCATCGGGTATTTTGATTAACACCCGATGATTACAAAACAGATTAAGATTAGCAACTATCGGTTTACCACTAATTTTGCGCTTTTTACCACTCCTGCCGATTGTGTTTGTACCAAATACATGCCCGATGCTAACCGGCTCACATTCACTTGTGTTTGTACTACACAAGAGCCATTACTATTGTTGGCTTGCTCTTGCAACATAAGTTTACCACTCAGGTCATAAATGTTGATGGTAGAAGCGCCGCCTCCTGCTGCAAACGTTAGGTTTATGGCATCGGAAGCAGGCATGGGGCTAATGGCAATGTTTTCGGGTACATCGTTGCCGGGTGCCAATATACTTACAGTGCCAAGTGTGCGGGTAGTACCGTTAAAATCGGTTTGGGTAAGTTGATAGTACACGGGTTGGCAGGCAGGGTACTTATCGGTATATTGGTATTGACTGCCGGTAATGGTGGTGCCGGCGGCGGTAATTTTGGCTATTTGGGCAAAATTTTGCCCATCGGGGCTGCGCCATAGGGTAAAGAAGTCGCTATTGGTTTCGGTGGCGGTAGCCCAACTGAGCAGGTTGCCCTGTGCAGTGGCTTCGCCTTTAAAGTACAAGAACTCAACCGGTATATTTTTTAAGCACAAAAAGTCTTGACTGGCAAAAGCGGTTTGGCAGCCATACACATCGGCAACCTCAAAGAAGTAGGAGGTGGTACTGTTGAGCGTAAATACTATCTGAATTGATGAGCCAAAGGCTATGGCGCCAAAAAAGTCGCCGGCAGAAGTGTAAAAACTGCTGTTGTCATACTGCGGGTAGCCGCCCGAAGGGAAGATGGTAACGAAATAGTCGCCTGTATTCCAATCGCAGTATTCGTTTATAGTAATGGTTACCGGAGCAAGGAAAATAACGGGCGTACCGGCGGCAATATCTATGCAGGGGTCGGCAAGGAACGGACCGCCGTTGCCATCGGGCAGGGCGGCTATGGCAGAAACATAGTAGGTGGTGTAATACTGTGCGCCGGGGGCTAAATCGGCAAAGGAGAAAGTGCCAGTAGTGTTTACCGCCAGAATGGCGCCGGCAGTTTCATCGGGCGAGGTGTGCAGGGCGTAAAACAGTTCTTGCCCGGCATCTAACTGCTCATCGCCCAAGTTGGTAATGGTTACACTTTGGTTGGCACAAACCAATTGTAAATCGGCGGGCATGGTGCCTGCTTCGCCGGCAGAAACCGATACCAATGCGGTAGCAGTGGCATTGCAGCCTGCTGTGCCTACGGTATAACTTACCTCATAAATGCCGGCATCTAACCCAAGTGGCGAAAAGATGCCTGTAACAGGGTCTATACCGGTTCCGCTCCAAGCGCCGCCCGGCGTAACGGGTACAAACAATGCCGGACCTGCACCTTGGCAAAAATCGAACGAATCAAAAGCGGGGTCGGGCGGGGTAGTTACAAATACCGATTGTACGGAAGTATTGGGGCAGCCGTTTACCACCACATTAAGGGTAATGGCAATAGGGGTGTTGTAGAGCGAAGAAGGCACGGCTGCCGGGTCAAATACGCTGTTTGTAACGCCTGTGCCGGTAATAACTGCACCCGGGGTGGCGGGCACTAAGGTAACGGCGGGGTCGGTAACGCAGTAGGTATTACCGTTTATGAGGTTGCCGTTTTGGTCGGTATAACCGGCATCGGGCAGGGTGCTTACGCTAACGGTAGTAGTGGCTACGCTGGTGCAGGAGGGAATGGTGCCTACAGTATAGGTTACGGTGTATGTGCCGGGGGCTAAACCGGCCGGGTTAAACAAACCGGTGGCGGCATTTACCACGCCGATGCCACTCCATGTGCCACCCGGCAAGGAGGCTTGCAAAAATGCCGGAGAATCGCCGGGGCAAAAATTGAGCGGGAAGGCTTCTACCTGCTGCTCGCCCAGTACGGTAAAGGTTTGGCTGGTTACATCGCTGCCGTTGCAGGTGCCGGGGTTAATGGCAAGCAGGGTTATGGTATAAACACCGGGTTCGGTAAAGGTATAGTTGGGGCTAAATTCATTGGAGGTACTGCCATCGGGAAAAGTCCACTGGTATTCTAAGGCATTGGTACTGGTGTTTTGGAGCGTAATGGTATAAGGTACGCAGCCGGGCGGGGGCAGGGTAAACTCTGCTACGGTGGGGGCTACTTCAAAGCTGAACTTAATGCACCCAAGGTTGCAGTTGGTAGAGTTGTTTACATTAGACCATGCGCCGGGTGTAGTGGGGAAGAGGTCGGAGCCGCCGCAGCCGGCGCATACCGCTTGGTAAATGATGCCTTGTTTATCGAAGCGGCTGGTGCCGCCGTCCACGTGTTCGCCGGTGCCGGTGGGCGAGCCAAAGAAGGTGGCATAGAGTAGGGTAGAGGCGTTTTCGCCTAACACTATAAAGTAGTAATCGCTGCCATCGGTGGTAGATTGGTAAGCGCCGGGGGTAATGGGCAAACCGGTGGTGGTGGAGCCTGCTAAGGAGCTGTTTACATTGCCGCCCCAGCCCGATACGTAAATCTGGAAGCAGTTATCTACAAGAAACGCGGTGGGCGATATATTGGGTGCGCCGTTGCCATTGCCAAACGTGGTTGACCAAATGGTGGTGGTGAGGTCGTTATTGAATTTGTGTATGTACTGGCCACTGTTGGGGTTGGTGTAAACGCCGGGGGTAACGGGGTAAACACCTGCCGTTTGCCCTACGGTATAAACGTTTAACTCCGAATCAATATCTACAAAAAATGATTGGTCGTAAAGGGTGGTGCCTAAAAAGGTAGAGGCGAGCAGGTTGGTACCATCGGAACTGATTTTGGCAAGCCAGCCATCGGCAAGACCGCCGTTAAAGCCGGTATCATAAGCGCCGGGTGTGGTAGGGAAATTGCTGCTGTTGGTGCCGCCGCATACATAAATGGTTTCGTCTTCGTCCATTTTAATGGAGTAAGCGGCGTCATCGCCGGTGCCGCCAAGGTAGGTGCCCCAAATCATATTGGTAAGCGAAGGGTTTAGCTTAATGAGGCAGGCATCTTGTGCGCCTACGGCAAACTCGGAAACTACGCCGGGGGTTGCCGGAAAATCGGGCGAGTTGGTGGAGCTGGCAAGGTAAATGTTGCCGCCGGCATCTATGAATACCTCGCCTCGGCTTTCATCGGCATAATTGCGTTTGAGGGCGGTAGAGAGGTTTAACCCGTCATTGCCTACGCCGCCTATGTAGGTAGAGCCTACCAATGCGCTGCCATCGGGGTTAAACTTGGTAACAATGATATCGGAACCGGGTCCGCTTTGGAAGGGTATGGAGTTAAAGGTTACGGCAAATCCGCCATTAAACGACTCATCAAATGCGCCCGAGGTGGTGGGGTAATTGGTGGAGCCGGTGGTGCCATATACAATGAGTTCGTTTTGAGGGGTTACTATCATACTGTGGGGAACCTCGCTGCTGCTGCTGCCACCCAAATAGGTGGAGTAGATGAGCGTGGAGCCGGTGGGCGAAAACTTGGAAATACTGATATCAACGGCAAACGGACCAAATACATCGCCGCCGGCAAAGTTTACCTGAAATGCCCCGATGGTTGTGGGATAACCAATGCCAAACGATGCGCCGCCGGCATACAGGTGCCCTGCGTTATCGTAGGTGGCGGTAAATCCCCAGTTATCGGAAGTAGCGCCGGTATAGCTTGAAAAAATGAGGGTGGGGTCAATGATGAGTTCTTTGGTGGTATCGTATCCTTCGGGAAAGCTGAAACTAACCGTATTGCCCGATACGCTGAAAAGGCAGGGCACTTGGGTAAGTTGTCCGCCTATGTATTGGTAGGCGTAAGGTTGCTCTTCTATAATGGTGTTTACGGAGGTAACCATGTGCAAATTACCGTTTTGCACCATTAGCTGGTCTAACCCCTCGTATTGCAGCATAATATCGGCGGTGTTGGCACCGGGGGCTACAATAAAATCGTATTTAACCGTGCCTCCTGTGCCATACAGGCGGAGGTCTATACCATTATATAGGTTGTAATAATCTACCTGATGAAACAACCCTACGTGCCCTTTCCACTTAGTGGGGTCGTTGCCTATAAAATAGTTTCGGTACGACTCGTGCTGGCAGGTAGCCTGTGCCATAGAGGGCAGGTTTACCGCACCGGCAAACAATACCTGAAAGGCATGGCAACGAATATCCATGTTGGTAAAGTCAATATCGGGGTTGTGATGCGCCTCATGTATCATGTCTAAATCTGCCGGATTTACGAGCATATATGTTAGCCTATCGGATTCTAAAAACAACCGAGCGGCGTTTAGCTCTACTTGATACTTAATGTTACTGTTCCACTGCCCTTTATTTTCTATAAAGTTGAGGTAGGTTTCGGGCAGGTTTTCCGATTCGCAAGCCTGCACTGCTGCGGGTATCATGCAGCAAACCAATAGGGCGGCTAATAAGGTTAATGCGCTTAATTTTTTCATGTTAGCACGTTAGTATGTAGTGAATAAATTTTTTTTGGTTTCGACCATTTTTTGTGCCGGTGTTAAATATAGCCTGCAAAATACTACATACTTTTTAAATGGGGCATGGGTAGGGGTATTTTTTTTAGTTTTTAGTGGATAGTTGCTCTGGGGAGTGGTGGTTGGCTACCCAAATTTGACTATATTGTTAACCAAAGGCTGCCGAGTAATGGTGTTTAACAGGCAGTAATTGTCTGCTTTGCATACGCACTACAAAAAAAGCGTTACCTTTCGGTGTAAAATTATCATCTCATGAGCACATCTTACCTATCTGTTTGTATGTTGTGTATGGTGGCGCTACTTACTGCCTCATGCAGTAGTAGCGCTAAATTGGCTTGTCCAAATTTTTCAAAAGGCAATGTAACAACAGCCGCTGCGGGCAATGCCCATTCCCGACAGCATAATTTGGTTAAACGTTTTGTGCGTAAAAGCAACACCGTACTTAAAAAAGGACATGACCTAAACGCCAAAACAGAGCCCACATTTGCCCCGCCGCCCGATAACATGTTTGCCGGCGCCGATGTAGTGTCTTTACAGCCCTCTGTTACCATGCTGCAACCTGCTGCAACTGTAAAATTGCCTGCACGCATTACCACACCGTTTTCGGCTGCACATTCACCCGCTACTCCAATAAGAAAATCGGCTCTTAAAAGGGGAAAACTAACTGATGCCTCGCTTTTTTTTCCTGCCGATTCCCTGCCTAAAAAGCCAACCGCAAAAAAGCCCGAACCTACGGCTGACCAAATTAAAGAGGCTGATAAATTAGCTAAAATAGGGGCTACACTGAGTATTGTAGGTTGGTTTTTGCCTTATTTGGGTATGCTTACGGTAATTGGTGGCTTAGTACTTTTAGGAATAGCTAAAAGAAAAGGAACCTCAAAGAAAAGATTGGTTAAAGCAGCATTTATTTTCAACATTGTTATGTTAGCTATTGCTGTTATTGCAAGTTTTCTGTTTTTTTATTGGCTTCTTTATGGGGTATTTGTTTGGTAATGTAGTGGCAAGTTTTGGAATTAACCCTTTTTTTGTTGGGTTTTGGGTGGGGTTTGCGCTTGTGCTGCTGATGTGCCAACCAAAAAAATCAAGAGAAAGATATAGTGTTTCATAGTAGGGTAGTTTGGATGGTGAGGAAATACAAACAGCCTTCTACCTATACCGCATTGGCGTAGGCAGAGGTTGAAATTAAAATAAATGCCCGATGTGGGTAAAGCCTGCATAATGTTTGGGTACACTTGTTAAAATGGGCAACAGATTTCGGTGCGCTGCACCTGATAAAAACATTTTTGCCTCTGTTCTACCAAGATAACGGGGCGCTGCCCCTTGGGTGTTAGTAATTGACCCTCATAAATTGGCATTTTTGGTTTTACAAAGGTGCAGCGCACCGTAATATAGGTAGCCACCAAGTTAATTGCCCTATTAACAAGGTGCAGCGCACCGAAATATAACGTAAGGTTGAAATTAAAATAAACGCCCGATAGAGCAAAGCCTGTGTGTGGTTTAGATGCACTTGATAAAACCGGCAACAGATTTCGGTGCGCTGCACCTGATAAAAACATTTTTGCCTCTGTTCTACCAAGATAACGGGGCGCTGCCCCTTGGGTGTTAGTAATTGACCCTCATAAATTGGCATTTTTGGTTTTACAAAGGTGCAGCGCACCGTAATATAGGTAGCCACCAAGTTAATTGCCCTATTAACAAGGTGCAGCGCACCGAAATATACTGCCCCACCTGTCTGCAAGCCTTTTACGGTAAGCCTTTGAGCATACTGATAACGCCAGCCTCACGTTAGTTTAGCGAGTTCTACGGTTCTTCTATTACCTGTTCTCAACCATATAACCTTTGGAGGCCAGCCATATATGTTGGAGAAATCAAAAAAATCGGAGTCAAAAGTAACCACACAATAGTCATTAGTCTTGGCAAAATCCCAGACTTGCCGGTCGGTGCAGTTTTCTAATCCTACTTCCGTAATTTGTTTAGCCTCCGGAAAAACCTTGTCTATCAGTTTTACAAGGCGGTAGGAGATATTTTGGTCAAATAGCAGTTTCATCATGCCACTCTAATGTTTCGTTCTCTATTAGCGGCATAAGCCAAACATGCCTTTATGTCCTCTTCGGTCAGTTCGGGGTAGTCTGTGGTAATGTCATTAATGGTCATACCGCAGGCAAGCCAGCTCAACACATCATAAACCGATATACGTGTATCCCTAATACACGGTTTACCAAGTCGCACGTCGGCTCTTATCCGGATTATTTGTTGGTAGTTTTCCATTGCTGTTTATTGGTAAGTTTGGTAATTTGCTATAAAAAACAATGCCTTTGGGTTTTTATTTCATCGGGCATAGTTGGTGGTGGTGGTTTTTTGTGCGGGGGTAAAGATACAAAGTATTGGGTATATTGAGGAGTATAGGCGTTGGTAAGTTAAAAGTGAAGAGTAAAAAGCGGGTAGTTTTGGTAGATGTTGGTAGATAACGTGAGGTAGGAGTTAAAATTGGTATGGAGAGCTTACGCTGCATGTGTTTTGGGTATTTATGCTGTTACTTTATTTAGAAATAGCGGATAATAGCAGTAATCAGCGCCTGAAAAATAGGATAAAAGCCCTACATTGAAACATTTGCCCTTTGCCTCCACCAATCCCCCCCAGCCACCTCCTTAGAAAGGGGGGGGTGTAACCCTTATTTTACAAGGCTTTTGGAAGTTTAGCGTGTTTATTTTATATTTTCATTATCAGTATTTGATTTTCAGATTTATCAAATCCTAACTCCACCCACACGTTAGATAGTGAGTAGTCGGTAGTGGGTTCTAAGAAACAACAACCAATTTGCGCCTTTGCGTGAAACAAAATCGGGCAAGGTTTTTTAGGAAAGCACAAAGCACAATTTTTCACTCTTCACATTTCAATCTTCACTTTTTGCGCCTTTGCGCCTTTGCGTGAAACAAAATCGGGCAAGGTTTTTTAGGAAAGCACAAAGC
>ERZ761607.2654-NODE-2654-length-18843-cov-7.565148_pt1 | contig 18843 bp, 18 predicted proteins | sample MGYA00511164_ERZ761607 | MGnify/ENA primary metagenome ERZ761607 (study PRJEB28899, sample SAMN02445080) | bioreactor sludge metagenome | biome: EBPR sludge | place: Australia: Brisbane, Thorneside Wastewater Treatment Plant | collected 2011-06-22 ...
CTCGTCCCCTGAGCGGCCGCCCGCGCCGCCGCCGCCGCCGCCCGCCCGGTCGGCGGCGCTTGAACCGCAGGCCCCGGATCCGCCGCCGCCGCCGCCGCCGATACAGACGAACCTCAGGCGCCGCGCCCAGGCGGGAACGGCATAGGACCCGCTCGACGTCAGCACCGTCGCCTCCGCCGGGCGCGCGGGCGACAGGGCGAAGGTCGCCTTGCCGTCGGACCGGGCGATGGTCAGGGCCTCGGTCCAGGCCGATCCGTCCGGCGACACCTTGACGCTGAAGTCCTCGCCGCCCGCCAGGCCGAATTCGGCGCGACCCGACCAGCCCGACTGCATCACCAGACTGGCCGTATCGCCCGAGCCCTCCTTGTTCAGGGTCAGGCGCATGTCGCCGTCGCCGCCTTCGCTCGCGGTCTTGGCGGTCAACAGAACACCGCCCGCCTTCACTGCCAGCGGATTGCCCGCGTCGGCGGAGGTGCCGACGCCCAGCAGCGGCAGGTTCTGGAACGAGACGTCAGGCTCTGCGTCGATCCAGGCGCCGTCGGACAGGACCACGATCAGCGCCTCGTCCCTGACCCAGGCGAGATGCCCCTCGGCCGTCGGCAGGGCCAGCCAACCGCCGGCCTCGAAGCGCATCAGGGTCCCGGCTGGTCGGCCGGTCCAAGCGGCGCCGGACGCACCGGCGGGCAGGATGTAGAGCGCGCCATCAGCGGGATCGGCGGGCTGATCGGTGACGCCGCGGCTCTCCACCGCGGTCTGGACCAGGCCATCGAGCCGGCTCAGGGCTTCGTTGAGCGTGACATGCTTCTGCGCCTGGCTGGCCGCCAGATACGGCAGACCCAGGCGCGGGGTGGCGTCGTCGGACACGTCGAAACTCCCTGTCGTTCGTCACGACAAGGATCGGCGGGTGCGGGCGGGGGTGAGTCGAAATGCGGCCGTCGGCGCCAAGCCCCTGAATAGGCTCGACGCCGGCGGCGATGGCCGGTGCGTCCGAAGACTTTACTGCGCGGCGAAAGCCAGCTTCGCGCCGGCGGTCAGCGCCGTCTTGGCGGCCAGCTCGGCCTTGGCGGCCTCGTACTCCTCGGCAAACTTGGCGACCAGCTCGCCGGCGCCGAGCACCGAGGAGATGGCGCCGATGCCCTGGCCACAGCCCCAGATGTCCTTCCAGGCCTTGGCCTCGGTGTTGCCGCCCGAGCCGAAGTTCATCTTCGACGGATCGCTGACCGGCAGGTTGTCCGGGTCCATGCCCGCCCGCACGATCGACGGCCGCAGGTAGTTGCCGTGCACCCCGGTGAACAGGTTCGAATAGACGATATCCTCACCCGAGCTCTCGACGATCATGTCCTTGTAGCCTTGCACAGCGTTGGCTTCCTTCGTGGCGATGAAGGCCGAGCCGATGTAGGCCAGGTCCGCGCCCATGGCCTGGGCCGCCAGGATGGCCTTGCCGCTGGCGATCGACCCGGACAGCGCCAACGGGCCGTCGAACCACTGCCGGATCTCCTGGACCAGCGCGAACGGCGACAGCGCCCCGGCGTGGCCGCCGGCGCCGGCGGCGACCGGAATCAGGCCGTCGGCGCCCTTCTCGATCGCCTTGTGGGCGTGCTTGTCGTTGATGATGTCGTGCATGACGACGCCGCCCCAGCCGTGAACGGCCTGGTTCAGCTCCTCGCGCGCGCCCAGCGAGGTGATGACAACGGGAACCCTGTACTTCTCGCACAGGGCCAGGTCCTCCTCGAGGCGGTTATTAGTCTTGTGGACGATCTGGTTCACCGCGAAGGGCGCGGAGGGCATGTCGGGATTGGCCCGGTCCCAGGCGGCCAGTTCCTCGGTGATGCGGGCCAGCCACTCGTCGAGCTGGCTGATCGGCCGTGCGTTCAGCGATGGAAACGAGCCGACGATGCCGGCCTTGCACTGGGCGATCACCAGGTCCGGGCCGGAGATGATGAACAGCGGCGAGGCGATGACCGGCAGGCGCAGGCGGTCGCGGAGAACGGGCGGCAGGGCCATGATCGGGGGCTCCGTGTATGAATATACGCTGTAAGTAAAACGCTCGTTCGCGCCTTGCAAGCGCCTTTCCGCCCTTCCCCAAGGACATGGCGTCGCGGAGGACGCGCTTGACGCACCTAACGGCAGGAGCGCATCACGCCCTCCGAATGCTGCATCGCACAGGGGAGAGAGAAGGCTTGTCCGGGACGATCCTGCCGCTGGCCGACGATTTCGCGCCGCCCGCCCGCGAGGACTGGCTGAAGCTCGTCGAGAAGACGCTGAAGGGGGAGTCCTTCGAGGACGCCCTCGTGCGCAAGACGGCCGATGGCCTGGCGATCCAGCCGCTCTACACCGCCGAAAACGCCCCGGCCGTGACACGCGACCTCCGTCCTCGCGACGCCGACCGGCCCTGGGACCTGCGCATGCGTCTGGCCCACGCCGACCCGAGGCAGTCCAACGCGGAGGCCATCAAGGACCTGGAGGGCGGCGCGGCGTCGCTGCTCATCTCGATCGACCCCGCCGGCGAGACCGGCGTCGCCGCCGGTTCCGTCGAGGATCTGGGCAAGGTGCTGGACGGCGTGCTGCTGGACCTGGCTCCCGTGGCCCTGGACGCCGGCTTCCTGGGGCCCAAGGCCGCCGACTGGCTCGGCGCCCTGGCCAAGGCGGCGCCGAACGCGCCCCTCGCCTTCCATATGGACCCGCTGACCGCCTTCGCGACCCACGGCGCCTCGCCCGGCCCGATCGAGAGCCATATCGTGTCGGCCGCCACGGTTGGCGCGCGGCTGTCGGGAACCTACGCCAAGGCTTCGCTGTTCCTGGCCACTGGCCGGGCCGCGCATGAAGCCGGCGGATCGAACACCGAGGAACTGGCGGTGATGGCCGCCAGCGCCCTCGCCTACGCCAAGGCCCTGGTGCGCGCGGGCCTCCCCATGGAGGAGGCGTTCCGACGCATCGTGCTAGGGGTCAGCGTCGACGGCGAGTACTTCACGGGCGTCGCCAAGGTGCGGGCCGCGCGCGAGATCTGGGCGCGGATCACCGACGCCTGCGGCGTCGATGTCCCGGCGACGATCGAGGCGCGCTCCTCGCACCGGATGCTGGCCAGGGCGGACGCCTGGACCAACCTGCTGCGCCTGACCAGCGCCGGCTTCGCGGCGGCCGTGGGCGGAGCCGAAAGCCTCGTGCTGGGCGCCTTCACCGACGCCATCGGCCTGCCGACAGCGTTCGCCCGGCGGCAGGCGCGCAACACCCAGCTGGTGCTGATGGAAGAAGGCAACCTGGGCCGCGTGGCGGACCCGGCCGGGGGCGCCTGGTACCTGGACACCCTCACCGACCAGATCGCCCGCGCCGCCTGGGGCGGCTTCCAGGCCATCGAGGCGGAGGGAGGCATCGTCGCGGCGCTGCAGTCCGGCGTCATCGCCCAGGCGGTCAACGCCACCCGCGAGGCGCAGGCCGCCGCCTATGCCGCGAAGTCGCGCAAGATCCTCGGCGTCACAGCCTTCCCGAACGCCGACGACAAGATCCCGGAGGTCGTCGCCGTCGACCCCGCGGCCTTGGCGGTCGCCGCGCCCGATCCGCGTCTGCCCGGACCGGACTCGTCCTGCCCCGCCCTGCCGTCCATCCGTTTCGCCGCCGCGTTCGAGGAGGCCTGAGCCATGAGTGCGTTCCCCGACTTCGCCAAGGTCGATTTCGCCGCCCCCCCCGCGCCGGCGCCCGCCGCCGGACCGGTCTGGCAGACGCCCGAGGGCATCGCCGTCGCCGCCGCCTACGCCCCGCAAGACGTCGCCGGCCTGGACTTCCTGAACGGCTATCCGGGCCTGGCCCCGTTCGGTCGTGGCCCCTATCCGACGATGTACGTCACCAACCCCTGGACGGTGCGGCAGTACGCGGGCTTTTCGACCGCCGAGGATTCCAACGCCTTCTACCGCCGCAACCTGGCCGCCGGTCAGATGGGCCTGTCGGTGGCCTTCGACCTGGCGACGCACCGCGGCTATGACAGCGACCACGAGCGGGTGAAGGGCGATGTCGGCATGGCGGGCGTCGCCATCGACAGCATCCTGGACATGCGGACCCTGTTCGACGGCATCCCGCTCGACAAGATGAGCGTGTCGATGACCATGAACGGCGCGGTGCTGCCGATCCTGGCCCTCTACATCGTCGCCGCCGAGGAACAGGGCGTTCCGCCGGAGAAGCTCTCCGGCACGATCCAGAACGACATCCTCAAAGAGTTCATGGTGCGGAACACCTACATCTATCCGCCCGCGCCCTCGATGCGGATCATTTCCGACATCTTTTCATATACTTCGAGCAAAATGCCGAAGTTCAACTCGATCTCGATCAGCGGCTATCACATGCAGGAGGCCGGCGCGACGGCCGACCTCGAGCTGGCCTACACCCTGGCCGACGGCATCGAGTACGTGCGCGCCGGCGTCGCCGCCGGGATGACCGTCGACCAGTTCGCGCCGCGCCTGTCGTTCTTCTGGGCGATCGGCATGAACTACTTCATGGAAGTGGCGAAGATGCGGGCCGCGCGCCTGCTCTGGGCCCGGCTGATGAAGCGCGAGTTCGATCCCAAGGACGACCGCTCGCTGTCCCTGCGCACTCACAGCCAGACCTCGGGCTGGTCTCTGGCCGCCCAGGATGTGTTCAACAACGTCTCGCGCACCTGCGTGGAAGCCATGGCCGCCGTCAACGGCCAGACCCAGAGCCTGCACACCAACAGCCTGGACGAGGCCCTGGCCCTGCCGACCGACTTCTCGGCCCGGATCAGCCGCAACACCCAGCTGTTCCTGCAGATGGAGAGCGGCACGACCGCCGTCGCCGACCCCTGGGGCGGAAGCTACTACGTCGAGCGCCTGACCCACGACCTGGCCGCCCGCGCGCTGGAGCACATCGAGGAGGTGGAAGCCCTCGGCGGCATGGCCAAGGCCATCGACCAGGGCCTGCCCAAGCTGCGCATCGAGGAGGCCGCGGCCCGCACCCAGGCCCGCATCGACAGCGGCAAGCAGAGCCTGGTCGGCGTCAACCGTTACAAGCCCGAGGTCGCCGACGACATCCCCGTGCTGAAGGTCGATAACACCACGGTGCGCAATGCCCAGCTCGAAAAGTTGAGCCGACTCAAGGCCGAACGGAACGAGGTTGAGACGCAGGCCGCGCTCGACGCGCTCGAAGCCGGGGCGCGCGCCGACGGCAACCTGCTGGCCCTCGCCGTCGACGCCGCCCGCGCCAAGGCCACGGTCGGCGAGATCAGCTACGCGCTCGAGAAGGTGTTCGGCCGCCACCGCGCCGAGATCAAGTCGATCCAGGGGGTCTATGTGTCGGAAGCCGGCTCCAACGCCGCCGTGGCCCGGGCCAAGGCGATGGTCGAGGCTTTCGAACAGGCCGACGGACGCCGCCCGCGCATCCTGATCGCCAAGATGGGCCAGGACGGCCACGACCGCGGCCAGAAGGTGATCGCCACCGCCTTCGCCGACCTGGGCTTCGACGTCGACATGGGCCCGCTGTTCCAGACCCCGGCCGAAGCCGCCCGCCAGGCGGTGGAGAACGACGTCCATGTGGTCGGCGCCAGCTCTCTGGCCGCCGGCCACCTGACGCTGGCCCCGGAACTGATCGCCGAGCTCGGCAAGGCCGGCCGGCCCGACATCATGACCGTCATCGGCGGCGTCATCCCGCCGCAGGACTGGCAGGCCCTGAAGGACGCCGGCGTCGCCGCCATCTTCCCGCCGGGCACCGTCATCGCCGAGTCGGCCATCGAGCTGCTGGAGAAGCTGAACAGGCAGTTGGGGTACGATCAGTAGCCGCGCTCGGCTACCGCTTTCGGCCGCTGTAGGCATAGATCAAGGCGCTAACAGCGCCGGCGGCGATCAGAAGCGAGATCGAGCCGCCGATCAAGCGAGCGTGGACAGGGTCGATGGTCCTGTACCAGGCCTGCAGATCCGCTCCGAAGAGAGCGCCGAAGCCCATGATGAGACCGAGGGCGCCCAGCAGCCAGCCGTGCGCCATCGCTTTTCGGTCGGGCGTCTTCCCCGCCACGGTCAGCTGATCCCCGTCATGCCACTGTCCACGGCCAAGGTCTGGCCGGTCACATAAACGCTCTCGTCGCTAATGAAGAACAGGGCCGCGTAAGCGATCTCCCAGCCGGTCGCCTGCCGGCCGAACGGCACGGGGGTGCGGCCGCGGCTGGGGCGCCCCTGGGTGGCGCGGCGGCCCAGCGGCGTGTCGACCAGCCCCGGGGCCACGATGTTGGCCCGCACGCCCTTGCGGCCGCCCTCCAGCGCCACGTGCCGCATCAGCCCGCCCAGAGCCGCCTTGGACGCGTCGTAAGCCGGCAGCCGCGAGCCGGCGACCAGGCCGGCGATCGAGCTGATGAAGACGATCGAGCCGCCGTTCTCCATTCGCGGCAGCGCCTCGCGGCAGCAGAGCATCGGGCCGCGCAGGTTGACGCCCAGCACCGTGTCCCAGTCGTCGGTCTTCACCCCGGCCAGACCCAGGCCGCCGACGCCGATGCCGACGTTGAGGACGAGCCCGTCGAGGCCGCCGAGCCCTTCGGCGGCTTCCTCGACCATGCGGACGACCTCCGCCTCCCGCGAGATATCAGCCTGAAGGACCAGCGCCGAGTTCCCTTCCCGCTCGACAAGATCGGCGGTGGCGCGAGCGGCTTCCCGGTTGCGGTCGGCGATGGCCACCACGGCGCCCTCGCGCGCGAACAGGAGCGACATGGCCCGACCGTTGCCGACCGGATCCGTCTCGGGATCCAGCACCTGCTGTCCGCCGCCGACGACGAGGATCCGCCGCCCCGCCAAGCGCCCGCGGCCAGGCGCCAAGCCCTGCGATTCGGCGCTCGGTGGTCGGACGTAGGGTTCGGCGTCGCTCATCATCGACTCCCTGTGTCTTCCGGAAGCCTCGTCGGCGACCGGAAGCGAGGCTAGGTCGCGCGGCGCTGCAGTCGCGCGCGCAGGAGGCTCAGCAGGAACAGCAGCACCAGGCCAACCGTGAGGATCAGCCACAGCGCGACCGCGTTGCCCGCCAGCGGAACGCTGGCATTGGAGATCGCGTAGCCCATGCCGTGCTTGAACAGGTCGCCGAAGTCGGACGTCCAGCCGGCGTAGATCATGCCGCCGAGCAGGATCGCCGCCAGGAGGCTCAGGCCCGTCCGGCGGCGGCGCGGCCGGTGTAGAACCGAGTCCATGCCGTGCGGGACGCCGTGGCGCGCCTCGATGTCCTTCTGCAAGGTGGTGGCGGCCATCAGGTGCCCCTGCCAGAGCACGTCGGCGATGTCGCCGACCACGGGCACGTCCGACAGCAGCATGTCGACGCCGAGGAAGCCGGCCATCTTGGCCAGGGTGCTGAACGAGGCGCCGCCGCGACCGGCGCTCCACAACAGATAGAGGCCCGCCCCGGCGCTGTAGAGCAGGCCCGCGCCCGGGATCCAGGTGAGCAGCGCGTCGAGCCCGACCCCGAAGGGGCCGAAGCCGATGACGCGGTCCGAGAGCTTCTTGAGCGTCTCGGCCGATCGGTAGGCGCTGTGGGCGCGTTCCTTGCTCATGAGGCGGAAGCGTAGATCGGCATCGGCCGGTTCCGCCAGCGAGAATTCAGACCTTGGGGCTCTTGCCGAGGAAGACCACCCGCCGCTTTTCCTTGCCCGCGCGGACGCGGGCCATCAGGTCGCGATACTCGGCCGAGGCCTGGGCCTGCTCGCGCGACCCCTCGAAGTAGATGGTCTCGTCCATGTGGCGCAGCAGCAGGTCCGCCGCCCATTTGTGGCCGGTGAACAGGGCGTCGACGACGCCGCCGATGGTCTTGCCGATGAAGGGGGCCAGGGTGTCGATCGCCAGGATCAGCGTCATCTCGGCCAGCACCATCGGCGCGGCCCGCGCGCGGACGCCGTCGACGACCAGCACCAGCCCGGCGCCGGCGCTGTAGGCGGCGCCCAGGGGCGGCACGAAACCGAGCAGCGCGTCCAGGCCGACCCCGAACGGGCCGATCTTGATGACGCCGTCCGACATCTTCTTGGTCCGGTCGATGCTGTTCCGGATGTTGTGCAGATCCAGGTGCGATCGCGCGAGGAACATCGAGAGGCTTCTCCCCGGGGCCCGAGACGCGCCCCTGCGGCGCGCACTCTGCCTCAGCCGCGTTAAACCTCAAAGTCCGTTGGTCGGCTTTTCCCCCAGCGCACAACGCCTTCGCGGACAAGGTTCGCCTCTCAGGAGAACCCTCGCCCCCGGACGCGTTTAGCCTTAATACTCGACCGTACGTTTCGGGAGCAGGCGGATGCTGGTCACGACCACCCCGTTCATCGAGGGTCGGCCCGTGAAGGAATACAAGGGCGCGATCTACGCCCAGTCGATTCTGGGCGCCAACTTCGTATTCGACCTGATGGCCGCGATCCGCGACTTCATCGGCGGACACTCGCGCTCTTACGAGCGGCTGCTGGCTCAGGCGCGTGACGACGCGATGAAGAACCTGATCAAGGAAGCGCAGAAGGTCGGCGCCAACGCGGTGATCGCCGTCGACCTCGACTACAACACGGTCGGCCCGCAGGCGCAGATGCTGATGGTTTCGGTGTCGGGGACCGCGGTTGTGATCTGACGCGGCGCGGGCCCTGTGCAAGCTCACCGCGCTTTCTCGCGCCGTCATGAAGACGGCGCCCAGGACCGGGGAACGCGGCTTCCCTCCGCCGCCGCGGGCGCCTAGAACCGCCCTGTGACCCGCCTTCCCGACATCGCCGATCTTGAGTCCCGCATCCTCACCGGCGACCGCGCCGCGCTGGCGCGGGCGATCACGCTGGTGGAAAGCCGCCGCGCCGACCACCAGGAGGCCGCGCGCGCGCTGCTCGAACGGCTGATGCCGCACACCGGCCGGGCGCAGCGCCTGGGCGTCACCGGCGTGCCCGGCGCCGGCAAGTCGACGACCATCGAGGCGCTGGGCTGCAACCTGACCGCCGCCGGCCACCGTGTGGCGGTGCTGGCGGTGGACCCCTCCTCCAGCCGCACGGGCGGATCGATCCTGGGCGACAAGACACGCATGGAGCGGTTGGCGATCGACCCGGCCGCCTATATCCGCCCCTCGCCGTCCGGCGGGACCCTGGGCGGCGTCGCGCGCAAGACGCGTGAAGCGATGCTGCTCTGCGAGGCGGCTGGCTTTGACGTGGTGATCGTCGAGACCGTGGGCGTCGGCCAATCGGAGACCGTGGTCGCCGACATGGTCGACCTGTTCATGGCCGTGCTCATCCCCGGCGGCGGCGACGAACTGCAGGGAATCAAGAAGGGTCTGATCGAGATCGCCGACCTGATCCTGATCAACAAGGCCGACGCCGATCCGCCGCGAGCCGAACGGTCGGCCCGCGAATACCGCACGGCGCTGCACATTCTGACGCCGGCTTCGCCCGACTGGACGCCGCCGGTGCTGACCGCTTCAGGGCTCAACAACAGCGGCCTCGACGTGCTCTGGCGGCAGATCGAGCGGCACCAAGAGATCATGACCGCCAATGGCGAGCGCGCGGCCCGCCGCGCCGGTCAGAACGCGCGCTGGATGTGGGCGATGGTGCTCGACCGGCTGGAGGACGCCTTCCGTCAGCAGCCGGACGTCGCCGCCCTGGCGCCCGAACTGGACCGCCAGGTCCGGGCCGGCCGCGTGCCGGCCTCGGTCGCGGCCGACCGGATGCTCAAGGCGTTCGGGCTCTAGGCAGCGACCTCGCTGAGCGTGGCCGCTAGTGAACCTCGGCGAAGCGCTTCGCCTGCGCCACCCAGGCTTCGCGGTCGATGCGCCCCATCAGCTTCATGTCGCTGTCGAGCTTGGCGACATCTTCGGCCGTCCAGGCGGCGATGTCGGCGAAGCGGGTGACGCCGCGCTCGGCCAGCGAGGCGGCCAGCTTAGGGCCGATGCCCGTCAGCCGGGTCAGGTCGTCGGCGACCGGGGACGCGGATTCAGCGGCCACTTCAACGATTTCCGCTTCGGTCGCCGCCGGGTGTTCGGCGACGTCCATCATCGGCTCGACCATCGCCTCCGCCGTCTCGACGAGCAGCTTGTCGGTCTCGACCGAAGCTTCGACGACGGTGTCGATCGCGTCGGCGGCGACTTCGACCATGGCGTCCGTGGCCTCGACGGCCGCCATCACGGCCCGTTCGACCGCCTCGACCATCGGTTCGTCCGTGTCGGACGCGGCCATGGGCAGCGGAATGAGCGCCTCGATGTTCACCGGCTTCATCCAGGCGCGCGCCCAGAATACGGCGGCGCCGGCGGCGGCGGCGCCGGCGAACATCAGCCAGAGCGGTGAAGCGATGCCGAGCGGAAGGCTCATGGCCTTCTCGGCGTCAGGGGTGAGAAGCTTGGTCATGCTGTCGGTCTCCGGGGAGCAGAGCGCGAATTGTGCGCCGCAACATAACACGGTTTCGGCGTTCGCAAGTGCGAAAGATTCGTCAAGTCCCCGTGAACCAGACCGCGCCCCGTCCACCGGGGTCGCCCAGCCGCTCAGCTACCCATACACAGGCCTGATCGATGTCCGGCGCGACGCCCTCCGGCGGGTTGGCGACGACCATGGCGCAGCCGTTCATCTTCATCGGATCGATGAGCGGCTTGAGGCGGCACTCGGCGACAAGGAAGCGCGCGGCGGACGGCTCGATGCGGCGCAGGAAGGCGTCGAAGGTCTCCAGGTCCTTCAGGGGCAGCCAGACGGCGACACAGGCCGAGGGATCCAGGCCCAGCACCGTGTCGATCGTATCGGCGATGCGCGCGTAGTCGTCCGAACGTTCGAACGGCGGATCGATCAGGACGAACAGCCGCCCCCCCTGCCCCGCGATGCACTGGGCCGTTGCAAAGCCATCGGCCTGCAGCGCCATGGCGCCCGGCCAGGGCTTCAGGGTCTGAGTCAGCAGTGCGAAGTCGTCATCGCGTAGTTCGCAGCCGACGTAGCGGTCCCCCTTGCGCAGAGCGTGGCCGATCAGCGTCGGGGAGCCGGGGTAGACGCGCACGCCGCCGTCGGGATTGCCCGCGCGGACCGCCGCCTTCAGCGGATCGAACACCGCCGGCGCATCGGCCGCCTGCATCAGGCGAAAGACGCCCTGGGCCGCCTCCCCCGTGCGGCGGGCCAGTTCGCCGTCGAGGTCGTAGCCCCCGGCGCCGGCATGGGTGTCGACGATCGTCAGCGGCGCGGGGTCCGCGGTCAGCGAAGCGAGCAGGCGGATGAGGGTCATGTGCTTCACCAGATCGGCGAAGTTTCCAGCATGGAAGGCGTGGCGGTAGTTCACGGCGGGCAGGCTCGCAGGCGGCAGGAACCGCGGCTGTCCTATCACGTTCCCGCCGGGCCGGAAGGAGCGTCGATGCCGAGGGATGCCGCCGCCTTGCCAGATCTGCCGCCGCGCCTCGTCTGGTGCGGCGACGACGAGCCGGGAATCCGGCGACGCGGCCGGCCGCCGCAGTGGTCGTATGTGGACGACGACGGCGCGACGGTCACGGATGAAAAGACGCTGGATCGGATCCGCGCCCTGGCCATCCCGCCCGCCTGGACCGACGTCTGGATCGCGCCCCACGCCCGATGCCACATCCAGGCCACCGGCCGCGACGCCCGGGGCCGCAAGCAGTACCGCTATCATGAGCGTTGGAAGGCCGCGCGGGACGAAGACAAGTTCGACCGCATGCTCGCCTTCGCCCGCGCCCTCCCCCGGCTCCGCAAGCGGGTCGACGCGGACCTGCGCAAGCGGGGACTGCCGCGCGAGAAGGTGCTGGCCGCCGTCGTCCGGATGCTGGAACTCACCCTGATCCGGGTCGGCAACGACGAGTATGCCAGGACCAACAGGAGCTTCGGCCTGACCACGATGCGCAAGACGCATGTGACGCTGAACAGCGCCGGCGCGGTCTTCCGCTTTCGCGGCAAGAGCGGCAAGGCGCACCGCACGGGCTTTCACGACCGGCGGCTGGCCCGCGTGGTGAAGGCCTGCGCCGACCTGCGCGGCCAGCGCCTGTTCCAGTATGTCGACGAGGAGGGCGACAGTCAGGCCGTGACGTCCGGCGACGTCAACGACTACCTGCGCGAGGCCATGGGCGACGCGTTCACGGCCAAGGATTTCCGCACCTGGTTCGGCACGCTGGCGGCGGCGAAGGCGTTCAGCCTGCGGACGGCGCCTGACAGCGACGCGGCGGCGAAGCAGGCGGTCGCCGATGGCGTCAAGGCGGTGGCCGGCCTGCTCGGCAACACCGCGGCCGTCTGCCGCGCGGCCTATGTCCACCCGCGCCTGATCGATCTGTTTTCGTCCGGCAGACTCACGCTACGCCCTTCCCTTGAGGGGCGACGGCTCGAGACCGCCCTGATCCGGCTGCTGGAGACGGACTGATCCCGAGGGCGTTTCGCCCGCGTTGACTCCCGCGCGTCGATGAGAACATAGTGAGAACATGGAGTGCGCGATGGAAGCCGAGGAACACGACAGCCGCCGGGTCAAACCCGCCCTGGAAGTCCGCGAATGGCCCGTCGCCTCGGCCCTGCGGGAGGGAATGCATCTGCGCGCCCGCTGCGCCAACCCGCGCTGCGAATGCGTCGCCGTCGTGGACGCCAGCTGGTGGGCCCGCGGCCACGCGCCGAACGACCGTCTGTCGATGCTGGAGCGCCGCATGCGTTGCTCGGTCTGCGGCGCCCGTGAGGCCGCGCTGGAGGTCTGGAGCGGTCCGCAGCCGTCGCGTGGCGGCCGGGGACCGTATCTGTTCTGTTGAGGGGCGGCTGCGCTCGGCGACGCCGTCCCGGACCGCCCGCCAAGATCAAAATCTGCCCGGGCGCCCCAACGGCGCCCCTAGCCAGTGACTTCCGCGCAGGTCAGAGTGATCGCAGATCACATAAATGACGTCCGGGGAGGATACATTTTGGCCGGGACCAAGCTTCGCTTCGGCGCCTTCATCGCGCCCTTCCATCCGCTCAACGAGAACCCGACCCTGGCGCTGGAGCGGGACATTGAACTGGTCCAGCACATGGATCGCCTCGGCTACGACGAGGCCTGGATCGGCGAGCACCACTCCGCCGGCTACGAGCTGATCGCCAGCCCCGAACTGTTCATCGCCACGGTGGCCGAGCGTACGAAGCACATCCGGCTGGGCACAGGGGTTTCGTCCCTGCCCTACCACCACCCGCTGATGCTGGCGGACCGCATCAACCAGCTGGATCACATCACCCGCGGCCGGGTGATGCTCGGCGTCGGCCCCGGCTCGCTGCCGTCGGACGCCTTCCTGATGGGCATTCCCGTGGCCAAGCAGCGTGACCGCATGGACGAAGCCCTCGACGTCATCGTGCAGCTGCTGCGCGGCGAGCAGGTCACCCATGTGTCCGACTGGTTCGAGCTGCACGAGGCCCGGCTGCAGATGACGCCGTGGTCGCGGCCAAGCGTCGAAATCTGCACGGCCAGCCAGGTGTCCCCGACGGGCGCCACGGCCGCCGGACGGCACGGCCTGGGGCTGCTGTCGATCGGCGCGACCCAGACGGGCGGCTTCAACGCCCTGGCCTCGAACTGGGCGATCGCCGAGGAGACGGCGGCGGCGAACGGCAACGTGATGAACCGGTCGCAATGGCGCCTGGTGGGCCCGATGCACATCGCCGAGACGCGCGAGAAGGCCCGTGAGGACGTCCGCTTCGGCCTCGAGCAATGGCTCTATTACTTCCGCGAGGTCGCGGCCCTGCCGCTGGCGCCCGCCGATGGCAGCGACCCGGTCGACGCCCTCATCGCCTCCGGCATGGCCGTGATCGGCACGCCCGAGGACGCCATCGCGCAGATCGAGCGTCTCGAAGCCCAGTCCGGCGGCTTTGGCGCCTTCCTGTTCATGGACCACAACTGGGCCAACTGGGAGCGCAAGAAAAACTCCTACGAGCTGATGGCCCGCTACGTGTTCCCGCGCTTCCAGGGTCTGAACGAGAACCGCGAGATCTCGCTCAAGTGGGCGGCGGAGAATCGGCCTCGCTTCATCGGCGAGGCCATGGCCGCCGTCGGCGCCCGCGTCGCCCAGCACGTCCAGGAAAAGGGCGTGGACAACATCCGGCCGGAAATCCTCGAGGCCATGGGCATGGGCAAGAAGCCGGCGGCCGAATAGAGGCCGCAGGGTCGCCCCCTTTAGCCGTCGCCTCCGGCGAAGATGCGGCTGATCAGACCGGGCCTGGCGGCGGGGTCGCCGTCCAGGCGCCGGGCGGCTTCCTCCAGCACCTTCCGGCGCGCGGTGCGATTGGTCGGCCGCGCGGCCTTCTCCCTCGCCACGCGGGGCGCCTCGTCGCCGTGGAGCTTTCGGAGCAGCTCGATCTCAAGGCGCACTTCGCTTTCGAACGCGTGTCGCCGTGCCTTGTAGCCGAACATGAGATCCCCTCGCGCCGAAGACACTAGGTCTCGGCGACGGCCCCAAGCATCCCTCAAAATGGGGGCATGGACAACGCACTCATAACGGCGTTCTCCAAATTTCATCAATCTGTTCAAGACTTCAGCGCACGCGCGCGACCCGCCGCACCCTTGGACCTTGGGGCTTCGGTCCGTCCGCTGCCTATCGCCGGAGGTCCCGCAGAATCTCGCGGGCGGCGTTGTGGCCGGGGGCGCCGGTGACGCCGCCGCCGGGGTGGGTCCCCGCACCGCAGAGATAGAGCCCTGGCACGGGCGCGCGGTAGGCGCCGCTTCCGAGCACCGGCCGCGCCGAGAACAGCTGGTCCAGGCTGAGCGCGCCGTGGAAGATGTCGCCGCCGATCAGCCCGAAATCGCGCTCAAGGTCGAGCGGGCTCTTGACCTGACGGCCGATCACCGAGGCCTTGAAGCCTGGCGCCCAGCGATCGACGGTGGCGATCATCAGGTCGGCGACCTCGTCTCGATGGTCGTCCCAGGATCGATCGCCCGGCAGCGTCGGCGCGACATGCTGGCAGAACAGGCTGGCGACATGGCGCCCCGGCGGGGCCAGGCTGTCATCGAGCATCGAGGGGATCAGCATTTCCACGATCGGCTCGCGGGACCATCCGTCGCGGCGCGCGTCCATGAAGGCGCGGTCCATATAGGCCAGGTCCGGGGCGACGATGATGCCGGCGGTCAGGTGGTCGCCAACCTCGGGCAGGCAGGTGAAGCGAGGCGGCTCCGACAGGGCGAGGTTCATCCGAAAGGTCCCGGAACCGGAGCGGTATCGCCCGATCCGCTCGCGGAAATCAGCCGGCAGCAGCGCGGGGTCGATGAGGCGCTCGAAGGTGATCTTCGGGTGGGCGTTGGACACCACGGTCGCGGCCGCGATCGCCTCACCGGCGTCTGTGACCACGCCCACGGCCCGCCCCTTGGCCGTGATGATCTCCCTGACGCCGATCCCGGTGCGGATCTCGACTCCCTGTTCGCGGCAGGCGGCGGCCATCGCCTGGGTGATCGCGCCCATGCCGCCGAGGGCGTGGCCCCAGGCCCCCTTCTTGCCGTTCACCTCGCCAAATACATGATGCAGGAGAACGTAGGCCGAGCCCGGCGTGTAGGGGCTGGCGTAGTTGCCGACCACGCCGTCGAATCCCAGCACGGCCTTGATCGGATCGCTCTCGAACCAGCCGTCCAGCCAATCGCCGGCTGATTGCGAGAACAGCGCCAGCAGGTCGCGGCGGGCAGTGACGTCCAGTTTCGCCAGCCGGCGGCCCAGGCCCGCGGCCTTCAGCAGCTCCGGAATCGCGTGGACCAGACCGCCCTCGATCATGTTCGGCGGCGTCTGCAGGATGACCGCGCGTAGCACATCGGCGATGGCCTCGAGCCGCTGGTCATAGGCGTCGAGACGCTCGGCGTCCCGCGCCGAGTATCGCGCGACGGAGGCCTTCGTCCGCCCCTCGCCGGTGAGCAGATAGCCGTCCTCGCAGGGCAGGAAGTTGGCGGCGCGACGCTCGACGACCTTCAGACCGTGGCGCGCCAGGTCGAGGTCGGCGATGATCTTCGGGTTGAGCAGGCTGACCGTGTAGCTGGCCACCGAATTGCGGAAGCCGGGGTGGAATTCCTCCGTCACCGCCGCGCCGCCGACGACATCGCGCGACTCGAGGACCGTGACCTTCAGGCCGGCGGAGGCGAGATAGAAGGCGCAGACCAGACCGTTGTGCCCGGCCCCGATGACCACGACCTCGTTCACGCGGCGGCCTCCAGGAAGGCGATGATGTCGGCGAAGGCCGCCCGATCCTCGAGCAGGAACATGTGGCCGCCCTCGTACCAGCGGAGCGCCGCGCCCGGGATCCGTGAGGCCATGGCCTCCTGCGCCGCCGGCCCGGCCAGGTCGTCGTAACGCCCCGCGCAGATCAGCGTCGGGGCCGTGATGTCGGGCAGCCGATCCCAGACGTCGTGACCAGCCCGAGCCTGCAGCTGCAGCATCGCGCCCAGACGCCGGCGAGGCTCGTCGGCCCAGGGGTCGTCGGCCGCCATGGCGACAAGCATCTCGTATGGCTCGCGGTTGGCCTCGGCCCAGGCCGCGTCCCGGCGGCGGTCGGAGATCGGAATCATGTGCCGGGCCCGCGCCATCGGATCCATGTCGGCCAGGGTGTGCAGCGGATAGGAGGCTCCGCCCGCGCCCCCCGGCGAGGTGCAGCACAGGACCAGACGATTGATGCGGTCGGGATGCCGAACCGCCAGGTTCTGGGCGACCATGCCGCCGAACGATACCCCGACAACATGCGCACGCGGCCAATCCAGCGCGTCGAGCAGGCCGGCGGCGTCGTCGGCGTAGTCGGCCATGGTGTAGGGGCCATCGGGCTTGTCGCTCTGGCCGAGACCGCGCTGGTCATAGGCCGCCATATCGAAGCGCCGGGCCAGGGGGCCATCCAGCGGGCCGGGCTTGCGGCGCAGGTCGCCGCCGGTGCCGGAGATGAACAGCAGCGGCGGACCGTCGCCCTTGCGCTCGGTCCAGAGGTTCAATCCGTTGACGTGCAGGTAGGCCATGTCCCGGTCTCCCACGGCGCGCGGCGGCGGAAAAGGGGGCTCAGACCGGGACTAGCGGCCGGAGCGGCGCTGGCGGCGACTCGACGACGATCGCATCGCCCGGACCAATCCGGCCGCCGGCCAGGACCACGCCCATGACCCCGGCCTTGCGAACCAGACCGCCATCGGCGTCCCGATCCAGCAAAGCGTCCATCAGGCCGGGCTGAAAGAGATTGAGCTGATGGCAGGGGTTTCTCAGACCGGTGACCTCGATCACCGCAGCGCCGATCCGCAGCCGGGCGCCGGCGGGCAGGGCCAACAGGTCGAGGCCGCGGGTGGTGATGTTCTCGCCCAGGTCGCCGGGCGCGACAGCGAAGCCCTTCGCCGCCAGCTCGGCGAGCAGCTCGGCATGGATCAGGTGGACCTGGCGCAGGTTCGGCTGGCTCGGGTCGCGGGCCACGCGGGAGCGGTGCTTGACCGTCTCGCCGGCATGGGCGTCGCCCTCGACGCCAAGGCCGGCGACAAGGGTGATCCCGGCGACCGGCGTCTTGGAGAAGCGGTGCGCGGCCTCGCGACAGACGGCGACGACCACGGCGGTCATGGCGCCGCCCAGCATGATATCACGGCGACGACCCCGCGGATCGGAGCAGCAGAGCGCCCGAGAACGACAAAACCCGCCAGACAAGCGTCTGGCGGGTTCTGAATCTTGGTTGCGGGAGCAGGATTTGAACCTGCGACCTTCAGGTTATGAGCCTGACGAGCTACCGGGCTGCTCCATCCCGCGGCAAACGGTAGTGTAGAGGAAGAGCAGTTCGAGAGATGGGCGACGGCCCATAATACAATCTTCTATCCGTCTGGTAGACCTGGCGGCGACCTACTCTCCCGCGCCTTGAGACGAAGTACCATCGGCTCTGGAGGCCTTAACGACCGAGTTCGGAATGGGATCGGGTGGGGAACCTCCGACATAGCCACCAGGTCAACCAGGCGGATAGACGATTGTGAGAAGACATTGTCAGTCTCGGCGGATAGCCGAGTAAAAATCGAATGAGTTTTGCTGAGAAACGATCAAGCCGATCGGATTATTAGTACCAGTAAGCTTCATGGGTCGCCCCACTTCCACACCTGGCCTATCAACGTGGTAGTCTTCCACGATCCTCAGCGAAGCCTTGTTTTGAGGTTAGTTTCCCGCTTAGATGCTTTCAGCGGTTATCTATTCCATACATAGCTACCCTGCTGCACAACTGGCGTCATGACAGGTCCACCAGAGGTATGTCCATCCCGGTCCTCTCGTACTAGGGACAGATCCTCTCAAGCTTCGAACACCCACGGCAGATAGGGACCAAACTGTCTCACGACGTTCTGAACCCAGCTCACGTACCACTTTAATCGGCGAACAGCCGAACCCTTGGGACCTGCTCCAGCCCCAGGATGTGATGAGCCGACATCGAGGTGCCAAACTCCATCGTCGATGTGAACTCTTGGATGGAATCAGCCTGTTATCCCCGGAGTACCTTTTATCCGTTGAGCGATGGCCCTTCCACGCGGGACCACCGGATCACTATGACCGACTTTCGTCTCTGCTCGACTTGTCAGTCTCGCAGTCAGGCGGGCTTATGCCATTGCACTCGACGACCGATTTCCGACCGGTCTGAGCCCACCATCGCGCGCCTCCGTTACACTTTAGGAGGCGACCGCCCCAGTCAAACTACCCACCACGCCATGTCCCGGGACCGGATAACGGCCCTCGGTTAGACGTCAACGACAGTAAGGGTGGTATTTCAAGGATGACTCCGCCAGAGCTGGCGCCCCGGTTTCATAGTCTCCCACCTATCCTACACATACGGTCGCTAACGCCAAGGCGAAGCTATAGTAAAGGTTCATAGGGTCTTTCCGTCTGACCGCGGGAACCCCGCATCTTCACGGGGAATTCAATTTCACTGAGCCTGTGCTGGAGACAGTGGGGAAGTCGTTACGCCATTCGTGCAGGTCGGAACTTACC
>ERZ761607.2655-NODE-2655-length-18842-cov-7.805823_pt1 | contig 18842 bp, 13 predicted proteins | sample MGYA00511164_ERZ761607 | MGnify/ENA primary metagenome ERZ761607 (study PRJEB28899, sample SAMN02445080) | bioreactor sludge metagenome | biome: EBPR sludge | place: Australia: Brisbane, Thorneside Wastewater Treatment Plant | collected 2011-06-22 ...
CTCATCTCCGCCTGGTCGCCTGAGCGGGGGCGCGCTCGACTGGTTACGCCCATTGATGAAGGAAGAGGTCGTGGAAAGTAGAGTCTGCACCCAAGGGCCATTGGGATTTGCCGGATTCGGCACCATCACCCAAACCTGGGAACTTCCCGCCGGGCCACGCTCGAAAACGATTTTTTGAGTGCCATCAGGCGACCAGGATGGCCGCATGGAATTGATTCCATTGTTGGTTATTTGAGTTATTTGAGGTGGCTGTTCAAAACAGTTGGGATTCACCAGATAGATTTCCGTCTGGGAATTGCTTAGCGATTGGGCGAACGCAATCTGGCTACCATCGGGCGACCAGTCAGGGCCAAAAGGAGAAGGAAACTGTGCAGTGTTAAATGTTCGCTGGCACTGATTACTCCTGTCGGCATCCATGATCCAGAGGTTAGTAGTCACCCCAACCCCACGTCTGAACACTATCTTATTGCCATCAGGCGACCACGCGGGATCACTTTCAGAGGCTGTGCTGGGACTGGTTAGATTGCGTGGTCCTGTGCCATCGGCGTTCATGACCCAGATGTCGAAATTACCACTACGGTTGCTCGTAAATGCGAGCTTGGCACCATCGGGTGACCAAACGGGGGTGGGTTCATAGTAGGCCGTGTTATTGGTGAGGTTGGTTAGCTCTGAACCATCGTGATTCATCACATAGATTTGGAAGTTTCCGTTGCCGGGATTCCTTGCGAAAGCGATCTTGCCATTCGCTCCTGGGAATGTTGCAAAACTGGGCGGGGTGGCAATCAACCAAAGACTAACCCCCACGCTTAGCATCACACTTAACTTTAAGAAGGACTTGATATTCATCGGAACCCTCCTACAGTCTGACGCACAACAAAAAAGCCGCACTACCTCCCGCGACCTTCACGAAGGTCGCCGTCGGCAGTCCGGCTGTCCTGGGATCCCTCAGGATCCGTAACTTTCCGCCCCTACCTTGCGGTAAGTTTAGCTTTACATAGGTGATCTTTGATAACACAAAAAACCATATGAGTAAAGTATGTAATAAACTCTACAATACATCACATTTTTTATACATATGCCAGATATCTTCAAATCATTCCTAAAGCCGCCTTAACACCCATTCCTCCCACTCCTCACCTACCCGCCTTCAAGGCCACCACCAGCATGGTCCACTCTAAGCTAGGACCATATCGCCACTGCATTCCGCATTGCTAACTGATCCAGCAGCGACGCCAATCTCTCATGGTCCCAGCAGACGACAGTCACGCCGAACGCCGCGTGATCCACTTTGGTTGAGCGCTATGTTCATCCGCGCCCGCCAGGTTTTGCTAGTCACCTTGAATGAAGTACGCGCCATCCTGGAGGTTTATAATCTCTCGTTGAACCCTGTCGATTACACACAAGTCTCCCTCCCCCCTTGCGGGGGAGGGTTGGGGTGGGGGGTTGACCGATCAGCCTGCCATCATTCCATCATTCAAGGAGTTGCGATTCAACCCTACCCCCCTCCCTCGCCCTCCCCCGCAAGGGGGGAGGGGATTCCCTGGTTTTTAATGAAATCAATTGGTTGGAGATATGTGTAATGGACAGCGTTGAACCCTTGCCCACGCGCCGTGGAATCCACTCATGAACACCCTCACCCTCACCCGACCCGACGACTGGCACCTGCACGTCCGCGACGGCGCGGCCATGCGCGCGGTCGTGCCGTACAGCGCCCGCCAGTTCGCCCGCGCCATCATCATGCCCAATCTGCGACCGCCGGTGACCACCACCGGACAGGCGCTGGCCTACCGGGAGCGCATCCTGGCCGCCGTGCCGGAGGGATGGGCGTTCCAACCGCTGATGACGCTGTACCTGACCGACAACACCCCTCCCGACGAAATCACCCGCGCCAGGGAATCCGGCCACATCATCGCCTGCAAGCTCTACCCCGCCGGCGCAACCACGAATGCCGACTCCGGCGTAACCGCCATCGCGGAAATTTATCCGGTGCTGGAGGCGATGCAGAGGCAAGGTCTGCCTCTGCTGATCCACGGCGAGGTCACCGACCCGGCAGTCGATGTCTTTGACCGCGAGGCGGTCTTCATCGACCAGGTACTCACGCCGCTGGTCTGGGACTTTCCGGAATTGAAAATCGTGCTGGAGCACCTCACCACCGAGGACGCGGTGGATTACGTGCGGGAAGCGCCGGTCACGGTCGCGGCGACGATCACCGCCCATCATCTGCTCTATAACCGCAACGCGATTTTTCAGGGCGGTCTGCGCCCGCACCACTACTGCCTGCCGACCCTCAAGCGCGAACGCCATCGCCAGGCGTTGATTCAAGCCGCGACCAGCGGCAATCCCAAATTCTTCCTCGGCACCGACAGCGCCCCGCACCCGCGCCGGGACAAGGAAACCGCTTGTGGCTGCGCCGGCTGCTACACCGCCCACGCCGCGCTGGAACTGTACGCCGAGGCGTTCGACGCCGCCGGAGCGCTGGATAAGCTGGAATCTTTCGCCAGCTTCCACGGCGCGGATTTTTACGGCCTGCCGCGCAACGTGGGAACGGTCACCCTAAACCGCCAACCGACCCCAGTTCCGGAATCCTTCCCGTTCGACGACGATGCACTGATCCCGTTGCGGGCCGGGGAAATGCTGAGCTGGCGGATGGAAACATAAACGGTCAGTGTTCAAGCCCCCCTCGTTCCGCACGGCGATGTTCGCTACGCTCAACCCATCCTACGAAAAAAATAAAATTGGGTTGTAGGATGGGTTGAGGAACGAAACCCATCAATACGGGGCGAAACCGCCAGGGGATCTGAACGGTTACCATAAACGCGGGTAGTATGTTCACTCTAATTTTCGTTGCTACAGTGCGCCTCAACAAAGATGGAAACCCCGCCGGATCAGATGAAAACCGGCATTTCAATCAACATCTTGAGTCGAGGAGAGTCATCATGGCAAACGTTGCGCTGAAGAACATCATCGAAGCTCCCATGGCCGCCAACATCCGCGAATCGGCCAATCGCATCTGGCTGGCCGGACTGGGCGCCTTCGCCAAAACCCAGGAAGAAGGCGAAAAGCTGTTCCAGTCCCTGATCAAGGAAGGCGAGGCCGTCGAGAAGCGCGCCAAGGCCAGGGCCGAAGCCCGCTTTGAGGAAGCCAAGGGCAAGGTCATCGAGTTCCGCGGCAAGGCCAACGAACAGTTCGACCGGCTGGAAGAACTGTTTCAGGAGCGGGTGGCCCAAGTGCTGGGCCGGCTGGGCGTGCCGACCCAGGAAGACATTCAGGAACTGGCCAAGCGCGTCGAAGCGCTGAACCAAAGCATCATGGCGCTGAAGAAGTAAGCGCCCACCGTCGACCCGTCTGAACGAGGCCCTGTGGCGAACCGCCATGGGGCCTTGGTTTTTTTCGACGCCAACCGCGGCGCTCGCCCCCAAATGGCGCAAGGGCGATGATTTCGCCCTTTTCTGGTGCTCGCCACTCGCAACGGTTTTTTGACAGAGCGCATGCGACTGTCCATGTTGCGCCGCATCAGCCGGTGCCTGGACCCGCCTGGGACTTCCCCTGAACACCCTGGCTTGAATTTTGCTGAATCCAGCTCGTTCAAACCACCGTTCACCAAGGAGACCAAGCCATGGCGTCGCGACCCTTCCACCGTTGGCGATTTCCGTTCATGGCCGCGTCGGCGTTGATCGGCCCCATGGCGCTGGCCGCCGACGTCTCGGCGCACACCGCCGCCGATACCCTCTGGGTGGCAATCAGCGCCGCGCTGGTGTTTTTCATGCAAGCGGGCTTTGCCCTGCTGGAAGGCGGCATGGCGCGCAGCAAGAACGCCGTCAACGTGCTGATGAAAAATTACATGGACGCCTGCGTGGGCGGCCTCATTTTCTGGCTGGTCGGATTCGGCCTGATGTTCGGCCACAACGCCACCGGCTGGTTCGGCGCCAGCCATTTCGCCTTGAACGACGCCACCGCCTGGGACTGGATGTTTCTATTCTTCCAGATGATGTTCGCCGCAACCTCGACCACCATCGCCTCCGGCGCCATGGCCGAGCGCATTCATTTCCGCGCCTATCTGATCGGCGCCTGCGTGATTTCTGGGCTGATTTACCCCGTCTTCGGCAGTTGGGCCTGGGGCGGTCATGGCGGCGGCGACGGCTGGCTCAAGGCGCTGGGCTTCGTCGATTTCGCCGGCTCCACCGTGGTGCATTCCATCGGCGGCTGGTGCGCGCTGGCCGGCATCATCGTCCTGGGACCGCGTCTGGGTCGATTCGGGCCACGGGGCGAACCGCGCCCCATGCCGGGCCATAATCTGAGCCTGGTGGCGTTGGGCGGTTTCATCCTCTGGTTTAGCTGGTTCGGTTTCAACGGCGGCTCCACGCTGACCGCCGACGGGGACATCGGCAAAATCCTGGTCAATACCCACCTCGGCGCCTGCGCCGGCGCGGTGGGGGCGGCGTTGTTCAGCGTCGTCCTGGGTCAGCGGGTGCTGCTGACCACCACCGTCAACGCCAGCATCGGCGGACTGGTGGCGGTCACCGCCGGCTGCGCCACGATGGAACCCGGTTATGCGATTCTCACCGGTCTCGTCGCTGGCGTCATCGCCACCAGCGGACCGGCGCTGCTGGCCAAAATGCGCTGGGACGACGTCGTGGACGCGGTTTCCGTCCATGCCTTCTGCGGTGTCTGGGGTACCCTGGCGGCTGGGTTGTTCTACCATGGCGACCTGTTCAACCCCAGCCGGATTGTGGTGCAAGCCGTCGGCGCCCTGGCCGCACTGGTCTGGGGATTGGGCACCGCCGGACTGACCTATCTGCTGATCGCCCGCACCATCGGCATCCGCTCCACTACCCTGCACGAACAGCGAGGTCTGGACTTTACCGAACACGCGGAAATCGGCTATCCCGAGTTTCAGCACATGCAGACCTTCAATCCGGACGGTTTGCATCGCTAGAGCACCCATTCCTGGCGGCTCCTCGGTGGCTGCGTGGATGAATCGAAGCGGTCGTTCCCCAACCGGGCGCAGGACAACCCATTGGAAACAGGTATGGAATTCGAGCAGAAGAAAATGGCCGTCGAGCAAGGGTTGACACCCTTTCTCAGCGGTGAATCGTTGGCACACGCCCTGCGGCTGTGGGAGCTGAAGTACGCCGGCGACCCCGTCTTCGCCCTGGTGCGCTTCATCAACGAGCTTTACGAACACGCCAGCTTGACGGCGCCGCGCACCAAGGTGCTGCAAAGCCTGATTCGCGCCCTGAACAAGTTGCCCGACCCGATCCCCAAGGTCCAGGCCCCAATCGCCCACCCCGCCAAGGTTGAAGAAAGCCAAAATGACGCTGTCCACACCTGCTGCCTGCTGGTGGACACCCTGATCGACCGCCTGCCCCACGACGAGGGCGTCGGCGTTCGTCAGTACCTGCTCGATCATCTGAAGCAGTTGAAACAACCCGAGCCGATCCTGAACGCCATTCGCGCCTGGCTGAGTCAGCGGCAACCAATCACCGCGCCCATTCCCGAAACCGTACTTACCCGGATCGTCAATCTGGTGTATGTCGCCCTGTGTGAATACGAAGGTCCCACCAAGGCGGATCGGGCGCTGCACGAGGCGGTTCTGATCGTTGAGAAGAGCATTTCCGACTCCAAATTCCCCGTTCGGCGTTTGCTCTAATGCGCCGACTCCTCATGGCGCGCCGAGCGATCCGACCGCGCGGCGCGATTCGCCAGTCCGCGCGATCTCTGCAGCAGTGAGTCTCCTGGAACCGCCCCCATCCCACAGAGTCCATACATAAAACAAGCTTTAAAATGGGCTTTGCGCGCGGGTGGTAGTCCAGCGCCCGTCGCGTCAGGGGATACGATCATGAAGGCGCCCTACTCTCCTCCATCTCTCGCATGGCATGCCCTGGCCGCCGCGCAGGTCTTGCAGGAACTGAACACCGCGCCGGGCGGGCTGAGCGAGATCGAAGCCGCCCGGCGGCTGGCGATTCACGGTCCCAACCGGTTGCGTCCCCCCAAGCAACGCGGGCCAATGTCACGTTTTCTGCTCCAGTTCCACAACATGCTGATCTACGTGCTGCTGGCCTCGGCCGCCATCACCGCCACGCTCGGTCATGCGGTGGATACCGGGGTCATTCTGGGGGTGACGATCATCAACGCCATCGTCGGGTTCGTCCAGGAAGGCAAGGCGGAATCGGCGCTGGCGGCCATCCGCAAGATGCTGTCGTTGCGTGCCCTGACACTGCGCGACGGGCAGCGCCGGGAAATCGCCGCCGAGGCGCTGGTGCCGGGCGACTGGGTGTTGCTGCAATCGGGCGACAAGGCGCCCGCCGACCTGCGCCTGATCGAGGTCAAGAACCTGCGGATTCAGGAAGCGGTTCTGACCGGCGAGGCGGAAGCGGTCGATAAAACGGTTGCGCCCGTGTCCGCCGAGGCGGCCATCGGCGACCGCGTCAACATGGCCTATTCCGGCACGTTGGTCAGCCACGGCCAGGCCACCGGCGTGGTGGTCGCGACCGGCGAGCGGACCGAAATCGGCCGCATCAGCGCCCTGTTGGAACAGGTGGAAGAAATCACGACCCCCCTGTTGCGGCAGATGGCCCAATTCGGCCGCTGGCTGAGCGCCGCCATCGTGTTGGCGGCGGTGGCGACCTTCGCGCTCGGCGCGTACTGGCGCGGCTTGCCCAAGGACGACATGTTCATGGCGGCGGTGGCGCTGGCGGTGGCGGCGATTCCCGAAGGACTGCCAGCGATCATGACCATTATCCTGGCCATCGGCGTCCAGCGCATGGCCGGGCGCAACGCCATCGTCCGCCGCCTGCCGGCGGTGGAAACCCTGGGCGCGGTCACCGTGATCTGCTCCGACAAGACCGGCACCCTGACCCGCAACGAAATGACCGTGCAGCGGATCGTGACCGCCAACCGGACCTTCGCGGTCAGCGGCGTCGGCTATGCTCCGACCGGCGGGTTCAGCCTGGACAACATTCCGATCCTGCCCGACGACGCGCCGGACTTGCAGGCCATCGCCCGCGCCGCGCATCTGTGCAACGAAGCGGTGCTGCGCGAACAGGACAGCGAATGGCGGATGGAAGGCGATCCGACCGAGGGTGCGCTGCTGACCCTGGCCCGCAAGGCCGGCCTCGATCCCAGCAGCGAGCGCGAACGCTTTCACCGCGTGGACAGCATACCCTTTGAGTCCGAGCATCGATTCATGGCCACCCTGCATCACGACCATCACGGTCACGGCTTCGTTTACGTCAAGGGGGCGCCGGAACGGGTGCTGGCGATGTGCGCGCGCGAGTTGGGCGACGCCGGACTGCAACCCCTGCGCCCGAACCACTGGCGGGACCGAATCGAGGAACTGGCAACTCTGGGCCAGCGGGTGCTGGCGGTCGCGTTCCGCGCCACCGCCGAGACCCGCGGCGAACTGACCTTCGAGGAGGTCGAGGAAGGGTTGACCCTGTTGGGATTGCTGGGCATCAGCGATCCCCCGCGCGAGGAAGCCATTCGGGCGGTGCGGCAAACCCAGCAGGCCGGTATTCGGGTCAAGATGATCACCGGCGACCACGGCGTGACGGCGCGAGCCATCGCCGCCCAGATCGGCATCGGCGACGGACAAAAGGTACTGACCGGACCGGAACTGGAAGTGCTGGACGACGAGGCGTTGCGGGCGGTGGTCATGGACACGGATGTCTACGCCCGCGCCAGCCCCGAACACAAGCTGCGGCTGGTGGCGGCGTTGCAAGCCAATCATCAGGTGGTGGCGATGACCGGCGACGGGGTCAACGACGCGCCCGCCCTCAAGCGGGCCGACATCGGCGTGGCGATGGGCATCAACGGCACCGAGGCCGCCAAGGAGGCCGCCGCCATGGTGCTGGCCGACGACAATTTCGCCTCCATCGCGCACGCGGTCGAGGAAGGCCGCACCGTCTACGACAACTTGCGGAAAGCTCTGCTGTTTCTCCTGCCGACCAACGGCGCGCAGGCGCTGGTGATCGTGGCCGCCATCTTGCTGGGGGTGGCGCTGCCGATCACGCCGGTGCAGATTCTGTGGGTCAACATGGTGACGGCGGTCACCCTGGCGCTGGCGTTGGCGTTCGAGCCAGCCGAGGTGAACGTGATGCGGCGGCCGCCGCGCGATCCCGGCGAGCCGCTGCTATCCGGCATCATGTTGTGGCGGATCGGCGCGGTGTCGGCGCTCCTGGTCGTCGCGCCGCTGGGGCTATTTCTATGGGAAGCCGCGCAAGGCCGCCCCCACGAAGAGGCCCGCACCCTGGCGGTGAACGCGCTGGTGGTGGGCGAGATTTTCTACCTGTTCAACAGCCGCTATATCCACGGTTCGGTGCTGTCGCGCGCCGGACTGCTGGGCAGCCGCCCGGTGCTGATCAGCATCGGCCTGATGTTGCTATTGCAACTGGCGTTCACCTATTTCCCGCCATTACAACGCCTGATGGGCACCGAGCCGATCGGCTTCGTGGACTGGGGTATCGTGACCGTGGCGGGGGTAGCGGTGCTACTGCTGGTGGAACTGGAAAAGGCGGTATGGCGCGGGTTGCGGCAACTAGCCGGGGGTCGGAATTCGACATGACGTAAGCGTTCAGCCCCCCCTCGTCCCGCACACCGATGGGTTGAGCGTAGCGAAACCCATCAATACGGGGCAAAACCACCAGGGGATCTGAACGGTTACGCCTCGACCAGCGCCGCTCGCGCACCCGGCAACGCAAGGCGCCGTACCGATTACCACTTCCCATAGTAGCCCTCCTTCAGGGCATCGAACAAATTGGCGGCAGTGTGGGTTTCGCCATCGTACTCGATCTCCTCGTTGCCCTTGACCTCGATTTCCGAACCATCCTCCAACACGAACCGATAACGGGTATTCGCCAAATCCTGCTCCTTCACCAAAACTCCCTGAAATGCCTCGGGGTTGAAACGGAAGGTGGTGCAACCCTTGAGTCCCTGCTCGTAGGCGTACAGGTAAATCTCCTTGAAATCCTCGTAGGGAAAATCGGTGGGGACATTGGCCGTCTTGGAGATGCTCGAATCCACCCATTTCTGCGCGGCGGCCTGGATGTCCACGTGCTGTCGCGGAGTCACGGCGTCGGCGGTGATGAAATACTCCGGCAATCGTTGTTCCTCGGCGGTCTCGGCGTCGGGTATGGCTTGGGGATTGATCAGATGCCGGTAGGCCAATAGTTCGAAGGAGAATACATCCACTTTCTCCTTGGATTTCTTGCCGGGTCGGATGACGTTGCGGAAGTAGTGATGGGCGAAACTGGGCTCGATGCCGTTGCTGGCGTTGTTGGCCAGCGACAGCGCGATGGTGCCGGTGGGCGCAATGGAGGTATGGTGGGTAAAGCGAGCGCCGACCTGGGCCAGATCCTCGACCAGTTGGGGATCGGTTTCAGCGATGCGCTGCATATAACGACTGTAGCGGGCGTGCAGCACCTTGCCCTTGACGCTGTCGCCTTCCCGGTAGCCGTCGCGGGCCAGTTCCGGTCGCTTACGCAGCATCTCGGCGGTCACGGCGAACGCCTGTTCGAGAATCGGCGCCGGGCCTTTTTCTCGCGCCAGTTCCAGCGCCACGCGCCAGCCGGTCAGCGCCATCTCGCGCGTCACCTCCTCGGTGAAGACCAGCGACTCGGGCGAACCATACTTCATGCCCAGCAGGGTTAGGGTGGAGCCGAGTCCCAGATAGCCCATGCCGTGGCGGCGTTTGCCGAGAATTTCCCGGCGCTGCGGTTCCAGCGGCAGGCCGTTGATTTCCACCACGTTATCCAGCATCCGGGTAAAGATGGCGACGACCTTCCGGTAGGCCTCCCAGTCGAAACGGGCTTTTTCCGTGAACGGGTTTTGAACGAAGGGAGTCAGATTGACCGATCCGAGCAGACAACTGCCGTAAGGAGGGAGAAGTTGCTCTCCGCATGGGTTGCTGGCACGGATATTTTCACAAAACCAGTTATTATTCATATCATTGGCCTCGTCAATGATAATGAACCCCGGTTCGGCGTAATCGTAGGTGGAGGCCATGATCAGATCCCACAGCCGCCGGGCGCGAATTTTCCGGTAAATCTTGCAGGCGACCTGGCCACTGTCGTTGACGATCAAGCCCTGATGGGTCGGCCATTCGCGCCAGAGAATCCGGTCGGGATCATTGAGATCAACCTGGTCCTGCTCGGCTTCCTTGGCCAGGAGCGGGAAGGCCAGCCGCCAGTCGGCGTCGTGCTTGACCGCTTCCATGAACTCGCGGGTGATCAACAGGGACAGATTGAATTGCCGCAACCGGCCAGATTCGCGCTTGGCGCGGATGAATTCCAGCACATCTGGATGGCCGATGTGGAAGGTGCCCATCTGTGCTCCCCGCCGCCCACCCGCCGACGACACGGTGAAACACATCTTGTCGTAGATATCCATGAACGACAGCGGCCCGGAGGTATAGGCGCCGGCGCCGGAGACATAGGCGCCGCGCGGGCGGAGCGTGGAAAATTCATAGCCGATGCCACAGCCCGCTTTCAACGTCAGCCCCGCTTCATGCACCTTGCGCAGGATGTCGTCCATCGAATCCAGAATCGTGCCGGACACCGTGCAGTTGATGGTGGAGGTGGCCGGCTTGTGTTCCCAGGCGCCGGCATTGGAAATGATGCGTCCCGCCGGGATGGCGCCGTGGCGCAATGCCCACAGGAAGCGCTCGTGCCAAAGCTCGCGCAATTCCGGCGTGGCCTCGACTTCGGCCAGCGCTCGGGCCACCCGCTGATGGGTGCCATCGATGGTCTCATCGATGGTTCGTCCGTCCTTGGCCTTCAGCCGATATTTCTTGTCCCAGATATCCCAGGAGGCGGGCTGCAGGGGAACGTCGGCGGTAGCGGTCGAACGGTCGACGGGTTGCAGGTGCGCGATTTTCATAAGCCGATCTCCGGAGGCTGGCGGTGGCTTTGCTTCAGGCCAGCGGATTCTAGAAGATATCTGGAAAATTTCCAGGCGAAATTTCTATATGATGTGGGCAGAACAAAAGATAACACAATATAATGTGTTGAAGCGTAAAACCAACGCATTGTTTCCGCTCATGATCGGCGCGGTCGAAAAAGTTGTTCGAACCTTCGTTGCCAGGTTGATGGAAACTTGGTTGTCAAGGGGTGGCGCCGATGGTATAACCGGCTAAACTTTGCGGGGTACCGCTGATAATCGGACACAAAAACCGAGGGAGAACCCATGAAGATCTCGTATGCCCCTCTTGCAATACTCTGCCTTGGGCTGGGGGCGTGTATGTCCCAAGTGCCCGTCGCGACCACCTATCCCGTAAATTTCCAGAAAAAGATGCAGGCCGCCCACCATTGGGACGTCCTCACCGCCGACGTGGCGAAACGCCTGCACGATCACCTGATCGGTTCCGGCGAACCGCAGGGCCGCCCAATTGCCCTAAATGTTCAACAACCGCGATACAACAGCCAATTTGGCGTGGCTTTCCACAACCTGCTGATCACGCATCTGCTGGAGCAGGGGTTCGTCATGAGCGAGAACCCGTCCGCTGGTCTGCCGGTCAGTTACGACATTCAAGTGGTGACTCATAAGGATCGTGGGTTTATCCGACCGACGCCAGGCCTCTTCACGGCGCTGACAGGCACCGTGCTGGTGATCCGCGACGTGGCGGACAGCCACTCGGCCGTGGCGGCGACCATGCTGGGAGCGGTTGTCCTGGACGTGGCGAGCGGCTTCGTCACCGATACGCCGAACAGCGAAATCATCGTGACCACCTCGGTGATGAACGGGGATCGCTATGTGTCCCGTTTGCGGGATATCTACTACGTCAGCGACAACAATGTGGATCAATATATCGCCAAGGGACCGGCTCCGGTCACCACCCGCATGGTCGAAGTGGTTGGATGCGTTTCAGGCGCCCAGTGCCCATGACGGGTCATGACGGAAATCGAGTTAGAGGTGATTAAGGCCATGAATTGGAATGTAATAGGCTTACGCGGGGCTGCCGCGTTGTTGGTTGCGCTCAGCTTGGGCATCCTGGGGTGCGCATCCTGGGGGTATGACGATACCGCCGCCTCGACCCGGCCGGTCATTCGCGACGCCAACCTGGTCGACGCCAGTCACGCCGCCGCCGACGCTCTGCTGGCGCGGGCGCCCTGGCTGAAGGAGCGGCGCGAGCTGCTGCTGGCCACCACCTTCGTCGACATCAACAATCTCGAAACCTCGTCCGCGCTGGGCCGCGTCATCGGCGAGCAGGTCGGTTCCCGGTTCACCCAGCAGGGTTTCACGGTGATCGAGATCAAGATGCGCAACAACATCTTCGTCGCTGAGGGAACCGGCGAATTGATGTTGTCGCGTTCGGTCCGCGAGATCAGCCAGTCGCACAACGCGGCGGCGGTGATCACGGGCACTTACGCGGTCGCGCGGCAATCGGTGTACGTCACTGCCCGCCTGATCCGCGCCACCGACAATCTGGTGCTGGCGGCGTATGACTACGTGCTGCCATATGGACCGGACGCCAAGGCGTTGGTGGCCGCGCAATAACCGTCAACCCGAATCCTCGCCAAAACGCCCTTCCCCCGCGGGGGAAGGGCGTTTTTGTTGGGGCGGAACGCAACGTCTAGGCGCTGGTGGTCAATCCTAGCCGTTCGCAGACCGCCAGCGTCGGGCCGGCCTGATTCATCGTGTAGAAATGCAATCCCGGTGCGCCGCCCGCCAACAGGCGCCGGCACAGGTCGGCGACCACTTCCACCCCGTAGGCGCGGATCGCATCACGGTCGTCGCCGAAGCCTTCCAGCCGCTTGCGAATCCAGCGTGGAATCTCCGCTCCGCAGTTATCCGAGAACCGCGCCAGTTGGGTGAAGTTGGTGATCGGCATGATGCCGGGCACGATAGGCAAATCCAGCCCCAGCTTCTCGCAGTCGTCCACGAAGCGAAAATACGAATCCGGGTTGTAGAAATATTGGGTGATGGCGCTGTCGGCGCCGGCTTCGACCTTGCGCTTGAAGTTGAGCAGATCGCGCTCGGCACTTGGAGCTTGCGGATGGAATTCCGGGTAGGCGGCCACTTCGATGTGAAAGTAATCGCTGGTTTCGGCGCGGATGAACGCCACCAGTTCGTTGGCGTAACGAAATTCCCCGAATTCGCGCATCCCCGATGGTAAATCGCCGCGCAGGGCGACGAGGCGGTGGATGCCTTGGGCGCGGTAGTGATCCAGAATTTCCCGGATTCCGGCGCGGGTCGAGGCCACACAGGTCAGATGGGGAGCGGCGTCCACCCCGCTATACGCCTGAATCGCCTCGATTGCCTGGAAGGTGCGTTCGCGGGTGGAACCGCCCGCGCCGTAGGTGACCGAGAAGAACGTCGGCCGCATCCGCATCAATTCCTCGCGGGCGGCGAACAGCTTGCGCATTCCTTCGTCGGTGTTGGGAGGGAAGAATTCACAACTGAAGATTTGAGGCCAGTTTGACTGAGGCATTATTTGAGGGGCTTCTTGGGAATGTAAGGCGTCTGTGGATTGACGACCAAGGTTTGTTGACGGGGATCGATGACCACATCCATATCTTCCAGAGGAATGACCCCCAGCAGGGGTTCGATATCGCCAGGCGATACCATTGCCCGCACCGTCGTGGCGCGGTTGGCGAAGCGGATATCCACGGGGCCTACAATATCCAGTTTGATCCGTCTGCCATCAGCCATCTCCGCCAATTGTTCGTCCAGTTTGGGCAAACCTAACTGGATGGCGATATCTTCGTTGATCGCCAGCATGTAAGCGCCGCTATCGACCAGGGCTTTGATCGGAATATGTCGAACCTGATCGGATTGCAGATAGCCCCGCCGTTGCAGCGCAAGATCATCGCTGTTGAATAATTCAAGATCAGCATAAATCAAATCCATGGCGCCCTCATTACGATTGAAATATTCACCAGCTTGAATATCCGGTATTTTCTATAAGATGGCAATATTTGGATCGCCTGACTTTGTTGAGTCATTAAGGCGTCATGTGGATGTAATCCGCTCAGTGTAGGATGGATTTCTATTAAACGTCTTAGGTGCAAAATGCTCGCACCCATCATCTATGCAAAAACCGACAAGGGTCGGAAAGAGATTGAAGGTCGCGCATACGGTCTGTCCGCAAAGGGGCGCAGGGTTCTGATCCTGGTTGATGCCCAGAAAACGGAGGCCGATCTGTCGGTGGCAGCGGGTGTTGGCAAGGAAATCCAACCGTTATTGAAGTTGCTGCTCGACGGCGGCTTTATCGCGCCACGTGATGCGCAAACTATCCAGGCTTCAGAAGCGCTCGCTCCCGTCTTGGCTGAATCCGCATCACCCTCCCCACCTATGCCAAGACCGAAGCGAACAGAATACCCACCTGAGGACATTGCGCTGGTCAAAAAAGTCATTCTGGACACGATAGATGAATATTTAGGTTTGCTAGGCGCGGATATCAAGCGGCGAGTTGAAGCATCAAATGATTCCAGCTCGATCATTAGCTGTATTGCGAGATGGAATTTAGCCATGCGCGAGAGCAAACTGGCCAAGCCTGTCGCCGGTTACTACTTGCAGAAGGTTCAAGCCATTCTGGATTGAGATTTTTGCTCTTCGATGGTTTTGTACGGAATCTGGGTGATCATCAGGGAACAATTATATGGCTAGGCCGAAGCGATAATCCGAACGGCTAATTTTTCTCGAACCCGCTCATAAATCGGAATGTCACTTTTCTCTGCTACCTCCAAGGTAACAGCAAGGCCGTAAGGGATTGCTTCATCAAATTTTTGGCCGGTGTCGCCTTGCGCGGCGATTTTTATTCGCAGGCTGTCACCGTCTTGGAAAACGCAGGCTTTTTTCCCTTCCAGTACTTCGTGCTGAACTGTGCCCTTTTGAGTTTGTTGCCAGTCAGCGTGTTGTCTATCGACTGCCAAGAGGTTTTTGGGTGGCTGAAAGCTCAATTTGGCTTTGCGATACACTCGATGGGCGGGATTGACTGGAGTGAGCCAAGCTAGCGTGATAATCAGCCGGCGCCATTCCGTGGTATTGCTTAACTCAACGGGAAGTGGAAATTCGTATTCATGAGCTTCATCCTGCTGCAATAATCCGGCTCCCAGTACCGTAGCACGCTGGGCGGCGCAGGCTTCTACTCGTGCTGGGTCGGCAATACCATAGCCAAGAAATCGGGCCATTCCCCGTTTCTGTTTTTGGCCTGTTGGAACAACTGATTGCAACAGACTGACGGCTTCATTTGGCCAAGCAGCGCTATGAACGATTAATGCCTTCAATAACGGGGCAGTAGTATTTCTATTAATACAATCACCGCCAGGTAAGTTTTGCAGTTCTTCTAAAACTTCGTAAAGCTTAGCGGTGGCGCGAGTCGCTAATGCAGTGGCGTTGCTGGTGCCACGGGTCCAGATATAGCGATTTATTGCGCCCGTACCTGTATTGTCTGGTACGGCAACTTTTTGTCCGGGAGCGATTTTAGATTCATCGATGGCATAAGCTCCATTCGAGGTAAGGCAGTAACGATAGAGTTGCCTCCCACCGGGTAGCAGGATTTCTGGTTTGATTGCTTGTCGGAAACCTGGACCCAACCGACTGATTGGGCTGGGAAGTTTGTTGGACGGTAGTAAATCAACTCGTTTATGCAGATAGGAAATGGTCGAATAGTCTATATGTTGAGCGCCTACCGTAAGGACATTCATAGCTTCGCCCGGACTTAATAATCGTCGAGCGGGCAAGGTATTTTGGTGGTGGCAGAGCAAGTTTTGAATTTTTTCTTCATCTGATTTAGTGGAAAATGATGATTCATCAATGTCTAGGTTTATGTTGCTTGCCTGATTTCCAGCACTGACACAAAAGAGCAGTTTATATTTCCATGCCAACCAGTCGATCAGTCTTGCCCAAGAACTCATCTGCCGGTCAAACGGTTGTTCACCAACAGAAAGATTGACGATGCGGATATTAGGTGCGATCGGGTTGTTTCCTTCAAACATTTCGACAATGGCACGGTGTACTCGATCCTCGGCAAAAGCATCTTCTGGAATATGTTCTTGTTCGGCAGCATTCCCGTTCCAATGACGACTTGCTAAATCAGGTTCGAGAATCGGGCGACAGAATATGCGTCGGCTTAGCGGCGGTTCATCAGCATCCCGTTCACCGTGCAAAATCAACGAAGACATGGCAGTGCCATGGCGCATTTCCTGTGGCAGATACTTGGAAAGTAGGTCGTCGGGATCGTAGAGGGTGATTCGGCCATTCAAAGCGTCATGTTCAACCAAAGGATAACCGTCGAGTACGGCTACAACCGGTAGATTGTCGCTTGGTGGAAGCCCGAAAAATTCAAAGGGCTTGCTTTCTCCAGGTAAAGCTACAACACCTTGAGCGATTGGTAGAAAGGTTTTAATGGCATTATTACGGAATAAAGCGGCTAGAACAGTTTCATCTTCTGATTCCCGCACCAGAAATGCGGAACGTGCTACCGATGCAGGGATTCGACCTTTCAAGGCATGGAAATGAATTTCATCTATCCGCATACTCGCCAAAATTTCTCCGCCAGCGGCAATAATCGCTTGGCCGACAGTGTGTTCTTCGGCTTGTTGATGGGCTTGGCGACTGGAGTCATCCGATTTTTCGGGATAACAAAGTTCTGCACGGAAAGTGACAGGAGCATTCGGATCGTCTTTTATGCTCTGCGCCCAATCATCCAGGATACCGGAGTCAAGTAACCGATCTTTGGCGCTCCAACGGCGAATTTCTTTAGCATGGCTGAAAATATCCCGCCATTTGGCATTCCCCTGGCCGAGAGGTTGTGCCTTCTTAAAACGCTCCCAAAGCTTTAGAAGTTGCTCTAGTGCTTGTTGATCAGTCATTCCCAGATAAAGTCGCCCATCTAAGTGTTTTTCAGTACGCTGGCCGTTTTTATCCAGACAATAAAAATCGTCGTCTGGCTCCAAATCATCCAGGTCGATTTCCCCCAACCAGCCTATTCCGATAGCTTGGGTTGCACGGTAAAAATCTTCGATGCGCCCACGAGTTTCGATAACCAGAACGAACTCGGGAAAAAGACCTTGGGAATCTGTTTGAAGCGCCAAACGTTCGGCCTCAAAAGCTTGTTGCAGGCGCTTGAATTGGGGACCGAGGCGTTTTATTTGCTGCGATCTATCCGGCGCATGAGGTAGCGTTCCTCCACCGGATCCTTTATCGCGCTCAGCGCGTTGAAAAGATGGGAAAATTAACAACGGCTGTTCCGACGCCATGGACTACTCTCCTGTTTGCTTTATTCGTTCACTTCCGAGTTGGCTTTTACTGTCGCCCGATTTTGCCACTGTCTGAGTTTGAGTTGAGTCAGTTCGTGTGGATGATCGGTTTTCCCTGTCAGAATGGCTTGTCGAAAAACATCCACGCAAAATTCTTCGACCTCGGCAAAACTGTGTCCCAAAAGCTTTTCGGCAATGGTCCCAGATGCTAGGTTGAATTGGAAACGGCGTCGTTCCGCAAAGGATTCAACGAATCGGGCAATCTGGCTCCGGGTCGGCGCTGGGAGAATTATCCGTAACTCGAAGCGACGCCACGCCGCTCTATCCAGCAATTCTGGGTGATTGCTGGCGGCGATGGTCACTACATAGTCGGGCAGGCGGTCAATTTGCGTAAGTAGCGTACCAACGACTCGCTTGATTTCACCGGTCTCCCGATTATCGCCGCGTTCCTTTCCGAGAATTTCAAACTCATCGAAGAATAAAACACAATGTTGTGTTCGGGCATAATCGAATACTTTTTGCAAACGACTTCCCGTTTCCCCAAGGAAGCTACCGATGAGACTTTCATAGCGGACCACGAGCAGTGGTACTGCAAGCTCATAAGCGATGGCTTCAGCAAGCGTTGTCTTACCATTGCCTGGAGGACCTGCCACCAGAAGTTTATGGCGAGGCGATAGACCATAGGTTTTCAGGAGATCACTGCGGTGCTGTTCCGCAATCAGTTCGCGACAAAGAGCTTCCGTTTCTGGAGCGAGCACCAGCATATTCAACGGGCGCTCAGGAGTTTGTTCTAAAACAAAAGAATGCGCCCCATTTTCAATGGGAGTTCGCCGTGCTTGGGATGCACTGGTTGAAGCATTTTGAACAACAGAAACCAGGCGGTCAGCGAGAATGTTATGTTTCTTAGCTCGTTCATCAGCAATCAGGGCTTCAGCGTGACGCCGGAATAACACGGCATCACCTGAAACTCCGGCTTTTACGAGTCCAATCAATATATCTGCATTTGCCATGGCTGGAATGCCTGAAGGGGCGGTTTGCAAATCATACCGCCCCTAAACGCATCTTAGTAGCGATAATTCTCCGCCTTATACGGCCCATCCACCGCGACGCCGACATACGCGGCCTGCTCCGGGGTCAGCGCGGTCAGCCGGGCGCCGATCCGATCCAAATGCAGCCGGGCGACCTTTTCGTCCAGATGCTTGGGCAGCACATAGACCTTGTTTTCGTACTGCCCACCACGGGTGAACAGTTCGATCTGCGCCAACACCTGATTGGTGAAGGAGTTGGACATCACGAAGCTGGGATGGCCAGTGGCGCAACCCAGATTGACCAACCGCCCTTCGGCCAACAGGATGATGCGCTTGCCGTCGGGAAAAATGATGTGATCCACCTGCGGCTTGATGTTTTCCCAGCGATATTGCTTCAGGCTGGCGACCGCGATTTCGGAATCGAAATGGCCGATGTTGCAGACGATGGCCTGATTCTTCATCCGCGCCATGTGGTCGTGGGTGATGACGCCGACGTTGCCGGTGGCGGTGACGAAAATGTCGGCTTGACCCGCCGCGTCGTCCATCGTGACCACCCGATAACCTTCCATCGCCGCTTGCAGGGCGCAGATCGGATCGATTTCGGTGATCCACACCG
>ERZ761607.2656-NODE-2656-length-18839-cov-109.561968_pt1 | contig 18839 bp, 11 predicted proteins | sample MGYA00511164_ERZ761607 | MGnify/ENA primary metagenome ERZ761607 (study PRJEB28899, sample SAMN02445080) | bioreactor sludge metagenome | biome: EBPR sludge | place: Australia: Brisbane, Thorneside Wastewater Treatment Plant | collected 2011-06-22 ...
TAACTCATAACTCATAACTCATAACTCATAACTCATAACTCATAACTCATAACTTTTAACCACTAATTACCTTACAACTCGGAAAGATTTATCCCATCGTACTTTGTAAATAGGATTGCTTGAGAGCCATACAAAAACAGGTTTTCCCACTACATGGTCTTCGGGCACAAAACCCCAGTATCGGGAGTCTTCAGAGTTGTGTCGGTTATCGCCCATCATAAAAAAGTAGTTCATTTTAAACACGTATTCTGTAATTGGTTGTCCGTTTAGGGTGGCTTTACCTTCTTTCCATTCTAAGGTAGGGTTGTTTTCGTACTTTTTGATAACGGTTTCGTAAAGGGTATAGTTGTCTTCGGTCAGTTGAATTTTATCGCCTTTTTTGGGTATGTAAAGGGGTCCAAAGTTATCTAAGTTCCAATTAAATCGGGGGTTAAAGGGAAAAATACGAGGGTTAAACTCGCCTTTGGGTTGTACAATTTTGTAAAGGGTATCAATGTTTGCCATTTTTTTAATTTCCTCTGCCGTTTGATCATTCAACATCATAACATAAGAGCCCACTTCATTTCCCTGAAAAACTTCGCTTATTTGCAATTTGTCTTTTATCTTTGGATTAAAGGGAGTAGAAGTTTTAACGGCATGAGCATGTTGGAGCAGTGGCGGATTTTGCACCGGTTTACCATTTATATGCACTTGTGCATCTATTATTTGCAGCGTATCGCCAAACTGAGCAGTACAGCGTTTTACATAATTGGTGCGTTTGTCCACCGGAATATCTTTATCCACCTCTACCGGATAGTTAAAAACCACAATATCGCCGCGTTTGGCGGCAGAAAAACCGGGCAATCGCATATAGGGCAATGAAATGAGGGTGGTGTAGGAGGGCAACCCAAATATGGAGTTGTGCACATACGGAAAGGCTATGGGAGTTTGCGGTACGCGGGGTCCAAAATGCAGTTTGCTTACAAAAAGTTTATCGCCTACCAGCATAGTGCCCTCCATAGAAGAAGTAGGTATGGCATACGATTGTAAAATGAAGATGTTAATAAGTGGCACTAATACCAATGCTATGAACAACAATTCCAGAATTTCGCGCTTTACCGATTTAGGGGCTTGTTGTTTTGGGGGCTTGGGCACTTCGGTAGTTTTAGTCATAAAGAGCAATTCGTTTAACTATGAAAGATGTGGGGGCTGAATTTCTATGTAACAAAAACAAATCAATCTTGCAAAAGTAAGGTAAATACGGTTATACTTGTAGCAAAGTATAGCCGATTCTTACAGATATGCACAAAAACATTGCCCGATTAACAGACCATGCCGGATTAAAACTTCACAATCATGCGCACATTGAGCCTTCGGGCAGTAAGGTAGTTGGGTACAGCATAAACAAGGTCTTGTGCACGGATAAAATTGTACGAAATAGTATTATTGATGCCCAGCAGGTTAAAAACCTCTACGGCAGCCCAAACAGAGCTAAAATGGCGCATAGGGTTGCGTTCGGGTATTTCGCGGCGGTTGCGGTCAAATAATAGGGCAGAAAAACCAATGTCTATACGCCGGTAGGGTGGTACTCTGAAAGCATTTCGGAGTTTGGGCGAACCGGGTGGACTAAAAGACAAGCCCGACCCAAAAAGTAGGCTCAGATTTACCTTAAAGTTTTTGTTGTTTGGCAGATAGTCCTGAAAAAACATACCAAAATTTACCCTTTGGTCGGTAGGGCGGGGCACATATCCTATATTTACCTGCAAGCTGTCGGCGGGCTTTTGTCCGGTAATTCGGGGGTTAATTTCTTGTCCTTCCTCGTTAAAATAACGGTAATAAAAATCGTTTTCCAGGTCCTCTCTGGTTTGCATTACGGAAAGGCTAATCCACGAGTCGGTGCCTTTTACAAACTCTCCGTATAGGCGCATATCTAAACCTGCTGCATAACCCTTAGCGTTGTTGTTGGCAAAGTACCTAATGAGTACATTTTCAATATTATAAGGCACTAAATCCCAAATGTACTTATAATAGGCTTCAGCAGTCAGTTTAAAAGGTCGGTCAAAAATTTCAAAATTGTAATCAGCGCCCAAAACTACATGAGCCGATTTTTGTGCCAGCAGATTGGTATTTAATTCGCCCGATAAGCTGCGCATTTCGCGATAAAAAGCGGGCTGGTGGTATGCTCCGGCAGCCAATCTGAACAAGAGGCTTCGGCTGCTTGCATTACCTGTGGTATCAGCAAAGGCTTTAAACTTGGGCGACCATGCCACCTGTAATCGGGGGGCAAGAAAAAACTCGTTGTTCAAATCCCAGTAATTAAAGCGCGCACCACCGGTAAAACTCCAGTTGTTGCCAAACTGCCATTCATCTTGCACAAACCCGCTCAATCGGTTAGAGTTTAGGTTAAACTGTGTGCGTAGGCGCTCGGCAAGTTGAATTTCGGTAGGAAACTGGGGCAGGTTATAGCCGGCAGAGTCTAGCCGATACCATTCGTTTATTTTATCGGTAATTTGTTCGTGTTGATACTTTACCCCCCAACTCAAAAAATTGCCCTTCAAATTGGCATATCCGCGGTGTTCGGCATTGGCAATAACAGCAGATAGTTTATTTCTTGCCCAATCATGGTAAGTGCCTACGCCAAGTATGCGGGTAATATCGCCAAAATCCTCTTCGCCCAAATTTTTTTCTACTTCTCCTATAAAGTACTGCCCTATTATGTCGTAGGCTTCGGTTTCGGCGGTAGTATAGGCAGAAGTCATCCATTTCAGCCGCAGTTTGTTATTGGGGTGTTGCCAGGTGGCAGCCAGCCCGCCCATTAGGTTTTCGTATTTATCGCGCTCTTGCCCGTCAAAATAAACTTGCAATTTAAGGGCGTCGCTAAAAGTGCCAAAACTTGTTTCAGACGAAACCGGCACAAACCTATACACATTTCGGGCTATGTAGCCTATGGCTTCTATTTCCCAGTCTATATGGGGTTTATAGGTGAGGTAGGTTTGAAAATCGGTAAAACTGGGTCTATATTGCCCTTCGGTAGGTAGGGCGTTTAATATGTATTGGTTAGACCACTGCCTAAAACCTGCCAAATAGGTTAAACGTTTATTTAACCCGATGCCGCCTACATGTGCCTGCGCTCCTAACATACTCAACTCTACCGACCCGCCAAACTCGGTGGGTTTTTTATAGCGAACATCTAAAACAGACGACATTTTATCGCCGTATTTAGCCTCAAATCCGCCCGATGAAAAGTTGATGTTAGAAACCATATCGGTATTAATAAAGCCCAAGCCTTCCTGCTGTCCGGCGCGTATTAAAAAAGGGCGGTAAACCTCAAAATCGTTTACATACACTAAATTTTCGTCAAAATTTCCTCCTCGCACAGAGTATTGCTGACTCAGCTCATTATTAGATACCACGCCGGGCATGGTGCGCAAAATGGGGGTAATGCCGCCGCCCACACTGGCAATTGTTTTAACATCTTTGGGGTCAATTTTGGTAACGGCGGCAGCTTTTCGGCTTTTGGCGGTAATTAACTGGGTATTGAGTAGTTTGTCATCGGGATATAAAACGGCATTTATTTCGCGTATTTGCCCATATTCTAACCAAAACTGGGTTTCTTCGGTTTTGTAGCCGGTAAAACTGAATTTAATAGTTAGTATTTGCTGTTTTGGCACAAATACCTTGTAATAGCCGTTGGCATCGGTAGTGGTGCCATAAACATTACCTGCCGAAAAATACACGTTCACCCCCGCCATAGGCTGTCCGGTAAAATCGGTTATACGTCCATAAACATAAGGCGTATCTTGTGCAACAAGGGTAATAGCGGCAAAAAAACAGAAAAATCCTATTAAAAACCTAATAAACATAATGGGGATAAAATGCGGTAAAAGTGGTAAAAAATGCCCGATACAAAACCGGTTTTATGCCTTTTTGAGCAAACTAATCATTTGTGCCGGATTAGGCGCATTAAAAACGGCGCTGCCTGCCACCAACACATCAGCGCCGGCGTGGCACAGTTGTTGGTAATTGGTAGCATCAACGCCGCCATCTATTTCAATTAAGGCGGCCGATTGGGTTTGGGTAATGAGCTGCCTAAGTTGCGTGATTTTTTGATAAGTATGCGCAATGAATTTTTGTCCGCCAAATCCGGGATTTACCGACATAAGGCAAACCAAATCTATATAGGGCAAAATGTCTTGCAACAGCAAAACAGGCGTATGCGGATTTATGGCTACACCGGCTTTCATGCCTTGGTCTTTTATGGCTTGTATGGTGCGGTGCAGGTGGGTACAGGCTTCGTAATGCACGGTAAGAATATAAGCGCCGGCTTGTTTAAACTGGGTAATGTATCGGTCGGGTTGTGCAATCATCAGATGCACGTCCATAGGTTTGGCGGCGTGTTGGTAAATAGCCTGCATAACCGGAAACCCAAAGGAGATATTGGGAACAAACTGCCCATCCATAACGTCTATATGAAACCAGTCTGCCTCACTTTGATTAACCATTTCAATATCGGGCAAGAGGTTGGCAAAATTTGCCGATAACATAGACGGAGCTATCAGTGGTTTTTTCATGGCGCAAAGATAACTTTTAACCCGATAAGGTTGCAAGCTACCCACACGGATAAGAGCAGAAAAAAGCAAACCGGCAGGCAGGGCAGATAAATTGGGGGCTTTTGGTGGTAATTTGGCGGACAATTTTGTAAGGCAGCAATACAATTATGGGCTACCACCGCTCAAAATAGCCGGCTGACTTACTTGGGCTATGCGCTGCACTATGGATAACAAATGAACTCGGCAAAAGGGATTCTCAACGAAAAAATCCCCGATTGATTTGGTCAATCGGGGATTTTGGGTATCAAATTTTTTTGTGGGGGGTTAAATGCCCAAACCGTAGTAGTAAGTGCCGCGTGTATTGGGATAAACACCTTCCAGCAGTACACCGCCGCCTTTTTTGGCTTCCAAAGCATCTAAGAGTTGCTCGGTAGAGTTGATGGGTTTACCATCTACACCGGTAATAATAAATCCCTGCCTAATATCGGTTTCTGTGGCTATTTTACCTTTAGTAAGCGCCTTTACCCGCACCCCTCCTCTAATGCCCAGTGTTTGGCTTTCGCGGTTGGTTAAACTTTCAAGGTCAGCGCCCAAGGCAGTGAGCAGGTTGGTATTAGCGGCAGATTTGGTAACAAGGTCGGTATTACCATCTTTATTTTTCAGTAGCACAAACAGCGTTTTTTCAGAACCGTTTCGGTTAACGGTTATGTTAATTTTATCGCCGGGTCTGTATCGGGCTACCTGTCCTTGCAAGTCGGCAATAGATTTTACCTCGGCATTTTCTATACGCACAATCACATCGCCTTCTTTAATACCGGCTTCAACGGCAGGCCCCGTTTCCATTAAACCGGCAACCAACACGCCTTGTGTTACGGAAAGGTTTTTTTCTTTGGCTACATTACCATCTACGTTGGTAATGCTGATGCCTAAAAAGGCACGCTGAACAACACCATAGTTTTTAAGGTCTTCAACCACCTTGCGCACAATGTTGGCAGGTACGGCAAAAGAGTATCCGGCATAGGTACCGGTGGGTGTGGCAATAGCAGTATTGATGCCCAAGAGCTGCCCGTTGGTATTAACCAAAGCTCCGCCGCTATTGCCAGGGTTTACTGCGGCATCTGTTTGGATAAATGATTCAATGGCAGCTCTGTCTTCTAATAATTTAAGGTTTCTGCCCTTTGCGCTCACAATACCTGCCGTAACGGTAGATTCTAAATTGAACGGATTACCAACCGCCAGCACCCACTCGCCCACTTTAGCCTCATCGGAGTTGGCAAGGGTAAGGGTGGGTAAATTGGTATCTTCAATTTTAATCAATGCAAGGTCGGTAGAGGGGTCTGTACCTATCATTTTGGCTTTGTAGGTGCGTTTGTCGTGTAGGGTTACTTCTATTTCATCGGCTTTGCTCACCACGTGGTTATTGGTAACAATAAATCCATCGGGGCTGATAATTACGCCCGAACCCGTACCTACCTGTGGGGTGGGTTTACCGCCTCGGCGAGGTCCAAAAAAGAAATCGCCGCCAAAAAGGTCAAATGGGTCGTTGTAGTAAGAAGTGGTGCGGCTTTGCATAGTGGACTTAATGTGTACTACTGCCGGCGTGGACTTTGAAGCGGCAAAGGTAAAGTCTATCTGTGTACCCGGTACAGCAGTATAGGAACTGTAATTGCTTAATACGGCAGGAGGGCTTATGGACGAATCGGTTAAAACGGCAGCGGTATTTTGTGCAGGCTGAACAGCAGGCTGCATACCAAATTTTTGAAACGCTACCAACGTAATAACACTGCCCAATACTGCGGCAAACACTAACTGAACTAATTTGCTCATAGTTTTATATGGTTTATGGGGTTAATAATTTACTGTTTACTGCTTTTTTACTGCCTTTAATGGGTGCAGCAGGTAATCAGTATTCTTTAAAACAACGAAACCGGTAAAAGTATTTCCGACAAACAACAGATTAACAATTTTTAACCCATAAAAGGCAATTTCCCAATTTATGTTAAAACAAGCCATAGCGCTTTGCGCCAAGCCATGCTACCCTATGGTTATATCAATACCCGGTTTAGTTATGGCTTCATCTTTTTTACCAAGGGTAATATACAAAATACCGTCTTGGTAAGAAGCGCTGATTTTTTTGCTGTCTATGGTGGGGTCTAACTTAAACGAGCGCGAAAATGCGGCAAACCTATGCTCGCGCATCACATAATTTTCACCTTCGGTAGTTTGCTGCATAGTCTTATCGGCGCTTATGGTTAGCACATCGTTGGTTACCTGAAGTTTAAAATCGGATTTGGTGTAACCCGGCGCTGCCACTTCCACCCTAAAATTTTCGCCTGTTTCAATGATGTTGATAGCAGGCACTGTAGCTGAGGGGTCTCCTTTTGAAGTTTCGGCGCTGCCGCTAAACACGTCTTTTACAGTTTTGTCGAGCATTTCCATGCCTTTGTTGAGGCTTTGTGCGCCTTTGTTGATAAGTTCGTCAAATAATTCAGAATAATTCGGTTTTTTTTCCATGATGTATTAGGGGGTTTTAAATTAGCAATGAAGTGTACAAAAACTTGGTTTTATAACGCAAGAATGCGTGTAGAAAGTTCAGTATTTAGCCCTATGTTTGGCTATTAGTTGCATTATAAGTAGCAGGAAAGAGGGTAAACTTTCAGGGTTTGTCGTTTTTTTTTGGCGTTTGTACTGCATCACCTTCATTTACATGCCCAATTCATTTTTTATGTAAGCATCAAGGCAGTTTAGGCGCTCGTGCGAGTAGGGGTGTGTGCGGATAACCTTTTCCAGCATATCATAAGATTCATTTTCTTCCATTTTCTGGAAAAAGCGCAATCCTTTTCGGGGGTTGTAACCGGCTTTGGCGGCAATAGCAGCGCCACTGCGGTCGGCATCATATTCATCAATCTGACCAAAAGGTGCAGAGAGCAACAAACTCAGGTTGGCGGCAATATCGCCATAACCATAAGGCTCAAAAACAGAGCGGCTCATCACCATTTTCTGCACTTTTCGGGCAGCGTGGCGGTTGTCAATATGGGCTATTTCGTGGGCAATAATAAAGGCAAGCTCGTCTTCCGATTCTGTCCACTCAATCATTTTAGAGGTAATGTATATGTGCCCTCCGGCTATGGAAAAAGCATTGAGGGTTTGGGGGTCATCTAAAACGTGAATAGTGTATTGGATTCCTTTTCGGTTTATGTGCTTGGTTAGTTTTTGCACTATGCCGTATAGGTAGGCTTGTTTGGGATAATTTTTCACTATTTTTTGCTCTTTTGCCATGCCATTGTGCAGGGTATCGCCTATAAAGGCTTCATCAGAAACAGAAATAGGGAACTGATCTATGGCGTAGTTTTCCCAGTCTTTTGCCCACGAGTACCACGATTCTATGGTATCATCTGAATTGCACTGGGCTTTGGTTATGAACGGGTACAACAGCAGCAATAAGGCAACTAATAAGGCAGTGGGTTTCATGCAGTAAGCAGATTTATTTTAAAAACAATAAAAGATGAATGTATAGACTTGCCGGCAATAAAGAGGTTTAAAACCCCGATAACCAAGTGTAATAACGCTAAAAAGCCCGATTTAGTGAGCGCCACAAAAGATTGGGCAGCATTTTTATACAGACTCCTCACACCTAAAACCAATTTGCCCAAGGTGTTGCCAAAATTGGGGATAAGATTTGCTCACCACCTGCGGGTTTTCTATTTGTATGCCGCCGGTAAAAACCATACTTAGGGCAGCAAAAGCCATAGCCATGCGGTGATCGTGGTAGGTAGCAAACTTGGGCATACCTGTATTAGGCAGTGGCGCGGCAAAAGCTAAGTTGCGGCTGTGGTTATTACCGGTAAAAAGGGCATTTACCTTAGCTAATTCGGTTTGGAGGGCGGCTGTTCGGTTGGTTTCTTTAATGTGGAGGGTATCTAAGCCGGTCATATTGGCAGGCAGTTGTAAGCCGGCACAAACTACGGCAAGGGTTTGAGCAATATCGGGACAATTAGTGAAATCATAAGCAAAAGCATCGGGCAATTTTACCTTATTTTTGGTAAGGTGTATTCCGCCATCGGGTAAAAATTGGGTATTTACCCCCAATGGCAGCATCAGTTGCGGCAGTACCGAATCGGCTTGAAGGCTATTAGGCAGTAAACCATAAAGGTATAGGTTTACCTCTTTTGCCAAGGCTGCTATGGCATAATAATAAGAGGCAGCGCTCCAATCGGCTTCTATGGTAAGCGGTTGGGGTTTATAAGACTGCGGCGGCATAAAAATGGTATTATCGGTAATATGGTAAGCAATGCCAAAAGAGTTCATCAATTGTAAGGTCATATTTAGGTAGGGCGCAGAAATAACAGAGGTGAGTAGCCTAAGTGTTACACCCTGTTTAAAAGTGGGGGCAACCAGCAATAGGGCAGATAAAAACTGACTGCTCACGTTGGCAGCCATGCTCACAGCGCCGCCCGATAAGGGTTTACCCTCAATAAACAACGGCGGAAAACCTTGGTTTTGTGTGTAGGTAATGGTAGCGCCTAACTGCCTTAATGCTTCTACCAAATCAGCAATGGGTCGCTCTTTCATGCGCTCTGAACCGGTAAGCAGCCAAGCGCCGGGTTGGGTGGCAAGGTAGGCGGTTAAAAAACGCATGGTGGTGCCGGCTGCGCCTACATTTATGGTAGCCAAACGCTGTTGCAGCGCCTGTTGCAGCAGTTGGGTATCATCAGCGGCAGATAAGCCTTTTATGGCAAACTTATTAGCACAAAGGGCTTGTATAATAAGGGCTCTGTTGCTGATGCTCTTTGACCCATCGAGGGTAAGCCTGCCCGATATAACTTGGTTTTCAGGTGCAAAAAGGGTTAAAACGGAAGCCATACACTAAAATTTGTTTAAGAAATTAAGGGCGCGTTTTATTTCGGTTTCCGATAGGGTGTAGTCATAACCGGCAGCGCCTATTTGGGTTAAGAGTGTGCATTTAATTTTGTTGTGGCTGTTTTTTTTATCGTTGTCCATGTAGTGTAAAATCTGCTCCAGCATTTGGTCGCTTATCAGGTACCTGTTTTGAGGCAATAATTTATGGGTTGCAAAAATCACCTTATTCATATCGGCTTCATCAAAGCCGGTTTTACTGCACGATAGGTACATTTCGGCATACATACCCAGTAATACTGCTTCGCCGTGCAGCAGCGGGTTTTTATCGTTTGCTAAGGAGTAGCTCTCTAATGCGTGCCCTATGGTATGCCCAAAGTTGAGCAGTTTTCTTACGCCCTTTTCGGTGGGGTCTTCCTTTACAATACTGTGCTTAATTTTTATTGACCGGAAAATGAGGTCTTTTTCCCTAAAACTTAACTGCTCCTTGGGTTTAGTAATGCTAAACCATTCTAACCAAGTTTGGAGTGCATTTAAGTGTCCGGCATCTTTTATCAAGCCATGTTTAATCATTTCGGCAAAACCGCTGTTAAATTGGCGCAATGGGAGGGTTTTAAGAAAAATGGGGTCAATAAATCCCGCCAGCGGATTAGCAAAAAACCCGATGCTGTTTTTTACCCCTTCAAAATCAATACCTGTTTTACCCCCTACCGATGCGTCCACCTGTGCCAGCAGCGTGGTGGGTATGTGTATAAACCCGATGCCTCTTTTATAGGCTGCGGCACAAAATCCGCCCATATCGCACACCACGCCGCCGCCCAAATTGATGAGCAGTGCATTGCGGTCGGCGTTATACTGTAGCAGGGTTTTCCAAATAGTTTGGCAGGTTTTTAGGTTTTTATGTCGTTCGCCCGGTTTAATGGTAAGTACGGTGGCAGTTGATAGCGCCGGCGCTATTTGGAGCAGCGCGGGCAGGCAGAGCTTACGGGTATTGGTATCGGTAAGGATAAAAACCTTTGAAAACGGTTTACTTTGCAAGAATTGGGGCAGGTTTTGGGCTAAGTCGCCCACATATAGGGTATGGTCGGGCAGGTGGAGTTGGTATGGATCGGACATTGGTTGAACAAATAACTGTTAACGGATTTCGGATTGCTTTGATTTTGGGATTTCACGATAAATCGGCAGCAAGTAGCACACAGATAACACGAATGGAGCTGATTTGCACAGATTTTTGGAAATAATTACGAATTACAGTTACCAAATACCAGTCTAATTTAGTTGCTCGCAAAGGCGCAAATTGGTGGTTATTTCTTAATACTCACTACTGAATACCCACATCCGGGGTAGCAAGTAGCACATAGATAACACGGATGGAGCTGATTTGCACAGATTTTTGGAAAAAAACGTACAATTGGGTAAATGATTTCGGGATTTAACTTTCCAAATTTACCAAAATCCGACTTCAACCTCACGCTGTTTTAAAACTTCACTCTTAACATAGCCCGAACATCGGAGCGCACATTGCCGCTTATTTGTTCGTTTCCGGTGCCAATGTTTGTTTGGTTTGCCCAGTAAGTTTGCGCAAACCGGAGCCAAATATCTATGTTTTTAACCGGCGTATAGCGCAGGTTTAGGTAAAACCGGCTGCCTCTGTTATAGTAGGGCGGAATGCTGAACACAAACAGCACATCGTTTTCAAAGGCGTAAATGCGGGTGTTGTAGGAGTCGGTATCAAACAAAGCAAATCGGGTACTGAATGAAACAGGCGAGGAAAGGGGTTTGTAAATAATATCTTGCATGAGCATGTAGCCCTGTTCGTTTATTTGGCTGCCGTGTTTAAACCAAGTAGCCTCTACCCTGCTTTTAAGGGTTACGGTTTTGCTTAGGGTGGCTTGCAAATGGTAGCGCAGGCTGCCTCTGGTTTGGTTGCTCACAAAATCGGTAACGGTGGTGTTATCGGGTTGGTTTCTACCTTTGGTTTCGTTTCGGTAGCGCACATACATTTCAATGCCGCGCATGGGTTTATAGGAAACATTGAGCAGGTAATCCACCCCATTTGAGGGGGCATCGGTAAGAAAACGAAGCCAAGGGTGGCGGTACACATCGGCATAAGCGCTAATTTCTACTTTTCTGATGGGTTTTACAAACAAGCCTATAAATGTACCTTGCTCATTGTTGGGCAGGGTGCTTTCGGCAAAGGGGGCGGCAAAAAGGGTTTGGTAATTGCGCTGATAGTACCGGTGCAGTACCGACATAGAAACCTTAGCATCTAAGGCAAGCAACAAACCATTTAGGGTGGCAAGTCCTCCGTTTTGGCTCATGGCAGTTTCGCCAAAAAAGTGAAAATTGCGCCACAAATATCGGTAATCCAAACTCACATTGAGCAGTTCGCTTCCCGAAAACCGAAACTGGTTGTAGGCAGCCTGCCGGGGGTTTAGATTGGTACTCAAACGGGTATAAACGGCATTGGCATTCAGTACCAATCTTCGGGTTTTATAGCCCAAACTACCGCCGGTTACCAATTGGTTAATCGCTTGCCGGTCGGCAATTTCGGCATCGGTGCGGTGTAAGCCCGATAACAGCAAGGAGGAAACTTCGCTAATATCGGCGGCATCATCGGCATCGGGCAGTGGAATATCGGTCTCCTCATCTACCAAAAGCGAATCGGTTGGCAAAGGCGGGGCGGGGTTTACCACATTCCCGCTAATGGGTTTGTACGAGGCAAAAACGGTGGCTTCCCATTTTTTTCCGCCAAAAGTGGTGGCAGCTCCTCTAAAAAACAAAGCCTCGTTTACCGATGTATAGGCGCGTATGGGTTGGGCGTTTCGGGCTACGTTCATCACAAAACTGCCTTTTCTGAAACCCAATCCTGTCCAAACGGTTAGCCCTTGCCCCAGTTTTACCTCATAATCGCCTATGGCTATATGTTTAAACTTACCCACATTGCGGAGGTAAAAATGGGCGGAGTAAAAATCAAATCCGCGCTTTTGCGAGCCGCTGAAAAACTCCTCGCCCGGGTCTTTTTCTGCCGTAAATCCGTAGCTTATTTTATTGCCGTAGTTGTAGCGGTAGCGCAGGTAAAGGCGGTCGGGGCTGCCGCGGTAGGTAGGTCTGAATGTGCCATCGGGTTGCTCTTTGGCAAGGTAGCCGGCTTGTGCATTAAGGGTTCTTGACCATCGGAAATACACCTGATTTTGTCCGCCGCTCAATAATTGTTTAAAGGGTATGTTAAAATCGTCTAAATCGCCGGCAGAAAAAAACGGGGCTATTCTTCGGCAGGTTTCCAGGTCAAGTTGTGGCACTGCTTGCAGCTCATATATAGAAATAAACCTTCCCACTGTTTGCCTGTATGCCAAAATGCCTTGTATTTGAACATCTGTAAGCAATCCAAGGTCGGCAAGGTCTTCATACTCGGCAATGTTTAGTTTAATAGGCTTTTGAATATAATCGTATAGTTTTTCCTGATAGGTATCAAAATCAATTTCGGCATCTTCTAAGTCTTCGGTAAGGTTTTCAATAAATTCGTCCACATCGGGTAGCGAATCGTCTTTTGAGCCGGGCTTTTTTTGCGCCCAAGCATTGCCGGTACTTACCAGCAGCAGTAAAACAAACAGGAGATAAGTAATAATAGCAGAGGGTTTCATTTTCCGGTATGCGGTTTAACCGTGCCAAAGGTAATGTTTTTTGGTATAACTGCCACTATATACAGGTAATGTTGCGTATTTACGAACACATAGTTCAGCGCAACGGTATTCTTTATGGAAAATCTTACCCATTACCCTGCAAATGCGTTATAGGTTGGAATAGTAGTAGCTACTATTTTTTTAAAATCGGCGCTAATCAGTTGCGTCCGTGTTATCCGTGTGCTAATTGCTGTCGGATTTGGGTAGTGAGTAGTGGGTACTAAGAAATAACAACCAATTTGCGCCTTTGCGTCTTTACGTGAAATCTTACCCAATACCCTGCAAATGCGCCATGATTTTTTTAAAAAACTACCTATATCACACAAACCCCTTCTTTTTACCATGTCTCAAAAGTTTGCGCAAAAATTCCATCGGGAAGGTTTTAAAAAAATAAAGTCCAAAGTGATAGAAAATTGGTGTTGGTAAACCATAATTTGCCAATAACGCTCTATATTTAGCGCAAAATTGATTTTTGCATGGGGGTAAAACAGCATTGGGGCTATACAAATGATGTGCACCTAAAAATAAACAACACCATGAAAACACAAAACTTACATTTTGCTTTTTGCTCCCTCAGTAATAAAGCAGTATTTTTAAAACTAATACTGATAATATTGGCAGCAATAGGCTTTAACACAGCTATATGGGCACAAAGCGCTTTTGAGTGTTTTACTATGCCCGCAAACTTGCAGGCACTTGAAAATGACTTGCCCATGCTTACTTGTGCTACCATCAATAGTTCTCCGGCATTCATCCAAAAATACAGGCTCAAAGAAACCTATATGCCCGATGCAAGTACCGGTATAAAAACTTTTCAGATTCAGTTTATTGTGATTACCGATAGCAACGACCCAAGCTACGAAAATTTTTCAGATACCGAGTCCCATAGAGCCATACTTACCAATCTTGTTAATTATATAAACGATGCCTACTTTAAATACGTAGATGCCCCGGCAGACCCTCGTAGTTGTGTTTGTGGCGCTTGCCATATACCCGACTCTAAAATACGCTTTGTAACGAAAGGCATAAACTTCATATCTGTTAGTAATTATTCCGATTTTTTTGTACCTGGCAATCCGCTCAATTCTGAATTTTTTAATTTTGACTATGCTTTTGCAAATATCGGGATAGATATATACAATACAATAAATGTATTTGTTTTAGGTACTGTAAATTACACGACATCAGGGAGAGTATCCGAAATACCTACTACTAATATCCAAAATTCTCCGTTGGGTATAGTAATAGACGATACTTATTACGTAGAAATAGACGGAGGAAGCGCGTCTAATAATTTTGCCCATGAATTGGGGCATATAGTAGGACTAAGGCATACCTATAATGATGTTATTTGCGACCCTGCCGAAATTGACTATCTATCCGATGTTTTTGGCTTAAGTCCTTGCACCACCCCTATTTGCCCACATACCTTAGAGTGGGATAGCGCAAATTGTAATGCTGTTTCCGGTCAATACTGTAGCGATAATCTCATGGGCGGCAACAACACCTCCAACCATATTTCTCCACAGCAAATGGGTATCATACATCGCAATCTAAGTTTACCCTCCTCTTTAAGAAAATATGTAACGGAATGTGGGATTATTGACCCCGCAACATACATAACTACATCGGAAGAATGGGATTTTGATTTTAGGGTTTATGGTAATGTAATTATTGAACCGGGCGCAACCCTCACCTTAAATTGCAGCAAGCTGCTTATGCCCGAAGGCGGAAAAATTATTGTAAAAAGAGGTGCTAAACTTATAGTAACGGATAGCAATGTTTCGGCTGCCTGCGTGGGCACGCGTTGGGGTGGTATTGAAGTGTGGGGAAATAGCGATATTGCTCATTCTGCTATATTTGGGGGGATTGCAAATGCAAACTCACTTATTATTGACGACTATATAAACGCAACATTAGGCGTTAATGACCCGGGCATGGTTATTCTGTATGCAACCCCACCCGGAAATCAATACACATACCTTACCAATGGTGCTAACCCAACTGTTACAACTAAAAATTCGCAGGAACCTTGGAATACAGCCTATTGGGGCGGCATAGTAGTAGCAGAAAATTTCAGGTTCAAAAATAACAGACGTGCAGTTGAAATATTGCCCTATGGCTTTACCAATTTTAGCCGGTTTATCAATTGCAAATTTATAGAACCCGACCCCAATACCATGTTCTCCGGTGTTACCATTTGGGGTTCTACCGGTATTGTGTTTGATAAATGCTATTTTGCTGCAACCAACCCTATACCAACAGACCAACACCGCAGTGCCATTATACTGCATGATGCAACAGCCACTATTCAAAATAATTGTATCTTTGAATATCTTGTAAATGCCATTGAAATACAAAATACAATGCCTCTTAGCGGCAGCGTAACCATTCGCAATTCCAGTTTTAGTTACAACCAAGTTGGTATTTTAGCAAATGCGCCTTACAATCTGGAAATAAGAAACAATACTTTTGGTGGCAATACCACCATTCTGGCAGATTTTGGGGTAGCTATTCGTGGCAATGGTAATTATACAGCCCAAGGCAATTGGTTTGGTACAAACCTGCTTACCGGGGTACTTACTCAACACACCGGCACGGGTGCCGGAATTATCGAATGTAACAGTTTTCTCACGACACACGGTATTTGGGTATTGGGCAACAACAGCGGGCTGCAAATAAGAAACAACAACCTAAATGCCCAAAGAAATGGCATACTCATCAGTTCTATTGGCGACCAAGCGGGAACTCTTTCAAATCAAGGCACTCTTCTTGAACCACGCTTTAATCTTTTTTCCAACCCTGCCGACCTCACTAAGCTGCACATCAATACCCTTAGCTTTCCGGGAACTCCTCCTACAGCCGAGTTCAACTATTTCTACCCCCAATCATCTCAACTTAGCGTAACCACCAATGCCCGCCTAAAACCCAAATGCGATTTAGACGATGCCTGTACCGTAGTTAATAACTTTTGGTCGATTGATGCGGGTGATGTCGATCCGTCTTCTTTTCCAAGCTCTTCCTGCTTATCACTCCCTCCCGATATTCCGCCCGGTCCCGAAGCATGTGAAACCCGCGAATGTTGGGAAGCCCTGCAACAAACCATTGCCCAACTCAAACAGCAGATAGATGCCGGACAGACAGAAAATCTCTTGTTTACGCTGGCAACAGCTCCCGATGCCCTTGAAACATATCAGGTACTGAAACAGGCAGGGAATTTATTGTCGGATACCGTTCTTATAGCAACTGCCATGGCAAACCAAATGGCAGAGTGGAAACGCGCCGATATTTTGTTAGACAATGCTCCCCTCAGCAGTACAGTAATGGGTTATGTGCAAAACCATGTTTCAACTTATGTATATGACCTGCTCTACGCTATCTCTTACTATCAGCAGCTCTCGGCAAGGCAGGTATTAGAGGCACAAATAAACAACCGGCAAGCAGAGCAAGACGAACTCCTGCACAAACTTTTAGACCAATATACCCACGAACAGAATTTTGCCGAAATAGAAAATCTTTTGCGTACCGATGGCAGCCTCTATGCAGTGCGTGCCTTAGTGGGGTGGTATGTAAAACAAGGCAATACCATACAGGCGCAAGCCGTATTAGACAGCCTACCCGTCAATACTTTAGATGACCAATGGTTTAAAGACCTGCAAACGCTCAATATACAGCGCGCCGGCAATACTGCTTTTGTACTGCAACCCCAGCAAGAGGCTATGCTCTATGCCATAGCCGGCAGCCAAAGTATCCAATCGGCTTATGCACAGGCTTTGCTTTCTTTGCTCAAAAGCGAAATCTTTGGACTGCCGGTGCCTCCCGATGATTTATCGGGTAAAACATCCGTCCCTGCCCGAAAAATGCCAAAGTTGAAGCAATCTGATTTGGAAACCCTTCAACTTATTCCCAACCCTGCCCGAACTCATGTATCTGTGTATATTCCGCCTATAACTGTCAATTCGGCCAGTGAATTAGAATTGTTCAACCAACAAGGAAACAGCGTATGTAAGCATACACTTTCTATGGGGCAAAGAGTTGCAAAAATAGACCTGCCACTACTACCCAAAGGCATTTATGTAGTTCATTTATCAGGACGTAAAAATCTTAGTGCGAAATTGGTTATTGAGTAATCGCTTTTCAACAAATCTAATCGGGATAAGCAATTTAATTCTTGTCCCGATTGTAAATTCCTTTATAATGAAACTAATTTTGTACCTTATACTTCTTTTCTGCTTTTGGGGATATATTGATTTGTTTGCCCAATTCGTCACTTTTGAAACCAGCATAGACCCCGATATAGAGCAAGGAAGTAATAATGGAGTTTGCATAGTATCTACATGGGATGGTTTACTTGTTGTAAGCGCTTCCTTGTGTGAAGGCAATAGTATTGGCTGTACAGATGTAGTGAAGGTAGATTGGAACAAGAACATTATTTGGCAAAGGCTATTCCATAATATTCCTTTCCGATTTTCGCCCTCTGGTGGTAATACCATTGTTAATACACAAGGTAATTATGTTATACTGGGCGGCGCACACTCGCAAGACAGCATTGCAAACTTTATGCTGGAAATTTCTCCAACCGGAGATAGCCTTTCTTATCAAACTTTTGGGTATAAAACCGGCGCTTTGGGCAAGTTATTACAGGTAAATGAGTTTGAGTATCTTGCCCTATACACCCGTGGCGAAGCTCCTTATTATGCCCATCCTGTAGTAGCTTTATTGAATACCGATAATCATACAACAGAATGGGAAAAAATCATTTATGAATTCCCATGGGGTTCAGGAGTAGGTATGTGCTTAGCCGACAATGAATGGATAATAGCCTATCAGGTAGCTCAGGAATCAGATAATGTGTTATACATTACAAGAGCAGATACTACGGGTAATATTCTGAAAAACATACCGGTAAACATGGTGCCTAAAGGTAATTATCTTGGGCGAGTTGAATATCTCGGAAACGGCAACCTCGCCATATCATGGTGCAACGATACACTCATAGGCGCATGGGGGCAAAACTACGGCATTCCTCACTTTGTAGCCGGTATGGATACGGCGGGCAACTTGCTTTGGCAGCATTATTTTGCCGCACCCTACATTAAACAGATTTATCGCCTGCGCCGTGCTTCCAATGGCGATATTATCGGTTGTGGTGGCTTTAACTATGCAGGTCAATACGATGGCGGATGGATGTTTAGAATTACAGCAGCCGGAGAATTATTGTGGCAAAAAGAATATGTGCATCACTTACCCGGATATGGCAATAGTGCAGGTATAGCTTTTATGGACTTAACCGAAACCCCCGATGGCGGCATAGCGGCAACCGGACCCGTTATTCAACGCAATGAAAACGGTCAGTTAGAAGTAGATATTTGGCTTGTCAAAACCGATGCAGACGGGTGTATGGAAGCCGGTTGTAACGACAGTTTAATATGGTTATCGGCACAGGAGGCAGCAGAGGGCGTTTGGGTGGGCAAGCCGCTGAATGTGCTGCATATCTACCCCAATCCTGCATCTTCGCAAATCAATATCCAACTCCCGCAAGATGCCGTTGCCTACTCGCCCGCACAAATAACCATTTACAACCTATACGGGCAGCCGGTACTTACCCACCCCCTACTACCCGGGCAAAGAGTGGCGCAAATAAGCCTGCCGCCCCTGCCCAAAGGCATCTACCTCGTACACTTAAAAGGACAGCAAAACCTAAGTGCAAAATTGGTTATTGAGTAGCCGCACCTAAAAAATCTAACCTATGAAACACAATATACTAATG
>ERZ761607.2657-NODE-2657-length-18836-cov-6.153187_pt1 | contig 18836 bp, 12 predicted proteins | sample MGYA00511164_ERZ761607 | MGnify/ENA primary metagenome ERZ761607 (study PRJEB28899, sample SAMN02445080) | bioreactor sludge metagenome | biome: EBPR sludge | place: Australia: Brisbane, Thorneside Wastewater Treatment Plant | collected 2011-06-22 ...
CCAGCGTGTTCTTCGACAAGCGCCTGTGGCTGGCCGACATCACCGGCAGCCTGGCGCACGCGGACATGCTGGCCGCCCAAGGTGTCATTTCGGCGGACGATCTGGCCGCCATCCAGCGCGGCATGGCGCAGATTCGCTCTGAAATCGAGAGCGGCGCCTTCGAGTGGAAGCTGGACCTGGAGGACGTGCACCTGAACATCGAGGCGCGCCTGACCCAGCTGGTGGGCGATGCCGGCAAGCGGCTGCACACCGGGCGCAGCCGCAACGACCAGGTGGCCACCGACGTGCGGCTGTGGCTGGTGTCCGAAATCGACGTCATCGACAGCCTGCTGACCGAGCTGCAGCGCGCGCTGGTGGACGTGGCGGCGAAGAACGTGGACGTCATCCTGCCCGGCTTCACCCACCTGCAGGTGGCCCAGCCGGTCAGCTTCGGCCACCACCTGCTGGCCTATGTGGAGATGTTCGCGCGCGACGCCGAGCGCATGCAGGACGTGCGCCGGCGCACCAACCGCCTGCCGCTGGGCAGTGCGGCCCTGGCCGGCACCACCTACCCGCTGGACCGCGAGCGCGTCGCCCGCACCCTGGGCATGGTGGACGCGCAGGGCATGCCGCAGGTCAGCCAGAACAGCCTGGACGGCGTGAGCGACCGCGATTTCGCGATCGAATTCACCGCCGCCTCCAGCCTGTGCATGGTGCACATCAGCCGCCTGAGCGAAGAGCTGATCATCTGGATGAGCCAGAACTTCGGCTTCGTGAAGATCGCCGACCGCTTCACCACCGGCTCATCCATCATGCCGCAGAAGAAAAACCCCGACGTGCCGGAACTCGCCCGCGGCAAGACCGGCCGCGTGGTCGGCCACCTGATGGGCCTGATCACGCTGATGAAGGGCCAGCCCCTGGCCTACAACAAGGACAATCAGGAAGACAAGGAGCCGCTGTTCGACACCGTGGACACCCTGAAGGACACGCTGCGCATCTTTGCCGAGATGATCGGCGGCCAGGTCAACCCCGCCACCGGCACCAAGGAAGGCGGCATCACGGTGAACGCCATCGCCATGGAAGAAGCGGCCAAAAAAGGCTACGCCACCGCCACCGACCTGGCCGACTACCTGGTGAAAAAAGGCCTGCCTTTCCGCGACGCGCACGAGACCGTGGCGCATGCGGTGAAGGCCGCGCAAAGCCACGCCTGCGACCTGTCCGAACTGCCGCTGGCGGTGCTGCAGGGCTTCCACGCCTCGATCGAAAAGGACGTCTACGATGTCCTGAGCCTGCGCGGCAGCCTGAACGCCCGCAACACGCTGGGCGGCACCGCGCCGGCGCAGGTGACGGCGCAGATCGCACGGCACCGGGCGCGGCTGGGCTGAACAACCGGCGGCACCGCGCCGCCGGCCCTCAGCCGTGCGCTTCGGCCGCGCGCGCCCGCCCCAGCAGCGCCAGCCCCACACCGGCCAGCGCAAGGCCGCCCAGGTAGATGGCGCCGGACACCACGGTCAGGGCGCCGGGCGCCGCCAGCGCCACGGTGCCCGCGGCCAGGCTGGCGATGCCCATGTACAGCGGCACATGGCCATAGGCCCACAGGCGCAGGCGCCGGCCCGCGACGGCGTCGGCGATGTGGCGCTCGCCCTGGCCTTTGACGCGGTCGAAGTACAGCAGCCACAGGCCGAAACTCAGCACCGCCCCCACCAGCGCCGAGACCACGGACGACCCGTGCAGTTGAGAGCCGTGGTCCAGCGCATGCACCACCGAGGCCATGCCCTCACCCAACAGGATGATGGTGAACAGGCCAAAACGCTCGGGCAGGTGTTCCGGATGCGGTGGCACGGCCGCGGTGTGCCGCGCCACCAGCCAGGGTGAGGCCAGATCCAGCCCCAGGGCCAGCGCCCAGCAGGCCCCGCGCGCCCCGTCGGCCATCACCACACCGGCCAGCCACAGCCCGGCCTGCACCCCATACAGCGTGGCATAGACCCGGATCAGCCCGGCCGCGCCGCGCCAGCGGCGTTCGCGCAGGTAGGCCCATACCAGCAGCGCCTTGAAAGCGGCGATGCCGCCCCCGAACGCCCAGGCCCGCTCGCCCAGCGGCGCCGAGACGCCGTAGCCGATCAGCGCCGTGGCGGCGATCTGCAGGAAGCCGAGCAGTCGCCGGCCGCTGCTGTCGTCGTCGAAGCGGGTGGCGTGAAAGGTGTGGCCCAGCCAGCACCACCACATCGCCAGAAAGGCCAGCGCGAACACCGCCGCACCGCCCAGGTCGTAGTGGTGAGCGTAGGCGCCCGACAGCTGCGCCACCGCCACCACAAACACCAGGTCGAAAAACAGCTCGAACCAGGTGGCCTTGCGGCCGTCGGCATGGGTGGGCAGATGGAGGTCGTTCTGATGCATGTCACCCTCCGTCAGCGGCGCAACAGGCCGAAAGCGAAGCGGCGCCCGAAGCCCTGCCGGAAGGCCAGGTGAATCCAGGTCATCGCAAACGGCTCCAGATACCGTGCGGCCGACAGCGGCCCCATGTCCACCGCCTCGAAGCCGATCAGCGTGGCCAGCGCCATCACCCGCTGGCGCGCCTGGGCGTCGTCGCCGCACACCGGCATCATCGGCACGCCGCCGGGGTAACGGGCATCGGCCATGTTCTCGGCGCCGGTGCTGTTGAAAGCCTTCACCACCCGAGCGCCCCGCGCCAGCCGGGCCAGTTCTTCCGCGCCCGACGTGGTGGTGCCCAGCGTCAGGCCGGCCAGCCCCGGCGCCAGCGGGTTGGTGGCGTCCACCAGCACCTTGGCCTGCCAGTCGTCCACGCTGTGGGCGATGGCCGCCACGGCGGCGTGCGGCACGGCCAGGATCACCACCTCACCGGCGGCAACGGCCTCGGCCGTGGTGGTCAGGCGCGCACGCTCGCCCAAGGCCGCCACCGCGGCCGCGTATCTGGCCGGCTGGGGAACCCCCAGCACCACCGTTTCACCCCGGCGCGTGAAGGCGCCCGCCAGCGCCAGGCCGACATTGCCGGCGCCCAGAATTGAAATCGTCATGGTGTGGCCCTCGTCAGCGGCCGAGGGCCTCAATCACCAGGCGCGCCGTCTCTTCGCCCGAGAAGTTCTGCTGCCCGGTGATCAGGTTGCCGTCGCGCACGGCGAAGCTGCGCCACAGACCGGCCTGCACGTAGTTGGCGCCGATGTCCTTCAGGCGGTCTTCGATGCGCCAGGGCATCACATGCCGGTCACGCGGCAGCAGGCCGTAGCTCCAGACCGCGTTGTCGGCGAAGTCTTCCTCGACGTTGGCAAAACCGGTCACCGTCTTGCCCCTGGCGATCAGCTCGCCGTCCGGGCCCTTGGCAAAGGCCAGCACCGCCACACCGTGGCACAGCGCGGCCGCGACCTTGCCCGCGCTGTGGAAGGCGGCGAACGTGGTGTGCAGGTCGGTCGCCGCCTCGAAGCTGAACATCGGCGCCTGGCCGCCCGCGACGACGATGGCATCGAACGCCGCCACATCGATGTCGGCCACTTTTTTCGTCTGCTCAACCAGCGCCTTCAGTTCAGGCGTGTGGATGAAACCCTGGCTGATCAGGTCGGTCTTGCTGTACCCGCTGGCATCGTTGGGGTCACTCATGCCGTCGGCCTGGCAGGCGCCGCCGGCCGGGCTGAACACCTCGACCGCATAACCGGCCTCGGTGAACACGTGGTACGGGTGCGTCAGCTCGCTCCACCAGAAACCCACCGGCCAGCCGGTGGTGGTGGAGACGGCGGGGTTGGCGATGACGAGGGCGACGCGCTTTTTCGCCTGCGGGTTCAGCACGTTGGGGTCTCTGAGGCTCATGGATCTCTCCGGAAGTTGACAACGGAGCGCAGTCTCCGCCGTTTCCTTGTGCAGATAAATCCATCAGAATGCGACGATCTGTTGCCACCAAGAACAACAATGGAACTCAGTCACCTCGACACCTTCGTCAAAGTCGTGCAGACCGGCAGCTTCACCCGCGCGGCCGAACAGCTGCACACCCAGAAGGCCCATGTCTCGCGTGTGGTCAGCCAGCTGGAGGCCGAACTGGGCGTGCGGCTGCTGGAGCGCACCACGCGCTCGCTCTCGCTGACCGAGATCGGCCGCGAATTTTTCGAGCGGGCGGTCGGCATCCTGGGCGCGGCGGATGACGCGCGGCGCGCCGTGCAGCAGGCCCAGGGCGAGCCGCGTGGCACCCTGCGCCTGAGCTGCGGCGTGGAGTTCGGGATGCTGGCCGTCAACCGCTGGGTGCGCGACTACCTGTTGCGCCACCCCGACGTGAATGTGGACCTGGAAATGACCGGGCGTGTGGTGGACATCGTGCACGAGGGCTTCGACCTGGCCGTGCGCGTGGGCCCGCTGGCCGACTCCACCCTGGCGGCCCGCAAGCTGGGCGAGCTGCGCTACGGCCTGTTCGCGGCACCCGGCTACCTGCGCCGCCATCCACCGCCCCGCCAGCCGGGCGACCTGGCGCAGCACGCCCTGATCCGCTTTTCGGGTTCGCGCCTGCGCCTGGTCTGGACCTTCACCCGCGGCGCGGACACCCAGCGCGTCGAACCCGTGGCCCGTCTGAACGCCAACAACAGCTTCGCGGTGCGCGACGCCGCCGTCGACGCGCTGGGCATCGCCCAGCTGCCGCTGCTGCTGGCACAGCCCGAGGTGGACACCGGGCGCCTGGTGCCGGTGCTGGCCGACTGGCAGCTGCCGTCCGCACCGGTGCACGCCGTCTTCGCCAGCGCCCGCTACCTCACGCCCAAGGTGCGGGCGTTCATCGACCTGGCGGTGGAGGCGTTCGCGGCCTGAGCGGGAGGGCCCGCCGGCCTGGCATGGGCCGCTCCGACGCCCGCCATCACACGCCGGGAGCGTCTCCGACAAGAAATCCATGCAAAAAGTGCTCTTACCCAGCACGGAAAGGTCATTGTTTGCTATTGTTTCTGGATGACCTGGATCCTTTTTGATTGCCATATACTATTGGCATATCCCATCCACAAACACCCATGAGCATCACCACCGTCTTCACCAACAACCGTTCGCAGGCTGTGCGCCTGCCGGCCGACGTGCGCCTGCCAGAGGGTGTGAAAAAAGTGCAGGTTCGTGCGCGCGGGCTGGACCGCATCATTTCCCCCGTGGGCCATACCTGGGACGCGTTCTTTCTCGGCGGCCCGATGCCCTCCGACGATTTCATGACGGAACGCGCAGACCAGCTGCAGGGCGAGCGCGAGGCGTTCTGATGCTGAAGTACCTGCTGGACACCAATATCGTCATCTACGTCATCAAGCGACGTCCGGTCGAGGTACTGGGCCTGTTCAATGAGAACGCCAGCCGCATGGCGATCTCCAGCATCACCCTTTCCGAGCTGTTCCACGGCGCGGAAAAGAGCGCCCGCGTCGCGCAGAACCTGGCCGTGGTGGAGGAGTTCTCCAGCCTGCTGGAGGTGCTGCCCTACACGTCGCGCGCCTCGCAGCACCACGGAGCGATCCGGGCTGCGTTGGAAAAAGCGGGCCGCCCCATCGGCGTGAACGACCTGCACATCGCCGCCCACGCGCGCAGTGAAGGCCTCACGCTGGTCACCAACAACCTGGCCGAGTTCGAGCGGGTGCCGGGGTTGTTGACGGAGAACTGGGTGGCCCATCTGGCTTGAGGAACGGAATCCCCGCTCCCCAAAACGGAGAATCGCGTCCGACCGGCGAACGAAGACGCTACAACCCTGCAAACCACGTCGTGATCTTCTGCGCCATCACATGCCGCTCCCGTTCACGATGTGCTGCGGAATGACCGGTGTCCGAAACGCCGCCAGCCACCTTTCAGTCAGCACCGTGTCCGTGGGGTCAGTGGTAGTCATCTTCCCGCTGATGCCGGACCGCCAGGATGGTCACGGTCGTCGCGCCATCGATCTCGAACAGCGCCACATAACCGCTGTGCCCGAACGAAATCACCAGTTCGCGCAGAAACGGGCCCGCGTCGACTTTCCGGCAGGCAAACGGAAAACGTCGCAGGTGGTGGTCGATGGCCGAGGTGATGGCGTCGAGCGCCCGTTCGGCCCGGTCCAGGTCTTCCACCGTGCGGGCCCGGTCCAGCAGGAACTGGAACAGACGCACCAGATCGTCCCGCGCCCCGGCGGTGTAGCGGACGGAAAAATTCACCGGGCGGGCCCGGATGCCAGTGCGGCCCGGGCCTGCTCCAGCCGGCTCGCGAGCTCGGCATGCACCGTGTCAGCCGCGAAATAAACCCCACTGTCCCTGGCCTCGTCGCGTGAAGCCAGTCCCCGCGCCACAAACTCGGCACGCGAGCGCCGTCGCTCAATGGAGTCCCGCACCGCGGATTCCATGAAAGCCGACAGCGATTCCCCCTCGTTCAGGACGCTTTGAGCGGCGTCGCGCAATTGGGGATCAACCCGAAGCGACGGCAAGGTGGCAGTTTTCATGGATGGCCCTGTTTGCATTGCAGATGCGATGCATTGTAAGGAAGCCGGCCGGATGGGGTCTTCATGTTCACAAAACCGCCAAACGTCGACACGTTCTGGCGACGTGTCGATGCAGTCAACATGACACGCTCACGCCTCGGACGCCCCGCCCCCTTCCCCGAACAGCTCCGCCACCACCACCCGCAACCACTGGTGCGCGGCGTGGCGAGGCGTGCTGAACACCGTCACAGTGACCGCCGCAACTCCTAGAATGCCCTGCGGGAGGTCCCGTGAAACCAGCAATCAATGTCATTGACCAGGGCGCGGCGGTTACGCCGCATCACGCCAAGTACTTTGCCTGGGAACTCACCCGCCGCCGCGCCGCATCTGAAGAAGACCGCCTGGCGCAGTCGCTCTTTGATGCCAGCGTTGATCTGAACCCGCACCAGATTGACGCGGCGCTCTTTGCTCTGAAAAACCCCATCAGCAAAGGCGTGGTACTGGCCGACGAGGTGGGTCTGGGCAAAACCATCGAAGCGGCGCTGGTGCTATGCCAGCTATGGGCCGAGCGCCGGCGCCGCCTGCTGGTGATTTGCCCTGCCGCGCTGCGAAAGCAATGGGCGCAGGAGCTGGCCGACAAATTCAACCTGCCCGCTGACGTGCTCGATGCCCGCACCTGGCACCGGCTTCGTGAAAGCGGCATCTACGACCCGCTGGACCGTGACGTCATCAGCGTCATGTCCATTCACTTCGCGGCCCGCATGGAAACCCAGTTGGCGGCGGTGCCCTGGGATGTGGTCGTCATTGATGAAGCCCACAAACTGCGCAACGCCCACCGCAAGAGCCATGAGACCGGGCAAGCGCTCAAGCGTGCCTTGGCCGGCCGCAAGAAACTGCTGCTGACCGCCACCCCGCTGCAGAACTCCCTGATGGAGCTGTATGGCCTCACCTCGCTGATCGACGAAGAAATCTTCGGCGACGAGCGCAGCTTTCGCTCGCAGTACAGCAGCATCGATGGTGACATCCAGTCACTTCGCCGCCGCCTGCAGCCCTTCATCAAGCGCACCTTGCGCCGCGACGTGCTGGAGTACGTGCCGTACACCCATCGCCACGCCCTCACCACGCCGTTCTCCCCTGCAGAGGAGGAAGTCCGGTTTTACGAGTTGATCTCTGCCTACTTGCAGCGCGACTTCAGCTACGGCTTCCCCAGCCGGCAAAAGCACCTGGTCGGGCTCATCTTGCGCAAGCTGCTGGCCTCGTCCACCGAAGCCGTGGTGGCCACGCTGGACGCCATTCGCACCCGGTTGCAACGCCTGCTGGACAAGCAGACCATCGACGAAGAGTGGATTCAGCAGCTGATTGAAGACGAAGACCTCGACGAAGACCTGCTGGAAGACGATGAACCGGTTTCGCCCCATGCCGAAGGCGCCCCGCCGGTGGACTACGCCCTGGTGCGCGAGGAGCTTGCCGAGCTGGACGACTACCTGCGCCTGGCTCGCAACATCCGCGAAGACCAGAAGTCGCACGCGCTGTTGTCGGCGCTTCAGCAGGGCTTCGAGCGCATGGGTGCCATGGGCGCGGCGCGCAAGGCCGTGATCTTCACGGAGTCCCGCCGCACGCAAGACTATCTGGCCCGCTACCTTGAAGCCCATGGCTACGCGGGCAAGGTCACGATGTTCAGCGGTGGCAACCAGGGCCCCGCTTCCACCGGCATTTACCAGCGCTGGCTGGCCCAATACACCGGCAGTGACCGCGTGACGGGCTCCCCGGCCGTCGACCGCCGCACCGCACTCATCGACCATTTCCGCCAGGAGTCGGAAATCCTCATTGCCACCGAAGCCGCGGCCGAGGGCGTCAACCTGCAGTTCTGTTCCCTCGTCGTCAACTACGACCTGCCCTGGAACCCGCAGCGTGTGGAGCAACGCATCGGCCGCTGCCACCGCTACGGCCAGCGGTTCGACGTCGTCGTCATCAACTTCCTGAACCAGCGCAACGCCGCCGACCAGCGCGTGCTGGAGCTGCTGCAAGACAAGTTCCATCTGTTTGACGGTGTGTTCGGTGCGTCCGACCAGGTGCTGGGCCAGATCGAAAGTGGCATCGACTTTGAAAAGCGCATTGCCGATATCTACGACCGTTGCCGCACACCAGCCGACATTGACGCCGCCTTTGCGCAACTCCGCATCGAGCTCGACGCCGACATCCAGGCCCGCATGCAAGAGACTGAAAAACTCTTGCTGGAGCACTTCGATGCCGACATCCACGACCTGCTGCGCAGCCAGAAAGAGCGTGCCGAAAGCCAGCTGGACCGCATCACCCGGTTTTTCTGGTGGCTCACGCAGTACGTCCTGACGGGGCAAGCCCGATTTGACAACACCAGGCTGGGCTTTGACCTGCAGGTACCCCCCGTGGTGCAGGCGCCCACCGGCGCTTATCAGCTCATCCGCAAGGGCGAAACACCGCCCGAACACGCCCGCGTCTACCGGCTCACGCACCCGCTGGGCCAGTACGTGCTCGACACCGGGCGCAACCTGCAGGCGCCGCCACAGTACCTGACCTTTCACTACGGCAGCCACAAACCCCGCATCAGCATGGTGGAGCGTCTGGTGGGGCAGAGCGGCTGGATGCAGCTCAGCCTGCTGGAACTCGACAGCTTTCAGCATGAAGAGCACCTGGTGTTCACTGCCCTCACCGACACAGGGGATGTGCTGGACCAGGAAAGCTGCGAAAAGCTCTTTTACTTGCTGGCCACCACCACCGATCTGCAAACCAGCCCGCCCATGGAGCTGCAGGCCAACGCCCAGCGCCAGCTGGAAGCCACCCTCAGCCGCGCGCTGGAGCTCAACGACCAGTTCTTCCAGCAAGAACGCGACAAGCTCGAAGCCTGGGCCGAAGACCGCATCGCCTCCGCCGAGCAAGCCCTCAAAGACACCAAGCTCAAGCTCAAAGGCCTCAAGCGCCAGGCCCGCATGGCCCTCAGCATGGAAGACGCCCAGCGCCTGCAGCAAGACATCCGCAAGACTGAAACCGAGCAGCGCCGCCAACGGCAAGACATCTTTGCCGTGGAAGACGAAATCGAAGCCCGGCGCGATGCGCTCATTGCCGCCCTGCAGAAGCGCCTGCACCGCGCCAGCCGCAACCAGAGCCTGTTTGTGGTGCGCTGGCGCGTAGTTTGATGTCTACAAATCTGCTTTGTTTCGACACGATATGGACGACATGTCGCTTCGATAACCGTATCAACCCATTCATGTCGAAAATTTTGACAAATATCGACACATTGGATTGACATGTCGATACCGCGTACATATGCTCAACACGTGTCGAAAAAATAGAAAAATGCAAACATGAATGAACCCATCGCCCCACGCTGGACCCCAGACGCGCCACACAACCAGCTGCCGCCCTTGCCACCTGCCCACGAACTGGAGAGCAAGGCCGTCTTGCGGGCCTGCATTACGGCCAGAGCCGCCTTGGCCGAGCTCAAACAAGCCGCGCAGCTGATCCCCAACCAGACGATGTTGATCAACACCATCCCGCTGCTCGAAGCCAAGGACAGCTCGGAAATCGAGAACATCGTCACCACCACCGACCAGCTTTTTCAGCATGTGCAGGGCGATGGCCAGGCTGACCACGCCACCAAAGAGGCGCTGCGGTACCGAACGGCCTTGAACAAGGGCTTTCATTCCCTGAAGGCCAAGCCCCTGTGCACGGCCACCGCCGTGGACATTTGTCGCACGCTGAAGGGCGCCGACATGGACATCCGCCGCACGCCCGGTACCCAGCTGGCCAATGACCGCACGGGCGAAGTCATCTACACCCCACCCGACGGCGAAGCCCGCCTGCGCGATCTGCTGGCCAACTGGGAGCGGTTCTTGCACAACCAGACCGAGCTGGACCCGTTGATCCGCATGGCCGTGGGCCACTACCAATTTGAGGCCATCCACCCCTTCACTGATGGCAACGGCCGCACCGGCCGGGTGATCAACATCCTCTACCTCATTCAGGAAGAGCTGCTGCACCTGCCCATCCTCTACCTGAGCCGGCACATCATTGCCCACAAGGCGGACTATTACCGGCTGTTGCTGGAAGTCACACGCGACCAGGCCTGGGAAGCCTGGGTGCTGTACATGCTGCGCGCCGTGGAAGAAACCTCCCGCTGGACCACCGCCAAGATCGCCGCCATCCGCGCACTGGCCGAACACACCACCGACCATGTGCGCAGCAGCCTGCCCAAAATTTATTCCCGCGAACTGGTGGACGTGATCTTCGAGCAGCCTTATTGCCGCATCGGCAACATCGTGGACAAAGGCATCGCCCACCGGCAAACCGCCTCTCGCTACCTGAAAGAACTGGTGCAGCTGGGCGTGCTGCGCGAAATGACCTTTGGCAAAGAAAAACTCTTCATTCACCCCAAGCTGATGCAACTGCTCAGCCGGGACAGCAACGCATTCCAGCCATACGCCTGATCCACCATTCAAAAGAAGAACATGAGCAAATACAACGAACTCGTCACCAAGCTGCGTGAAGTTTTCCAGATCGACCGCCCGGAACTGGACTTCGGCATCTACCGCATCCTCAACGCCCGTGCGGGTGAGATCAACGACTACCTGTCAAACCGCCTGCAGGCCAAGGTGAGGGACGCCCTCAGCCGGGATGCTGCCGCGCAGCAGGATCACATCGCACGCGAGCTGAAAGAGAAAGAGGCGCAGTACCAGGCTGACGGGATGGACCCCGGCACCGTGCCCAAAGTCAAAGAGCTGCGCGAAAAGCTCGCCCAATACCAGGCGGGCACATCGGAACACGAAAATGCCGTGTTCTCGCACCTGCTGGCCTTCTTCTCCCGATACTACGAACAAGGCGACTTCATCAGCCAGCGCCGCTACAAGGGCGACACCTACGCCATCCCCTACGCAGGCGAAGAGGTGATGCTGCACTGGGCCAACAAGGATCAGTACTACACCAAGAGCGGCGAGAACTTCAGCAACTACAGCTTCAAGCTGGAAGACGGCCGCACGGTGCATTTCCGCCTCGCCGCCGCCGACACCGCCAAGGACAACCGCAAAGACAACGACAAGGAGCGTCGCTTTGCCCTGGTGGCGGCGAAAACCTTGACCCGAATGGATGAAAACGGCGACGAATACGAAGAGGAACTGGTGCCCGTGGAGGAAGTGGCTGGTAGAGATGGGGGCAGTGACGGAAATCAGGAGCTGATCATCCGCTTCGAGTATGCCGCCCAGCCCAAAGGCACCAAGCAGGAGGCGCTGGTCACTAAGGCCGTAGAGGCCGTGCTGGCTCATGCTGCAGTCAAGGCCCGCTGGCTGGCCCTGGGCAACCGCGCGCCTACCGAGAAAAACCCGCAGCGCACCCTGCTTGAAAAGCACCTGAGCGACTACACCACCAAGAATACGGCGGACTACTTCATCCACAAGGATCTGGGTGGTTTCCTCCGGCGCGAGTTGGACTTCTACATCAAGAACGAAGTCATGCACCTCGATGACGTGCAGAACGCGGGCGCGTTCGCCGACATCGAGAAGAACCTTCGGATGATCCAGTGCCTGCGCAGCATCGCGCTGGAACTGATCACCTTCCTCGCGCAATTGGAGGACTTCCAGAAGAAGCTGTGGCTGAAAAAGAAGTTCGTGGTGTCCAGTCACTACTGCATAACGCTGGATCGGGTGCCAGAGGCGCTTTATGCAGAAATAGCGGGGAATGAAAAGCAGTGGCAGCAGTGGCACAGGCTTGGAATGCGAACCACGAAAACCCCGGGGTCCATCGATGACTTAAAGGCGCACCCGCATCTGATGCTTGATACAGCGCTCTTTCAAGAACCCTTTCGAGCGAAGTTACTAAACGAAATCGCGGACATTGAATCAACGATCGGTGGTGTTGTTATTCACGGGGACAATTTTCAAGCAGTAAATCTAATCTCTGAAAGGTACAGGAGACAGATCAACTACATATATATTGACCCACCATACAACACAACTGAGAACGCATTTGCATATAAGAATCAATACAAGCATTCGTCGTGGGCATCACTCATTCACAACCGTATTTCAAAGTCTTACCCACTTATCTCGGAGGATGGCGTCTGCGCCGTTGCGATTGACGACACCGAGTCCGGAATTCTGCGCGAAATCTTAGGGCAAGTTTTTGGCGGAGAGAACTACGTTTCCACGGTTGCAATCGAGGTCAATCCAGCAGGACAGAATCTTCGACCAAATACCCCGGCACGATCACATGACTACTTTCACGTATACGCAAAGAACATCGACAAGATGGATATGTTGCTTCGCGGACTCACGCCAGAGGAAGAGAAGGCTTATAAGGAACAAGATGCTGACGGCTTTTACCTTTGGGACAATCTGCGGCGACGGGGTGGCAATTCTCGACCATCTGATCGGCCCAAGCAGTACTTCCCGCTATATGCCTCACTTGCACAAAAGAAGGTCAGCGTAGAGCCATTCGATGGGTGCGAAGAGGTCTGGCCAATTGACCCTAAGGGTGAAAAGCGAATTTGGCGTGTCAACAAGGATGGCGCAGCTAGATTTATCGAATCCGGGGATATTTCTATTCTCGAGAAGGCCGGGCGATTTGAACTCGTCAAGAAGACCAGAAAACCAGAAGGAAAAAAGCCAAAAACTCTCTGGTATGAGTCCGGCTACTCTGCTACTACCTATGGCACCAAGCTTCTAATTGACATCATTGGCGAGCAGATATTCAGTTATCCCAAAGCATTGGGCCTTGTGACTGATGCCTTGAATTATTGGCTTCCTGCCGATGGAATGGTTCTCGACTACTTTGCTGGCTCAGGAACAACTGCCCACGCCGCCATTGCTTTGAACCGGAATGACGGCGGTTCACGCAGATATGCAGTTGTTGAGCAGGGCGAATATTTTGAGACTGTTCTGAAGCCCCGGATTCAGAAGGTGGTGTATTCCGCCGAGTGGAAGAATGGCAAACCAACCGCCCCTGAAACTGGGATTTCGCACTGTTTCAAGGTGCTGAAGCTCGAAAGCTACGAAGACACCCTGAACAACCTGAAACTGCAGCGCACACCCGCACAGGGCGATCTGCTGAACACACTGCCACAGCAGGCCAAGGACGACTACCTGCTCAACTACCTGCTGGACGTGGAAAGCCGTGGCTCGCTGCTGTCGGTGGAGGACTTCAAGAAGCCCTTCGACTACACCCTCAACGTGGCGGTGGACTCGGCGGGAGCGTTCGAGCCGCGCAAGATCGAACTGGTCGAAACCTTCAATTACCTGATTGGCCTGCGCGTCAAGCACATCGATGCCCAGCCGCAGCGCGGCTTCGTCACGGTCACCGGAACCCTGCCCAGCAATGAGACCTGCCTCGTGCTGTGGCGCGATTGCGATGTGCTGGACTACGAAGGCATCAGCAAGCTCTGCGACAAGCTGGCCATCAACCCGGCGGACAGCGAATTTGAAGTGGTCTACATCAACGGCGACCACAACATTCCCACCGTGCTGACGCAGACGGTCGGGGAAGGCGGTGCCACCCGCGTGCTCAAGCTGCGGCAGATTGAGCCGGAGTTTCTGGAGCGCATGTTCTCCGTGGAGGACATCTGATGGCACGACCACGCAAGACCCCTGCCGCCGGTTCGGGCGCAAGCGGCGCAGCCGGTTTCAGTCGCGGCGGCAAGAAGCGCAGCTTCCATCAGGAATTGGTGCTCAACCGCTGGGTGCTGGGTTTCTTTCAGGGCGGCACGCTCGCGGCACTCAAGATGCGCTTGGGCGATGACCGCTTCGAGGGCATCGACGAGGACGGCCAGACCAAGTTCTTTCACGAACTGATCCGAGGCTTGTTCGATCCCAACAAGGTGCCCGAGGCCGACCTGAGGCGCTACGACTTGAACGTCGTCGCCCACTGGCAGGCCATCACCGCCCAACGCAACAAGCTGGAAGGCCACGAACTGCAGATGAAGTACTTCCAGTACCTCTCGCTGCTGTTCACCGAGCTGTATCTGGACTGGTACTTCAACCACCGTCAGGACTTGCTCGATGGCCTGAACGAGGAAATGACGCGCTACCGCGCCGAGACTGGCGCGGAACCGTTCCGCGATTTCGAGGCGGACGACCTGAACAAGATCGCCTTCTGGAATGCCACCGGCAGCGGCAAGACCCTGCTGCTGCACGTCAACATCCGGCAGTACCTGCACTACTTCCAGGCGGGGCGCAGCGATCACTTTCCCGACAAGATCATCCTGCTCACGCCCAACGAAGGCTTGTCAGGCCAGCATTTGGGTGAGTTGCATTTGTCGGGCTTTGGCTTTGCGCAGCATTTCAACAAAGCCCAGACACCGCCGCGCGGCACCATTGAAATCATCGACATCAACAAACTGGGCGATGAGATGGGCGACAAGACCGTCGCCGTGGATGCCTTCGAAGGCAACAACTTGGTGCTGGTGGACGAAGGACACCGTGGTACTGGAACGGCGGCAGGCGCGTGGATGGCGCGGCGCGATGCGCTGGTGCGCGGCGGTTTTGCCTTCGAGTACTCGGCCACATTCGGACAGGCGGTGGCCAAGGGCATGACCGTGGCGGCGGCTGAAGAAGATCTTCAGAAAAAGCGCGCCAAGATGCTGTTCAACACCACCAGTTTGCGCAGTCTGGACGACGGGCAGAAGGCGCAACTTGCGCTGACCGCTGAGGACAAGCGCCGCGCGCGCATCACTGCGACGCGCGAGATTTACGCCAAGTGCATCCTGTTCGATTACTCGTACAAGTTCTTCTATGAAGACGGCTACGGCAAGGAGTCGCTGATCCTCAACATGAGCGGCGAGGCCTACGAACAGGCGGACAACGCCCGCAAGTATTTCACTGCCTGCCTGCTGGCTTTTTATCAACAGCTGTGGCTCTGGAGCACGCACCGGGACGAGCTGTCCGACTTCAACATTGAGAAGCCATTGTGGGTGTTCGTGGGCAACACGGTGTCGGGCGAAGAATCGGACATCCTGGAAGTGGTGAACTTCCTCGCCGACTTCCTGAACCACGATGCGCAGATCAAGACCTGGCTGGCCGATTTGATCGCGGACCGGGCGCAGTTGCTGGATGCCAAAGGCAACAACATTTTCAAGGGCCGTTTCACGCCACTGATGGGCTTCTGCGACGATGTGGGTTCGTTGTATGACGACATCTTGCGACGCGTGTTCAACGCGTCAGCCCGCCAGCGCCTCAAGCTGGTCAACATCAAGAACAGCAAGGGTGAGCTGGCGCTGCGGGTGGGAGACGCCGATCCGTTTGGTTTGATCAACATTGGCGACGACGCCGCGTTCTTCAAGCTGGCCGATGCCTCCATCGCGTTTGACAGTGAAACGGACGACTTCGGCGGCGCACTGTTTGGCACGCTGAACCATAAGAACAGCCAGCTCCAGGTGTTGATCGGCTCGCGCAAATTCACCGAAGGCTGGAGCAGCTGGCGCGTGTCCACCATGGGCTTGTTGAACATGGGCCAGGGTGAGGGCTCGCAGATCATTCAGCTGTTTGGGCGTGGTGTGCGGCTGAAGGGCAAGGCGTTTTCCCTCAAGCGCACCACGCCGGCGGAGCGGCCCAAGAGTACGCACCTGGACAAGCTGGAAACGCTGAGCATTTTTGGTGTGCGTGCCAACTACATGGCCACATTCAAGGAATACCTGCGGGAAGAGGGCGTGACGCCCAGCGACGAAACCCTGGAATTGGACTTTCCGACCCGCGCAAACCTGCCCGCCGGCAAGCTGAAAACCCTGGCGCTAAAGGATGGCTACAAGGACAACCAGAAGCTCGGTTTCAAGCGGACGCATTTCCCCACGCTATACGAGATCCCGGACCAGTTCAAGGACAAGATCAAGCTCCCGCATGTGATGCTCGATTTGTACCCACGGGTGGATGCTCTGAGCACACAGGACAAATCAACGGCATCGCTGACCGAGGCCCGGCACAAGGGGCAGCTGAACACGGCCTTGTTTCCGTTGTTTGACTGGGACCGCATTTACCTGGCTCTGCAGAACTACAAGCTGCAACGCAGCTGGAGCAACCTGCGCCTGGACCGCCAGAAGCTGATGGATTTCTGCACCGAGTCTATAGGTTGGTACACGCTGTTTGTGCCTGCGGCGGAGCTGGTCGTCACAGACTTCAGCGCGATTCAGAAGCAGGAGAACATTCTTGTTCGCCTGCTGACCGACTACACAGACCGCTTCTATAAGTCGCTGAAGACGGCCTACGAGGGCCAGTTTTACGACGTGGTTCGCATGGACGAAGACCATGGCTCCATGCTCAAGCTCTATCAGTTTGAGATTGACAACACAGACGATGGCTTGGAATACCAGAAGAAGCTGGAAGTCCTGAAGAAACTGGTTGCCGACGGCAAGCTGGGCGAAGCCAGCCAGTGGAACGCGCCACACATGGTGGCCATCAGCTTTGACCGGCACCTGTACTACCCGCTCCTGTCGCTGGAGGATAAGGGTGCCGTTCCGCTGAAGATGAGGCCGCTAGCCTTTGATGCGCCCAGCGAGTGGGAGTTTGTGCGCGATCTCGAAGCCTTCTATAACTCCGATCCGGGGAAAGCGGCCATAGGCAAGCGCAGTCTCTACCTGCTGCGCAATGCCGATACCGAAGCAAAGGGCCTTGGCTTTGCGCTTGCTGGCAATTTCTATCCCGACTTCTTGCTTTGGCTCGTTGATGACAGCACAGGCGAGCAATGGCTTACCTTCGTCGACCCAAAGGGTCTGCGCAACATGGACCTGACGCACCCAAAGCTGGGGCTCTACAAAGAGGTCAAGACTCTGGAGGCAAACCTGAGCGCGCAGGCCAGGCCGAACGAGCCCAAGCTGGTACTCAACGCATTTATCCTGTCGCCCACGAAGTTTTCTGACTTGCTGAACGTTGGCGATCCGGCCAAGAAAAAGGAGTTGGAGGAACGACATGTCCTGTTTATGGAGGACGGGGGAAACAATTATCTGAATCAGCTGTTCGCTCGGATCATTTGATTGTTTAGACAACTGCAACCAAATCGAAGACAAAGTCTCAGGGAAAACAATGGCAACTACAAAAGAACTCTTCATCAATGCCCTTCAAATGGTGCGGATAGACGAGCAGGAGAACATTCCAACAACTGTGCTTTTTGATCAGGCGGGAGTTCATATCGGTTTTCAGGCCATAGAGAAAGCAACCGACGCCACTGATATCAATGAAAACTTCAAGTTGAATTTGGGAGAGTCCGCCCGTACACGACTGGATCCTCCAAAATTTGACACTGCTGATGGAAAGCAAAGATCAGCACACGAAATCACAAAAGTATTTATTGAAGGTGTATTGAATCGAGTGAACCCGTGGATTGCTGGTAGAGGGCTTAAGCCCGCCAATCGAGTACTGGTGGCGGAGCCTTTGGCACTCGATAGAACAGATACCGATGGTTCAGAGTGGCTAGCGAACTACCGGGCAAAGCTTCGGCATATCCTTGAGCAGCAGTTTTCTGAGGTCGACTTTCTACCCGAGCCATTTGCCGTTTTTCAATACTACCGTTATGGCGTAAGGCATCCACTTTTAACCAGCAATACGCGACATGCAGCTCTGGTTGTTGATTTTGGAGGTGGCACATTTGACGTGAGTGTGGTAGACACCACGGCCAAAGGTGACGTAAGCGGAAGCGGGCGAAACTCGCGACCGCTGGCTGCAGCATCCATCCCTGTTGGCGGATCCTTTATCAACTTGCAGATTGCCAAGGAACTTCTATCGAAGAACCTAGAAAAAGGCGTAGACAAAACGAAGGTTAATCGAGGGTGGGATGCCTACAGGGAAGGTTCCTACCAAGACCTGAGGTCTGATTTACGACAGTTCGTTAGAAACGTCAAGAAGGTTTTGGCCCAAGTTGAGAAGGCCAAGCTACATATTTGCGACACCTTGGCAGATTGGTCGCTGGAAGCCCAATACTCTCCTGGCCCTGGGATGCAAATATCGATTCCAAAAAATCCGTTATCCGAAAAGCCTGACTTTGTTTCGGTCCGGTTTGATGCTCAGCAGCTTCGCGACTGTTTTGTAAACCGTGTGTGGCACGCTCGCCTGAAGTCAGCAGTCATGAGTGCCATTGACCGTTCCAAGGAGGAGCTCGGAGGACGCCCAATCGAAATCATCCTCTTATCAGGTGGATCAGCAAACATTCGTTGGCTTACCAATTTGATCAGAGATCTCCTTCCGACTACCTATCCTGATGCTGAGATTTTAGAGTTGCAGGGCAGTTTTCAAGAGGTGGTTTCCAAGGGTTTGGCTATTGAGTGTGCACGGCGAACGTTCAACCATGGAACCAGTGATTTTCAATCTGTCACGTACAACAGGTTGTGCCTGATCCTCGGGGTAGACGATGAAACCCCTGTTGCAACACGCTTCCGTTCCGCGATGGATGGGCCTGCCAATGGAGGCTTGAGTGAAGGTACTTTGTTGGAGTCAGCTCATTTGATTAGCGG
>ERZ761607.2658-NODE-2658-length-18822-cov-4.670485_pt1 | contig 18822 bp, 15 predicted proteins | sample MGYA00511164_ERZ761607 | MGnify/ENA primary metagenome ERZ761607 (study PRJEB28899, sample SAMN02445080) | bioreactor sludge metagenome | biome: EBPR sludge | place: Australia: Brisbane, Thorneside Wastewater Treatment Plant | collected 2011-06-22 ...
GGCTTCATGCCCCGTGGGGGAGGGTCTGGCGACAGACCCTCAAGGAAGCTGACTCGATGCGTCAGCTCGAGCGCGGCGCTCGCTTGGTGGGCTTGGAGCCGTTCGCGGTCTTCGCGACCTTCGTCTTCGTTCCGCTCTTCGACTCGCTCACTGGGGGCGGCGGGGGGCGCGAGTCGCGCGGTCGCGTCGCCAAGATCTGCTGGAGCATCTTCCGCCGCAGCACCATCACGAGGCGCTCGCTCAGCTCCGTCGCGACCTCCACGATCGACGGAAGGTTCGATCCCGCCGCCACCGCGACGCCTTGCTCGAAGAGCTCGAGCTCGAGCTTCGCGAGGTCATAGACCGCCTTCACGTACGGCTGGAGGATCGTGTGCGGCAACATCTCCGGCGTGATGCCCGCGCGGCGCGCGGTGCCGAGGATGCGCAAGAGCTCGAGGTCGTCGCCGCGGTAGCCGACGACGCCGTCCTGCTCGTCGGGTCGCACCAGGCCGAGCTTCTCGAAGAACGTGAGCTGCTCGCGAGGCACGCCCGCTTCGAGCACCGCCTCGCGGCTGCGGAAGTCCTGCTCGGACTTGTTGTCGAGCACGCGCTGCACGACGTCCGCGAGCTCGAGCCCACTGTCCTCGGCCTCTTCGAGGATGCCCTTGATCACCTTCAGCGGAAGGAAGCGCGTGCGCTGCAGCTCCTTGATCGCCTGGATGCGCGGCACCAGCGAGGCGTCGTAGTACGCCATGTTGCGGCTCGTCCGGAACGGCTCGGGGAGCAAGCCCTCGCGGACGTAGTGTTTGATGGTCGCCGCGGGGACGCCGGAGCGGCGGGCCAACACGGACATCTTGACGCGATCGACGTCGTCTTCGGGGAGTTCGGCCATGGGGAGCGCGGTCGAGGGACCGCTCACGAGTGGAGAGCCCGGTCGCACGGGCCCGCGCCGGGCGTGGGCTGCCGGGCTGGGTCGCGAACGGTCCTCGCTGGTAGCTGGAAGTACAACTTCCGATGCCGGACTTTTCGCGCTGCGTCAAGCCGGCGGGCGGGGCGCGAGCCTGGACGGGAGGCCCCGCGGGAACGTCGAGCGCGCCCGAAGCGTACACCGACCGGGCGCGTTCGTTCGAGCGCCTCCGTCACTCACCCGCGTTCGTGTGGGCTCCCGCGTTCCTTCTCCGTTTTCGTCCTGGGGTGATCTCCGCGATCCTCCCTGGAGCTCACTTGGAGCTCACCTCTCACGTCCGAGCGCGAGCTCGGGCCCAAAGGCGAACGACGACACCATGGGCGTCGCCTCCTCGATCCTCGCCATCCTCGCGTTCTTCTTCCTGCTCGGGGGGATGCTCACCTCGCTCGTGCCCTACGTCGGGTCGGTGCTGAGCTTCGGCGCGCCGCTCCTCGCGCTCTTCGGCATCGTGCTCGGCGGGGTCGGCATGTCGCGCGCGAAACAGCACGGCGACAGCGACACGTTCGCGACGCTCGGCCTCACGCTCAACATCATCGCGTTCCTCTTCGGGCTCGTCTTCGCGCTCACGTGCGGGCTCTGCAACGCGTGCATCAGCCAGTCCGCCCAGCAGAACGCGCGCTGGAACCTCGGACCGACGCCCGGCAGCGCCGGCACTTGGCCGACGACGACACCCGGAACGACGACACCGCTCGGTACGACACCGACACCCTCCGGCTTCTCGCCACCCCTCGTTCCGACGCCCGTGCTCCCCGATCCGAACGGGACGACTCCGAACGGGACGACGCCGAACGGGACGAGGCCGAACGGGACGAGGCCGAGCGTCGATCCGACGACGCCGACCGCCGACGTCCCCGAGTGCCGCGCCGCCGAGGCGTGCTGTCGCGCGTTCTTCGACGACGCGACGCCATGCGACGAGTCGCTCGCGGCCGCGCGTGCGTCGAGCGACGTGGCCGACGCGTGCAGCCAGATGGCGCGCGAGTCCCGGGCGGGGCTCACGAGCCTCGATCGCGAGATCCCGCCCGAGTGTCGGTAGGCGCGAGCTCGCGCTCGCATCTCGGCACGCAGTCGCCGTTCGTCGCAGTCCGTGCGTGCGCCATCGGCGCGGCGCCGAGGCGAGCGAACGTCGGCGGTCAGAGGAGGCGCTTGGCCGCGCGCCGCACCTGAAGCACCACACCCGCTTGGTCGTGTGCGCCCGCCGCCCAGCCCACCAGCGCGGCGAACCAGACCTGCAGCAGGATCGACGCGGTCTCGCGCGCGCGGACGTCCGAGTCGCCGCCCCACGCGCTCGGCTCGTGCGGGCTGCGCCCTTCGATCGTCGCCACGAGGATGCCGATGCAGAGCGCGTGAAGGGACGCGACGTGGGCGGCCATTCGCTCGCCCGCGAGAGCACGGAGCAGCGCGCGCGCGAGCTTTGGTCGGCGCACGAAGTTGTCGGTGGCGATCTCGAAGAACGCGACCACCCGCGCCTCCGCGTCCTCGCCCTTCGGCATCTCGGTGAACCGCGCGAGGAGGTTCTCGCCTTCGCGCGTCAGCGCCGCGACGAGGATCTCCTCCTTGGAGTTGAAGCGCTTGTACACCGTGCCCAGCGCGACCTTCGCCTTGGCGGCGACGTCACGCAGGCGGACGGCGTGATAGCCGTCGCGCGCGGCGAGCTCGATGGCGGTGTCCACGATGCGTTGGGCTCGGTCGTCCACGCGCCGGACATGACACGTTTCGCCCGGCAGGACAGGGACATCCTGGTGTCGACGGTTCGGGTCCGGCTCGGGACGGCTCGCGGTCGTCTCGGGACGGTTCGCCGGGCGGCGAACGGCTGCTCACGTCGGTGCGTTTCGCGGGTCGATCACGCGTACTAGTCTCGCGCGCGTGATGCGCCGTGCTGTCGGACGGAGTCTTGAGGTCGCGCTGCTCGGCGCCGTTTCCTTGCTGGTGATCGCCGCGCCTCGGATCGCGCGCGCGAACCCGGAGCCACCTGCGACCTACGACGCGCGGATCACCGGCATGGGCGGCGTCGCGGTGGCGTCCGTCGACTCGGCAGCGGCGCTCTTCCACAACCCCGCGCAGCTCGATCAGATCGAGCGCTTCGCGGTGACCGCGGTCGCGACCTCGTTGCTCGTGAACCTCCGCGCGCCCTTCGCGGGCCACGGCACCGAGCAGGAGAGCGGGCTCATCTACGCGCCGCTCGTCTTCGTCGGCGGCGTGGGGCGGGTCCACGAGCGGCTCTCGCTCGGCGTCGGCGCGTACGTCTACACCGGGTTCGGCGGCGGCTTCCCCGCGGCGGGCTGCATCACCTACGGCGATCCCACCCACTGCGGATCCGAGGACGAATCGAACGTCGTCTACGACCCGCCGGTGAGCGAGGAGGTCACGCTCTTCATCGCGGAGCTCGCGGTGCCCATCCAGATCACGCTGATTCGCGACGTGCTCTCGGTCGGCGTCACCCTTCGAATGCCCTACGGCCGTCAATCCGTGAACGCGACCCAAGAGGCGTTCGGCATGTGGAACCAAGCCGAACAGGAGCTCGACGGTTTCGGCATCCCGGGCGTGCTCCTCGGAGTCTCGTACCGTCCGATCCCCGAGCTCACGCTCGCGGCTTCGTACCGCTCGAAGGTCTGGGTCGACATGTCCGGCATCACCAAGGCGAGCGGCATGGACATCCCCACGTCGACGCGCTGGAACGTGCCCCACGCGGTGCGCGTCGGCCTCGCATACTCCACCTGGAACGACCGCCTGACGATCGCGGGGGAGTTCCGCGTGCAGCTCCACGCCAGCGCGAACGCGCGCCAGGTCTTCGATCTGGATGGGGGCCCGATCGTCCCGGACACCGTGGCCGAGTTCCAGTGGAAGAACGTTTATCTGGGTGGCCTCGCGGCGGAGCTCTGGGCCCGCCCACGCTTCCCGATTCGTGTAGGAATGACCGTGGCGAACTCCGCATCTTCGCCAGAGACGCTGACGCCGTTCTCGCCGCCTCCGGGGGTGATGCTCGGCGTGTACGGTGGCGCGGGCGTTCGCCTCGGGGGCCTCGAAGTGGACTTCGCGTTCGGCTGGGGCGGTGGCCCGGCCTACCGCAAAGAGACGAACGGCGCGCTCTGCGTACCCGCGGACGAGCGCACGGTGCGCGAGGGTCGACAGCTCATCCTCACCGCGAGCGGCGGCTGCGCGGGGTCGTACAACGTCGACTCGTGGTTCCTCTCGCTCTCCGTGACATACCGACTGCCGGGGGATCCGCAGGCCGCCCGCCCGACCGAGTGGGTGGAGACGGATACGTCGGAGACGGCGCCGGAGTCGCAGGCATCGCCCGAGACGGCGACGGAGTCGGAGACGGGGACCGAGAATGGGACCGAGACGGCGACGGAGTCCGAGACGGCGACGGAGTCCGAGACGGCGACGGAGTCCGAGACGGTGACGGAGTCCGAGACGGTGACGGAGTCCGAGACGGTGACGGAGTCCGAGACGGCGACGCCGACCCTGGATTCGTCGTCCGCTCCAGCGCCGTGAGCTCGAGCGCGTCACCGCGCGTGCATCCGCTCGCCGCTCGTCGCACGCTCGCGCGATGAGCTTCGTCGCGTTGACCATCGCGGGCTCCGATCCCTCGGGCGGAGCGGGCATCCAGGCCGACCTCAAGACCTTTCACCGGCACGGCGTGTACGGCACGAGCGTGATCACGCTGCTCACGGTGCAGAACACGCAGCGCGTGTCGCGCGTGGAGGTGATGGACGCGGGCCTCGTGCGCGAGCAGCTCGCTGCGGTGCTCGAGGACGTGCCGCCGCACGCCGCGAAGACGGGCGCGCTCGGCAGCGCGGAGGTGCTGCTCGCGGTGGCCGACGCCGCGCGCGACTTCACGTTTCCGCTCGTCGTCGATCCCGTGATGATCAGCAAGCACGGTGCGCCGCTCATGGGCGACGAAGCCCGCGCGGCGTTCGGAGCGCTCCTTCGTGTCGCATCGGTGGTCACCCCGAACGCCCACGAAGCGGCGGCGCTCACCGGTCGCGTCGTGGAGACGCTCGCACAGGGCGAGGACGCGGGCCGTGCGTTGCTCGACCTCGGCGCGCGCGCCGTGCTCGTCAAGGGCGGACACCTCGCGAGCGAGGGCGCGGTCGACCTGCTCGTCACGCCCGACGGCATCGAGCGTTTCGTCGCGCCGCGTGTGGACACGCCGCACACGCACGGCACCGGCTGCACGTTCTCGGCCGCGATCACCGCCCGCCTCGCGCGAGGCTCGACGTTGCCCGAAGCGATCGAGCTCGCGAAGGCGTGGCTCACCGAAGCCCTCCGACGCGCGGGTGGCATCGGAAGAGGCATCGGGCCCGTCGATCACCTCGCGCCGATCGACGGACACGATCTCGGCTGACCTGCTTCCCTCGAGGGGCTGTCGCCAGCCCCGCCCCCAGGAAGCCTCGAACCCCTCCCACGAGCCTACGCTCACTGCGTTCATCGGCTCCACGCTCACGCGTGGCCCGATAGTCTCGTCGAATCGTGCGGCTACGTGGACTGCGTCCACTTCGCTCCGCACGATTCCACTTCGAACCGCTGCGCGCCGTCCGGTAGGGCGGCTTGCGGAAATCGGCTGAGCTCTAAGTCAGGTGTCGTGCGAGAAGGTCCGCTCGCGCACGTCGGCTTCGCCGTAGAGCGCGCCGAGCGCGCGTAAGAACGAGAAGCGGTAGATGCCGGTCGAGTGTCCGTCGCCCCAGGACATGCGCAACGCGTATTGGCCGGCCGGCGCGAGATCCGCCAGCACGAAGGCGGTGTCGGGGAGCCCGTCGATCGGCACGTACGCGATGGGCCCGTGGTGCCCTTGGCAGCCCGCGCACGGACAGAACGCGCGGAGCACGCGATGCGTGAGCAACGAGGTGGAGCCGTCGCTCCAATCGATCTCCATGAGACGCGCTCCCTCGGGCGCACGCACCTCCACCGGCTCGAGCTCGGACATGGCGTGGCGATGACGCGCCGGGCGCGAGGCTGCAAGCGGACGACGGAGACGGAGAGGGGTGCCGGTTCCGCGACGAACCGGGAACGGCGTACGCTTCGCATCGTGGATGAGCGAGACGCGAGCCTGGCTTCGCTGCGCGCGGAGAACGACGCGCTCCGCCGCGCGCTCCGTCTGCTCTCCGAGGTCGCCAACCTCGTGCGCGCGGCCGAGGATCCGGACGCCACCGCCTACGCCATCCTCACCGGCGTCACCGCGGGGGTCGGGCTCGGGATGAACTGCGCGATGATCTTCGAGCCCGATCCCCACGATCCGGACGTGCTCGTCGGGCGCGCCGCGGTCGGACCTCACGATCGCGCGGAGGCGGATCGCGTCTGGCGCGCCATCGAGGCCGAGCAGCCGTCGCTCGAGACGCTCTACGAAGCGGGCCTTCGCCGTCGTCGCGAGCGGGGGCGCTTCGACGCTTCGGTGCGGGGCGCGAGGGTCGACCTGCGTGGCGACCACGTGCTCGCGCTGGCCGCGTCGCGCGCGGTGCTCGCCGAGGGACACGCGGTGCTCGCCGAGGGCGCCGACGCGCTGGATGGGCTGCTGCATCCTCCGACCACGTTGGCCGCGCCGATGCGCGGTCGCGAGGGCCTCCGGGGTGTGCTCGTGGCCGACAACCGCTTCACGGGCCGGCCGCCGGATCCCGTCACGCGCCTCGTCTTCGAGATGGTCGCCGACCACGCGGGCCGCGCGTTGTTCTCGGCCGACCGCTTCGCGCAGGTCGCCGCGGAGGCGCGCATCGACGCCCTCACCGGGCTCGACACGCGGCGCGTCGGGTTCGCGCTCCTCGAGCACGCGGTCGGGGTCGCGCTCGCCGAACGACGCGCGCTCGGCTTGCTCGTGCTGGACGTCGACCACTTCAAGCACGTCAACGACACCTACGGTCATCCGATCGGTGACGCGGTCCTCGCGGAGGTCGCGCACCGCGTGCGCAGCGCGCTCCGCCGCGGTGAGCGCGCGTTTCGCTACGGCGGCGAAGAGATCGTGGTGATCGTGGAGGACGGGACCCTCGACGCGACCTTCCGCGCAGGAGAGCGCCTCCGCGCCGCGGTCGCGAGCGGCCCGATCGAGGTCGGTTTCACCGAGGTCGGGCGCGTGGCGATCGGAACCGTCGCCAGCACGGCCGAGACGCGGCGGGCGATCGAGGTCACGTGCTCCGTCGGCGTGGCCGCGACTCCGCCGGAGCCCGCCGACGCCGTCACCTTGTTGCGCGCGGCGGACGACGCGCTCCTCCGGGCGAAACGCCGGGGTCGCGATCGCGTCGAGCGCTCCGACGAGATGGACGCTTTCGTGCTTCGCGACGAATGATCTCGACGGCGAGCGGGACGCGCGCCTCGGAAACTCTTGACTCGCCGAGGGCCACGGCTAAGGTTGCGCGCCTTCGACGCCGCGGCGTTCGAAGTCTTCGTCGGAGCTGCTTGACGAGGCCCCGCGCCGAGGCTAGCTCTCCGCTCCCCGAAACGCCGTATCCGGATCGTCTCCGGCCAGCGACCAGGGTTCAAATCGGAATCTGCCATCTTAGCTCAGTCGGTAGAGCAGCGGTTTCGTAAACCGCAGGTCACCGGTTCAAGTCCGGTAGATGGCTCCAAATCAAACGAACCGGGTGTGGACGAGAGTCCCACCCGGTTCGTGCGTTTCAGGCCCCGATCTCAGTCCCAGTGCTCCGCGATGTACGTCACCGTCTGATCGACGGCGGGCGTGCGGTCCGGGGCGGCGAGGAGCTGCGGGGCCACGAGCCCGGTCGCGAAGGCCGCCGCGAGCACGAGCGTCTTGGCGTCGCGCGTGCGTTGGGAGGCGAAGATCCATGCGCCGATCGCTATCGCGGCGAGCGGGAGCAGCGACGCCGCCGCCGGTGCGCCCCACGCGAGAAGCGGGTTGTCGGGGACGCGTCCGGCTTCGAGGAGCGTGGGGAAGAGGTGCGCGAGCGGCCAGTCGAGATCCGGAGGCACGTGGGGATAGAGGCTCGGGATGCCGCCCGTGACGAGCGATGCGGCCATCGCGCCGAGCGCGAGGCCGTGAGCCAGGGGTCGGCGTCGACGCGCGAGCTCGTCGAGGGCGAGGGCGGACGCGACGGCGACGAAGGGGAGGGTGACGACGAGGTAGCGCGGGCCGATGACCCAGCCGCCTTCCCAGTTGTTCATCAAGCAGATGACGAGGTAGGTCGTGGTGCACGCGAAGAGCGCCACCGCGGTGGGGAAGCGCGCGCGGCGCCATGCGACGACGACTCCGAACACCGCGAACGCGAAGAAGGGGGTCGTGGCGAAGAGACCGAGGCGTGGATGGAAGAGGAGCTTCCACGCGGCGTCGAGACGAAACGCATCGGCGCCGAAGAAGCCGCTCTCGTGGCCGGCGCGAAGGCCTTCGGTCTCGACGTAGAGGTGACCCGGGGAGAACGGGCTACCGAAGGCGCTCGCTTGGAAGTGCATCACGACGAGCACGGGCACGAGCGCGCCCGCGCCGAACGCCACGAGGCGCCCGAGGTAGCGCAGACGCGCGCGGCCGATCGTCGCGTCGTGCGCGCGTGGGCGGAGCGCGACGAGCGCGTAGACGCAGAGCGCGAGGGTGACGAAGAAGCAGGGGTACTCGAGCGCGGTGGTCGCGGTCGCGAAGAAGCCGGCGAGGAGCACGCGCCACCACGCGTGCGCGGCGAGGCACGGGCGAGCGTGCGCGCCGTGTGCGACGGAACGAGGGCCCCGATGCGCGTCGAAGAGGAGCGCGAAGGCGAGGAACGCGCTGGCGGCGCTCGTGGAGTGGCTCGCGAGCATCCAGGAGTAGCCGAGCAGCACCGAGCCGAGCGCGGTGGCCACGAAGGTCGCGTCGCGCACCACGGGCGAGCGCACGCGCGCGCCGAGCCAGCGGTGGAAGAAGACGAAGAACGCGAGCATGGGCAGGCCGCTGGCGAAGAGGCGCATCCACCAGAGGCCATCGTCGCGCTGCATGGGCGCGTCGCGAAGCGCGCGGGCGATCGCATAGCCGGGGACGGCCATCCAGCTCGCGAGGGGCGCCTTCACGCTGTAGTAGCGCCGGTGGTGATCGCGCTCGGTGCGACCCGAGCAGGGCGCGAGCGTGCCGTCCGGGGCGTGGTCGACGCAGGCGGCGTCGTTGGTCCAACCCCAGCGCGCGCGGAAGCGGCTGATCTCGTACCCGCCCTCTTCGACGAGCGCGGCGGTCATGTAGACGCGCACGTTCTCGTTGGGGTTGTTGAGCTGCGGGTAGTGCGGAAAGACGTAGAGCCACGCCCCCGCGAAGAGGGCGCTGGCGAGGAGCGTGCGGCGCCAGGTGGGGATGGCGCGAGCTTCGCGCACGCTCGCGGCGGAGCGTGAGGTCGATGGCTCGGACGACGTGGTCTTCGGCGCGGTCGACGTGGGCTCCGGCTCGGTCTGCGGCGCCGTCGGCGATGGCGACGCGTTCGGCTCGCGCAGGCCCGCGTTCGGCTCGCGCGCGTCCACGCCTGGGTCGTCGTTCCGAGGCCGGCCCGTCACGGCGCGGAGCGTAGTCGCACACCGGCCGAGCGCGAGCCGCCAAGTCGGCGGCTGACCCCGCCGACTGGGGCGACAAGTCGGCGGCTGACCCCGCCGACTGGGTCGAGAAGTCGGCGGCTGACCCCGCCGACTGGGGCGACAAGTCGGCGGCTGACCCCGCCGACACGGGCGACAAGTCGGCGGAGCAGGACACCACCCGGACCCCGAACGATCTCCCGAGATCGTGGTGCCCGCTGGGGAAACGCCGACAACCGGGGCCTCGACGGGTTCGGGAAGCCTTCTCGGGCGCCCACGCGTTGCCCGCTCCGAGTGCGCCTCCTAACCTCCGCGCCGATGTCGCGTCCGACCGAGCTCAGCGTGGTGCTGCCCTGCTTCAACGAGGCGGGGAACGTCGCGCGGGTCGTGCACGAGGCGGCCGAGCTCGCGCGGCACGTGGACGCGCTCGAGATCGTGGTGGTCGACGACGGCAGCACCGACGAGACGGCTTCGATCGTCGAGGACCTCGCGCAGCGCGTGCCCGGCCTCCGCCTCGTGCGGCACGAGCTCAACCGCGGCTACGGCGCGTCGTTGCGGAGCGGGCTGCTCGCCGCCACGAGCGAGCACGTGCTCTACGTCGACGGCGATGGGCAGATCGATCCCCGGCAGATCGCGCCCCACCTCGCGTCGCTGCGGAGCGACCGGCTCCTCTGCGGGTTTCGCGCGCCGCGTCGCGACGCGTTCACGCGCACGATCTCCGGCGTCGCCTGGACCAGCCTGGTCGGGCTCACGCTCGGCGTGCATGCGCGCGATTTGAACTGTGCGTTCAAGGTCTTCCCGCGCCGCTTCTTGCTCGAGGCGCGGCTCGAAGCGGACGGCGCGGCGGTGGACGCCGAGCTGCTCTTCGAGGCGCGTCGGCTCGGCTACGCGTGGTCCGAGGTCCCGGTCGCGCACCGCCCGCGCGTGACCGGCGACGCGACGGGCGCGCGGCCCGAGGTGATCCTTCGCGCGCTGGGCGAGCTCGGGCGGCTCCGTGCGCGCGCCGACGCGTTGAACGCCGAAGCCGAACGTGCGCTCCCGCTCTGACGATCGGCCCGACCCCCGGAGCGGATCGACGGGATCGAAACGATCGAAGGGATCGAATCCACGTTCGACGCCATGGCTCGCGAACGACGCGGAGGGCCGCGAGCGGGGAGACTCGATGGCTCTCGTTGCAACGCGAATCGGCCCGCTCGATCGCTCGAGCGGGCCGACGTGAGCCAAATCCGTTTCCGAGCCGGCCGACGGGGCCGAGCGACCCGACGTGACGCGAGCGCCGCCGTCCCGCGACCGAACCATCGAACCGTGGCGTTCAGTCGCGGCGGCGGACCACGAAGGTCGCCATCTGCTCCTCCGCCTCCACGCGGCGGCGCGCGGCCTCCGCTTCGGCTTGGGTCTCGAAGGGGCCGATGCGCACGCGGAAGAAGCGCCCGCGATCTTCCACGTCGGCTTCCTGCACGAACGCGTCGTGACCTCGCGCGCGCAGGGCGTCTGCGAAGAGGTCGGCCTCCTCGGCGGTGCGGTAGCTGATCACCTGCAGCGTGTACTTCCCGTCGCGACCCACCTGGCCACGCTCGCGGGCCGGCGCCGCGGGGAGGGCGGTCGCGACCATCGGGTCGTGCGCGGCGGCGGACTCGAGCGCGCGCTGCTCCGGAGTGGCGACCATCGCCGCCGGCATCGTCGTCGTAGCGGTGAGCAGACCTCCGCGCGCGAAGAGCGAGGCATGCTCGGCGGCGGCGGCGGCGAACGTGGCCGCGACCTCGGGGCGCTCGTCGCCGAGCAACGTCCGCGGGAAGGTCAACGATGCGCGGTCGACCTCCGGTGACTCGGACGGAACCAGCTCGGCCTCCGCGGCGGCCCGCGACAACGCCTCCGCTTCTCCGAGCGCGGCCAACGGATCGGTGGCGGCGGCGGGGGGCGGTTCGGCGCCCACGATCCGGACCATCGCGTAGATCAGCCCGAGCGTCGCTGCGCCCGCGAGGAGGAAGACCGCCGCTTTGCGCCCCTGCTCGTCCGGCTCACGTTCTTGAATTTGCTCGAGATCTCGCATCGCCGTGTCCATCGTCCGCCTCCGCACGACCGGGTGGGTCGACAGGAGTGGATGTAGGACATGTGCGCTAGTGTCGTCAAAAAAGCGCAGAGGTACGTGTGCGCGGACGTCCTGCTCGTCACCGAGTCGTCACGCATGCGTCGCAGAGGATCTGCCATCCCGCGCGCCATGAGCGTGCTCCAGGGCTTGATCCGGTTCCTGCTCCCGCGCGAAGACCATTGGTACGACATGCTGGAGGAGCTCGCGCGCCTCGGGCACGAGGCCGCCGTCGCGCTCGCGTCGTTCCGAACGCAGCCCGCGGCGGAGGTTCGCGAGGCGGTCCAGAAGGTGGAGCACCGCGCGGACGACGTGGTCCGCCGGATGGAAGACGCGCTCGCGCGCACCTTCGTCACGCCGATCGATCGCGAGGATCTCCACCGGCTCACCGGCGAGATGGACGACATCGTCGACCTCTGCAACCTCGCGGCGCGCGCGTTCGACCTCTACCACCTGGAGCGGCCGACCGACGAGATGAACCAGATGATGGACAAGCTCGTCACCTGCACGGAGATCCTCGCCGGCGAGGTGCCGCGGCTGCGGGCGCACGCGTACGACGAGCTCCGCGAAGGTGGGCGTCGCGTGCGCGCGATCGAGAAGGAAGCCGACGCGATCTACCGCCAGGCGATCTCGCGTCTGTTCTCCGAGTCGCACTCGGATTTTCGCGAGATGCTCCGCCAGAAAGAGGCGCTGGACGACATCGAAAAGGCGATTGACTACTGCGACAACGTCGCCGATTTGCTGTCGAATCTGGCGGTGAAGAATGGTTAGTCTGCTCATCGCCGTCATCGTGATGGCGTTGGTCTTCGACTACATCAACGGCTTCCACGACGCGGCGAACGCGATCGCGACCGTGGTCAGCACGGGCGTGCTCCCCATTCGGACCGCGGTGCTGCTCGCGGGCGTGCTGAACTTCGCGGGAGCGGTCACTGGCACCGCGGTCGCCAAGACCATCGCGTCGGGGTTCGCGGACGCGGGCGACGTCACGCAGGCGGTGGTGCTCGCCGCGCTCATCGGCGCCTCCACGTGGAACATCATCACGTGGTGGTTCGGCATCCCGTCGAGCAGCTCGCACGCGCTCATCGGCGGGCTCGCGGGCGCGGTCGTCGCGCACGCCGGGGTGGAGGCCTTCGGCTGGAGCGCGCTCGTCGGGAAGGTGCTCGTCCCGCTCGTCGTCTCACCGGCGATCGGCTTCGTCGCCGCGTTCTTCCTCATGGTCGGGATCGTCTGGCTCTGCCGCGGTCGGTGGCCTCGGGCGGCGTTCGTGGTGCTCGGCGCGATCGCGCTCGTCGTGGCCGGGCTCGCCGCGTGGAACGCGCCGACCCTGGTCGAGCGGCTCGCCGACTCGGGCATCGAGACGCGCATCGCGATCGGCCTCGCGCTCGCGTTCGCGATCGGGCTCCCCGCGCTCTACGGCGCGCGCCCCGGCGTGGTGCACCGGCGCTCGCGGCGCATGCAGCTCCTCTCCGCCGGGCTCATGGCGTTCAGCCACGGCAGCAACGACGCCCAGAAGGCGATGGGCATCATCACGCTCGCGCTGCTCTCGTTCGTCGCGAGCGGTGATCCCTCGGCGAGCACGCTGCCTTCGTGGGTGTTGCCGACCGGCGACGAGGTCCCTCGCTGGGTCGTGCTCGCGTGCGCGACCGCGATCGGCCTCGGCACCGCGGCGGGTGGCAAACGCATCATCAAGACGATGGGCACCAAGATCATTCGGATCTCACCGCTGCAGGGCTTCGCGGCGGAGACCGCGGGTGCGCTCACGATCCTCGGCGCCAGCAACCTCGGAATTCCGGTCTCCACGACCCACGTGATCAACGCCTCGATCATGGGAGTCGGCGCGAGCAAGCGGCTGTCTGCGGTGCGCTGGGGCGTGGCGGGTAACATCGTGATCGCGTGGATCCTGACGCTCCCGCTCTCGGCGGCGATCGCGTGGCTCGCGATGATGGTGCTCGAGCTCGTGGGCGTCTGACGAAGCGGCCGACCTGCGTCGATGCCATCGCGAACGCGAGCGACGCGCGGCTTCCCGCGTCACGGCGCAGTCGGAGGTCGGCGCTCCGGAACCCGAACGCGAACCGGGCTTGGGACGTCCGTCAGGGCACGCCGAGCGAGAGCACCTGGCCGGACTGGGTGCCGACCCGTTGCCACACGAGGATCGAGTCGCCGGTCTGGGCTTCGAGGCGGAGCACGAACGCGCCCGCGTCGTCCGCGGTCTCGATCACGCCACGCTCGGTGCGCTCGTTGTAGGCGCTGACGAGCGCGCCTTCGATCGCGCCGTTGCCCGTGATGGTGACCACTCCGTCTTCGTCGGGCGCGCTCGTGAGGGCCGAGGGGGGTGGGATGGGCAGGGTCGGCGAGGCCCCGGACGAGCACGCCACGCCGAGGGCGACCAGAGCGGCGAGGAGGCCCGCGCGGAGCCATCCGCCACTCGTCGCCTGAGTCGGCGGGGTCAGCCGCCGACTTCCGAGCGTCCGCTTCTTCGTCCTCGCGATCGCCCACCACGACGCCTCGACGGCGTGGGGCGAGGGGGACTCGGGAGACGACGGCGCGGGTCGGTCCTCGGGGCGGGTTTCGGTCATGCGGGGCTCGGGGCTCGGAGGGACGCCCGCCGGGTGTGCTGCACCTCGGGTGCCACACGCGACGGGGCGCGACGAGGCAGGGGAGGCGTCGGCGGCAATTGAAGCGGAATCGTTCGAGGCGCAGCGGACGCAGTCCGCGAAGCTGAACGATTCCGCGAAACTATCGGGCCGCGCGTGAGCGCGGAGCCGATGAAAGGGTCGTAGCATCGAACACTTGGGGCATCTCTCGGCGCTCGGATCGTGAGTCGTTCGCGCCGTCGCCAATCTCCAATCGGGGGACAGTGGAAACCAAGATGCCAGCTCCGAGCGGTCTTGGCACGCCCAGCCCGAGACCTCGTGCGCGCACCACCACCGTCACGCGGACCCGAAAGACCACACGTTATGATCCGCGCACGTGTGCGCGCGTGCGCGCGCGTGGTACCGTGCGCCGCCCCGCGGCCGCCGCGAAGCCGTCGAGGGGCCCTGCGGGTCGTCTCGCGGGTTCGAGCGGGCCTCCCGCCCCTCGGCAACTTCCGCCGGCTTCCTGGCCGTCCCACGCCGTCCCACGCCGTCTCGCGCGCCGCCGACGTTCCCCCCACGAGGCTCATGGCTCAGAAGCTCCCCGTCACCATCGAAGACGAGATGCGCCGGTCGTATCTCGACTACGCGATGAGCGTCATCATCGGACGCGCCATCCCGGACGTCCGCGACGGCCTCAAGCCGGTGCACCGCCGCATCCTCTACTCGATGCACGAGCAGAAGGTGACCGCGAGCTCGGCCTACAAGAAGAGCGCGCGCATCGTCGGCGACGTCCTCGGTAAGTACCACCCGCACGGCGACAGCGCGGTCTACGACGCGCTCGTCCGCATGGCGCAGGACTTCTCGATGCGGATGCCCTTGGTCGACGGCCAGGGCAACTTCGGCAGCGTCGACGGAGACCCCGCGGCGGCCATGCGTTACACGGAGGTCCGCATGTCGCGGATGGCCTCCGAGCTGCTCGCGGACATCGAGAAAGAGACCGTCGACTTCGGTCCGAACTTCGACGACTCCGAGCAAGAGCCGCTCGTCCTCCCGAGCCGCGTCCCGAACCTGCTGATCAACGGCACGAGCGGCATCGCGGTCGGCATGGCGACCAACATCCCGCCGCACAACCTGCGCGAGGTCGTCGACGCGGTGATCCGCGTGATCGAGAACCCCGACATCACGCTCTCGGAGCTGATGCAGGACGACCCGGAGAAGGGCCGCCTCGGCGTGAAGGGGCCGGACTTCCCGACCGCGGGCTTCATCTACGGCCGCGCGGGCATCCGCCAGGCCTACGAGACGGGCCGCGGCCGCATCGTGATGCGCGCGCGCGCGACCATCGAGGAGATGCCGGGCAGCCGGGGTCGCGAGCACATCCTCGTGACCGAGCTCCCCTACCAGGTGAACAAGGCCGAGCTGCTCAAGAAGATCGCGGAGCTCGTGAAGGAGAAGCGCATCGAGGGCATCTCGGATCTGCGCGACGAGTCCGACCGCGACGGCATGCGGATGGTGATCGAGCTGAAGAAGGACGCCCACGGCGAGATCGTCCTGAACCAGCTCTACCGGATGACCGCGTTGCAGAGCACGTTCGGCTACAACTGCCTCGCGATCGTCGGCCAGCGGCCGAAGGTGCTCTCGCTCAAGGAGCTGCTCGAGCACTTCATCGAGCACCGCCGCGAGGTGGTCACGCGCCGCACGCGCTACGACCTGCGCCAGGCGCTCGCGCAGCGCGAGATCGTCGAAGGCCTCGGCATGGCGGTCACCGAGGTCGACCTCGTGGTCAAGACCATCCGGGAGAGCCGCGATCCGGAAGAGGCGCGCGCGCGTTTGATGCAGCTCCCGCTGAAGGGGCTCGAGGACTTCGTGCGCCGCGCGGGGCGGCCGGAAGCGGAGATCGAAGAGGCGCGCGCGAAGGGCGACTACTTCCTCTCCGAGCGGCAGGCCAAGGCGATCCTCGAGATGCGCCTCTCGCGTTTGACCGGCCTCGAGCGCGAGAAGCTCGCGGGCGAGTACGGCGAGCTCTCGGACCTCATCGCGTATCTGCGATCGATCCTCGGCGACGACACGCTCCTGATGGGCGTCATCCGCTCGGAGCTGCAAGACATTCGTGAGCGCTACGGCGACCCGCGCCGCACCGAGATCGTGGAGGCCGAGGGCGACATCTCGATCGAGGACCTCGTGCCCGACGAGGAGGTCGTCGTCACGGTCACGCACCGCGGCTACATCAAGCGTGTCCCGCTCTCCGAGTACAAGGCGCAGGGCCGCGGCGGCAAGGGCGTGCGCGCGGCGAGCACGCGCGACGAGGACTACATCTCGTGGCTCTTCGCGGTGAACGCGCACGCGCACCTGCTCTTCCTCACCGACAAGGGCAAGGCGTTCCTCAAGCGCGTCTACGAGATCCCGGAGATGTCGCGGACCGCGCCGGGGCGTCCGGTGGTGAACTTCATGGGCATGGAGCCCGACGACCGCGTGGCCGCGATCCTGCCGATCCGCGAGTTCGTGGACGACGGCTACGTGCTCACGTGCACCAAGGGCGGGCGCGTGAAGCGCACGGAGCTCAAGGCGTACGAGAGCATCCGCCAGAACGGCATCATCGGCGTGCAGATCCGCGACGACGACGAGCTGCTCACCGCGAAGATCGTGCGCGAGGATCAAACGGTGATCCTCGGCACCGCGCAGGGCATGTCCATCCGCTTCGCGGTGAGCGACGCGCGGCCGATGGGGCGCGACTCGTCGGGTGTGAAGGGCATCGAGCTGCGCGAAGGCGACCGCGTGGTCGGCATGGACGTCATCGAAGACGAGACGACCCAGCAGGTGCTCGCGATCAGCGTCAACGGCTACGGCAAGCGCACCCCGCTGCTCACGGTCGGCGACGACGGCGAGCCGGTGTCGGAGCGCTCGTTCAAGGTGCAGAACCGCGGCGGCCTCGGCGTGGTGGCGATGGCGACGAGCGAGCGCAACGGCGAGCTCGTGCGGCTGCGGCTCGTCGACCCGAGCGACGGCCTGATGGTGATCACGGACGGCGGACAGATCATCCGCACGCGGGTCAGCGAGATCCGCGAGGCGGGGCGCAACACGCAGGGCGTGATCGTGATCCGGCTCAACGAAGGCGAGCGCGTGGTCGACATCGAGCCGGTGTCGGCCGAGGAAGCGGAGGACGAGGCGTCGGAGTCGGTGAGCGCGGGCGAGGCGTCGTCCGAACCGAACGACGAAGCGAGCGCGTCGACCGAAGCGGACGGCGGCGACGTGTCCGGTGAGCCGACCGGCGAGGAGTGAGGTCGGAATGACGAGCGTGCGTTCGTGCGTCCTCGGGGGCGTGAGACGTGCGCTCGTCGTCGGGCTCCTGACCTGTGTTGCGTGTGGGCGCGCGGCGGTGACCGCGACGAGCGAGGCTTCGAGCTCGGCGACCGAGGCGTCGGCGAACGCCACGGAGACCGCCACGGAAACCGAGACCGAAACGGAAGCGGAAACCGCGTCCGATCCGGAAACGGTGTCCGACTCGGAAGCGCCGTGTCGCGTGCGCAGCGTCTTCGTGGAGTACGACCGCGAGAACGAGCCGCCCGCCGCGCCGGTGCGGCGTGAGGTCGTGGTGGAGCGTTTCGTCGACGATTGGTCGGAGCGTGACGAGTGCGATCGCGACTTCGAGGACTACGCCGCGCGACCGATGCGGTGCGCGCCGCGTGCGCGTGCGCGTGCGGACGTCCACGGAGACGTGCTCGCACCCAACCGCGTGCTCGTGGGAACGCGCGACGGCGAGAGCCTGCACGTGATCTTCGACGACCGCGGTCGCACGAGCCGCATCGAGTGGGATCCCACCGCGTCGGGCTCGTTCGACTACGCGTTCGTCTACGAATACGGCTGCGACCAGTGACCGTCGGATCCGTCGGCGGTCGACCCGGCCGCCTCGACGGGTCGTAGCGGGTACCCTCCCGGCCCATGGTCGGAACCCAACACCTCGTGCGTGCGGCCTTCGTGGTCCTCGCGAGTCTGTCCTCCACCACGCTCGGCGTCGCGCAGGACGTCGCTGCGGGCGAGCCCGCCGAACGATCCTCGCCGTGCGCCACGCCGCGCGAAGCGGCGCGCACCTGGCTCACCAACCTGCCGCCGAGCGGTGACCGACCCGAGCTCGCGGCGCGTTGCTTCGACTGGGCCTCGGCGGGGGTGTCCGCCGCGGACGCGCCCCGGTACGCGCGCAAGCTCAAGGAGGTCTTCGATCGCAACGGTTGGTACGTCGATCTCGAGGCGCTGCCAGACGTCGTGCAGCTCGCGGAGGACGCCGTACAGACCCCCGCGCTCTCGCGGCTCGAGGGCGGACGCGCCGTGATGCTGGACGCCCGGATCGCGGGCGAGGGGCTGACGCGGATCGACGCGATGCACGAGCGCGCCTTCGCGGTCGACGTGTCGGGGCTCGTGCAGCGCGGGCCCGCCTGGCTCGAGCATCGCGTGCTCGGGGTCGAGGTCTGGCAGCTCTTCGGGGTCTTCGTCGCGCTGCTCCTCGGGCTGCTCGCGCGCGCGGTGGTGGTCTTCGTGCTCGTGCATCAGGTGACGCGCTGGCTCGCGAAGATGCGACAGACCTCGGACGGCGAGATCGTGCGGCGCGCGGCGCGACCGCTCGGCACGCTCGCGATGGCGGGCGCGCTCTGGTGGGTGCTGCCGATGCTCCGCTTCGGAGTGCGCGTGAACCAGATCGGCGGCGTCGCGCTCCGCGTGATGGCGACGAGCGCGACCGTGCTCTTGCTCTACCGGCT
>ERZ761607.2660-NODE-2660-length-18792-cov-6.257459_pt1 | contig 18792 bp, 16 predicted proteins | sample MGYA00511164_ERZ761607 | MGnify/ENA primary metagenome ERZ761607 (study PRJEB28899, sample SAMN02445080) | bioreactor sludge metagenome | biome: EBPR sludge | place: Australia: Brisbane, Thorneside Wastewater Treatment Plant | collected 2011-06-22 ...
TGGGCGGCCTGGCCTACATGACCGGCCGTCCCGGCGACCCACTGCGCGCCGGCACCAGTGTCAACGACATCATGGGCGGCATGTTCGGGGCCATCGGCGCGATGGCAGCCCTGGCGCAGCGTGAAAAAACCGGGCGCGGCCAGGCCGTGCAGAGCGCGTTGTTCGAGAACAACGTGCTGCTGGTGGCGCAGCACATGATGCAGTTCACCGTCACCGGCCAACCGGCGGCACCGATGCCGGCGCGCATCTCGGCCTGGGCGGTCTACGACGTGTTCCAGGTGAAGGACGGCGAGCAGATCTTCCTGGCAGTGGTCAGCGACACCGCGTGGAAACTGTTCTGCGAGGCGTTCGGCTTCGACGACCTGCTGGCCGACGAGCGGCTGCGTTCCAACAACGACCGCGTGCGCGCCCGCGAATGGATGATGCCGATCCTGCGCGAGCGCCTGGCCGGCCACAGCGCCGCGGAACTCGCCGCCGTGTTCGAGCGACACGGCCTGCCGTTCGCGCCGATCACCCGTCCGCAGGACCTGCTGAACGACCCACACCTGAACGCCACCGGCGGCCTGGCCCCCATCACCCTGCCCGACGGACGCCCGGCGCAAGCGGTGCTGCTGCCGCTGACGCTGGACGGCGAGCGCCCGGGCGTGCGCCGGTCGCCGCCCCAACTGGGCGAGCACACGGCCGAATTGCTGCGCGAGCTGGGCTACGGCGACGACGCCATTGCCGCGCTGCAGGCCGCAGGCCGCGCCGACTGAGCCCGCCCCGGTCGCCGCCGAAGGCCCGCCGGTCGGGTTTGGGCATGTTTTATGCCCTTACCCAGCAAAAAAAGGTCGCTTGACGCTATCTTTTCAGGATTGATCAAACCGCCTTGGCGGGCACCGGGCGGGGCAGGCGCAGGTCCGCGCCGACCGCCCAGGCCAGCAGCAGGCACAGAACCCACGCCAGCCACAGCGTCCAGACGGTGTGGGAGAGGAAATGCGCGCCCTGCGCCATGCGGGCCAGGCCCAGCACCAGGCCAGCCACCACCCCGGCCGCCAATCCGGCCCGCGCGGGCAGCGGGCCCGCCGGTCGCAAGGCCAGGGCCCACACCAGCCACAGGAAGCCGGCCGATGAATGGCCGGCCGGAAAACACTGGCCGGGCCGCAGGCCCGGCGGCAACGCATGCAGCAGGCCGCTGTACGGCGCAAAACCACCGAAATCGACGATGTCCCAGGGACAGTAGCGGTTGGTTGCGTGCTTGAGCAGTGTGGTGGTCAGCGGAATGAGCAGCATGCCCAGGGCAGCCAGCAGCGCATTGCGCGGAGGCAACCAGGACAGCTCCCCGCGCCAGCCGCACCAGCACAGCCACAGACAGGCCACCACCAGCAGGTAGGACGCCTGTTTGGCCCCGCGATGAAGCACGGCGTCGAAAAACCAGTGCTGGCGCAGCGGAAATGCGCGCGCTGCCGGGTCGTAGAACAGCTGCGTCAGCTGGCGGTCGATGTCGGTCAGTTCGAACACGACCAGCAGGACCGCCGCCGTCAGGGCCAGCATCAGCCACTGGGCGGCCCACCAGCGGGTCGGGTGACGGCGGGGGCCTGCACCAGATTCGGTGGCGGGTGTCGCGGCAAAAGAGCTCATGGGTTCACGATCGGCACGGGGCGCTGAGATCCAGGCTGCGCTCGCGGGCGGTGGTTTCCACGTCGAGCAGGCCCAGCAGGGTGTGGAACAGGTTGTCGTGCGAGGCCGGACGGCTGGCCTGCTGGCGCAGGCATTCCGTATCGAGCCCGCTGCGGGCGGCAAAACCGGGCGAGAACCACATCACCATGGGCACCCGGGTCTGTTCGTCAGGCGCAATGGCATAGGGCACGCCATGCAGGTACAGCCCGCGCTCGCCCAGCGACTCGCCGTGATCGGAGACATAGATCATCGCGGTGTCGAAGCGCGACTGCAGCTGGACCAGCCATTCGATGGTCTGGGCCAGCACATGGTCGGTGTACAGCAGCGCGTTGTCATAGCTGTTGGCGATCTGCTCACGGGTGCAGCGGGCCAGATCGTCGTTTTCGCAGGTCGGCAGAAAACGCCGGAACTGCGGCGGATGGCGGCGGAAATACGAGGGACCGTGATTGCCCAGCTGGTGCATCACCAGGACCAGGTTGCCGGAGGCGTCGCGGACCAGGCGCTGGCTGCTGTCGAGCAAGGCCCCGTCCAGGCAGCGACCGCCGGTGCACAGCTGGGGATACTGCGCGGCATCGGGTTGCAGACTCTCCAGCCCGTCACACACCCCTTTGCAACCGGACTGGTTGTCGTTCCACACCACCCGCAGGCCGGCCCGGCGCAGCACATGCAGCAAGGACTCGCTGCGGCGGATGGCGTCCTCGTCATAGTTGCGCCGCCCTTGCAACGAGAACATGCACGGCACCGACACCTCGGTATTGGTGCCGCAGCTGCGCACGTCGGGGAAATTGATCACATCGCCGCGTGCCGCGAGCGCGGGCGTGGTGTCGCGCGCCTGCGGCCAGCCCTGGGCGCGGTTCAGGCCCCAGTTGGCCGCCCGCGCCGTCTCGCCGACCACCACCACCATCAGCACCGGTTTGCCCGCCTGGCTGGCACGCGCACCCAGCCGGGCGTCGGGAGCAATCACCTGGCGCGGCCCGGTCGCCACCTGCGCGTCCTGCACCAGCACCCGACCCGCCGACCAGACCACGGCGGCGGGCAGCAGCAGGTAGCGGATCTCCTTGTTGTTGCGCATCTGGCTGGCGAAATCCTTGAACACCGGCACCAGCGCCCCCAGCGTCAGCGCCAGACACCCCAGCATCCACGCCGCGCGCACCGCGACCGCCCGGCCCAGCGGGCGCGGCCGAATGCGCACCCGCGCGATCAGCACCAGCGGCAGCACGGCGAACACCAGCAGATGCAGCGCGAAACGGACGGTCAGCAGTTCGCTGGCTTCGGCAACGTCGGTTCGCACCACATTGCGCAGCATGCTGGGGTCGAAATACACCCCGAAACGACTGCCGAAGTACGCGGCCGACGACGCCACCACCACCAGCAGGGCCAGCAGCGGGCGGGTGGTCCAGCGGTTCAGCCATGGCGCCAGCAGCAGCACCTGCACCGCAGTCAGCGCGACAGCCAGCGGCAGCCCGTAGGCCACCATGGCACCCAGCCCCTCGCGGCCGGCCACGAGGGCACGCCAGAACGCCATGTTGCAAAACAGCGTGAAATACAGGCACACGACCAGCAGCAGCACTTCCGTCGACAGCACCGGCCGCGTTGCCGGGTGCGCGCACAGACGGACCAGCCATCCGGCCGGTTCGGCTGGCGGCGGCGGGCGGGAGGAGGACGAAGACGAGGAGGGAGCGGGACAGCGACGGGAAAAAGGCACGGACGGAGTCTCCGTGGCGGGACGTGAGCTCCGCGTGAGGAGATTGTGACTTTTTTGTGAAAACGCCGCTCAGCGCAGGGCAGGTGTCACCAGATCGATGGCGACGGCGGCGCCGGCAGGCTGGCGGTTCCAGGCCCGCACGCGCCAGCCGCAACTGGCCGCGATATGGCGCACCAGCGCCAGACCCAGACCGTGGCCGGCACCGCGGCCGCCTTGGGCAAAAGGTTCAAACCAGCGCAGCGGATCGCCCGGACCAAAACCCGGACCGTCGTCTTCCACAGTCAGCGTCACCCCGTCCCAGCCCACACGGACCGGACCGGCGCCCCCATGGCGCCAGGCGTTTTCCAGCAGATTGCGGACCAGCAAGGCCAGCAGGGTCGGGTCCGTCTCGATCCAGGCCGCTTCGGCAATTTCGACCTGCAGCGGCGGCGGCGCCTGCGCCACGCTGTCGGCCAGGCGGGCCCAGACCGATTCGACGCAGGCGCGCAGTGCCACCGGTTCGCGGGTGGCCGGCCTGGCCTCGCGGGCGAGCAGCAACAGGCTGGACGCCAGCTCGGTGATCCGGTCGGTGCCGGAGACAATGCGCGCGGCGCGTCGACGGGCACGCTCAGGCAGTGCCGGTTCGGCGCTGAGCATTTCGGCGTCGCTGCGGATGCCGGCCAGTGGTGTGCGCAACTCGTGCGACAGGTTGGCATTGAACAGGCGCTCGCGCTCGAGCGCCGCCGCCTGGCGGCTGCGCGCCGTATCGAGCGCCTGCGCCACGGCGCGCAGTTCGCCATCCAGCGGCATGTCGGCCAGCGCCCGCGTATCGCCCGCGTCGGCAACCCGCCGCGCCAGATCCTCCAGGCCGCCGGTCAGGCGCGCGGCAATCGCATGGACCAGCACAAATACCAGGGCGATCAGCAGCGTGGTGCCCAGCAGGAGGGCAGTCGCCACGGTCGCCAGGCGGCGCAGGTGTTCCGATTCGTCGTAGCGCAGCACCAAGCGGTCGGCATCGATTTGCCGCACCGCAACATGGTATTCGCGGCCGGCGTCGAAGACCTCATGGTTGCCGACCGGCAAAGCCGCCATGCGGGCGTCCAGCCCCGGCGGCAGGGGCTCGCCCGGCCGGACAAGAAACAGATCCATCTGCGGCGTCTGCGGGCCGGTCAGCCGGCCGAGCTGCCGGGTGAGCGCCATGCTGTGGTTCATCTGCGCATTGAGGGTGCTTTCGATGAACTCGTCTTCCAGGTCTTCGTACAACACGACCAGTGCCAGCCCTTGCGCCACGAGCAGCAGCACCAGCACGGCCGTCACCGACACGGCCATGCGCAAGCGCATGCCCGACGGCCAGCGCGGCCGCCACCACCGGCGCCGGGGCGCCTCAGTCGCGGGCGAGGCGGTAACCGAGTCCATGGGCGTTGATCACCCGTTCGCCGGGCGAATCACCCAGCGCGCGGCGCACGGTGTGCAGCAGGCTGCGCAGGCTGTCGCTGGTGTCGTTCTCATGGCCCCAGACGGCAAGCTCCAGCTCGCGGCGCGAAAAGACACGGTCCGGGTGCGCCATCATCAGGGCCAGCAGACGCATCGCCTTGGGCGGCAGGATCAGGGTCTGGCCGGCGCGGCGGATCTCCTGGCGTTCGGGGTCGTACTCCAGCGCGCCGAAGCGCAGCAGCCCGATCGGCGGGCCCAGGCCCTGGCGGCGGACCAGCGCAAGCAGGCGCGCTTCGACCTCCTGCAGCGCAAACGGCTTGACCAGGTAGTCATCCCCCCCGGACTCGAAACCCAGCAACTTGTCTTCCAGGCGGTCACGCGCGGTCAGCACCAGCACCGGCACCGGGTTGCCGGCCGCGCGCAGGCGCCGCACCAGGCTCAGGCCATCACCGTCGGGCAGGTTGCGGTCCAGCACCAGGGCGTCGAAGGGCTCGGCTTCCAGCAGGCGGCGTGCCAGGCCAATGCCGTCGGCCCAGTCGCAGCGGTGCCCCCGTGATTCGAGGTACTCGAACAGGTTCTCGGCGATCGTGCGATCGTCTTCAATGATCAGCAGGCGCATCGCGTTCCACCATACTGCACCACGGCGGGCGGCGTTACTGCCCGCCCAGCAGAACCGCCAGTTCAGCCGCGCCCAGCACGCGAATGCCGTGCTCGGCCGCGAACCGCCTGGCCTGCGGCGTCAGCTCGCCCAGACTCACCACGGCCGCATCGGTGGCTTCGGCTGCGGGCAGCGCGGCCTGCAGTTCGCGCAGGCTCTCGATGCCCACGCTGGCCGCTTTCCAGCGCCGCGCACTGACCAGCGTCGTCGCAGACCCTTTGCGCAACACGAAGTCGGCCGCAGTGGCGGCGGCTCCCTGCGGCCGGGTGACCGCCACCCCCTGCCCTTGCCACGCGTCGTCCAGTGCGCCGGCAAAGGTCCGCCAGGGCATGGCCGCGACCCGGTCACGCAAGGCAGCAACCTGCCGTTCGCCCGGCCGGCCCCACTGTGCGCGCAGGGCCATGCCGCCGATCACCAGGAACGGCAGACCCGCCGCCATGCCCCAGGGCGCCAGGTCGGACGGCAGCAGCGCGGCCATCAGCGCCGCCAGCGCAGCCGCCACCGCCACACTGATCCACCACGGCGAGCGCAGCAGAATGGCAAACAGCGAGTTTTCGGCCATACGCAGCTTCACGGTGAGTCCTTTGCGACGGAAATCTCGGACAGGCGCCCGGCCACCAGGCGCAGCCGGCGGTCGCAGCGGGCGGCCAGCGCCTCGTCATGGGTCACCAGCACAAAGGCCGTGCCCTGTTCGCGCGCCAATGCCAGCATGCCGTCGAACACCCCGTCGGCGGTGGTGCGGTCGAGGTTGCCGGTCGGCTCGTCAGCCAGCACACAGGCCGGGCGCGTGACCAGGGCGCGGGCAATCGCCACGCGCTGGCGTTCACCGCCGGACAACTCCGCCGGGCGATGCGCCAGTCGCGCGGCCAGACCCACCGCCGCCAGCACCTGCTGCGCCGCGGCGCGCGCCGCCGGGCGGCTCTCGCGGCGGATCAGCAGCGGCATGGCCACGTTGTCCAGCGCGCTGAATTCGGGCAGCAGATGATGAAACTGGTAGACAAACCCCAGGTGCCGGTTGCGCAACATCCCTTGCTGGGCCGCCGACAGCCCCGCCAGATTCTGCCCCTGCAGCCACACCTGTCCGGCCGTGGGCGCGTCCAGCCCGCCCAGCAGATGCAGCAGCGTGCTTTTGCCCGAACCGGACGCACCGACAATGGCCAGCGTTTCGCCGGCAGGCACCGTCAGGTCGACCCCGTGCAGCACCGTGACGTCCAGCGGCCCCTCGTGGAACCGGCGGGTCAGGCCTCGACATTGAAGTACAGGCTGGCTCATGGATCGGTCGCCTATACGAACAGGGTTTCGCCGCCGGGCCGCCCCAAGGCGAAACGCGCCCCCTTGGGGGGCAGCGCAGCACACGAAGTGGCAAGCGTGGGGGCGCTACTCATAGCGCAGCGCCTCCGCCGGATTGACGCGGCTGGCCCGCCAGCTCGGGTAAAGCGTGGCGACAAAGGCCAGCACCAGCGAAATGACGGTGATCGGCACGATGTCGCTTTGTTGCGGGTCGCTGGGCATGCGGTTGATGAGGTAGATCTCCTTGGGCAGGAAACTGGCCTGGAACAGCCGCTCCAGCGCCGGCACGATCACATCGATGTTGAACGCCACCCCCAGCCCCAGCAGCAGGCCGGCCAGGGTGCCGATCACCCCCACCATCGCACCCTGCACCACAAAGATCCCCATGATGGAGCGCGGGCTGGCGCCAAGCGTGCGCAGGATGGCGATGTCGGCGCGCTTGTCGGTCACCGTCATCACCAGGGTGGACACCAGATTGAATGCCGCCACCGCCACGATCAGCGTCAGGATGATGAACATCATGCGCTTTTCCAGCTGCACGGCGGCAAACCAGGTGCGGTTCTGCCGCGTCCAGTCGCGTACCAGCAGGTCACCGCTCAGGCTGCCCGCCAGGTCCGCCGCCACGGCTCGGGCCTGGTGCAGGTCGCGCAACTTCAGGCGCACGCCAGTGGGCCCCTCCAGCCTCAGAATGCGCGCCAGATCGGCCTGGTGGGCCATCGCCAGCGACGAGTCGTATTCGTAGTGGCCGGAACTGAAGGTGCCCACCACGGTCATCTGTTTGAGCCGCGGCACCACACCGGCCGGTGTCACCTGCCCGCCCGGCGCAATCAGCGTCACCACGTCGCCTTCGCCGACGCCCAGATTGCGGGCCAGGTCCACTCCCAGCACCACCCCGAACGCGCCCGGCTCCAGGCGTGCCAGCACCGTGCCCCGTAACGCGCCGGCCAGCTCGGTCACCGAGGGCTCCAGCGCCGGGTCAATGCCGCGCACCAGCACCCCTTTCATGTCGTCGCCACGCGCCAGAAGCGCCTGGCCGACCACAAACGGCGCCGCCCCGACCACCGCCGGGTGGGCGCGGGCCTCGCGCAGGGTGCGCGCCACATCGGCCAGCGGCTGGCCGTCGGGGCTGTACAGCTCGATATGCGAGACCACGCCCAGCATGCGGTCGCGCACCTCTTTCTGAAAGCCGTTCATCACCGACAGCACAATGATCAGGGCGGCCACGCCCAGCGCAATGCCCAGCATGGACACACCGGAAATGAACGAAATGAAGCCGTTGCGGCGGGTGGACCGGCCGGCGCGGGTGTAGCGCCAGCCCAGCAACAGCTCGTAGGGAATCGGCATCGAAAAAGCGGCGTGAAGAAAATAAGGGCGGCGGCGCGGGCGCCAGCAGCGCCGATTGTGGCATCCCGGACAATACCGGCATGTATCCCCCACCCGCCCAGGACCATCTGATCATCGCCCACGCCGCGCCATCCGGCCCGGCCTGTCGCGCCGCGCTGCGCACGCTGCGCCTGCCTCACCTGGAGCGCCTGCTGGCCCGCCTGACCGAGACCGGCCACGGCGCCGATCCGGAGGGGCCCCCGCCGGTGTTGTCCCAGCCCTGGGACCGCCTGCTCGCCAGCGCCCTCGGCCTGGACGGCGACCCCGCGCGCGCACCCTGGGCCGCGCTGGCGCGGGGCACGCACGGACTGTCCGACGACGGTATGGCCTGGGCCTGGCTCACGCCCTGCCATTGGCAGGTCGGCATGGACCAGGTCGTGTTGCACGATCCGGCCGGGCTGGGCCTGGTGCCGGCCGAAGCCGAGGCGCTGCGCCAGGCAATGGTGCCCTGGTTTTCCGAAGACGGCATCACGCTGCTGTGCGATCCGGACGATCCCGGGCGCTGGCTGGCGCGGGGCGCGGTGTTCCGCGACCTGGCCTGTGCCACACCCGAGCGGGTCATCGGCCGCGACGTGCGCGCCTGGCTGCAGGCAACGGCGCAGCCACCGGCCTTGCAGCGACTGCAAAGCGAAATGCAGATGCTGCTCTACACCCACCCGGTCAATGACGAGCGCGTCGCACGCGGCCAGTTGCCGGTCAACGCGTTCTGGATCAGCGGCGCCGGGGCTTTGCCGACCGGGTTCACGCCCCGGCCGGCACCGCGACTCGACACCCGCCTGGCCGCCGCCGCGCTGGCCGACAACGCGCCGGCCTGGTGCGCCGCCTGGCAGGCCCTGGACACCAGCGAATGTGCCCGCCTGGGTGAGCGGCTGGCCCAGGGACAGGGGGTGCGCCTGGACCTGTGCAGCGACCGGGCCTGGCGGTGCCTGGAGAGTCGCCCCCTGGCCCTGTCACGCCGGATTTCTGGTCTTTTCGGGCCAAAGCCAGCGTCAGAAGGTCTCCTTTCGCTATGAAATTCATTGTTCGCGACTGCCCCCCACGGGCCGCCTGGGCGCTGGAACAGGCCGGCGTGCACCCGCTGCTGGCCCGCCTGTTTGCCGCGCGCGGTGTGGCCGGCGCTGACGACCTGGACGACGGACTGGCCCGCCTGCTGCCGCCCGACCAGCTGCGCGGCGCGCGCGACGCGGCCGTGCTGCTGGCCGATGCCATCGCCGCCGATCGCCGGCTGTGTTTTGTCGCCGACTACGACTGCGACGGCGCCACGGCCTGTGCGGTGGGCATCCGCGGGCTGCGCCTGCTGGGGGCCCGCCAGGTCGACTACCTGGTGCCTGACCGGGTGGTGGACGGCTACGGTCTCACGCCGCCGATTGCCCGGCGGGTGAAGGAGCGCGGCGCCGCGCTGCTGATCACGGTGGACAACGGCATCGCCAGCGTCGAGGGTGTGGCCGAGGCCCGGCGCCTGGGGCTGCAGGTCCTGGTGACCGACCACCATCTGCCGGGACCTGAATTGCCGCAGGCCGAAGTGACCGTCAACCCCAACCAGCCGGGTTGCCCCTTCCCCAGCAAGGCGCTGGCCGGCGTGGGGGTGATGTTCTACGTGCTGCTGGCGCTGCGCGCCGAGCTGCGCCAGCGCGGGGTGTTTGCCGCGGCCAGCCAGCCGAAGCTGGACACCCTGCTGCCGCTGGTGGCCCTGGGCACCGTGGCGGACGTGGTGAAACTGGACGCCAACAACCGCCGTCTGGTGGCCCAGGGCCTGCGGCGGGTGCGCGCGGGGCAGATGCCGGCCGGACTGGCGGCGCTGTTCTCGGCCGCCGGGCGCAAGCCACACACCGCCAGCACCTTTGATTTCGGCTTCGCGCTGGGCCCGCGCATCAACGCGGCCGGACGGCTGGCGGACATGACGCTGGGCATCGAATGCCTGCTGACCGACGACCCGGCCCGCGCGGCCGAGCTGGCGCAGCAGCTGGACGCCATCAACCGCGAGCGGCGCGAGATCGAAGGCGGCATGCGCGAGCAGGCGATGCTGATCGCAGAAAGCCTGTTCGAGGAAGGCGACGCGCCGCCGCCCGCCGTGTGTGTGTTCGACCCCGAGTTCCACGAGGGCGTGGTGGGCATCGTGGCCTCGCGCCTCAAGGACAGGCTGCACCGCCCGACCTTTGTGTTCGCCGCCAGCAGCGCGCCGGGCAAGACGCGCGAGCTCAAAGGCTCCGGCCGTTCAATTGCCGGATTTCACCTGCGCGATGCGCTGGACCTGGTGGCCAAACGCCACCCCGGGGTGTTGCTGCGCTTCGGCGGCCACGCCATGGCCGCCGGCTGCACCGTGGCAGCGGAACAGCTGCCGACCTTCGAGCAGGCCCTGGCCCAGGTCGCGCGGGAGTGGCTGGATGCCGCCACGCTGCAACGGCGCCTGGAAACCGATGGTCCGCTGGCGCCCGAGTACCGGCGCTCCGATGTGGTGGACGCCCTGCAACGCGAGGTCTGGGGCCAGGGCTTTGCGCCGCCGCTGTTCAGCGAGGAGATCGAAGTGTTGAGCCAGCGCCTGGTCGCCGAAAAACACCTGGCGCTGAAAATGCGCCACCAGGGTCAGCCCGTGGACGGCATCTGGTTCGGCCACACCGAGCCGCTGCCGCCGCGGGTGCGTCTGGCATTCCGCCTCGACGCCGACGAATGGCAGGGCGTGCGCCGGGTGCGTTTTCTGGTCGAAGGCGCCGAAATCTGAGGGTTTGCAGCGAAAACGGGCGATACCCAGCGTGAAAAGGTCGCTTTCAGCTATATATATTATAGCGCTCAGGGCTTGACGCCGTTGCGCGCCTTGTCCTGCAGGCGCGCCAGCACATGCGGCGAGACAAACTGCTCGACGGCGCCGCCGAGCAGCGCGATCTCGCGCACGAAGGTGCTGCTGACGAACTGGTATTTGTCGCCCGGGGTCAGAAACACGGTCTCGACATCGGGCATCAGGTTGCGGTTCATGCCGGCGAGCTGGAATTCGTAGTCGAAATCGGTCACCGCCCGCAGGCCACGGATCATGGCCTTGCCGTTGCGCGCGACAACAAAGTCCCGCACCAGCCCGGAATAACTCTCCACCGTGACCTGCGGCCAGGGGCGCACCGATTCGCGCACCATCTCCATGCGTTCTTCGAGCGTGAACAGCGGCTTCTTGTGGTACCCCGCGGCCACCGCAATGATCACCCGGTCGAACAGCTGGCAGGCGCGGCGCACCAGATCTTCATGGCCGAGGGTGATCGGGTCAAACGTGCCGGGATACACGGCAAGCACAGAGGGCATCACAGGTCTCCTCGCGCCGGGCGGGCGCGCTGGGGTTGGCGTTTTGCGGCCGATTATGCCGCCGGGTGTGCCGGTGCCGACGGCAGCCGCTCCAGCAGATGGGCATGGACCGCGCCGGCCTTGAGGTGGCGCAGCAGCCGCAGGCCCAGGGGCAGCAGCTGCTCGGTTTCCCAGGCCTGTGGGGCTTCCAGATAGATCAGCCCGCCTTGCGGGCGCACGGCGTGCACGGCGGCTTGTAACGCCGGCTCGAACAGACCGGCGTCAAAAGGCGGGTCCAGCAGCACCAGATCCAGGCTGCCCGGTGGCTGCGCCTGCAACGCGCGCACCCCGTCGGCCTGCTGCACCTGCACGGTGTTCGCCTGCAGGCGGCGGCAGACCGCCTCCAGGCTGGCCACCAGGCTGCCGTCGCGCTCGACCAGCACCACCGCGCTTGCCCCGCGGGACGCCGCCTCCAGTCCCAGCGCGCCGGTGCCGGCAAACGCATCCAGGCAAATCCAGCCGTCCAGGTCGCCCCCGCCCAGGTGAGTCAACCAGTTGAACAGGGTCTCGCGCACGCGGTCAGGCGTGGGGCGCAGACCGGGCCGGTCGGCCACCGGCAGTCGGCTGCGCTTCCACAGGCCGCCGATGATGCGCACCTCGTGCGCCGCCCGCTTCACCGCCCGGGCCGGGGCGGCGGGCGGGGACTTGGCCGTGGCGGCGGCAGGACGGGAGGGGCGGGACATGGCGCAAGGATAACCCCGCCAGCGCGCGACAGGTAGCACCCCCGGCGCCGCTTGCGTTCGCGCAACGCACCGCGCCGTCGCTGGCGGTATGCTGGCAAAGGGACGGCGGCCGGTGCCGCCGCGCCCGGTCACCACAGGAGGTTTCATGCCCTACGGGTTTTTTCGGCCGCACCCGATGCTGCAGGCGGTCCGCCGCACTGGCCAGGCCAAAACGGCCGGCGTCGCCCGAAGGGTCTCCTGTCATCCGGGTGTAACCTTGGGGTCATGGTGAACCCGTCCAGTGCCCCGACCAGCGACCCCGTGCCCGACGCTGGTGCGCCGCCCCCCGCCAACGCCGCCCGCCTGGCGGTGCGCCGGGTGGCCATAGACACCTGGCATGAAAACGTGGTGTACCTGCACCGCGATTGCGCGGTCTATCGCGCCGAAGGCTTCCAGGCCCTGTCCAAGGTCGAAGTGCGCGCCAACGGACGCCTGATCCTGGCCACCGTCAATGTGGTCGACGACACCCGCATCGTCGGCTGCGAGGAACTGGGCCTGTCGGAAGACGCTTTTGTCCGCCTGGGCGTGGAAAGCGGGCACCACGCCAGCATTTCACAGGCCGAGCGGCCACGGTCCATGGACGCGCTGTTTCGCAAGATGAACGGCGAACGCCTGGACCGGGACGACTTCCGGGGCATCGTGGCCGACATCGCCGGCCACCGCTATTCCAAGATCGAGCTGACCGCCTTTGTTGTGGCCTGCAACCGCGCCGAACTCGATCGCGAGGAGGTCTACTACCTGACCGAGGCGATGGTCGCCACCGGCCGCCGGCTCGACTGGCATGAGCCGCAGGTGGTCGACAAACACTGCATCGGCGGTATTCCGGGCAACCGCACCTCCATGCTGGTGGTGCCCATCGTGGCCGCCCACGGCCTGTTGTGCCCCAAGACGTCCTCGCGGGCGATCACCTCGCCGGCGGGTACCGCCGACACCATGGAGGTGCTGGCCGGCGTGGAGCTGCCCTTCGAGCGGCTGCGCGAGATCGTGCGCGAACACCGCGGCTGCCTGGCCTGGGGCGGCACGGCCGACCTCTCGCCCGCCGACGATGTGCTCATTTCGGTCGAACGGCCCCTGTCCATCGACTCGCCCGGCCAGATGGTGGCGTCCATCCTGTCCAAGAAGATCGCGGCGGGTTCCACCCACCTGGTGCTGGACATCCCCATCGGCCCGACCGCCAAGGTGCGCTCCATGCCCGAAGCGCAGCGTCTGCGGCGATTGTTCGAATACGTCGCCCACCGGCTGCATCTGTCGCTGGATGTGGTCATCACCGACGGCCGCCAGCCCATAGGCAACGGCATCGGCCCGGTCCTGGAGACGCGGGACGTGATGCGGGTGCTGCAATGTGACCCCCGGGCGCCGAATGACCTGCGACAGAAGGCGCTGCGCCTGGCCGGGCGCCTCATCGAATGCGACCCGGACGTGCGCGGCGGCGACGGCTTTGCCATTGCCCGCGACATCCTCGATTCCGGCCGGGCCCTGGCGCGCATGAACGCCATCATCGACGCCCAGGGCCGACGTGGCTTCGACCCCGAGCAGCCGCCGCTCGGGCCCTTGGTGCATGAGGTGCGGGCGCCCGCCGACGGCGTGGTCACCGGCATCGACAACTTCCAGATTGCGCGTATCGCCCGGCTGGCCGGCGCGCCCAAGGTCCAGGGGGCCGGGGTGGATCTGGCCTGCAAGCTGGGCGACAGCGTGCGCGCGGGAACCCTGCTGTACCGGGTGTACGCCGGTTTCGGCGCCGATCTGGCCTTCGCCCGCCAGGCGTGTGAACGCGCCACGGGATACCGCCTGGGCACCGCCGCCGAGGTGCCCCGGGTTTTTGTGGAGTTCTGACGATGGACTGTTTGCTCCATTTCACCGACGAATCGACACTTGCCGGGCAGATCGCCGCCGTGTGGGGCGTGACGGCCCTTCCCATCGATCGGCACCGCTTCCCCGACGGCGAGCTGCGCCTGCGCCTGCCGGCGACGCTGCCGCCGCGGGTGACGCTGCTGCGCTCGCTGGCCAACCCGAACGAGAAGCTGATCGAGCTGGTGCTGGCCGCCGGCACCGCCCGCGAGCTGGGCGCCAGCCACCTGACCCTGGTCGCGCCTTACCTGGCCTACATGCGCCAGGACATCGCCTTCCACCCCGGCGAAGCCGTCAGCCAGCGCCTGGTCGGTCGCCTGCTGGCGGGCCTGTTCGACCGGGTCATCACCGTCGATCCGCATCTGCACCGGGTGGCCACGCTGGGCGAAGCCATTGCCTGCGCGCAACCGGTGGCGCTGAGCGCGGCGCCCCTGCTGGGTGCGCTGGTGGCGAGCCGCCGCCCCGGGGCCATGCTGGTCGGGCCCGATGAGGAATCGGCGCAATGGGTCGCGCAGGCGGCGCAGGCACACGGCCTGGCGCACCGGGTCTGCCGCAAAGTACGCACCGGCGACCGCTCGGTCCAGGTGGCGCTGCCCGAGGGCCCTTACGCCGGCCGCGCCGCGGTGTTGCTGGACGACATGTGCAGCACCGGCCACACCGCGGCGCAGACAGCCGCGGCCCTGCTTGCCGCCGGGGCCGCGTCGGTCGATATCGCGGTCACCCACGCGCTGTTCGCCACCGGCGCCGAAGCCACGCTGCGCGAGGCGGGCATCGGCGAAATCTGGAGCACCGACTGCATACCCCACCCGAGCAATGCCGTGGCCGTCGCACCCCTGCTGGCCGCCGCACTGCGCGAGGTCGCGGAATCGACCGAAACCTGATCCATGTCAAGGAAGCACCCGGGCGGCTGGCGCACCATGCCTGCCGTGCTGCACCGGCGTGGTGCGCCTGGAGTTTCCCGACCATGACCATTGACCTCGACGCCCCGCTGACCAATTTTTCCCATTGCCATGAAGGCATCGTCTCGCATCTGGATAGTTTTGCCCAGTTGTCGGCTCTGCTCGAACCTGCCGCGCGGGCGCGCGCAATTGCGCAGGAAACGGTGTCGTTTTTCCGCGCCGCCGTGTTCGAGCACCATTCGGAAGAAGAGCGCGAGCTGTTTCCCGCCGTGCTGTCCAGCGCACAGCCCGGGGAGGAGCGCGACAAGATCGCCAACATGATCGAATGGCTGACCCAGGAGCACCGGGACGTGGAATCCCTGTGGAAGCAGCTGGAGCCGGCGCTCAAGAAGGTGGCCAAAGGCCAGGATGCCGCCATCGATGGCTCGGCCATTGCGCACCTGGTCACCAAGTACAAGGCCCACGCGCACTTCGAAGAAGCGGAATTTCTGCCGCTGGCCGAAACCATTCTGGGCCGCAACGGCAATCACATGGCGGCGCTGGGCCTGTCGCTGCACATGCGCCACCAGCCCCGCTTTTTCGGCCATATCTGAGCCTGTTGGGTGAACCGGGCGCCACCCGGTCGGCACGAATCGGGCGGCCTGTTGCCGCTGCAGAGGCGGTTCAGCGCGCCGCGCCACCCACCACCACGGTGACCAGCCTCTCGGGCTGGATGATGCGGGCAAACGCCGTGCGGATGTCCGCCGTTGTCAGCGCACCGACCCGATCCGTCCAGCGGTCCAGGTAGTCCAGCGGCAGGCCGTTCCAGGCGATATTGGCGACGTTGTCCAGCAACTTGCGGTTGCTGTCCACACGCAGCGCAAAACCACCGATCAGGTTGTCTTTGGCCGCCTGCAGTTCGGCCTCGGTCGGTCCCTCGGCGACAAAGCGGCGCAAGACATCCTGCGAGACCTGCACCGCCAGCGGTGCCTGGTCGGGCCGCGTCTGCAGGCCGATGGTGAACGCGCCGGCGTGTCGCCCCGGCGCGAAATAGCTGTAGACGCTGTAGCTCAGGCCGCGACGCTCGCGCACCTCTTCGGTCAGGCGCGAGACAAAACCGCCACCGCCCAGGATGTGGTTGCCGACAAACAGCGCAAAAAAGTCCGGATCGGCCCGGCGCATGCCGGGTTGCCCGATCAGCACATGGGCCTGTGCCGACTCGAAGGGCAGCGCCAGCGTCTGGGGCGCCGCCAAGGCACTCACCTCCGGCACGGCCGGCAGGGCGCCGCAGCCGGTGGCGGGCAGATGGGCCAGCAGACGACGCACCAGGGCGTCCGCCTGTTGCCGGGAGACCGCCCCGACCAGGCTCACCCGTGCCCCACAGGCACGCAGGTCACGCCGGTGGCTGGCCCGCAGGTCTTCGACGCTGATGCGCGCCAGTGTGGCCTCGGTGACTTCGTACCCGTAAGGATGGTCGCCATACACCGCCCGTGCAAAGGCAAGCCCGGCCACATGGGCCGGACGGGTGCGGGCCTCGCGCAGATCGGCCCCCAGGCGCTCGCGCTCGCGCTGCCAGATGTCGGCGGGGAAGGCGGGCTGCGCCATCTGGCGCGCGGCCAGGCTCACGGCACGATCGAGCAGGTCCGGCCGGGTCAGCGTCCGCAGCGAAAAGCCGAGCCGGTCCGAGCCGGCGCTGGCGCCGAACTGTGCGCCCAGATCGGTCCAGGCCTCGGCCAGCTGGTTTTCGTCGAACGCCGGCTCGGCCCCGGACGCCGCAATCCCGCGCGACATCAGCGCCGCCATCGCGCTGGCCAGCCCGGCCTGGGCGGCCGGGTCGCGCCGGCTGCCGGCATCGAAATCAATCTGCACATCCAGCATCGGAATGGCCGGACTTTCGACCAGAAACACCTGCGCGCCGCTGGCCTGCGTCCACTGCTGCACGGGCAGCACCGCCAGCGCCGATTTCATGCAAAAGAGGCCGATACCCAGCGCAAACAGGTTCTTTATAGCTATATTTTTCATATCAATCCATCCCTCAGTGACGGGCACCGACCGGGGCAAGGCGGGGTTTCCGGTTGGGGTCCGGCGGCAGCGGCACCAATTCCGCCACGGTCAGCCCGTCATCGCCGAAATACCGCCGGGCCACGCCCTGCACTTCCTCGGGGGTGACGGTGCGCAGCTGGTCCAGCAGGCGCTCGCTGCTGTCCAGGGGCAGGCCCAGCGCCCAGGCGCTGCCCAGTTCGCGGGCCTGGTTCATGATCGAATCCAGTTTGTAGACCGCGCCGGCGGTCCACTGGGTCCGCACCCGCTCCAGCTCGGCGGCACTGACGCCGTCACGCGCGACGCGGGCCACCTCGGCGCGCAGCGCGGCCTCCAGTTGCGCCGCCGTTTTTCCCGGCGCAGGCACGCCGTCGAGGACAAATTGCTGCGGCCCGCGGCCCATCAGCCCGTGCCAGGCACCGACACTGTCGGCCAGGCGGTCGGCGCCCTGGGCCAGTGCCCGCTCCAGCCTAGCACCGGGATAGCCATCCAGCACGGCCGACAGCAGGGTCAGCGCCAGCGCGTCGCGCTGGCTCTCGCCGGCCTCCATGCGCACCAGATGCGGCGTCTTGAACGCCAGCGCCACATAGGCCTGCTCGGCACTGGCCCTGAGCACCAGCCGACGGGGACCCTGTTGCGGCGGCTCGGCGCGGGGTTTGGCCGGCTCGACGGGACGGGCGGCGATCGGGCCGTAGTGGCGTCGCGCGAGCTCGAAAACGGCCTGCGGATCGACGTCACCGGCCACCACCACCGCGGCGTTGGACGGGCTGTACCAGCGGCGGTGGAAGGCCCGCACGTCGTCGGCGGTCATGGCCTCCAGGTCACTCATCCAGCCCACAATCGGGCGACGCACCGGCGAGGCCACAAAGGCCGTGGCGGCCAGCTGCTCGTAAAGCAGGGCGCGCGGATTGTCCTCGGTGCGCAGGCGCCGCTCTTCCTTGACCACCTCGATCTCCTTGCGGAACTCATCGTCGGGCCACTGCATGTTGGCAAAGCGGTCGGCCTCCAGCGTCATCACCTCTTCGAGGCGGGAGGACGGAATCTGCTGGAAGTAGCCGGTGTAGTCACGTGCGGTGAAGGCGTTTTCGCGCCCGCCCAGCGCCGCCACACGGCGCGAGAACTCGCCGGGCTTGAGCGTCGCCGTGCCTTTGAACATCATGTGCTCCAGCACATGGGCAATGCCGCTGGTGCCGTCCACTTCGTCCACCGAACCGACCCGCACCCACAACATGTGGACGGCGGTGGGGGCGCGACGGTCCGGTTTGACGATCACCGTCAATCCGTTGGGCAAAGTCTGGGAGTAAACCGCCGCGCGGGATGGCGCCGCGGCAACCGGCGACGGGGCGGGTGCGCCGGACGGTCCCATCTGGGCCCACGCGGCAAGCGGCGCCGACACGGTGAGAACGAACCCGAGCATCAGCGGGGCAAGGAGAGGATGGCGTTTCATAGAATGGCTGAGATTCTAGAAACGTCCAAATGTTCAGTTTTTTCCGGAAAAACCCCGCCGCAACACCGCCGCCGACCGAAGCCCCGATCACGGCAGCGACGGCGGAGGGACTCGCCCCCCTGCTTTCACCCCCTCCCGAGGGGCCGGCGCCGGCGTCGGTGCCTCTTGCACCTGCCGCTGCGACGTCGGCACCCCCGCCGACGGACCCGGAACCCACGGCGGTACCCACCGCACCACCCGCAGCGGACCCCACACCGGAACCCACGCCGGCACCTGTGGCGACACCAACGCCAACGCCCACACCGACGCCCGCGCCCGCCCAGGCACCGGAACCGGTAACCCCCACCCCGTCTCCCTCGCCCCTGCCCGGCCCCACCCCTGCGCCAACCCCTGCGCCAACCCCTGCGCCGACGCCTGCACCAACA
>ERZ761607.2662-NODE-2662-length-18787-cov-63.359278_pt1 | contig 18787 bp, 18 predicted proteins | sample MGYA00511164_ERZ761607 | MGnify/ENA primary metagenome ERZ761607 (study PRJEB28899, sample SAMN02445080) | bioreactor sludge metagenome | biome: EBPR sludge | place: Australia: Brisbane, Thorneside Wastewater Treatment Plant | collected 2011-06-22 ...
CGGGAACCGGCATTGTCTTTCGTCGCGTCGATCTCGAGCCGCCGGTTGAGCTGCCCGCATCGGCATTGCTGGTCACCGACACCCGCATGTGTTCGTGCGTCGAGCGCGCCGGCGTCAAGGTCGGTACGATCGAGCACCTGATGTCGGCGTTCGCCGGCCTCGGGGTCGACAACGCCTTCGTCGACGTCGATGCTGCCGAGCTGCCGATCCTTGACGGTTCGGCGTCGCCCTTCGTCTTCCTCATTCAGTCGGTGGGCATCGAGGAACAGCCGGTGGCCAAGCGGTTCATCCGCATCAAGAGCCCGGTCGAAGTGCGCGAGGACGACCCGGCGGGCGCCAAGTGGGCCCGGCTCGATCCCCATGACGGCTTTCGCCTGTCGTTCTCGATCGGTTTCAATCACCCCGCGATTGACCGCACGGGGCAGCAGGTGAGCTTTGATTTTGCAGCGAATTCCTATGTGCGAGAGGTGGCGCGCGCGCGCACCTTCGGTTTCATGCAGGAAGTCGAGTGGTTGCACGAGAATGGTCTGGCGCAAGGGGGTGGGCTCGACAACGCCGTCGTCCTCGACGAGTACCGCGTGCTCAACGCCGATGGCCTGCGCTACAGCGACGAGTTCGTCAAACACAAGGTACTCGACGCGATCGGCGACCTGTACCTGCTCGGCCACCCGTTGCTGGCGACCTTCAGTGCGCACAAGTCGGGCCATGCGTTGAACAACCAGCTTGCCCGCCGGCTGTTGGCCAGCCCGGAGGCATGGGAATTCGTCAGTTTCGAGGACAGTGACCTGGCGCCGCAGGCCGTAGCGCGCTGGTTGGCATCGCCGGCTTTCTGAGCCGATGTGGCTGCTGCGCCTGCTCGCCGTTCTGACGGTGCTGGCAGTGGCCGCCGGGGTCGTGCTCTTCGCCTTCACCCGCGACAGGCGCTATCTGAACTTTGCCTGGCGACTCTTTCGCTATTCGCTGATCGTCGCGCTGCTGGTCTTCTCGCTGATGATCATCGAACGCGTCGCCGTCATTCCTGTCTAGCCGAACGCGCCAAAAGACGCTCGACCGCCTGCCGCAGCGGCGATGCGGGCAGCGATTCGCGCAGTGCTGCCAGCCGCTCGCAACTTCCGGCGGTGAGCGGCCTGCTGGGTTGCGGATGCCTGGCCGGCGTGCGGGCCTGCACGGCATGCACCCGGATCTGCAGGCCGCGACACTCGATACCCCGCTGCGTGAGCTCGTTCGCCAAGGTCGGGGCGATCTGCCGCAGTTTTGCCGCCACCGCACCGTTGTGCGCGTGAATGACCAGGATGCCCGACTTGAAGTTCGCCACGGCGCTCGCCGGCACGAGGTGCGCCGGCGCGACCCTCCTGAAGATTTCGTCCAGCCGCAGCAACAGTTGCGCGTGTGCCATGACCTTTGCCGCACCGTCGGGCGCGGCGAGGAAGCGATGCAGGGTGTCGGCCATTTGCTGCGGGCTTCATGATGGAGGATGTGCGCATGCTATCCTGCCTGCCGTCGGCCTGGCAATCACCCCCCGCGACCGCCACGATGGCTCATTGCGCCGGTGGCAGCGCCGGTTGCAGGCGCGCTCGCTCGTAGACGACGAAGTCGAAATCGGGTGTGGTGCAGTCCGCGGCGGCAAGCGGCGAACCTACCCGGCCGGCGCGGCGCGAAACCTCTTGCCATTGCCCGCGAGGCAGCGCGGGAAAAAAGGCATCGCCGCTGGCTTCGGCGGCGACCTCGGTCAGGTAGAGACGCTCCGCCATCGGCAGGGTCTGCCGATACAGCTCTGCGCCACCGATGACGAACACCTCGCCAGCGTCGCCCGCGATGCGCAGTGCCTCTTCGATCGAGGCCGCCCGGCTGGCACCGTGCGGGTGGTACCGCGGATTCCGGCTGACGACGATGTTGTGCCGGCCGGGCAGGGGACGGAAGGCCTCGGGTAGCGATTCCCAGGTCTTCCTGCCCATGATCACCGGCTTGCCGCCGGTCGTCGCACGAAAATGACGCAGGTCCTCAGGCAGACGCCAGAGCAACTGCTGGCTCCTGCCGATCGCGAGGTTTTTGGACACGACGGCAATCAGCGAGATCATCGCCCGGGCCTAGACGGCAATCGGCGCCGCAATGTGCGGATGCGGATCATAGCCCTCGAGTTCGAAATCCTCGAAGCGGAAGCCGAACAGGTCACTGACCGCCGGGTTCAGCCGCATTCGCGGCAGGCTGCGCGGTTCGCGCGTCAGTTGCAGCCGTGCCTGTTCGAAATGGTTGCTGTAGAGGTGCGCATCACCGAAGGTGTGCACAAAGTCGCCCGGGCGATAGCCGCAGACCTGTGCCAGCATCAGTGTCAGGAGGGCGTAGGAGGCGATGTTGAAGGGGACACCGAGAAAGATGTCGGCGCTGCGCTGGTACAACTGACACGACAGCCGGGATCGCTGGTCGGCGTCGCCAGCCTGCGCCGGAGCGACGTAGAGCTGAAAGAACGCATGGCAGGGCGGCAGCGCCATCCGTTCGACGTCGCCCGGGTTCCAGGCGGTGACCAGGTGGCGGCGCGAGTCGGGATGGCGCCTGAGCCCGTCGACGAGCTGCGCCATCTGGTCGATCTGCCGGCCGTCGGCAGTCTGCCAATGACGCCACTGATGGCCGTAGACGGGTCCGAGATCACCGTTCGCGTCGGCCCAGTCATCCCAGATGCGCACGCCGTTCTCCTGCAGGTAGCGGATGTTCGTCTCGCCGCGCAGAAACCACAGCAGCTCGTGGACGATCGAGCGCAGGTGCAGTCTCTTGGTGGTCAGGAGGGGGAAGCCGGCGTCGAGCGCAAAACGCATCTGCCAGCCGAACACCGACCGCGTCCCGGTGCCCGTGCGGTCGCCCTTGACGCAACCATTGTCCAGAACGTGCTGCATCAGATCCAGATACTGCTTCATCCCGTGTGCCAGCCGATGCGCCAGCCGCCATTGTAAGCCATAGTGCGGCGTCGGCTCGCCACCTGGCAGTGGCCTGTTGCGGTTTGTGGCTGTGGTCGAGGCGCTGATCGTCAGCATGCATTACAATTGCCGCCTGCATTTGGCGACCCGTGACGAGGCCGGCTTACCGATGATTCTGAACCTGTTCCCGCAGCGTCCCGACCATCCGCTGGCTGATGGCAAGGAGTTGAAGCGGATCGTTGCCGAGCTCCTGGTCGAGCGCCCGGGCAACGCCGTTGACGAAGTGACGAGCTGGTTCGAGTCGCTCAAGCATGCCCGCAACTTCCGTGTCGATCACTACTTCGATGTCCTGCGCCAGCTCGATGAGGCGGCACAGCCGCATCTGCGTCGCCTGGCGCGGGACTACATCCAGTCGCCGCACCTGTCGCCGGCCGAGCAGAGCCGCATCTGGACTCGCTGCCACGGTTTCTGGAACGAAGTCGCAGCGAGTTATTCCCTGTGCACGACGCGGGCGCGACTCGACCCACGCAGCAAGGGCAGCGAAGCGCTGAAAGCTGTACTGCCTCTGGCTGAGGCACGCCAGCTTGCAGCTCGCCGCTGTCAGCTCAAGTGGCTCGCCTACCGCTATGCAGCCGCCGGCGCGGAACTCTGGCAGGCGCTGGGTGCGAGCTACCTGGCAGCCGAACAGGCTGGCTATGCGCAGAAGTCGGTGCAGCTCTATCCGGGACAGCACGGATTGAGCACCGTCCAGCAGCAATACACGCATGCATTGGTCTTCTGCTCGTCGTCGATGGACGGCCTGCTTCCGGAACAGATCGAACTCGCTGATCGGCTCATTGCCCACTTCCTCTCCGCTTTCGTTCTCTTGCCGGCGCCGCGTACGGACAGCGTGTATTGGGTCGACGCCGCCGGCGGCGAGCCGCCGGCACGACTGAGCCGGCGGCCCGCCGTGGTCCGCGCCAGCTTGCGCTACCTTTCGCCCGCGCCGGCATTGACGGCGCTCAACGAGCTGACCCACCGCCTCGAGCATGGGGATCTGCCGGCGGACCTCAATCTCGGCGGCGAGTACCCGCCGAAGCTGGTGCTCGCGGTATTGCGCCACCTGCGTCCCTACTGGGCACTGCAACCACCACAGCGGCAGCACCGGCGACACGCCATCAGGACGCAGATGACCGTGATCGAGGGCTTCGAGCAGTGCTACATGGTCTTCGCCGGGGCGACGCTGCAGTTGCAGGGGGATCCAGCGCGGCAGCAGTGGCTGGTGGACAACATCAGTCTCGGTGGCTTCCGTGCTCTCCTCGACGGTTCGTCGGAGGGCCGGGTGCGGCTGGGCGCCCTGCTCTGCATGCAGGCGGAGGGGAGCGACAACTGGCTTCTCGGCGTTGTCAGGCGACTGGGTGCATTGCCGGGTGGTGTTGCCACCGTTGGCGTGCAGGTCCTGTCGCGGCGAGCAAGGAGCGTCGACCTGCGGCCACGGCGCAGCGGCTTCGCAGCCGCGGTCGCCATCCCCGGCATCTGCCTCTATGACGAACACGGCGCCGCCGCCGACGTGCTGCGCATTCTTCTGCCGCTGGGCGGTTTCCAGGTCCGCGAAAACCTCGACCTGAACCTCGATGGCGGGCTCAGCGTGCTCGTGCCGCTGGAGGTCGAGGAGAGCGGTGGCGATTTCGAGATCGCCCGCTTTCGTCGGGAGCGGGTTGGTTGAGGCAAAAAGCGATCAGGCTGGTTGCGATCGCTGCGCGGATTTCGGCCGAAAGGCCTTGACGACCTCTTCGCGCGTTTCGACGTAGGGACCGCCCAGGAGGTCGATGCAGTAGGGGATGGCGGCGAAGATGCCGCTGACCAGCAGGCTGCCATCGGCGGTCCTGAGCCCTTCGAGCGTCTCGCGGATCGCCTTCGGCTGCCCGGGGAGGTTGACGATCAGTGTCTGGCGACGAATCACCGCCACCTGGCGCGAGAGGATCGCCGTCGGCACGAAGTTCAGGCTGATTCGCCGCATCTCCTCGCCGAAGCCTGGCATCAGCCTGTCGGCGACGGCCAGCGTCGCTTCCGGAGTCTGGTCGCGGGCGGCTGGTCCGGTGCCGCCGGTGGTCAGTATGAGATGACAGCCGATGCGGTCGACGAGGTCGATCAGCGTCTGCTCGATCGACGGACGATCATCGGCGATCAGGCGCGTTTCGCTTCGCCACGGGCTGCTGACGGCAAGCCGCAACCAGTGGTCGAGCGCCGGCAGCCCCTGGTCCTCGTAGACGCCCTGTGCAGCGCGATCGCTGATCGAAACCAGTCCGACCAGCAACTCCTCATTGCCGTTCATCATCGCCATCCCCATGCAAGGTCGCCGCCTTCTGATCGATTTCCCGGAGCAGCCGAAACAACGCACGGTAGCTGCGTGGTGCCTTGCCCTGCGCCTGCTCGGCGAGGGCTGCCCGCCGCAGCGAGCGCAACTGCTGCAGGTCGACCGCCGGCGAGCGGCTGGCAATCGTGAACAGAAGCTTCTCGTCGGCGAGAAGCTCGCTGCGCAAGCGCTCGACCCGGTGCAGCATCGCCGTTTCGCCGGCGGAGTCGCCGCGCGCCGCCGCCAGGACCTCGCGAATCGGTTGCGGGTCGACCGCCCGCATCAGCCGGCCAATGTACTGCATCTGCCGGCGCCGTGCGTCGTCCTGGCGCGTCATGCCGCGAGCCTCGACGACCGCCAGCCGCAGGCCCTCGGGCAACTCCACCTGGCGCAGACGGTCGTCGGGCAGTGCCACGAGTTGCTCACCCAGTCCCTGCAGCTCCGCCATTGCGTGCTTGCGTTTCGTCTTCGACGGCGGTTGCGGATCTTCCTGCCTGTCTGCCGCAGTGGAGTGGCTGCTCATGGGCGCTGTACCGGTGTTGTCGGCGGCGGCGGCCGGTGGGCCGGTGGCGGTGCCGGGAGCTGCTATGATAGCGGCTTTTGTCGCCGGCCAGACCCAATGTCCCGTTCAGTCCCGCCCGCCAGCAGCGAATCACGTTTCAGCCACAGCCTTGACGCGTTGCGCGAGCTGGCGCGCGATGTCCTCGCGCACGCTGGCAGGCAGGGGGCGAGCGCCTGCGAGGTCGACGTCTCGACGGGCTTCGGGCAGTCGGTGAGCGTGCGCTGCGGCGAGGTCGAGACCATCGAGTACAACCGGGACAAGGGCGTCTCGGTCTCGGTCTACCTCGGCCGGCGCAAAGGACACGCCAACACCTCGGATTTCTCGCCCAGGGCCGTGCGCGAGACCGTCGAGGCGGCGTTGAGCATCGCCCGCTTCACCGCCGAGGACCCCTGCGCCGGCCTGGCCGACGCCACTCTGCTGGCGACCGATGTCAACAGCCAGCCGGACCTCGAGCTTTATCATCCGTGGCGGCTTTCGGTCGACGATGCCGTTGCCATCGCCCGCCGCTGTGAGCAGGCTGCCTTTGCCGTCAGTCCCGAGATCAGCAATTCGGAAGGTGCGACGGTGTCTATCCAGGAAGGTCAGTTCGTTGCCGCCAACAGCCTTGGCTTCATCGCCGGCTATCCGAGTTCGCGTCACTACCTGTCGTGCTCGCTGATTGCCGGCCGCAACGACAACATGCAGCGGGACGACTGGTACGAGGTCGCCCGCGACCCGCTGGCGCTCGGTTCGGCCGAGGCGATCGGCGAGCGCGCCGCGCAACGCGCGCTGTCCCGTCTCGGCGCGCGCAGGATCAGAACCTGCAAGGTGCCGGTGTTGTTCGAGGCGCCGCTGGCAGCGTCGCTGATCGGCAATTTCGTGCACGCGGCGAGCGGCGGCAGCCTCTATCGCCGCACCTCCTTCCTCCTCGACAGCCTGGGCAAGCGCATCTTCCCGAGCAAGCTGCACATCAGCGAGCGGCCACACCTGCCACGCGCGCTCGCCAGCAGCTATTTCGACAACGACGGTGTTGCCACACAGGACCGCGAAGTGGTCACTGGCGGTCGGCTGCAGGGCTATTTCCTCAGCGCCTACAGCGCCCGCAAGCTGGGGATGCAGACCACGGGCAATGCCGGTGGCTGTCACAACCTGATCGTCCGCCCTGGAAAGCGCGATCTGCCGGGGCTGTTGCGCAAGATGGGACGTGGACTGCTGGTCACCGAGCTGCTCGGCCAAGGTGTCAACTACGTCACCGGCGACTATTCGCGCGGCGCTGCCGGCTATTGGGTCGAAGGGGGCGCCATCGTGCACCCCGTGGAAGGAGTCACCATTGCCGGCAACCTGCGCGACATGTTCCGCAACATCGTTGCCGTCGGCACCGACGTCGTCGTTCGGGGCTCGAAGCAGGTTGGTTCGATCCTGACCGAAGAGATGAAGGTCGCAGGCGACTGATTCGCCTCGCCGATGACGGAACGTCGCCGTCCGCAACGGCAAGTCCTTGATGCAAGCACGGCAGCTTTGGCTATAATCGCCGTGCACCTCGCTGACAACAAACCTTACAGGAGACAAGAAAGTGGAAAGACGTTCCTTCTTGAAGAATGCTGGTGTCGGTCTTGCCGCCGGCACCATGGCCATGCCGGCAATCGCCCAGAGTGCGCCGACGATCAAGTGGCGGCTGGCGTCGAGCTTCCCGAAGAGCCTCGACACCATCTACGGTGGTGCCGAAGTCATGGCCAAGCGGGTTGCCGAAGCGACTGGCGGCAAGTTCCAGATCCAGGTTTTCGCCGGCGGCGAGATCGTTCCCGGGCCGGCCGTCTTCGATGCGGTCAAGGACGGCACCGTTGAAATGGGGCATACCGTCTCCTACTACTTCTTCGGCAAGGACCCCACCTACGCGCTGGAGACCGCGGTCCCCTTCGGCATGACCAATCGCATGATGGACGCCTGGATGCGCCATGGCAACGGCGCCAAGCTGCTTGGCGAGTTCTTCGCCAAGTCGAACATCATGACCATTCCCTGCGGCAACACGACGACCCAGATGGGCGGCTGGTATCGCAAGGAGATCAAGACGGTAGCTGACCTCAATGGGTTGAAGATTCGCATCGGCGGCTTCGCCGGTGCCGTCCTCACCAAGCTGGGAGCGGTGCCGCAGCAGATTCCGGGTGGCGACATCTATCCGGCGCTCGAGAAGGGCACGATCGACGCCGCCGAGTGGATCGGCCCATACGACGATCAGAAGCTCGGTTTCAACAAGGTGGCCAAGTTCTACTATTACCCAGGATGGTGGGAGGGCGGTCCGCAGGTGTCGGCCTATGTCAACCGGAAGAAGTGGGCAGAGCTGCCGAAGGAGTACCAGACCATCCTGCAGATCGCCTGTGCCGATGCGCACGTAGACATGGTCGCCAAATACGATGCCAGGAATCCGACGGCGCTGAAGCAACTCGTCGGCTCGGGAACGCAGTTGAAACAGTTCCCGAAGGAAGTCATGGACGCCTGCTACAAGGCCGCGATGGAGCTTTATGCCGAGACATCGGCGAAGAATGCCGAGTTCAAGAAGGTGTACGACGACTACAAGAAGTTCATGGACGACCAGGTTCTCTGGATGCGAGTCGCCGAGGGTTCGTACACCAACTACATCTTCAGCAAACGCTAGGGCGTCTTACTCGCGCAGCGGCCGTTGCTTGCCCGCTGCGCGCTACCCGGCAGGACAGAATGGGGAGCGGGGCTGCGTTGCCCCGCTCCCCATTCTTCTGCAGCAGGCCGGCGACCGATGCGCTTCTCGCTCGCCGCAGGGGCTACTTCGCCTCCTGTTTCATCGCATCGCGTATCGCCTTGCTGGCGGCGTCTTCCGAGTCGGCTGCCGGGTCCTTCGGAGCCTCCAGTCCGGGCGGCGTCGCAGGTGTGCCGTAGTCGGAGCTCGGCATTTCGATCTGCACCGAATCCAGATCGACCTTGACGTCCTGGTCGAGGCCGAACGTGACCAGTTGCGGGAAGAAGATGAGGATTGCGACCATGATGATCTGGATGCAGACGAAGGGGATCGCCCCCCAGTAGATGTCGGTCGTCTTGACCGCGGCCGGCGCCACCGAGCGCAGGTAGAAGAGTGCGAAGCCGAACGGCGGATGCATGAACGAAGTCTGCATGTTCACCGCCAGCAGCACACCGAACCAGATCAGGTCGATTCCCAGCGCCTGCGCGACCGGTCCGAGCAGTGGCACGACGATGAACGAGAGCTCGAAGAAGTCGAGGAAGAAGGCGAGCAGGAAGACGAGCACGTTGACGACGATCAGGAAACCGACTTCGCCGCCGGGCAGCCCGGTCAGCAGGTGCTCCACCCAGCGGTGGCCATCGACGCCATAGAAGGTCAGCGAGAACACCCGTGCGCCGACGAGGATGAAAACGACGAAGGTGGTCAGCTTGGCGGTCGTTTCCATCGCCTGCCGGAGCAGGCTCCAGCTCAGTCGCTTGCGCGCCAGCGCCATGATCAGCGCGCCGGTGGCACCCATCGCGCCGCCTTCGGTCGGCGTCGCGATGCCGAGGAAGATCGTCCCGAGGACGAGGAAGATCAGGAACAGCGGTGGCAGCAGCGTCGTCAGCACGCGCATCAGCAACTTGGCGCCGTGCAGCGTCCGTGCCTCGGCTGGCAATGCAGGTGCCCAGCGCGGCTTGAAGATGGCGACGAGGATCACGTAGCCGACGTAAAAAACCGTCAGTACCATGGCGGGCAGAAAAGCGCCCTTGTACATGTCGCCGACCGACTTGCCGAGCTGGTCGGCCATGATGATCAGCACCAGCGACGGCGGAACGATTTGTGCCAGCGTTCCCGAAGCGGCGATGACGCCGGTCGCGAGCTTCGTGTCGTAGCCGTAGCGCAGCATGATCGGCAGCGAGATCAGTCCCATCGAGATCACCGACGCGGCGACGACGCCGGTGGTCGCGGCGAGCAGCGCACCGACGAAGATCACCGCGAACGCGAGGCCGCCGCGCAGTGGCCCGAAGAGCTGGCCGATGGTGTCGAGCAGGTCCTCGGCCATCCCCGAACGTTCGAGGATCAGTCCCATGAAGGTGAAGAACGGGATCGCCAGCAGCGTGTCGTTGTTCATGATGCCGAAGATGCGATCCGGCAGGGCCTGGAACAACTGCGGTCCAAGCAGCCCGAGTTCGATGCCGATGAGGCCGAAGAAGATGCCGTTGGCTGCGAGCGCGAAGGCGACCGGGAAGCCGACGAGGAGGAAGAGGACCATCGAGGCGAAGATGATCGGCGCCATGTTGGCGATCAGGAAGTCGGTCATCAGATCTCTCCCTTCTGCGCCTTGATCGCCAGCGCCAGTTCCTCTTCAGGTGTCGGCTTGTGGCTCTTCTCGGTCGGGTCGGGGCACAATCCCTGCAGGAAGCCGAAGCGCTTGATCAGCTCTGAGATCCCCTGCAGGACCAGCAGGAAGAAGCCGATCGGCACCAACAGGCGAACCGGCCAGACGGTCAGGCCGCCGGCGTTGCTCGACTGCTCGTCGCTGTGCAGCGCGAGGAGGAAGATCGGCCACGACATGTACATGATGGCGATCGCCATCGGCAGCAGGAAGAAGATGATGCCGAAGATGTCGATCCAGGCCTGGCCGCGGCGGCTCAGCCGGCCGGCGATCAGGTCGATGCGCACATGCTCGTTGCGCAGCAGCGTGTAGCCGGCGCCGAGCAGGAAGATCGCCGAGAACAGGTACCACTGGATTTCGAGAAAGGCGTTCGAGCTGTAGTTCCAGATGTAGCGCATGACCGCGTTGCCGGCTGCGATCAGGGTGACGATCAGGACGAGCCAGATCAGTGCCTTGCCGACGCGCTCGGTGAGCCCGTCGATCAGCTGCGAGAGTTTGAGCAAACCATTCACCGGACATCCCTCCATGGACGACAGAACATGCATCTCCTCCTGGACCCGATTGCCTGCGCTTCGCCTCGTAACGGGCAAATCATCGGGCTGTGCCGTCAGACACGAACTCGCTGTCACGGAAGCCGTAAGCAGCGTCAGCGATTATGGCACATCTGCGATGCGTGGGAGAACGCTTTGACGACTCCCGTGTAGTCCTCTGCCGGATGATCAAACTGATGAATAATCAGCAGGATGAGCCTTCTCGGAGATGCCCCGGCGGTTTTCTGCCGGTACGCTCTGCCCCTGTTCGCGACGATTTCGTCACAATCTGTCAGGCGCCACCAGCAAGACGGAACGCGGGCGGAATGAACACCAGAACCAGGATGGCCAGCGTTTCGATGATGCCCAGGGTCATCAGGTAATTGCCAAAACCCTTGCCGGTTTCAGCCATTGCATCGGCTGCGGCGGCGCCGATCACTCCCTGGTACCAGGCCGAGACGCCCATGCCGAGACCACCGAAGATCCCGGCGCCAAGCATGCCCCCCCAGTTGATCGCCTGATGTGCAGCGAGCGAGGCATCGAGTGCGGTATTGATCCAGCCCATCAGAATCATGCCGTAGATTGTCTGCGACATCGGCGCCCCGATGAAGGCGAAGAGCACGAAGGGAGCTGCCCTGTCCTGCGCATAGCACTTCTTCCAGGCGCCGACAGCGGCCGGACCGGCCGCGCCAACGCCCAGGGAAGAACCGGCTGCAGCCAGGCCGACGGCTGCAGCCGCTCCCAGACGCCCAAGGCTGACCATCACATCTGTATCCAACTCAATCTCCTTTATGTCAGGTGTTTGCCAATCGTGGTCGCGAACAACCGCAGCGTGCCGTTCAAGGGGACGTTGGCCGCATGCGCTGCCACGGCCGGTAGGGAAAACCGCTCCACTGCAGCCCGAGATGACTGGCGAATTCCAGCGTATTCAGCCGGATGCCGTGCACCATCACGCCCATTACCGAGAGGACGATGTTCACCGTGTGCGCGACGAACAACAGCAATGCCGCGAGCAGCCCACTCAGCCAGCCGTCGAACATCGGTGCCAGCATGATGTTGAAGGTCGATGCGATGGCAAAGCTGGCGGTGCCGACGGCGTAGAGCCGGATGTACGAAATCACGTCCACGAAGCTGCCGACCAGGTTCAGTGGCAGCATCACGTGGTTGAACCACTCGTCCCTGAGGTTCCGGCGCGGTGTCATGAAAAGCACGATGAGCACGACGCCCGCGCCGAACACCCAGGTCATGATCGACGGAAACGGCAGGTTGAGTACCACCGAACGGGCGCTGAAGAACATGAACCAGACGACGCACAGCCAGCCGACCTGGGCCAGCGCCTGCGGGCTGCGGATGAGGTTGGCGATGTTCCACACGTGCGCGATCGAGAGATGGATCGCGGCAATCCAGAAGCACAGGTCCTTGACATGCTCCTCGTCGCCCAGCCAGCTCAGTTTCAGGGCCGCGAGTGGTGCCGGCAGGTCTGGAATCCCGAAGTAGGTGCCGGTCAGCACGCCCCAGACGATCGTCGCGACGCTGGTGATCTTGAGCAGGGTGAAGGCATGGGTCGGACTCGTGGGGAATCTGCGCTGCGCCCAAAGCGTCAGCCCGAGGAAGATCGCCCCGTAGCCGGCGTCGCCCACCAGCATGGCGAAGAACAGGCTGAAGAAGAGCAGGAACCACAGGCTGACGTCGATCTCACGATAGCCCGGCAGGATGCCGATCAGCTCGAAGACCGACTCGATCGGCTTCAGCCAGCGCGGGTTGCGGATCAAAGTCGGCACCAGGTCGCTGTCTGCCGGCTCGTCGATGACCAGCCCCCAGCCGTTCTTGCGTGCAGCGTCGCGCAGGCGAGGGACGTCATCGCTGGGGCAAAAGCCCTGCAGGTAGACCAGTTCGGCCGCGGCACAACTCATGCCGGCGCGGATCTCGGCCATCTGGACCGCCTCCTCCGCCTCGGCCCGCATGTCGGCCAGAGCGGCACGATCGCCGGCGAAGCATCCTATCTGGTCCGCGATCCTGGCCTGAGTCGCTTCCATTTCGCCGATCCGGCTCTTGATCTCGGCCAGCGACATCGCCGGCGGGCGCAGTTCCTGGGCGGCAATCTCGGGCGTTTCGCCGACCGTGACGATGACGAACGATACAGCGGTTCGGGTGCGGGACGTTTCGAGACATACCGCAGCCGCCGGGACCACCGGACGACTGTCCGGAGCCGCCTGGAACAGGCGGATGAACACGCCCTTCCCGGCCAGGGCGGCGAGATCCCCGGGAGAGAAGTCACCGAACGGCGACACGCGCGCGCACTCCTGGCGCAGACGTTCGAGTTCCTCGGCCGTCTCCCGACGAAGCCGGAGGAGCCGCGACAACTCGTCGACCACCTCGCCGGGGCTTCTTCCTGAAGGCTGTGCGCGTGGCAGGTTGGGCAGGATTTCGGCGGCGCGCCTGATGTATTCGAGACGCCGTCGCTCGCCCTCGATGTCTTCGTGTTCGACGGCCTGCTCAAGTACCGGGTGCAGCACGCCAAGCTGCCGCAGCGACAGCAGGTCCGCTTCGCGGCCGGCGGCACGGGAGAGGACGATTACCTTCTGCATCGGGACGATCATTGACTCGCACCTTTTCCTGGGGGTTGCGGGCAGGCCGCTGGGACAATGGGCCGGTTGCCGCCACCCTTCGGCGGGCGCTGGTTGCGCCCGGCGTGCGTGCAGTGGTCGGTGCCGTCGGCCTGCATGGACGAGCAAACTGGATAGGCGGCCATGGGCTTCGTCAGGTGGCGGTCAACTGCTCGACGGCCTTCGCCTTGGCCATCTTCGAGCGTGCCACTCCGGCGGTCATCTGGTCGCCGAGGAATATTCGAATCACCCGAATGTGCTCGCTGGCCTCGGGTATCTTGACCTTCTCGAAAAGGTTCACGCGCTGGCTGGTGGTGCGCAACTCGGCAGCCAGCCGGCGCAACTGCTCTTCGAGCACCTGCAGTTCCAGGCGCCGCTGGATGCGTCGCTGCAGCATGTCGAGGGCGTCGTCCAGCCAGGCCGGTGTAGTGAACAGGTCGGGCACCTGGCGGGAAAAATCGACGCCGGCAAGCACGGGGATCGCCACTCCGGCGATGTTTCCCTGACCGAGGCGGACCTCGCGCACGCTTAGCCAGTCTTTCCATTCCACCGGTTCGGCGAAGAGGCGAACCCACTTCGCAAGCTCCGCACGGTCCTGTTGCTCGGCAGCACGCGCCACCTCGAGCATGGCTTCGAGCTGGCGAACCTCCACCTGCAGTTGCTGCTTCTTCAACAGCAGGGTTGGCAGGTAGCGCTGGAAGCGTTTCAGAGCTTCCCGCTGCGCCTTCAACTCGTTCTTGGTGTGCTTGATGGTCGCCATCGGTGGTGGTCAGTGTCCTTGTCTTGCCGGATGTCAGCGGCGGGGCCAGAACTGGTCGGTCAGTTTCGACGCGATTCCCGTCTCCGCCGGCTCGAACGTGTCGGCAAGGATCTGCCAGCAGAGATCCAGGGCGTGTTCGAGCGGGATGTTCACCTTCAGGTCCATCAGCTCGTTCTCGAAGCGCTGGCCGAAGGCAAGCAGCTTGTTGTCCCAGGCACTCATGCGGAAGCCCATTGACTGCTTCTCGAGCGTTTCCATGTACGAGGCGTAAAGCTGGATCATGGTGTTCATGATCGTCCGGTGGTCTGCGCGCGTCTGGTCATTGACCAGTTGCTTCAGTCGGCTCAGCGAACCGAAGGGCTCGATGCGGCCGTTGCGCAGATAGAACTGTCCCTCGGTGATGTAGCCGGTATTGTCCGGTACCGGGTGCGTGACGTCGTCCCCCGGCATCGTGGTCACCGCCAGGATGGTGATCGAGCCGGCAGCATCGAAGTCGACCGCCTTCTCGTAGCGGGCCGCGAGCTGCGAGTAGAGGTCGCCGGGGTAACCGCGATTCGAAGGGATTTGCTCCATCGTGATGGCGACCTCCTTCATTGCATCGGCGAAGTTGGTCATGTCGGTCAGCAGGACCAGGACACGCTGGTTCAGCAGCGCGAAATGCTCGGCCACGGCCAGTGTGATGTCCGGTACGAGAAGACATTCGACCACCGGGTCGGAGGCGGTGTGGATGAAGAGAACGGCGCGCGAGAGAGCACCGTTCTCTTCGAGCAGGTCGCGGAAGAACAGGTAGTCGTCGTGCTTCAGTCCCATGCCGCCGAGGATGATCACGTCCACCTCGGCCTGCATGGCGATCCTGGCCAGCAGCTGGTTGTAGGGCTCGCCGGCGACGGAGAAGATGGGAAGCTTCTGCGATTCCACCAGAGTGTTGAAGACATCGATCATCGGGATGCCGGTGCGTACCATGCGCCGCGGGATGATTCGCCGCGCCGGGTTGACCGATGGGCCGCCGATGTCGATGAGGTTCTTGTTGATCTCCGGCCCGTTGTCCCGCGGTTGCCCGCTGCCGTTGAACACCCGCCCAAGCAGGGAGCGTGAGAAGGGCACCTGCATCGTCCGTCCGAGAAAGCGGATCTCGGCATCGGTGGCGATGCCGCGACCGCCGGCGAATACCTGCAGATCGACGCTGCCGCCCTGCAGGCGAATCACCTGCGCCAGCGAGCTGCCATGACGTGAGCTGACCTGGGCCAGTTCACGGTAGCCGACGCCGGTTGCCCTGACGGTGATGACGTTGCCGGCAATGCGATCGATGCCTTGGTATACCCTATGCATCCTGTGACACCTCCGCGATCATCTGCTCGAGCTGCCGCTCGATCTGCAGGAAGTCTGCGTCATTCTGGTCCACCCGGTTCCAGTCCCTGGTCGTCTGCGTCAGGTTCTGGAAAAAGCGGCGTGCACTGTCCTTGTCGTTGAAGCTCATCCTGCTGCCCAGCAGACGGTGGATGCGCTCGAACACGTAGCGCTGGCGTTCGGCGCTGCTCGCTCCATCCACCTCGTGGTAGGCGTCCTGTTGCAGGTAGGCCGCATCGATGTACTCGCTCTTGAGGAAGACGACGAAGTCATCGATCGAAGTGCCTTCCTCGCCAACCACTTTCATCATCTGCTTCACCTCGTTGCCGCTGTGCAGGATGCTGCGTGCGAGACTCACCTGCTCGGCAGCAACCACCCCGGAATACTGGCTCCAGCTATCGAGCGGATCGATGGCCGGGAAGCGCCGCTGGTCCGAGCGCTCCCGGGAAAGACCATGAAAGGCGCCGACGACCTTGAGCGTGCTCTGGGTGACCGGTTCCTCGAAGTTGCCACCGGCCGGACTGACCGTGCCGCCGATGGTTACCGAGCCCAGGCTGCCGTCCTTCAGCCGGACGATGCCGCCGCGCTCATAGAAGGCGGCGATCACCGATTCGAGGTAGGCGGGGAAAGCCTCCTCGCCGGGAATTTCCTCGAGTCGACCCGACATCTCGCGCAGGGCCTGCGCCCAGCGCGAAGTCGAGTCGGCCAGCAGGAGTACGTTCAGGCCCATCTGGCGGTAATACTCGGCGATCGTGACGGCTGTATAGACCGATGCTTCGCGCGCTGCAACCGGCATCGAACTGGTGTTGCAGATGATCAGCGTCCGATCCATCAGGCTCTTGCCCGTTCGCGGGTCGGTCAGTTGCGGGAACTCGCGCAGCGTCTCGACGACCTCGCCGGCCCTCTCGCCACACGCCGCGATGATGACGATGTCCACATCCGCGTAGCGGCTGGTGATCTGCTGCAGAACGGTCTTGCCGGCGCCGAAGGGCCCAGGTATGCAGTAGGTGCCGCCGCGTGCCACGGGATAGAAGGTATCGACGATGCGCACCTTGGTCACCAGCGGCTCGCCCGGACGCAGTCGCTCCCTGTAGGCGCGGATGGGCATCTTCACCGGCCAGCGCTGCATCAGCGTCACCTCGACCACCTCATTGTCGGCCCCCCGCAGTGTGGCGATCGGGTGGCTGACGGTGTAGTCTCCGGGCGCGGCGATCCGCTCGACCGTAAACGCTCCGCGGAGTCTGAAGGGGACCATGATGCGGTGCTGAAAGATACCCTCGGGGACGCTGCCGAGCGTCTCGCCGGCCGTGACACGGTCGCCCGGTGCGGCCGTCGGCGAGAAGGCCCACAGGCGGTCGCGGGGCAAGGCATCGAGATAGACGCCCCGCTGCAGGAAGAAGCCGCAATGCTCTGCCAGCTGTGGCAGCGGGTTCTGGAGACCGTCGAAGACCTGTGTCAGGAGGCCGGGACCCAGTTCGACAGCCAGCAACTCGCCGGTGAACCTGACCCGGTCACCCTCCTTGAGTCCGGTGGTGTCCTCGAATACCTGCAGGTCGGCGTAGGAACCGCGGATGCGGATCACCTCGGCCTTCAGTCGTCGGTCAGCCATCACCGCGTAGGCGACTTCATTCTGTACCACCGCCCTGGTGAACTCCACGGTCAACAGATTGCCGTTGATGCCAATGATCGTTCCGCTGTTTTCACTCATGGTGTGCTCATTCTCGTGGCGCTGCCGACCGCGCCGGACTGTCCGGAGTGTCGCCGTGCGCCGCAGTGTCCGGAGCCTGACTCATGGCCGCCAGCAGCGCCTCGGCCTGGCGCCCGCCTGCCGCTTCGGTCAGCCGGGCCCAGCGTTCGGCGATGCCCAGCTTGATGGCGAAAGCCAGGATCGAAGCAAAGCCGAAGGGATCCGCGAGGGACAGCTCTTCGGCAATGCGCCAGCGGCACCGGTCGAGGGCCTGCTCGCGTTCGACCGGTGTGGCTGCGGCCAGCGCGTCGGTGACCGCCTGCGCCAGGGCCACGTCGTAGCCACTGTGATCGCGCAGGAAAGGACGGGGGTCGACCCCCAGACGCGCAGCGCGAAATTGTGCAATGAGATTGCGTGTCTGCGTCTCGCGTGCCGTCCAGGTGGCAGCAACGGCATTCCCGATAACCACACTGCCGCTGACGATGGCCTCGAGGACGGCCAGGTCGCTCGTCTTCAGCACGCCGTGACAGTGTGACAGGAAGTCTCGCGAAGAGAACGGCGGCGGCGTATCCAGGGACAACATCGGCAGGCTGGCGACCAGGTAGTGGTAGGACATGGTCAGCCTGTACGCGGATCAGCCGGGCTCACTGCTGCTCGCCGCGCGCGCAGCACGAAAGACGATCTCGGCCAGGTGCGGGCGGAGAAAGTTGCCGAGAGCTTCGGCGATCGCTGGCCGGGTGAAATCGTGGTGTACCCGGTCGTTGTCGAGGATCACGCGAAAGCCCCGGCGCACGCCGGCGTCGGCGCGGATGTTGAGTCCCCGGACCAGGCGGTGCCGGTACTGGCGGGCGAAAAACCGCACCAGTTCCGACTGGTCCTCCTTGCCGACGAGGACTTCGATGCGGCTCTCGGTACCGTTTCTTTCGGCGTAAGCCTGCGCCATCTTCACCATCATGCGTTTCAGGGTGTCGGGGTCGAGGGCCTCGTCGGTGGCGTCGCTGACGATGTCTGCAATGATGTTTTCCACAGCCTGTCCGACGCTGATCAGCAGGTCTCGCGCCGCCTGCTCGAGGGTGCGCGTGCTCCGTTCAACGAAGACCTCGGAGTCCTTCTCTGCCTTCTCGAGGTGCGCCCGGGCCGCGGCTTCGCCTTCCCTTACCAGGGCAGCGGCCTGCTCCCGTGCCCGCGCAACGATGCGATTGGCTTCCTGCTCACCCTTTTCCACCGCTTCCTGATTGATTCGATCAATCAGGTGCTGCAACTCTATAGCCATGAAGAGCCTCTGCCCGATCCAGATGGCAAATGTGCCTGCCGTTCGGCGGCAGTATCGCCGACATCTGCGGGCCGAGTCAAACCGTTCCCGGCAGCCTGTTCGGGGGCATCCCCGGAAGTTCGGTTCGCCCCGGCAAGGCCGCTCCCGGGGGGAATTGCCTGGTTGAGACCAGCCACTCTGCCGGCGGTGACCGTCCTGCGTGCGGCGATGTGGCAGGGGTTGTCGGCGGGACCGATGCCAAGGCGGTTGGCGAGGGCCAGCGATCCGGGCGATTGCCGCGCCGTGGCTGTCAGCGCTCGCCTGCTTGCACGCGATACCACGCCGCGTAGAGTGCCGGCAGGAAGAGCAGCGTCAGCAGCGTGGCGACGATCAGTCCACCCATGATCGCCACCGCCATCGGGCCCCAGAAGACGCTGCGCGTCAGCGGGATCA
>ERZ761607.2663-NODE-2663-length-18784-cov-11.219820_pt1 | contig 18784 bp, 10 predicted proteins | sample MGYA00511164_ERZ761607 | MGnify/ENA primary metagenome ERZ761607 (study PRJEB28899, sample SAMN02445080) | bioreactor sludge metagenome | biome: EBPR sludge | place: Australia: Brisbane, Thorneside Wastewater Treatment Plant | collected 2011-06-22 ...
CCCGCGCTTTGGCAAGCGCGCCTACGGCCCCCCGTAGAAGCATTCGTCAGAATGCGGGGATCGGGTGTCGCAGCGGAAGCACATCCCACGCTTTGACAAGCGCGCCTACGGCTCCCTGTGGGCGCGTTTTCAGGAAAGCAGCCACGCCGCCACCGTGGCCGCCGCCGCAGAGCGGAGCTTTTGCCGGCGCGCCAGCTTCATTCCCGGCGCCAGCCGCACGCCGTCCCAGCTTCCATGCCCGGCTCCACGGTGGAGCGCTGCTTTGTTTGAGAAACATGCCCGCGCTCCACGGTGGAGCGCTGCCTTGTTTGAGAAACATGCCCGCGCTCCACGGTGGAGCGCTGCCTTGTTTGAGCAACATGCCCGCGCTCCACGGTGGAGCGCTGCCTTGTTTGAGAAACATGCCCGCGCTCCACGGTGGAGGGCTGCCATGTTTGAGCAACGTGCCCGCGCTCCACGGTGGAGCGCTGCCTTGTTTGAGGAACATGCCCGCGCTCCACGGTGGAGCGCTGGCGTGTGTGTCATTCTTTCCACGGCTTTTGAGCAGGGCGCTTCAGTTCATCAGCAACCCGCCACCGCCGCATGAAAATCATCACCTGGGACACATGAGTTTCCTAGGATGGTTTCAATGCCCGATGAGGTGATCGAGCCTGCCTGCTTGAGCCGGGTGATCCGGGTTAACAGGGGCCGGTTCCAAGTCCGGCAGACATCAAACGCAATACCAAAATGAGCCGCAACGCCGTCCCATGAAACAACAAGCGCCTGCTGGCGCGGGCCGAGGACTGCGCCGACGGCGCCCATGAGCTGGAGGATGAAATCCCCCTGGTGCTGATCCGCGAGTCGAATCTGCGCGCGCAAATACGGGGCTGAAATCCGTGTGTGAATCTTTCACACACGGAGCCAGCTTTGGAGCAGCGGCTCATCGGAGTGACGCGCTTCCGGCACTCTTCCCGGCAGATGGAGCCGGGCCATGCGCACAGAGGGGCCGGCGCTTTGTCCGAACCTCCCGCGCGGAAGCGTCCCGGAGTGCGCGGCAAAACCCTGAAGGGGTGGCGACGCGGCTCCGCGCGGGTGTGTAAACTGCCTGGCTGAAGGCCGCCCCCTTCCTGACGGGGTGGGGGTTGCGGCGGCGCTCAGCGCAGGGCGTCGAGCCATTGCTCGAGCTGGAGGCGGAGCGGGTCGGGGCCGTCTTCGGGGAAGTTCTCCATGAGCCATTCGACATCCCGCGCGGCGGCGTCCTTGTGGCCGAGGCGCTGGTTCATTCGGGCGCGGGTGAGGCGCTCGACGGCGGCCTGCGGGTCTATGCTGAGCAGGAGATCAAGGTAAGGGAGGGATTCCTTCACGGAGGCTTCGTCGTCGAGCGCGCCGCCGAGCAGGTTGCGCAACATGCGCAGGATGATGGATTTTTTTGTGGCGGGCTGGAGGAAGGACTCGTCCAGCTCGCCGGTGCGGGTGAGCTGGAGGGCGGCTTCCTCGACGGTGAGGGTTTTGCCGCGCTCGAAGACATCGAGCAGCCTCAACTCGCCCTCGGGTCCGTCACGGTAGGCGACCATGAATTTCCCTGGCAAGGGGGCACCGAAGACGTGCGGCACGCCGAGGCGGGAGGCCAGCTCCAGGTAGAGCACGGAGAGGGTGATGGGCAGGCCTTCGCGGTCGTCGAGCAGCTCGTTCATGTAGCTGTTCGAGCGGCTTTCGTAGTCGTGCCGGCTGCCGTGGAAGCCGCCCTGCTCGAAGAGGTATTCATTGAGGCGGGCGATGGCGGGGAGGGTGCCTTTGGCAATGGCGGGGTCTGAGCGCAGCTCGTCCACCATGCGGGTGAAGGCCTGCATGTAGTGGCGGATCTCGATCTCGGGGTTGTCATGCCGGGCCAGGAGCAGGGTGGCGCGCATGAGGTCGGCTTTGTCCTCGGGCTTGGCCAGCTCGGCGAGGAGGTCGCGGGTGACGGCGCGGCGGTGGAGGTCTTTTTCCAGGTCGCGCAGGGCGGCGGCCTGGCGCTCCAGTTCGCGGCGGTGATCGAGGAGCAGGCGGCGGCTGGCGGCGGGCTGGTCGAGGAGGGTGGCGAGCGTGTCCTCCCGCGCGGCGGGGCTTTGGGCGAAGGCTTCGAGGGCGGCGCTGACTTTGCCGGCGACTGCGGGGGGGAGGGGCTTGTCGGCAAGGTCGGCGCCGACGCGGAACTGGCGGAATTCGGCGACGGTGTTGCGGAACTTGCACAGGCCGGCGCGTCCGCCGCGCAGGCCGGTGTCCTCCTGGGTGAGGATGACCTGGCCGTTGACCCAGCAGGTGATTTTTTCCTGATCCACACGGACGCGGAGGTGATTCCACTCGCCGGGGCGGTAGGCCTCGGCAGGGACATCGGCGAGGATGGTCCAGGCATAGACGTCGGCGCCCTCGAAGCGGGTGAGGCGGAGCTTTCCGCCGGAGGGGTAGAAGCCGTAGTGGCGGTCGCCACCGTCGGCGCAGAAGACGAGGCCGGCGGCGCCGGATTCGCTGTCGAGCTTGACCTGGACGGAGGTTTCAAAAACCTCGGGCGGTGTCTCGGCCTGCCAGAGGCAGAGGGAGCGCCCGCCGAAACCGCTGCCGGGTGTGGCGGCCTGGATGATGCCGGCGCGCTGGGTCCAGCGGGAGCCGAAGAGGGGCTGCCAGAGTTTGGGGTTGAGCACGCCGATGGTGAGCCAGCGCCGCATGGGCACGGGGTTGGGGGATTCGATCATGCGCTTGAGCTCGTTGACGGGCATGGCGAAGCCGAGGTTCTCGGTGCGGGCGGATTTGAGGGTGAGGATGCCGAGCACGCGCCCTTCGCGGTCGAGCAAGGGGCCGCCGCTGTTGCCTTTCTCAATGGGCACGGCGAGGCGGATCATGGGGATGTCATCGATGAGGTCTGGATAGGCGGAGACGACGCCGTCCACGACGCTGAAGGCGAGGCCCTGCGGATTGCCCATGGCGACGATGGGCTGGCCCTGCTGGATGGTGGAGTTGTCACCGAGGGGCAGTGGCTGCAAGTCTTTGCTGGCGACGCGCAGGAGGGCGAGGTCCCAGTGCGAGTCGGTGGCGGTGACTTCGACGACCTCGTGCTTGCGGCCGTCGGCGGTCTCGACCTCAAGCTGCCGCGCCTCGCCAATGACGTGCAGGTTTGTGGCGATGAGGCCGTCCGCGCTGACGACGAAGCCGGTGCCGAGGCCATCGAACCCCTCACGCCCGACCTGGGAGATTTTCACCACGGAGGGCTTCACTTCAGCGGCGATCTCCTCGACGGATTTGGCGGCGAGCGCGGCTGCGGAGAGCGTGAGGAAAAGGAGGGCGTTCAGGCGCATGGCGGACAACATGCGCCAGAATACGCCGGGCAGAAGCAATTTTCTGCCCGGCATCATGGGTGCGGTTTATTCCTGGAGGAGGACAAAGACGCCCATCTTGTTGCCGACGACGACATCCAGCTTGCCGTCCTTATTGACATCCCCCGGCGTGACCTGGGTGCCGACGCCGCTGGCATCGTCAATGAGGTGGGGGATGAATTGCGCGCCGCCTTTGCCATCCCGCTTGATCTGGAACCAGTAGAGCACGGGTGGCGCGTTCGGCTCGTCGTCCTTGAGCGGACCGTGCGCCCAGCGGCGCTTGCCTGTGACCACATCGAGCACGCCGTCGCCATCCACATCGGCGAGCTGCATGGCGTGGAGCTGGCTGAATTTCACACCGATGGGGCTTTCCTCGATGGTGGCACCCATGAGCTTGTGCGGGGTGAAGCTGCCGTCGGCGTTTTGCTCATACCAGCCGAAGCCATAGCCGTGGGCGTTGTGGCTGGTGATCACGTCGTTGCGCCCGTCGCCATTCACATCATAGACCAGGAGGAAGGAGCCGCCGCGCTCGCCCTCCGGGACGAAGGGGCCGGGGTGAAAAGCCCAGTCTTTGTCCTCTTTCATATCGGCGGGCTGCTCGAACCAGCCGTCCTTGGTGAGGATGTCGGGGCGGCCGTCACCGTTCACATCGCCAAAGCCGTAGCCGTGGGTGTAGCGGAAGTATTTTTTGTCATTCTCGGGCGTGACGGGTGTGATGGGGCGGAAGCGGGCTTTGCCCAGAGGATTGCTCCAGTCAATTTCGGCAAAACCGAGGCGCCCCCCGGAGGGAGGCTGGCTGCCGGAGCTGGTGTGGCAGATGAGTTCGGGCTTGCCGTCGCCATTCATGTCGCCCAGTGTCGGAGATTCGTTGTCGGTGACATCGAAGATGGTGTGGCGGGTCCAGTGGCCGGGCTTGTTTTGCGGGTTTTCGAAGACCCACGTTTCTTTGCCCGGCCAGGAATAGACGAGGATGTCCTGCCAGCCGTCGTTGTTGAAGTCGTAGGTGTAGGTCAGGAAGTAATCGCTGTAGCCTTTGCCCGGATCATAGGGCTTCTCGGCGGGGGCGGTGTATTCGATGCGCTCCTTGAACTCCGGTCCCTTCCAGATGTAAGGCCCGGCGCAGATGTCATTGTGGCCGTCTTTGTCGAAATCCGCGAAGTGCGCACCCTCGGAGACGAACTCATTGGCGAGGGTGATTTTTTTGAAAGTGGGCGTGGCGGCAAAAGCCGGAACAGCGAGGGCTGCGAGGAGGAGGGGCAACTTCATGGGCGTGAGGGAACAAGCTGGAAGTCCGTAATCTTGCATTGACGACCGAGGCGGGAGAAATGAAAAAACGAGTTGCGATATACACATGAATGAGATAAAAAGTGTGTATGAGCAAAAGAGCCAGCAAATACAAAGCCAAGAGGTCCCCCGACGCCGACCACTGGATCGCCATGAACGAAGCCGAAGCAAAAGCCGAAAAGGAAGATAAGGAAACCATGAGAACCAATATCATCATGGAAACGCCCCTTGTTTATGCCGCCCAGGAAATCACTGGCATCAAGACCAAAGCCGGCGTGGTACACCACGCCTTGAAGGAGCTCGTCCGGCGGGAGCGGATGAAGCAATTGCTCGCCTTGCGGGGCAAGGTGGCCTGGGATGGAGATCTCGATGAGATGAGGAGGACGCGTGAGTTTTAGAATTCTGCCGGACTCCAGCGCCTGGATCGCTTACTTCAGGAACTCGGACGTGCCCACCGCCGACCTGGTGGAAAAACTCATCGAAGTCGAGGCCGATATTTGTTTATGCGGCGCTGTGATCACGGAGGTGCTGCAAGGGGTGCGCAGTGACAAAGACCACCGCCTGATTCAGGACATCTTCAACACGCCGGAGTATCTTGAAATGGACCGGCTGACGTTTGAGTTTGCGGCGGAGATTTACCGTGCCTGCCGGGCCAAAGGCTTCACCATCCGCAGCACGGTGGACTGCATCATCGCAGCCACGGCCATCCAGCACGACGCGCATTTGCTGCACTGTGACCGTGATTACGAAGCCATTGCGCGCTTTTATCCGCTGAGGATTTATGGCGGCCAATGAGGGAGACGCTTGCCCGCCGCGCCATGCGTTCGTATGCACTGACGCGGCAAGATGCTCGAATCCCTCAACACGCTCAAACTTCCCGACGCCTGGCAGCACCAGGCCGTCAACCACCTGCGCGCGGGCAGTGATGTGGTGGTGAGCGCGCCGACCGGGGCGGGCAAGACCTACATCTTCGAGCTGCTGCACCAGTCCCGCTCGCTGACAGGGCAGGCCGTTTACACCGTGCCGACACGCGCTTTGGCGAACGACAAATACGCCGAGTGGCGGGATGCCGGGTGGAATGTGGGCATCGCCACCGGGGATGTGTCCGAGAACATCGGCGCGCCTGTCATTGTCGCCACACTGGAGACCCAGCTTGAGCGGCTCGTGCGCGGCGAGGGGCCGGCTTTGCTCGTGGTGGACGAGTATCAAATGATCGCCGACGGCGCTCGCGGCAGTCATTACGAGGCGGCGGTGGCGCTCGCACCCGTGGAGACGCGGCTGCTGCTGCTCAGTGGCTCCGTGGCGAATCCTGAAGACGTGGTGGCCTGGCTGCGCCGGCTGGGGCGCAAGGCGGAAGTGGTCATCACCCGAGAGCGCCCCGTGCCGCTAGAAGGAGTGCCGTGGGAGGCGCTGCCACAGCGCATGGCGAGGCACTTCGAGCACTTCTGGCCAAAATTCGCCGCCTCGGTCATGCTCGCGGACCTCGCGCCGCTGCTCATCTTTTCACCCCGCCGACGCGAGGCGGAAAGCATCGCCCGGCGGTTGGCGGCGGACCTGCCTGTCGGTGATCCGCTCGAACTCACGCCGCAGCAGCGCGCCGTGTGTGGCAAAGAGCTGTGCAATCTGCTGGAGCGCCGCATTGCCTTTCATCACAGCGGCCTCTCCTATGCCGCGCGGGCGGGTGTCATTGAGCCGCTGGCGAAGGCCGGGCAGCTCCGCGTCATCGTGGCCACCATGGGGCTCGCGGCGGGCATCAATTTCTCCGTGCGCAGCGTGCATGTGGCCGCCACGACCTTTCATGACGGCAAAGCGGAGCACAAGCTCTCCCCGGATGAGCTGCTGCAAATGTATGGCCGCGCAGGCAGACGCGGGCTGGATGACAAGGGCCACGTCGTCACCACGAAGCAAAGCCCCACGCTCATGGATGCACGCCCCGCGCGCTTGAATCGCGGCAGCCTTTTGGCATGGCCCATCTTTCTGCGCGTCATGAAGCACGCCGCGCTGACCGGCGGCAATCCCTTCGAAGCCGCCGAGCATTTTGCAGGCCGGCTGTATGCGAAGGTGCCGCCCCTGCTCGGACTGGAGGAAAACGCCGGCGAAGGCGCGCTGGCGGGAGGCCTTCAAGAAGCCAAGGCGCTCTTCGGCCTCGAGGCCACTGAGAAGCAAATCTTCAACTCCCAGGGCGAGTGGGAGCGGCGCGCGAATGTGCCCGATGAGATGCTCCCGCTCAAAGACGCCTGGCTCGCGAGCATGGAGCGCATCGCGCCCGCGCTCAGTGTGCCCGGTTTTGTGGCCAAATTCGCGCACGGCATCGGGCGCGTGGGGCGCATCAGCAAAGAGCATTACGGAGTCGAGATACCGCTCGGCATGAAGCATGAAGACGGGGCGAGTCTCAGCCCCACCAAAAACCTGCGCCGCCTGTTAAAACTACCGCGCAAACTCGAGAACCTGCCCATCGAAGAAATCGAAGTCCTGCACAGCGACACCATCGCCGCCGCCATCCTCGCCGCGCATCCCGAACTGCCACAGAGACCCCTGCCCCGCCTGCATGGGATCGTGGAAAAAGACCGCCTGCATTACGCCGTCTTCGAGCTCTCTGACCTCCTGGTCCCCGTCTATCGCGACAGCCATGACAAGCCGCTCCACCAGCCCAAGGAGCGCACCATCATGGTCCGGCGTGACACCTCCATTCACCCAGAGGAAAACCCAGCCTCTCCTGACCGCCAGCCACGCCCCGGCTCGCCAATCCATGCCTGGCGCGCGCTCGGCCTCATTGACGCGGAGGGCGTGCCCACCCGGCGCGGCGAGATTTTTTCCTTTTTCCAAGGTGGCGAAGGTCTCGCCATCGTCGCCGCATTGGAAGACGAAGGCTACCGCGTCACCGACCTCATCACCCACATGGCGAATCTGCGCAGCGGCTCGAAGCTCGATCTGCCCACCGCCTGTGATTCCGAGCGCCTCGCCGCCACCTGCCGGAACACCTACGGCTACATCAACCACCACGGCTACCTGGAGCACGGCCTGCCTGTGGATTATGGCGAGGGCGCCGCCGAGCTGCTCGCCGCCCTGCTCCATCCCGAGACACCCGATGCGGGCGAGCTGCGAAGGGGAGTCGCCGAGGGTGACATTTCACGCGCCTACATCGAGTGGCTCAGCCTGCTGCGCCACATCGTTCATGCGCCCGCGCACCCCTGGCAGCGCTGGCTGGCCCTCCAGGAAGAGGCCGGGCGCATATTGAAAAAGCATGGCAAAACCCTGCGTCACCTCTTTCACCTCGACCTCCCGCCCCTCACCAACAAGCAGCGCCAAAGCCGGCCGCGGCATTACCTCAAGACCGAGTGAAAAATCGAATTTCGAAACTCGAAATCCTCATTTCCCAAATTAGTCGTTTCAAATTCCACCGCAAGCACCGTGCCAGACCTGCCAATCCTAGCTGCCATCATTCCCACAGTCATCGTCGCGCTGGCTTGTGGTTTGCGCGGCGGGCAAACAAAAAAAAGCAGGCGCACGGATGCGGCGGGGCTTCTCGGTCTTGGATTTGCCAAGCTGCTGCTGCTCGCCCTCCCGCTTGCGCCATTGATTGATGCTTGCATCAATGCGCACCCGCTTGCGCGCGGCGGATGGCCCGTCTGGATGGCCCTGCTGGCTGTCACCAGCCAGTGTGTTTTGCTTGTCTCCGGCACAGCGGACATTCTGCGCGCGCTGGGACTCTGGCTCGGCGGCATGCCGCCTGAAATCACTCGTGCCCCCTTCGCCTCTGACACCTTTAGCGGGCTGTGGCAGCGCTTTTGCCATCCTTTGAGAAAACGCTTTGGCATCTTCGCGGGAATGGCGCTCTTTCTTGCCACCATGCTACTGGCAAATGGCATGCGCGCTGGTGCCATGTCATGGGTAGCTCTTCACCTGACTCTGCCAGCACTGGAGCGTCTGCGCGGCGGGCGCAGCCTGGTGCCCTCTTTCGTGCCCCTGCCTCTCCGCGCAGTGTTTGTCATCCTCGTTTTTTTCCTATCGAGCCTGCTCCTGATCAGCGGCGGAATGGTTGATGCATGGAATCAGTGGCAGCTCATGTTTGGCCTAGGCGTAACAAACAGCTTCACGCTTCTGCTTGACGCACGTCTCAGCACCGATTGGCCGCTGTGCATTTTGTGGCTCTCCGTGTTTAGTGCCCTCATGCTCACCGGCCTGCGCAGGTTTGGGTCGCGTCATCGTTGGACGGCTCTGGCTGGCGGCGGTGCGCTCGGACTCGCGGCGCTGATCGCCGGACCGCCTCTGAATGACTGGCCCGCCTTGAGCGCGCAGCAGGCGCTCGTGTCGCGCGTCAAATATGAGATATTCAGTGAGGGCGGAAGCCGCGTCGTCGCAGGTGCTGAAGGCTGGCTTTACGATGCCGCCGAGTTGGACCGCAGCACCCGCTCTGACACACCCGAAGGCTTTGCAGCCGCCATGCTCGCGCTCCAGGAGCGGCTGGCAAAAAAAAGCGCCACCCTGCTCGTCGTGCCCGTGCCGGGAAAACTGGCTCTGCATCCTGAGCCGGTGCTGCCCGCGAAATACGCCGCGCCTCTGCAACCGCACGGCCTGCGCGCCATCCTCGAGCGCCTTCGCGCCGCCGGCGCGCAGGTGATTGACCCCGCGCAGACACTCTGGGACACGCGCCGCAGGCGCGACAGTTATTTCCGCCGGGACAGCCACTGGACGCCGGAAACCATGAAGGAGACAGCCCTGATCGTGGCGAAACACATCCGCCGGCACTGGCCCCGCCTGGCCAATGACGAGACACCGCTCATCAACGCCACCATCATAGAGCGCGAGCACGCCGGCGACCTTGCGCTGCGACTTGCGCACGGAAATGCGGAATGGTTCGAGCCGGAACATGCCACGCTGCTGGCCATCAAGGGGCTTGATTCCAGCCGGGACTCGCCCGTGCTGCTCGCGGGCGGCGACCTGCTCCGAGTCTACGACGATCCCGCGCTGAGCTTCGGCAACTCCGATGGCATCCCGCAAAGCGCCGGTTTCGCACAACAGCTCTCCGCCCTCCTCGCGCGTCCGCTTGATGTAGCCGATGAAGCCGAACTGCTCGCGGACACCACCCGCGTCTCTGAAAAGCAGCTCGTCATCTGGCTGCTGCATGCGTGGAGGCTTTGAAGCTCAGTCCACCTTGCCCAGACCGGCGTCGGGGTCAGGCTCCAGGAAGCCCAGTTCGACAAAGAACTCGTCCATCGCCATCAGCGTGGCCTCGTACATCTCGAAGGAGAGATTGAAGTTGAAAAAGCCGTGCCCCTGCCCCTCGAACTCAATGACCCGGCAGAAATTTTTCTTCTTCGAATTCTTCTTCGCAAACTCGTAGGTGCCCGCAAAAGGAACCACGCGGTCGGCGGTGCCGTGCATCAATAGCATCGGCGGCAGGCCGGGGCGGATCGCGCGGATGAGATTCGCGCTTTTGGCCACTCCGGCGTCGGGGAAACGGTCCAGCCCAAAGCCGTGCTTCGACGTGTCGAGCACAGGATTGAAAAGCACGAGCGCGTTCGGCGCGGGGCTGCAATCCACCGCGTCATTCGCGTCATCGAAGCCCTCCAGCATGACCGCCGAAGTGATGGCATGAGCGCCGCCACTGCCGCCGACTCCGATGATCTTGCCGGGATTGATGCCCAGTTCCACGGCATTGAGGCGAATCCAGCGGATGGCCGAGCGCGCATCAGCGATCGCCTCCAGCGGTCCGCCGTGATTGCGATTCGCCACACGGTAGTCAAACGCCAGCGTCAGCATTCCGCGCGAGGCGAAGTAAACGCAGTGCGGCGCGAACTGCGCGACTTGCCCGTTGTCCCACCCGCTGCTGAAAAAGAACGCCGCCACCGATTTTGGATACGGAGGCGCCTTGTCCGGCCCGGGCTCCCAGATGAAAACCGGCAGGCTCACATCGCCCACCACCTTGTAGGTTTCCTCGCGCGCCGTTTTCAGCAATTCCCGATTGCGGTCGAGGGGGAGGAGCTTGTGTGGACCTGCGCCGGGAGTTTCCATGTCAAAGTGTGTCGAAAGCGCGAGTTTTGCGAAAAACACACCGGCAGCAACATCTTTTCCTGGAATGCATGTCACGAGGCGTGGTATTGCAATGCCATGAAACCCGCTTTCTGCCTTCTGATCCCGGCCTGCATCCTGGTGCTTTGCCCCGCCGCAGTCGCGCAGGATGCCGCGCTGGCCTCCCAACTCGCGCGCGCTTACGGCGCATGGCGCGCAGCCATGCAGTCAGGCGATGCCAAAGCATGGGCGGCTGCCATCACCATGCACCGGCAGGTGACCACACGGAACCTCATCGTCAGCCAGCGCAAAAACTGGCCCGCCGCTGTCTTCGAAGTGCCCCTCGACCCGCCGGACATTTCCAGCCTGCGCCTGCTGGAGGCGGATGCCGTCGGCGAGACCGCGCACCTGCTTTTTTTTGGCCGCGTGGACATGGGCGGCGGACCGGGCGTCATTCCTGAAAGCGTCCTCATGCTGAAATTTTTCAACGAGCGGGGAACTTGGAAATTCGACAGCAGCAAGCTCCTCCGCCTCGACGACCAGCCGGAGATCGCCCAGCAGATCAAAGCGGGAGGCCGTCTTGACTTCCTCGATTACCCCGAGTTCACACCGCCAGGCAAATCCCCGCCCGTGCCGAAAATCTGCGGCATCCCCGATCATGTGACCGGCTGCACCTTTCAATCTCTCGGCTACCAGACGCGCATGATCATCAACGGCCACGATTATCCCGTGATGACCGACCACGCGGAAAAGATCTTTGTCATTGGCGGCCTCAAAAATGGTGCCAACGAAATCATCCTCGAAGTCAAGCCGGTCGAAATCCCGCCGGAAGGCATCCGCCTCTTGCAACTCGACTTCTTTGTCCTTGCCGGAAAGGAAGGCCGCCAGCCGGTGCGCGTCTTTCATTATGAAAAGAATGACCCCAACCTCACCGGCACCCAGCGGCTCACCTTGACCATCACACCGGAAATTTTGAGCAAGGGCTTGTGAGTTTGCCGCGCCGGCAAGTATGGCGCAGAATGGAAAGATGGCCTTCTTTGCCGCGTCTCATCCCGTCCCGGCAGGCGATGCACATGCCTGCCACCAACGTCATGTGCCTGCATAAATCCATACATTGGTTCCCTCTCAGCTTGATTTCACTGGCTGTATCATGCCATCTGCCCGCCTCTGAGCGGGTGGACTTTAACCGCGACATCAGGCCCATCCTCACGGAAAACTGCACCTACTGCCACGGCCCGGACGCCAATCACCGCAAGGCCGACCTCCGCCTCGATGTGCGTGAGGACGCGATCCAGGCGGGCGCTCTTGTGCCGGGCGATGCCGCCAAGAGCGAGATCATCGCCCGCATCCTCACCACGGATGAGGACGACCTCATGCCGCCGCCGGACTCGCACAAAAAGCTCACGCCAGCCGAAAAGGAACTGCTCCAGCGCTGGGTGGCGGAAGGAGCGGAATACCAGGGCCACTGGGCCTTTGAAAAGCCCGTCCGCCCGGCGGTGCCCGAGATGGCCGAGGCCAAGACCAGCGTGCGCAATGCCATTGATGCCTTTGTGCTCGCCCGTCTTCAGCAGGAAAAGCTCGGTTTCTCTCCCCAAGCTGATCCGCGCTCCCTCACACGCCGCCTCAGCCTCGACCTCACTGGCCTGCCGCTCGCACCCGCGCTCGTCGAAGCCTTCGCCGCCGATCCCTCCGACGCTGCTTACGAGGCGCTGGTGGACCGGCTTTTGCAATCCCCGGCCTATGGCGAGCACATGGCCGCGCAGTGGCTCGACTTCGCCCGTTACGCGGACAGCCACGGCTTCCAGACCGACTCCTCCCGCAGCATGTGGCCGTGGCGGGACTGGGTGATCCGCGCGTTCAATGACAACCTGCCCTTTGACCAGTTCACCATCGAGCAGCTCGCGGGTGACCTCCTGCCCGACGCGCGCCTCGATCAAATCGTCGCCACCGGGTTCCATCGCAACCACCGCATCAATGGCGAGGGCGGCATCATTGACGAGGAGTGGCGGCTCGAAAACATCATTGACCGCGTGGACACCACCGGCGCCACCTGGATGGGCCTCACCCTCGGCTGCGCGCGCTGCCACGACCATAAGTACGATCCCATCACCCAGCGCGAGTTCTACGAGATGTTCGCCTTCTTCAACAACATCGAGGAAACCGGCGTCATCCGCGGCGCCTCGAACCGCACCGGCGGCAACCCCGGCCCCAGCGTCAAAGTGCCGGACGCGCAGCAGCAGAAAGAACTCGCGACTTTAAAGGCCGCCGTCACCGCTGCCGAGGCCGCTGTGCTGGCGGCGGAGAAAACGCTGCCGGCCCTGCTCGCCTCTTGGGAGCCGGAGTTCCAGCGCGAACTGGCGCAGAGCAAACCGCTTTGGCAGCCGCTGGAACCCGCCAAAGTCAGCTCCACCCACGGCACCACCTTCACACGCCAGGAAGACGGCACCTGGCTCACCGGCGGCCCCACTCCCACGCACGACACCTTCATCATCGAGTCCCCGCTTGCCGCAGGTCTGCTCAGCGGCATCCGGCTCGACGTGCTGCCCGATCCCTCTCTCCCCGCCGGCAGTGTCGGTCGCAATGACAACGGCAACTTTGTCCTCACCCAAGTCGAAGCCGAAATCACCGCACCCAGCCTCGCCCAGCCCGTGAAACTCGTCTACACCGAAGCCGAGGCCGACTACTCTCAAAAAGGCTGGGGCATCGAGTCCCTCATCCCCGCCGAGCCCGCCAAGAAAGCCAAGCGCGCCGCCACCAAAGGCAGCAATCGCGGCAGAGGCTGGGCCGTGGATGGCAACACCCGCCGTGAACCGAACCGCGCCATGCTGCTCACCTCCGAAGCCGTTCCCGTGCCTGCCGATGCCACTCTCACCGTGCGCCTCGTTCACCGCACACTTGCCAAGCACCAGATCGGCCGCTTCAAGCTCAACATCACCAGCGCCCCGCCGGAAACCCTCACTCTGGATGGCGACGGCGCCGCCCCGCAGGACATTCGCGCCATCCTCGCCATCGCTCCTGACAAGCGCGACACCAAACAGAAAGCGCGACTGACCGCCTTCTTCCGCGCCGGGTTTGACAGCCCGGTGAAACGCGCCGATGCCGCGCTCGCTGCCGCACGTCAAAAGCACACCGCGTTTGAGACCGCCCTGCCCGACGTCATGGTCATGAAGGAGCTGCCCGAACCGCGCCCCACGCGCATCCTCATCCGCGGCGAGTACGACAAACCCGGCGACGCCGTCACCGCCGCCACGCCTGCCGTGTTGCCGCCACTGCCCGAGGGTGCAAAACGCGACCGGCTCGCTCTCGCGCGCTTGCTGGTCTCGCCCGAGCACCCGCTCACCGCCCGCGTCTGGGTGAACCGGCAATGGGAGCGCTTCTTTGGCCTCGGGCTCGTCAAGTCCAGCGAGAACCTCGGCGTTCAGTCCGACCCGCCCAGCCACCCGGAACTGCTCGACTGGCTCGCCACCGAATTCATGGCCACCGGCTGGGACATGAAGCGGCTGCAAAAGCTCATCGTCATGAGCGCCACTTATCGCCAGACCGCCAGCCGCGCGCACCTGCCCGCCGAACTGCTCGCCAAAGACCCCGAGAACCGCCTGCTCGCCCGCGGCCCGCGCCAGCGCCTCAGCGCCGAAGTCATTCGCGATCAGGCCCTCGCCATCAGCGGCCTGCTCGATCCGAAAATCGGCGGTCCCAGCGCGCGGCCTTACATGCCCGAGGGCGTCTGGGACGAGACCAGCCGCTACGGCGACCTGCGCGGTTATAAGCCCGACACCGAGCGCGGCCTCTACCGCCGCACGCTTTACACCATCTGGAAACGCACCGCCGCACCGCCGACAATGCTGCTCTTTGACTCCCCCTCGCGCGAGACCTGCACCGTCAAACGCGCCCGCACCAACACCCCGTTGCAGGCCCTGGCCCTGCTCAACGAAGTCACCTACCTTGAAGCCGCACGCGTCTTCGCCCAGCGCATGATCCATGAAGGCGGCGCCACCCCTGCCGAGCGAATCACCTGGGCCTTCCAGCAAGCCCTGTCCCGTCCGCCCGACGCTCGCGAGTCCGCCATCCTCACCGAAGGCCTCGACCGCCACCTCGCCCGCTACCAAGCCGCCCCCGCCGAAGCCGAAGCCCTCCTCGCACAAGGCCACGCACCGCTCCCCGCCGACCTTGAGCCCGCCCTGCTCGCCGCCTACACCGTCAACGCGAATGTGGTGCTGAATTTGGATGAACTGCTCAACAAAGAATAAGCACGATGAACTCTCCACTGCTCCACTCGCTCTCGCGTCGCGCATTTCTCACTCAAACCTCCACCGGGGTTGGATTGGCGGCTTTGGGTTCAATGCTCGACAGCCGCGCTGCCCACGCCGCGCCCACGCTGGCCGGCTTTCCACACCGACCGATCAAAGCCAAGCGCGTTATCTACCTCTTTCAGTCCGGCGCGCCGTCGCAGATGGACCTCTTCGATCCGAAGCCGAAGATGGCGGCCTACTTTCAGAAGGACCTGCCCGAGTCCATCCGCAAAGGCCAGCGGCTCACCACGATGACCTCGGGGCAGAAGAGTTTTCCCATCGCGCCGAGCATCTTCAAGTTCGCCGAGCATGGCGAGAGCCGCGCCACGATCAGCGAGCTGATGCCGCACATCGCCTCCGTGGCGGACGAGTTGTGCTTCATCAAGTCCATGCACACTGAGGCCATCAACCATGACCCGGCCATCACCTTCTTCCAGACCGGCCGCCAGCTCGCCGGTTTCCCCAGCATGGGCTCCTGGCTCAGCTACGGCCTCGGCAGCGAAAACAAGGACCTGCCCGCCTACGTCGTGCTCACCTCCTTCGGCAGCGGGCGCAAGGACGACCAGCCGCTCTACGACCGCCTCTGGGGCAGCGGCTTCCTGCCCACCCAGCACAGCGGCGTCAAATTCCGCAACACCGGCGACCCGGTCCTTTACCTCTCCAACCCCGCCGGCATGGACCGCACCCTGCGGCGCGACACGCTGGACCAGCTCGCGGCTCTCAACCAGCACCGCTATCAGCAGATCGCCGATCCTGAGATCGAGGCCCGCATCGCTCAATACGAAATGGCCTTCCGCATGCAGGCCAGCGTGCCCGACCTCACCGACACTTCGAAGGAGCCGGAGAGCGTGCTCGACCTCTACGGCCCCGATGTGAAACGCGCCGGCAGCTACGCTGCCAACTGCCTGCTCGCCCGTCGCCTGGCCGAGCGTGACGTACGTTTCATCCAGCTCTTCCACATGGGCTGGGATCACCACGGCGGCCTGCCCAATGCCATCAAAGGCCAGTGCCAGGACACCGACCAAGCCACCGCCGGCCTCATCAAGGACCTCAAGCAGCGCGGCCTGCTCGATGACACCCTCATCGTCTGGGGCGGCGAGTTTGGCCGCACCATCTACTCCCAGGGCACGCTCACCGAGACCAACTACGGACGCGACCACCACCCGCGCTGCTTCTCCCTCTTCCTCGCGGGCGGCGGCATCAAGCCCGGCTTCACGCTCGGGGAGACCGACGACTTCTGCTACAACATCGTCAAAGACCCCGTCAGCATCTTCGATCTCCACGCCACCATGCTCCACCTCATGGGCATAGACCACAACCGCCTCACCCACAAGTTCCAAGGCCTCGACGCCCGCCTCACCGGCGTGGAAGGCGCCAAGGTGGTGAAGCAAATCCTGGGGTGAATGCAGCTGCGATTTCGGTCGTAGTTCACAAGATCCAGTCCACTGCCGGATCAGACACATGCTTTGCGGATGGTTCTGATCCCATGCAACGTTGTAAAGGCCGTGAACCGACTCTCCAACCTCGTCGCTCTTCTGCTCGCGTCCTCCGTCCACGCGGCGGTGGACTTCAATCATCAGATCGTCCCCCTCATCCGCAAACACTGCGGCGAGTGCCATACCGGCGACAAGCTGAAAGGCGGCTTCTCCATGAACGACCGCGCCGCTCTCCTCCACGGTAGCGAGAATGGCCCCGTCGTTGAACCGGGCAAGACGGAGCAAAGCCTGCTGCTCGAAATCGTCTCCACCACCGACGAGGACCTGCGCATGCCGCCCAAAGGCGATGGCCTGTCCGCCGACGAAGTCGCCCAGCTCAAGCAATGGATCGCCGAGGGCCTGCCCTGGGAGCCCGGCTTCGCCTTTCAAGCCCCCGCCTACGAACCGCCGCTCCAGCCGCGCGCCGTCGCCCTGCCAGCTGCTGTGGATGACCGCGACCATCCCGTGGACCGCCTCATGGACGCTTACTTGGCGAAGCAAAAACTCCCTCGCCCCGAGCCCGCCGACGACAGCACCTTCCTCCGCCGCGCCCACCTCGATCTCATTGGCCTGCTGCCCTCTCAGGAGGAGGTCGAGGCCTTTCTCAAAGACACCTCGCCCGACAAACGCACGCGCCTCGTGAAGTCCCTGCTCGCCCGCGATGTGGACTACACCGAGCACTGGCTCACCTTCTGGAACGACCTCCTCCGCAACGACTACGGCGGCACCGGCTTCATCACCGGCGGGCGCAAGCAGATCAGCAAATGGCTCTACGAGGCCCTCGTCACCAACAAACCCTTCGACCAGTTCGCGCGCGAACTCATCGCGCCGCCCAGCGATGAAAGCCGCGGCTTCATTGACGGCATCAAATGGCGCGGCGAAGTCAGCGCCGGCCAGACCGTCGAGATCCAGTTCGCGCAGAGCGTGGGCCAGTCCTTCCTCGGCATCAACCTGAAGTGCGCCTCCTGCCACGACAGCTTCATTGACCGCTGGAAGCTCGATGAAGCCTATGGTCTCGCCGCCATCTACGCAGAGCAGCCCCTCGAGGTTCATCGCTGTGACAAACCCGTAGGCCGCACCGCCCAAGCCGCCTGGCTGTTTCCCGAACTCGGCAACGTGGACGCCAAGGCCCCCCGCGCCGAGCGTCTCAGCCAGCTCGCCGCGCTGATGACCCACCCGGAAAACGGCCGCTTCACCCGCACCCTCGTCAACCGCCTCTGGCACCGCCTCATGGGCCATGGCATCGTGCATCCGCTCGACGCCATGCAGAGCGAGCCCTGGAGCACCGACCTTCTCGATTACCTCGCCCATCACTTCCAGCAGAACGGTTACGACCTCAAAATGACCCTGGAGCACATCGCCACCTCGCAAACCTATCAGGCGCGCAGCGAGATCCTCAACGATGACGAAAGCGCCTACGCCTTCAAAGGCCCGCGCGCCAAGCGCCTCAGCGCCGAGCAGTTCGTGGACGCCGTCTGGCAGCTCACCGGCACCGCCCCGAAAAAGATGGACGCCCCCGTCTTCCGCGCCAAGCCCGACCCCGCCGCTGCGAAGGCCATCGCTCTCACCGGCAAGTGGATCTGGGGCAGCTCCGCTGCCGAAGGCAAGGTCCCGCCCGCTGGCGAAACGATCCTCCTCCGCGCCAACTGGAAGCTCGACGCCGACCCCGTCAGCGGCGCCGCCATCCTCACCTGCGACAACGAATTCACTCTCTACATAAACGGCCGCAAAATCACCTCCGGCGACAACTGGAACCAAGTCACCGCCGTCGCCCTGCACGACAAGCTCAAGCAAGGCAACAACCCCATCGTCGTCGTCGCCAAAAACGCCGGCAAAGGCCCCAACTCCGCCGGCCTTTATTTCCAAGCCCAAGCCAAGCTCGCGAACGGCCAAGACGCCACCCTCAGCAGCGATGCGAGCTGGCAGTTCAGCCCCAGCGCCAACGCAGGCAAAGAAGGCCGCCTCGGCGCGCTGCCAAACAACTTCAAGCCCGTCACCCTCGTGAAAGCCCTGCCCGTCTGGAGCAAAGCCCTCGCCCAGCAAGGCCCCGCCCTGCTCGCCCAAGGCAGCGCCAGCGGCGACCGCATGATCCGCGCCGCCCTCGTGAAGAGCGACTTCCTCATGCGCTCCCTCGGCCGACCGAACCGCGACCAAATCGTCTCCATGCGCCCCGGCGACTTGACCACCCTCGAAGCGCTCGACCTCGCCAACGGCCAGCCCCTCACCACCGCCCTCGATCAAGGCGCCGCCAAACTCGCCACCCAAACCTGGCCCAGCCCCACCGCCCTCATCACCCACCTCTACACCCAGACCCTCGCCCCCCCCCCCCCCCCCCCAAAACTCCCCCCCCCCCCAACCCCCCCCCGCGCCAAACCCCCCCCCCCCCCCCCCCCCC
>ERZ761607.2664-NODE-2664-length-18783-cov-6.209152_pt1 | contig 18783 bp, 15 predicted proteins | sample MGYA00511164_ERZ761607 | MGnify/ENA primary metagenome ERZ761607 (study PRJEB28899, sample SAMN02445080) | bioreactor sludge metagenome | biome: EBPR sludge | place: Australia: Brisbane, Thorneside Wastewater Treatment Plant | collected 2011-06-22 ...
TCATGGTGTGGCTGGCATTATTTCTTATATTTGGATGTGCGCTGACAATCTCCCTGTTTGTTTCGATATGAATAACCCCAAATTAACAGTTTTTGACAGAAAAATCTCCCAGCCAGATGGAAAATATAGTCCAAAAGGAGAAAAGCATGAATACCAGAAACAATCTTCGCACTTTGTTTTTAACCGCTTTTGTCGCCCTCAGCCTCGCATGTTCCACCGTATCGGAGCTATCCGCCACCGCAACACCTGAATCCACAGCGACCAGCCTTCCAACGAATACGCCGACCAAAGCCCCCACCGCCACAAAAAAACCCACCTCCACACCGCGCCCAACGGACACGCCCATACCCGCCACGGCAACCGCCATCCCAATGGAACTACCTGCCATCAACACGCAATATGAAGTAAAAGTTCTGTACGCCTCCTATTTTGCCAAAGTCTTTTCCGGTGGTTTTGAATACACCCCGTTCTATGGTGGAAAATTCCTGGATGCCGGAGTTATTATAAAGAATCTGCTGCCGGGTAAAACATTAACCATTCCCTGGGAATACGTCTATATTATCGACCCGAAAAACGAAGCCTGGTACCCGAATTTTGGCGGGAGTTACGCCCCGCAAAACAAGAATGAAAAATTCGACCCAGCTACTTTATTCATATACCCGCAGGATGCCATGGAGGACATTATCTTCACTGATGTTGTTTATATCCGCGGCATATGGGCAACCGACGGCGCAAAGCCCGCTACCTATCTTTTCGGGTTTGACACATCGCCCCTGATCGAGATCGTAATGGATTAAGTGATCGTCGGAATAATTTCTCCATAACCTGTTTCAGTTCTGGCGGGTCTAATTCCGCCAGAACACTCAGGAGTTCTAATGGTCTCTCCTGAATAAAGCAAGTAAAATGAAGCGAAAACTTTAGCGAGAAAAAGCGAACCTTATGAATCGTAAAAAAGAACTGCAACTTGCCAAAGCCCCGTACAACTGGCTTAAGGCATCCCCGCTCCTAACCATCCCCACCCTGTTCATCATTGCATCCATCGCCGCCTCTTCGGATGCCTTCTATTATCTTTGTTCGGGGAATTTCGACTGCGGAAACAACGGCAGGGAAGCCATGGAGTATGGGGTCGGCGTACTTGTTTCAGCGTTGTGGCATCTTTTGCTGCTCCAATATGTAAATAACAAGGAGAGCGAAATTGTCCGCGGACATGGGCGCAGGGCGTTGATTCAGGCAGGTGTCCGCACCGGGGTGGCATTCATCGGTATCGTACTCGATTGGCTGTCCGGCGCTGGCGGCGGTTTTGCCTGCATATTTGTCGGCATCCTCGCGCTCATTTGGGTGCTCAATGCAACCCAATCCAAAGGCTGGGTGGAAGGCGACAATCCTCCAGTTCCCGTCCATCCGGCGACTCCGCCTGACCCCGAACCCGAACCCGAACCACTGGCGCAGTTAACACAACCCACTCAGGAAATGCTCGATCAAGTTTTTCAGGACCTCGATAGCGAAGATGATGTCACCGTCCTGACAGCTATCGGCAAACTGGGGAGTTTTAGCGAAAGCAACGCACAGATTATTAAACGGCTGGAAGAACTTGCCAGTGAAGACGACAATCGTGATATTCGCATCGATGCCCGCGCTGCGCTCGATCAACTAAAGAAAGTGCAAGCATCCGCCCGCGCAATAGGTCTTGATGAGAATATGCCCGCTCAAGGGAACGATAATCCCAAGGAAGTCCTCAATGAACTTTACAGTCGCCTGCAAAGCGAGGACGATATTGTCATCCTTCAAGCCATCGCGGAACTGACAGAACTAAATTACAGCAGCGCGGCGATCCGCCAACGGTTGGAAAAACTCGCAGTAAACAGCACCAATCCAACGGTCCGCACGGGGGCGCTGGCTGCACTCAATACCCCAGCCCATCGAACGGTTCGGCAAAAGACCTCATCCCTGACAATGGATCGCGGTGTGCGGATCGCCATCCTGAAAGAGATCGGAGAATGGGAAAGCTCGGGATTGTTGGGTAAACAAAGCGCGGAAGTGATCCGCCGTCGATATGACTTTGATATTGCGCCTCAGTCCGCCCCCACGCCTGCTCCTGTTCAGACGGCTGTTCCAACGCCGCAAGCAGTTCAACCCAAACCCGCCCTAGCAGAGTCCCCTGCCCCGGTCGCGTCGACCAAGCCTCCGGTCCCGCCAGAGCCGCGCCCTTCCCTCCTCCAAACCCTAACCAGCGAAGCGAGCATCAAGATCTATCTTTACCTCGGGGCATTCTTCGTCATCGCCGCCGCCGCGATTTTGGGAGCGGTTGTGGAATCGCTGCGCCTGCCGATCCTGATCATCAGCACCCTCATCTTTGGCAGTCTGTCTGTTGCCATTAAGAGACGCCTGCCCCAGCCGAGTTTCGCGCTCTTCATTGTCTTTTCGTTCCTTTTACCCATCACTGCCAATAGTGTCGAGGAAACCCTGCGCAGCGCGTTAAACCTTTCGACGGTGTTTTCAAATGGCTATTGGACGCTGGTCTTTTTCATCATGGCGGTCATTTGGGGTGGCGGCACATGGCTGTACGAGTCGCGATTGTTCTCCATAACCACGTTTGGTTCTCTGATCCTTTCGCTCATTCGGTTGGGTGACATGCTCGATGCCGAACCTGTGATTTACACGTTCTTCATGGAACTTGCCTCCTTCTTTGGTCTGGCAGGGACGTGGCTTCTAAAAAAATGGAAAGACAATAAATTTGCAACTCCGTTGTTTATCTCCGCACAGATATTGCACTTTATCAACCTCGGCGCATCGTTGGTCATCTTTGGCGCAACCACATTTGAACCAGCAAGTGAAAATCTTTGGAATCTGGTCGCGCTCGTAGTCTGGGTTCTGGCGGTTGTGTTCTTCATCGTATCAAACAAGTTATACCCGTTCTTTGCGTTCCCCTGGCTTACCGCAGCGTCAATAGTTCCCATGCCGTGGTTCTTTGCCGTCGTCCTCGACCTTGAAAGTTTCGGCTCTGCCATTGTGCTATTCGTGTGGGGAGCTGCGGCTGCCGCTTCGAGCGACGGATTCCGCCGATTTGAATTCACCAGAAAATACGGTCTGCCCGTTTTACTGGCGTCCCTCCCCAGCCTTGCGCTCGCGCTCTTTACCAGCTTTGTGTATGAAATCTGGCTGGGGCTGATCATTGCGACAGTCATTGCCTTCATCCTCGCCATTCTTCATATCCTGCAATCCCGTTGGTGGCTGTGGGCTCTGGCTCTGCTCAACATGATCATCGCCTACTTTACCTTCTTCCAACTCGATTTCATTGCCAGGCTCGACGTGTATTTTGGTTATCAACTCACCGGCATCGCCATCCTCTTCCTCTTGCCTGACCTGGTGATGAAAAAAGACTGGCAGGATCGGCCCGCGTGGCGGCTTCCGCCCCGGATATTTGGCGCGCTTTTCCTGGTTGCCACAAGTATTATGCTGTTCTTCCCGGATCAACCCGCCCAAGCGGCGATCGGATTTGGAATCCTTGCCTTGTTCTGCGCTGCTTACGCGCTACTCTATCGTAACCCGCTATTGGGATATATCCCTGCCGTGTATCTGCCGCTCGCTGTCATCTATGGACTTGATGCCCTAAATACCGATGCATGGCTCCCCGCGTTGACAGGTCTGGCTGTGATCTATTATCTCTCTGGAGCCGCATTGCGTTCCCGCACAGGCTGGGGCGACGTGCTCCGCTACAACGGGCTCGTCCTCGGTGTCCTGACCTCGATCAGCTCCTTGATCCTGTTCAAGGAAACCGGCGGATGGTACGCGCTCATCGTTGGCTTGCTCTTCATCATTGAGACTTATCTCAGCCGTAAGGGAGCATTTGAGGTCGGCGCACCGATTCTTTTCACGCTCGGCGCATTCCTCATCCTGCATGATTTCAAGGTTCTTGAATTCTCCAAACACATTTTCACCTACAGCCTGATCTGGATCGCGATGGATACGACCCTACACCTTACCTTCCGCCATCCACGACCATGGCGTTCGTTTATGAGTATCACAGGCATGGTGCTTACAGTTCTCGGCACAGTGTTCGTTATCACCGATGGAGTCTTTTCTTTTGCCGCGATCGCGTTCGGGATTTACACGCTTCTATACCTCGCCTTGAGCCTGATTCGCCGAATGCCAAACCTAGCTTATATCCCAGCCGCCTACCTGCCGCTCACAGCGGTCTATGCTCTCGAACACTTCGATGTGGATGCATGGCTCCCGGTTTTAACAGGCATCGCCATCCTTTACTTCGTCGGTGGACTTGCAATCCGTGCAAAGGATAGTTGGTCCCTCGTTTCCCGCAACAGCGCCCTTGCCTTGGGTACTCTGCTCTCCATTATCGCACTTATTACATTCAAGGAAACCGGCGGCTGGTATGCCCTCATCGCCGGGTCTTTATTCATCGCAGAAATGTACCTGCGCAAGAACGGCTGGTTCGAGGTTGGCGCGCCTGCTCTCTTTACGCTCGGCATCTTCCTCATTCTGCGCGATTACGATGTGGTGCGCACCATACATTACCTGCTCGCCTACAGCTTGATCTGGCTGATGGAAGACCTCATCGCGCATCTCGCCTTCCGAAATCCGCGACCGCTGGCATGGTTGATCCGACTCGCAGGCGGAATTAGCGCCCTCATCAATTACGGATATCTCTTCTTTTTATCGGATTCACCCGCGGCAGCGGTCAACTTTGCCGTTTACGCGCCTCTCTTCCTGACCGTAAGCCTGGTCTATCGCCAACCGGTTTTGCTCTACGCCTTTACCGTAACCTTGCCACTCTTCGCAACCTTCCTTTTCCGGGCGTTGGGCATCACCCAATGGATACATCCCGTGATCGGCGTGGCGGTGCTTTATTATGCGGCTGGATATCTTTTGCACAGGCGCGGAACCGCAAACGGTTGGGATCAGCCCCTTCATTATAGCGGGCTCGGTTTGAGCATTATCGTTTCAGGTGGCGCACTAATCCTCGGCGGGTTGGATGCGTCCATTCCTGTAGCGATCGCCGCCACACTCTGGGCATTCGAGGCATTCTCCAAACGAAATGTCTGGCTGGCATTCCCGGCTAACGGCTTATACCTGCTGGCGTATTTCATCATCCTCTTTGAAATGAACGTGGATGAGGTGCAGTTCTTCTCCATCGGCACAGCCTTATTCGGTTTGATCCAACACTATCTACTGACCCGTGCAGAAAGCAAATCAGGAACATTCCTCATGGGTATGTTCTCGCAGTTCGTCCTGCTCGGAACGACCTACATAGAAATGATCAACAAGAACGACCTCAACTATTTTTTCCTGCTGTTCGTTCAATCGTTGGTCATCCTGGTATACGGCATTGTCATCCGTTCCCGCAGCCTGACCTTCTTCCCCATCGGTTTCGTGGCGCTGGGTGTGGTCACCGTAGCTTACAGTGCCTTGAAGGATATTGGAACGATCTTCCTGATTGGTTGCACTGGAATTCTTCTGCTCATGCTCGGTGTGGGAGCAGTGCTTTTACGCGAACGTATCACCAAACTCGGCGAAAAACTCAGCGATTGGAAGGCGTAACATGTCAACTCCACCAATTCTTCAACTGCGAGTTGCAGTCACGACACCTGATTACGAGCGGCTGGTCAGGTTCTATTGCATTGGGTTGGGCATTGAACCCGCCGCCGTCTGGAACAACGACGGCGGCAAGGCTTTGATGCTAGACATGGGAAGCGCCACGTTGGAAATCTTCGACGAACGGCAGGCGGAAGTGATCGACAATCTGGAAGCGGGTAAACGGGTCAGTGGGCAAATCCGCTTTGCGCTTCAAGTTCCCGACCTGGATGCAGCGATAGAACGAATGCTCGCCAATGGCGCCACCCTTGTCCACGAAGCAGTCGTCACGCCTTGGGGTGACCGCAATGTCCGCCTGCAAGACCCGGATGGCATGCAGATCACCCTATTTCAAGCGGCTGCCGAATAAAATTTCAGCATGCGACACTTTAAACTACAAATTCCATACGGCTTTCACCAAATCCGGCAATAACTCGCCGGATTTGCCGTGGAAGGCAAAATCCACCTTGGGCGTGAGGGGGGTCGGCTCGGCGTTGATCTCAACAACCACAGATCCGTTATTTCGCGCAGCATGGGCAAGGGATGCAGCAGGCTGAACTACGCCGGACGTGCCAATGGAGAAGAAGACCTGACAGGCGCGAGAGGCTTTGACCGCTGTCTCCAGTTCGCCGCGCGGAAGCGGCTCTCCAAACCAGACCACGTCCGGGCGGAGCAATCCGCCGCAGTTCGAACAGGTTGGCACGGAGTCAGGATCATCCACCCAGGTTTCGGTGAATATCCCGCATTGAGAACAACGGACTTTCTGGATATTTCCATGCAACTCCAACACGTTTTGACTGCCCGCAAAACGATGCAACCCGTCCACATTTTGGGTGATCAATGTGAATTCGGGGACAAGTTTTTCCATTTCAACAAGCGCATAATGGCCTGGGTTCGGTCTTACCCCTTTGATGGCTTCGCGCCGCCAGGCATACCAATCCCAAACAAGTTTGGGGTCACGGGTAAAGGCTTCCGGGGAGGCTAGATCTTCGGGCTTGTATTGCGACCAAAGCCCTGCCTGAGCGTCACGAAAGGTGCGGAGTCCGCTCTCCTGCGAGACCCCGGCTCCGGTTAGAACCACAACACGAGTTGCGGAAGTGACAAAACGCAGAAAGTCTTTTGGGAAATCCATCAGGGGGTTGGGGTTGTTGTGGCGGCAGGTGTTTGCGTGACCGGGGTTGCATTGGGATCACAAGCCAGCATTTTGAGCCGATCCTTGAAGATGTCTGTGCGCCCGATCTCGCTCCCGGCTTTGCTCGTGGATACGATCTGATATTCGATCCAGGAAGTTTCAAAGTAGGCATCGTCTTTTATCTGGTCTGATGACAGATCATAGATGAACGTCCCGGCGCCAAGCGGGATCATGTCGAGTTTCGTCCACTTGCCAACACGCTCAGCCGTCATGCTTTTGAAGCGGACGAAAAGAAGCACATAAGCCGCAGCATTCGAATCGACCACCTGGGCTGTAACGCGTACCACGGAAGGCTCACAGCCTTTTGCTTTGTAAATTTCCGTCAGGGAGATGGCAATGGAAATGAAGCCCTCAGTCTTGACCGGAGGCGGCGCAGTGTTGGATGCGGTCAACGTGACCGTTGTGAAGGCTGTGATCGTCGCTTCTGGCGTGGAGGAAAACTCAGGTGTAAAGGTTGGCGTTTTTAGACCGATCAAGGTTGGGGTGGAGGTAAAGGTCAGGGTCGGAGGAACAGGCGTGGATGTGGGGGGAAGCGTGGGGGTTTCCGTCAGAGTCGGCTCGGGGGTTAGAGTCGGGACTGGGACAAACGGTCCAAAAGAACAGGCGGCGCTGAGCGCTAATGCAAGGAGGGCAAAGGAAAGTTTTTTCATCAATCCTCAGATTCGTCCGAGTCTACTGGGGTATTCGTGGGAGGTTTCGGTGTTGTTGCAGGGCACCCCGTTAGCGGCGTCAGGCAGGGACAGGGATACATATCAAAAGCTTTTTCGTAGATGCGTGTGCGACCGATCTCTTCGCCTTCGATGTTGGTGGCAACAAGCTGGAAATAAACCCATGAACGCAGGTAATGGTCATGCCCCTTGATCTTGCTGCCGATGAGGTTGTAGGTGAATTCACCCTGACCGCGATTCAACATTACCTCACCGCTTGTCCAGGGAGTGTAATCTTCTTTCAGGAGATCCTTGACACGTACAAAGATGATGACACTAAACACTTCTTCGGGATCTTCGACCAATGCCCGGATGGAAACTTTATTCGGCTCACAACCACCCCAATAGATCTTGATCGGCGCATATTCGACGAGCATGAAGCCGGGACCGGGTACAGCCAAAGTTGAAGAAGGAGCTGGCGTTATGGTGTTGCCATCCACCAATATTTGCGGAAGGTCGAATGGAGTGAAGGTCGGCTGGCTGGGATCCCAGGTGGGAATGCGGACAATGGTAGCCGATGGGGTCGGACGCGATGTTTTGGTGCTGGTGGGCGTATCCACCGGGGTAAAGGTGGCAGGCAGGGTAGCGGTCGACGCTGGTGTGCTTGTGGCGGGATTCATCAATTCCGCCATGGAGCAAGCGGTGAGCAGGATTGCCAAAAGAAGGTATACGGGTTGCAGCCGCATCAATAATCTCATCCCGCTATAATACTATGAAATTTCCGCCCGCCCAGTTTGTAATTATCGTTTTGTTATATTTGCAGGTGTCGGAAACAATGCCCATGGTCGCAAATTACACCTTCCCGTTTCGAATATAACCAAATTGCGCCGTGCTGGGTATAATGTTTCCATGAAACGATACCCTGTCATTTTGCTACTTGGATTACTTTTGACATCCTGCGATATATGGGGAATTGCGCCGCAGCCGTTTCCCGTCCTGACCCCGCCACCGACAAATACGCCGCCCATTTTCACAGCAACCCCGCTTATCATCCCGCCGCCGACATTGAACTTCACCGTGACGCCAGTCATTACTTCGTCGATCCCAACATTAGTCACGAACACCGAAACTGCATCCCCGACCACATCTGCCACCCCCGGCTCGGCGCTCCCCACTGATACATTGATCCCCGTCCAGTCGGTGGCAGTCGAAATCCTTGGCTGCAACACCAGCATCGATATCATGAATGGGATGGGCGAAGTAACGAACGCTTATGTGATCGTCAAAAACACCGGGACAGTCGACTTACCGAACACCTGTGGACTGCTGCGTGCCAACGACGAGGGACGCGAACATCCGGATAAAAAATCCTGCATTGCCAACCTGCCCGTCCAGAACCAGGTGACATTGAAACTGACCGTCGATTCGACCTACAAAGAGAACACTGTCATCCAGGTGGATGCGCTATCAAATGAAGCCGTACTTCTGCGGATCGACAAACAGTCCTGCCGCGATATTCAACTTATTGGCGGCGTCCCTGCGGATGTGGGAGTGGTGAGACCGATTCAACCCTGACGAATAAACAAATAAAAAGAACCCGCGGCGGAAATGCCGCGGGTTCTTTTCTTGTTCCACTTCTTATTCTTCCTTTGTAAAACGATTTCGCATGGTGCGGACTTTCGATTGAAGTTCCTGAAAGAATTCAGTCTCGACGATCTCACTGACCTGTTTGTTCAGCTTCGACCTGTCGACCATGATCTCCAACTGCTGGACTCGCGCGCGCAGGCTTTGTTCGCGCTGGGCAACCTTATCCACCATCACTTTGAAAATATCCGTCAGAGTGTCGATCTCGTCACGGAAATTATCAGAATTTCCAGTTTGTATTTCCTGTACGTAATCGCCTTCCCCGATCTTTTTAGCTGCGCCAGCCAACCCAATGATCGGGCGGGTCAAAAAGCCGGAAAGCCAATACACCAACAGGAAGATGGCAATGTAACTCAGGATGAAAGCAATTGCTCCATTTCGCAGGATATCGCTCTTCACCTGGTCTACATACGAGGATTCGATATCGACCCCGATCGCGCCAATGACCGCTCCGTTGTCGTCAATGATCGGCTCATAGGTGGTGATCCATGTTCCGAAATCGTCGGTGTACGGCTCCCAGGCATTGATCTGCTCGGTCAGACCGCGGTAGATGTTCGATGAGGTCGAGGTATAACGCTGGCAAAAACGAAAACCACCGCGTGGATTGCGAAAATACCCCGTACTGCCAATTGCAATGATCTCACCTTCATCCGGTCCTTTGATGTAGGTGTACATGCGTGTCTGCGGCTCGATCTGCTGAACAGCATAGAGCCAGTTTTCATGGGCAATATAAAGCGGGTTATCCTCGGGGTAATATCCGTTCTCTTCTTTCGGAGTATCTGCAGTCGGTTTCTCAGGCGGGCACATGGGATTATCCGTGCTCTCTTCAGCATACAACTGAATAAACCCATCCTTGTCCATACCGTCGATCGCCCCATCGATGGTTTCAGTCAGGTCGTCTGTAATGGTTTTGAATACCCGTTCGGTCGTGTACTGATAAAACCAGTAATAACTTGCCACGAATACCGGCGTAAAAATAAGGATAAATCCCAGCCAGATTTTCAACCGCAGGCTGAAAAATCGTCCGGCGGGTTTGATGGGTTCAGTAGTTTGTTCGCTCATGCTAGTCACCTACGTTTCAATTGAATTAAGGATTTCGATCACTTTGGGGTGGTCCTCAGGAAGCCCATAATGATCGACCAAAAAGGCGGATGCAAAGTCCGCGATCATTTCGCGAGTATACGATTCGATCTTTAAATCCGGGTTTTTCAGGAAACCCAGATGCATCGGTGAGAATTTGACCAGATCCAACTCTTCGGCACGGGTCCGCCCCGGTGCTTCCGGCGGGAAAATTGGCTCCATATATTTTACCGGAAATTGTATCAAACCATTGCGCTGGTAGTGTTCCATCAGGCGAGTCGGTTCCACTTCATTGACCATTCCTAGAGTCGGAGCATCTCCGCAGTCCAAGGCATCGCGGATAACCTGCGCCAGACATTCGTAGACAACAAACATGGATATGCGCCTTCCGCCCGCTTCCTCCTCCCGAAACTGCGGATCGACAGCCAGGGCATGAGCTAGTCCACAGTGACGATGGCGAACGTAACGAAAGGTACGTAATCCCGCAGGTTTGCCGTCCACTTCGACCAGCCAATAGTGGACGACATGCCCTTCACGGTGTTCATTTCCGAATTGTACGCGACGTTTCATCCGCGGGACGTAATGACGGTACTGTGGAAAGAGCGTCTGATACAACCCGAGCATGGCATCGATTCTCTTTTCATCGCCAGACCCAAGCAAATCATAGATGGCAGTGCGCCCCTCGTGCGCGATCAAGGATGCCGGCATGATCACTCATCCCCTTCATCGAAATCGAGTTTACTCAAAAGGCTGGCTCCGCGGGTCCGGCGCTTGAGTTGCCAGCTCAGCATGCTCTGCTCGTAGGTGGAACGGACCTTGAAGGCGGTGAAAATGGCGAGGAGGGAGACTGCGATCCCAACCCCGATATAGACCAGACTGTATTGTTCGCGGGGAATACCAAAACGTAAACCGATACTGATGATGGTAAAGGTGATCAAACTACCAAGGATCGTCCCCCCAGAGGGCAGGTAGCCATCCAAAAAGATGCTGACGCGCCCGCGCTTTTCATTCGGCACCATCGCCTGAAACGCTTTGCGAGCTGAGAGGTCTGTGGTGTCATAAGTGACACGCGACACACCTTGCGCGAAACCGCTCCCCAGAAACCCTGGGATCAAAAAATTCGCAACTGTGGAAATGAACATCACCACCGGCTGGATAAGGAAACTGCGCTTCAACGTAAAGCGTTCGATGATTCGTGTGGATACGCTCTGAACAAGGATGGAAACCACGGCGATTGTCAGGTTATAAACGGCATAGTAGGATTGAAATCCGCTCCCAAGCTCGATCTTTGCATCGGACAGTGCGTCGTACAGCAGTACCGTCATCACACTGCCGGCTGCCAGCATCCCCAAAGCGAGATACGCAAATGCCGGGACCGTTTTGATGAAATCCCAGCCTTCGGTCAGAGTGGTTTTCATCGAATCCACTTTGACCCCGATGGGTGGAGGGAGTTTGACCGCCCGAAGTTGAAAACGGGACACCAACAGGGCAAGCAGGAAAATACCTGCATTGAGCCATAAAAGCGAGACAGCCCCGAATTGAAATCTGGCGTCCGCAGCGGCAATTGCCAGGCCAATGATCGTCCCAACAAAAGCAAATATCCCAATGAAGGGCATGACCCGCCTGCCCGTCCCTGGGTCGTAGATATCGTTGACAAGGATCCAGAAAACGACCGGGAAGAAGCGCCACTGCTGGTCGTTAAGGAGATAGATGAAGGTGTAACCAATGGAGGCGGGAAATCCCTTGATGAGAAACGTAACAGGCAAGACAGCGTACAGGAGCATGAAGATTGCCAGGACAGCGGAAATCAGTTTCACCCGGTCGAACCGGTCCACGATCAGGGATTGCACACCAGTCGCCAGGATGAGCAGAACCATATCCACTGCCCACACGAGCAGGATGTAATGATCTCTGACTTCACTGAGAAACCCGCTGACAGAAACTACCTTTGTAATGCCCATCGCGGCATAATTAGAAAACAGAATGAAGCCGAGGGTAAGAGCAAGTTTCGATTCCCCTTCGCGTAAAGGAAGCCGCCGTTTTACAAAATCCAGCATTGTTGTCCTCATGAAAAGAATATTTTAGGTAGGCGTTTGCAAAGCGAGTATAACCCATTCTCTCCCAGTGCCAGATTGAAGAGGCAAGCGTAATTATAAAAAATATCTCGCCAAATTAATCGAGGGGTTTGCAAGGTATAATCGCCGTATGACTGACGATAATCTCAAATCGCTTTCCCGCAGCAAGATCGCCATGCTTATCGACGGCGATAACGCCCAGGCAGGTCTGCTCAGCCAAATGCTGGTCGAAGCCGGGCGGCACGGACAGATCACGCTCCGCCGCATCTATGGCGACTGGACGACCAACAGTATGAACTCCTGGAAGGAAACGCTCAACTTTCACGCCTTCCAACCCATCCAGCAATTCCGCTACACGGTTGGAAAGAACGCCACCGACAGTGCCATGATCATCGACGCTATGGATATTCTGCATTCCGGCGTTGTAGATGGTTTCTGTTTGGTCTCAAGTGACAGCGATTACACCAGACTGGCTACACGCATCCGGGAGACTGGCATATTCGTCATGGGCATTGGAGAGAAAAAGACCCCCAAACCCTTCGTCAATGCCTGCGACCTTTTTGTTTATACTGAAAACCTCGTCACTCTCAAAAAATCTCCCAACACCAACTCCCAACAAAAAGGCGGCGCCAGGAAAAAAGGCGAACCCGATCCCCTGCCCCTGCTCACACAGGCGTTCGAGATGGCTGTCCAACAGGATGGCTGGGCATCCCTGGCATCGATGGGTAATGCGCTCTATCAGCTAGACCCGGCGTTCGATCCCCGCACATATGGACACAAACAACTATCCAAAATGATCGGTAAATTCAAGGAACGTTTCGAAGTGCGCATCCAAGAGATGGACGGTTCGACATTATTTCACGTAAAGTTGAAGGAATAGCTCGGAGGGTGTGACCGCGCTGGGAATCCAAACCATCAAACTCGATCGGTGTGCTGCACCTGAACCGTTTCATAAAGGGATAGGATCTCACCAGCGATTTTTTCCCAGTCATAATCCTTTGCGTATGTTGCAGCCCGTTCCCCCATCCCAAGCCTCAAGTGTGAATCTCCCAATAACACGGTAAGCTTTTCGCGGATCGCTTCGGGGTCACCATCCGGAACGGTATAGCCCGTCACCCCATCCTGCACAAGATAACCCAACCCCCCAACCTCCGAAGCGATGACCGGTGTGCCGCAGGACATCGCCTCCAGCGCCACCATGCCAAACGATTCGTATAACGAAGGCATCACTAAAACCTCCGCCGCAGAATAATAATACGGCAGGGTGTCCTGAGCGCGCTTTCCCAAAAACACGACCATTCCGCCCATACACAATTCATCGCACAGTTTTTGAAGGCGCCCCATCTCCTCGGTCATATTCTCCGGGTTTACATCCGGCTCGCCGCCAATGATCGCCAAATGCACGGGATGCCCAATGCTCGACAAACCCTGCTCAAAGCTGGCAACCGCCTGAATCAGCGTATCCACCCCTTTCAGCGGCTCGATGCGCCCGACAAAAAGGATCATACGATCCTCAGGCTTCAATCCTATAAATTGCTTCGCCTCATCCGCCGGGATCGGATAGAAATGCCCCGTATCCACCCCCGGCGGGATGACGGTCATCTTGTTTGGGTCCGCCCGGTAGAGGAATCTCAACTGGGTCATCTCCGCCAGCGTGGCGATGACAATCCGGTTCGCCCGACGGAGGACTTGTCTCTCCCCATTCAGCCGATCCTCCCCCGCGCGCTCATCCTCCGACCTCGCCACTCGGTTCTTCATCTCGCCCAACGTGTGGAACATATGCACCATGGGCGTTCCTCCCCAGGCATCGCTCAAGAACTCTGCCGCAAGCCCAGACATCCAATAGTGACTGTGGATGACGTCATATGTAATTCCTTTTTCGGCTGCGAATTTAATAACTCCTTCGGCGAATTCCGGAATATACCTCGCAATATCGCTCTTACTGCGCGGCTCCTCCGGCCCGGCAGGGATGTGTACCACACGGTTCCCGTACCCCAATTCGTGAACGACATGCGGAACATGCTCATCCTGCGAACGTGTAAAAACATCCACATGTACTCCCAGCCGCCCCAATTCCCGCGTCAGGTCGCGGACATAAACGTTCATCCCGCCAGTGTCCTTCCCACCCAGCGTCGCCAACGGGCAGGTATGATAAGAAATCATCGCAATTCGCATTCGGAATCCTCCGCAGTACAGACAACATGAAAAGCCAAAAACTTGCGGGGGGTGGAATTCTAAATATCGTTTAATGGGTGGGGTAGGTTATGTTCAAGAACATATTGGTTGTACGCCTTTCCTGCCTCTATTTCCGATTCGTAATAGCCAAGATGTATCATTTTTTTATCCACGGTCACCAAAGCCCGATATTTGTTACGGCTTTTCGAAACACCGTAATACCTAGATGTAGCATTTTTATACTTGTATCCAAAAAATGGATTTTTTTCACCCTTCTTTGCCTCTGCAATTTTACTTTTAGCTTCTTCTGAGTGCCTGATTCCTTTATGAGTGTCAGATAGTTTTCTTATGGTTTCTTCAGAGTGTTTTCTCCCCCATGAAGGGTGTACTTTTCCAAAAAGACCAAAAAAAGGATGTTCCACCCCTCCACCAATTCCATCTCCTCCCCACGTTAGGTTATATCCACCCTCCGAGCGATGGGTACGAAGGGTCTTAATATAATGTTTTTCCATCTCATTTAGTTCATCAAGATTACAATAACATATAACTTCTTTTTCAAAAGCATCATATCCATATTTTGCTATAGCAAGATTTAATGCCTTGTTTTCGGAGTGCTTTCTCCTCATTCGCTGATGAACATCAACGCTTTTACCAACATATTTAGGAACTCCATCCAGTTTCCACACATATATTCCACTCGGCATAAAACATCTCCAATTTAAGAGTGTATCATTTCATTAACTTCCCAGGTTCGCAGATAGCCCTTCGTCGAATTTGCCACTCGTCCAACTACAGAGAATCAATTACAAGTGCAAATTGTAAATACTTAGACATGAGTATAAACCAGATATTGAGGCAAAGACATAATTTCTTGTGGTAAAATATGCGCCGTTCATTTGATAAAAATAGACAAATGCCACCGTAGCTCAGCTGGCAGAGCGAGCGATTCGTAATCGCTAGGTCGTGGGTTCGTATCCCACCGGTGGCTCACACGAAACTCCCACGCGGGAGTTTCTTTGGTTATTCTTCTACCTTAAATCCGTCATTGCCAGTGGTGCTGTAAGCGCCACGTAGCCGAAGGGCAGGTCACTAGAAAACGGACCTTGCTTTAGTCACCCGTCCTTCGACTGTGCTCGGCTATCGCCTCGCCTCGCTCAGGACGGTGGTAGTTATTGCTATAATAATTTAGAAAGGCACGACAGCGCCACGAACCAATCACAAAATTACATGGGGAAAGAACACACCTGCTCTGGCGGGCGTTGCCAGGGAGAACGCCCTTGCAACGACGGGAATTTGCGTTCTGTTCGGTAGAGATGATTTATAAAACAGGCAGGAATCAAGTAGAATCCAAGAAAGCGATGAAAAAACTCCCAAAGTCCAGCGCGTCAAGAATGGGTATGAGACCCCTCATCCTTGCCGTTCTCTTCACTTCGCTGATCGCAACTTCAACGCTGGCAGCCATGGATATAAACCGTCCTTTTATGGTGGGATTATCCGTAGTCTTGTTGATCTCCATTCTGTTGACCTGGAGCGGCAGGACCGGGATTGGCAGTTGGAGCGCACTCACAACATCCCTGCTCGTTCTCTCCATTCTCTTCTACCAGAACAACGGACTACGCGATACAGCCATTCTGGGGCTTATCGTGGTTCTGATCGCAGCCGGGCTGCTGGCTGGAAGACCCGGCACGATTATCATCGGCTGCCTCATCATTATCGAAATAGGCATCTACGGCGCGCTCGAGATGACGGGAGTGGTCAACAACCCGTTCAGTGGGGAAAACAATTTTTCAGACTACTTCGCCGCCACCCTGGCAATCGCGCTGATCACTGCCTTGCAATGGCTTGTCATCAGCCGCCTGCAAAGCATGATCCAAGCCACCGAGACAGACCTCGCAGAACGCATCAAGATCCAAACCAGACTGCAGGAAGCAGAAGCCCGTTACCGTGGTTTGGTCGAAAGCATCCCCGCCGCTGTTTACATGGCGGAGCCGGGCATCATGGGCGCCTGGCGGTTCATCGGCCCGCGTATCTTCAAATTGACTGGTTTCACCCCCGAGGAATGGCTGGATGACCCCGGCTTATGGCAGTCGCGCATCCACCCGGATGATGTCGAGATGGTCATCGAACAGGAAAACAATGCCCTGAATGCAGGGATGACACCCAAACTGGAATACCGCTTTAAAAAACGCGACGGTGGCTACATTTGGTTTTACGATGAAAGCGTGGTCATGGTCGAAGACGGTATACAACTCGTCCAAGGATTCCTGCTGGATATCACCGATAGAAAAGAGGCGGAAGAACAGCTCAACAAACGAATTGCCGAACTTCAAGCTGTCCATGGCATCAGCAAAAACCTGGTCCAAAAGACCGACTTGCAGAAACTGATCCACGATACAGGCGAACAGATCCGGCACCTTCTCAAAGCCGACAATCTTCTCATTGCCATTCATGACCCTACTACGAACCTGATCCACTTCCCGTACGACTTCGATGCAGGTACCCTGCGCCGTGATGTACCGATCCGCTTCGGCGAGGGCATGACAACCCAGGTCATGGAGGGAAAAAAGCCAGTCATCATCGAGACTGATTGGGCAAGGCGGGCGGCGGAAATGAACGTGATCAACACCAACAGCCTCCCGGCAAAATCATCCGTGGCAGTCCCGATCATGACCACCGAACGTGTGATCGGAATCATCTCGCTGGAAAGCACCGAGCGTGAATACGCTTTCAATGAGAACGAAGCACAGCTGCTGATGACCATTGCCTCGAACCTGGCAGTTGCCATCGAGAAGACCCGCCTGCAAGCCTCCATAAAACATGAACTTGAGATCCAGGAAAAACTTGTGCGCGAACTCGAATTGAAGAATGAAGAGCTTGAGCGCTTCACCTATACCGCCTCACACGACCTGAAATCACCCCTCATCACAATCCGTGGATTCATCGGCTATCTCGAACAGGATGTGCGTCAGGGAAATTTCGAGAGAATGACGACGGATATCCAGAGCATTTCTGAGGCGGCGGAAATGATGCAGCGTTTATTGAGCGAACTTCTCGAGCTTTCAAGGGTCGGGCGCGCAGCAAACGAAAAACAGGATACGCCGTTCGAGGAAATCGTTGCCGAAGCGTTAAAACGGGTGGAAGGTCAATTGACGAAGAAACAAGTCAAAGTGCAGATCGGAAGCGGATTACCCATCGTCCGTGTGGACAGAGAACGGGTCGTTGAACTCGTGCAAAATCTGGTCGATAACGCCATCAAGTTCATGGGCGACCAGCCCCAGCCTGTCATCGAGATTGGATACGACCTAGAGGATGGCCGCCCCATCTTCCACGTGCGCGACAACGGGATCGGTATCAGACGGGAATTCCATAAACGTATCTTTGGATTGTTCGATAAACTCCATCCAGACACCGAAGGCACAGGTGTTGGGTTGGCGCTCGTCAAACGCATCGTGGAAGTCCACGGCGGCAGTATCTGGGTCGAGTCAACGGAAGGCGAAGGCTCCACCTTCTATTTCACATTGGGCGACATCCTCTAAAGCGAAATTAAAACTCAAATAGGCGACATCAGCCCCGAGCGGGGCTAGAGGCGTTTAATCCCTTGACAGGTGTGAAGGAACCAATTATAGTACTTATACTATAATACTAGTACTATATAAACTATACGCATATGTCTCTCAAACACGCCATCCTCGGATTTCTCTCCTACCTGCCGCTTTCGGGCTACGACCTGAAGAAAGCGTTCGATCATTCGGTGCAGCATTTCTGGCCCGCCAACCAAAGCCAGATCTATCGCACGCTTGCCGAGCTTGAACAAAATGGCTTGGTCACAATGGAAGTGATCGAACGCGAAGAACGGCTTGACATGAAGATCTATCACGTCACCGAAGCTGGGCGCGCCGAATTGCACACATGGCTCACCACCCCACAGCCCGAACGCGACGATCGCGAGCCGTTTTTAATCCAGGTCTATTTTGGTGGGCAGGTCAGTGATGCTGAATTGTTGAAGGTGATGAAACACAAACTCAAAGAAACCGAAGAACGACTGGCAGTATATGAAGTAGTCCATCAGATGATCCAAAATACGCCGCAAAAGATCAACGATCCGCGCGCCATCTTCCTAAGCGTGCTCACGCTCGAAGCGGGCTATGTCAACAACCAATCGATCGCGACATGGCTGCGCTCTGCCATTGAACGTATTGAAAAGAAAAGATACAAAATCAAAATAGGTAAATAATGAACAAGAACATTCGCAACATCATCATTGTCTCACTCTTCACGGTCGGCGGCGGCTGGCTCGGCATTTGGCTCAACAACCTCACTGGCAATACCGCGCCCCCCTTGCAAAGTTTAGGTGCGCTCGTCTGGCTCACCACCCCTGCCC
>ERZ761607.2666-NODE-2666-length-18771-cov-7.565559_pt1 | contig 18771 bp, 15 predicted proteins | sample MGYA00511164_ERZ761607 | MGnify/ENA primary metagenome ERZ761607 (study PRJEB28899, sample SAMN02445080) | bioreactor sludge metagenome | biome: EBPR sludge | place: Australia: Brisbane, Thorneside Wastewater Treatment Plant | collected 2011-06-22 ...
AAGTGGCACGCGAGCTGGGTTCAGAACGTCGTGAGACAGTTCGGTCCCTATCTGATGTGGGCGTTAGAAGTTTGAGGGGGCCTGACTCTAGTACGAGAGGACCGAGTCGGACGAACCTCTGGTGTACCTGTTGTGGCGCCAGCTGCATCGCAGGGTAGCTACGTTCGGTTGAGATAAGCACTGAAAGCATCTAAGTGCGAAACTTGCCTCAAGATGAGACTTCTTTTAAGGGTCGTCAAAGATGATGACGTTGATAGGTTGCAGATGTAAAGGTTGAAAGATCAAAGTCGAGCAATACTAATTACCCGTAAGCTTTTAATCTCCGTTTTGTTCAGTTCCAAGCTTTTCAATTTATCCTCTTTCAATATTTAAGTTATTTAAAGTTTTCGGTGGCTATTGCAATGGGGTCCACCTCTTCCCATTCCGAACAGAGAAGTTAAGCCCATTAGCGCAGATGGTACTAGGTTTAAACCTGGGAGAGTATGTCGCCGCCGTTTTTCTTAAAACCCCGAGCACCTTTGGTGTTCGGGGTTTTTCATTTATACTTGTTCCATCGTCTATGGGCAGGATCATCCATATCCTAATTGTTGTTTTTGTTCTGATCATCTTTAAAGATGGTTCAGCTCAGCGCGATTCTGTATCGTTGCTTCGAATCCACAATGGTGATACTACCCAGATAGCAGATACGCTCGATGGTTTTCATCTTCGGTATTTACCTTTTTATTACGAAGACTTGGGTAATAATGGCAGTAAACGATTTTCTCTGCTTGCAAAACAGTCGGATTTTATCCTCTTCGGTTCCGTTTCATTCCTGAATGAACAGAACTACAATAATTATCGCTCAGCTATTGCGGTAACCAGTGCTTCCTATATTCTCGGAACCAATAAATCTCAGGAATTAAAACTTTTACATGTTCAACCTTTAGGTAAACAAGTCCATTTTTGGATTGATTACCAGCGTAATCGTGCAGAAGGATTTTTTCTATACCAATTAAACGACCAGGATATCCTGAATTTTGGGGTGTCCTATTTGGGGAAAAGAAAAAAATACTTTGCCACAATCAGTGCGCGTTTGCACGATTTAGACAGGCAAGAGAATGGTGGTTTGCTTGATTCTGTATATCGTGCTGAAAATTTCGGGAATCCCCGTTTATATCCAGTTAGAATGCGTGATGGTATTACGAATCTCCGAAATAGAGAGCTAGGCCTTGAACATGGGGTCTTTATCGGAAAAGGGTTCAGTGTGCATCATGTAATTAATGTGAGCGATAAAGAATTTATTTATTCCGGAAACCCTTTAAACGGATACTATGGAAATATCTTTTTTGATTCACTCCAAACCAATGACAAAACATTTGCATCACAATTGAAGAATAATGGTTTTCTCCAATGGAAAAGACAAAAGATCAATGTAAAAATCGGTGCAGGCCATTACCTGAATAATTATCGTTCAAATGGAATTTCGTTGAATAATCATTCCTTTTCTACAATTATTAATTTCAATTATTTTGATTCTACTCATGTAGTCAATGCAAATGCAGAATATTTTCTTACCGGTTATCATGCCGAGGATTTTAGGTCGGAAATAAAGTATAAATTTTTAAAGAAGGGAGAAAAATTCATTTCATCAGAACTTTGCGCAATGCAAAATTCACCTGCACTAAATACTACTTACACCAATTCAAATCATTATTTCTTTTCCGGTATTTTTCTTCCTGTAGTTTCTGTTTCTGCGGATGTAAATATCCATTTTTGGAAAGATAAATTGGCAATAGGTTCATTTTTTGTGCATACAACAAATGGAATGTATTTCAGAGAAAGTGAATTCATTCAGGATTCAAGTTCTGCAATTGCCTATGGTGGTAAGGTAAGTTTTGCCTCAAATATCGGAAAGCACTGGCGGTTTAAGGCAGAAGGTATTGTACAGCAAACTGAAAACGAAAACGTATTCAGAATTCCTGGTTTTATCGGATGGGGAAGTATTTTCTATTCCGGTACAGCCTGGTCAATGAGATTCAATACGGGTGTCAGCACACGTTATTATTCCGGTTTCTACGGTAATGCTTTTGTTCCTGCTTTGAATATTTATCAGCTTCAAAATACTCAACTTACCGGAAATTACCCACTAATCGATGCCTTTTTTGAAGCCGAAATCAGTACGGTTAGAATCTTTATTTCTGTAGATCACATTCTAGATGGAGTTCTAGGAAAAGAATTCTTTACTGCTCCTGGGTATCTTATGCCTTTGCGGACTATACGTTTTGGGCTACGTTGGAAGTTTATCAATTAAGTTTATAGTGCTGTAAACAACAACTCTAGTAACTCAGGGTTTTTTGCAGCGTTAACTCCAATTGTACTTTCGTTTTTATCCTTACCCGACTTCTCCTGTTCAACGCCGGTACTAGCTGTTTTTGTTGATGAAGCGCCTTCTTCTGCTTTAGTATAGGATTCCTTTGCAGAAGTTTTCTTTCTGGAATCGGATGTAACCGCTTTCTTTTGTTCAACACTTGTTTCCAGCAGGAAAACTGCATCATCTGTCTTGGCAGTAGATTGGGTGTTTTGACTTAAGTTTTCGCTTCTGGAACTGTTACCTTTCGCAAATGCAAATGAACTTACCGAATCCATAACGGTAGATTTGTATTCGTCATTTAGTTGAATGTCGACGACCATCTCTCTTGCTGCTTCCTTTTCAGTAGCTTTTAACATTTCTCCACTTGAATGATTGTTATCCAAATCATGGGATACTGCAGGGGAAGGTGAGGTCCTTTCTTCTGATTTGTCTTCTGAACCGCCTGCAACTGATTCGAGCGGACTAGCCTCTTCAATTGTGGTTGGATGCACAACATTTTCGTTTTTGTGCAAAGCGATATTTTCGTTTTTGTCGTTGTTTGATGTGAATAGAAAGCTTAGTCCAACTATGATTAGTGCCAGACCCGCAAGTTGAAAACCGGGACTAAAGAACAATGATTTGTTTTGAGGGAAAAGCGTATTCCACCAGGATGTTCTCCCACTGCCTGCGGTTTGTTTTCCATGAACACGATCAAATTCAGCAAATAAGGTGTCTTTCACAGCTAATTCAGGTTCCAAAACTTCTTCAGTTCCAAAGCTCATCCTGATATTGGAAAGGGTATGGCGCATTTCAGCATACTCTTCAGGCGAATCGATTTGTGTAAGTACAAACGATTGCTCTCCTTCAGTTAGTGCATCGAAATCCTTATTCCGAAGAAACCATTCGATGTCGTGATTGTGATATGTAGGGTAATCGTTATTCATAAGCGTTGCTCAATTTGGGGTCGAACATTTTTAATTTCTCGGATAGTTTTTTTAAGGTGTAGAATAAACGCGATTTTACAGTTCCTTCTGAGGCTTCTGTAATCTCTGCAATCTCCTTAATCGACATGTCCATTTTAAATCGTAATACGAATGTGGTGCGTTGTATTTCCTCGAGTTTATCTAATTCAACCTGTAACATCTCCTGGAATTTTCCATGATCGATGGCGCGTGAACTATCGGCTGATGTATCTGCAACTGCAAAGTTTTCGTGTCCCATATTTACGGTGTTCTTGCGCACTTCTTGTTTTCGGTATTCGTTTTTACACATGTTATTGGCTACAGAATAAATCCAGGTTTTGAACGGACGGGATGCGTCGTACGACTCAGGTTTGTGCACGATCTTGGTAAACAGATCCTGCATAAAATCCTGTGCCTTTTCACGATCCTTCCAGAGCATCCGGCAGAAAAAGTTGACCATCGGTTTTGCATACCTCGAGTACAATTCCTCAAAAGCACGCTTATCGCCGTCAACGATTGCAGCCATCAGTTCCTCATCGGTCCTGTTCGTATAGTTCCTTCCGAAAAGCCCCATCCGACCGGTTCTGCTATTTTTTCATTATCATAGTTCGTACTTGTTGTTCTTTTCCTCCTTCCGAGCCGATTTTTAAAGCCAGTTCTTCCGTTGCCTTGGCCTTATCATTCAAACCCTTGCTCAGCAAATAATCTCTAAGCAGAAGTAGTCCGGGTACATAATTCATGTTGATTTTTGCACTTACCGAACCCTGTGCGATTTTTTTGGCAAGCTCTTCCTTTCTGAATTTTTTCTCCCAGTTTTCAGCAATCACAGGGAGATTATCAAAACCTTTTTCGCTGTATTTGAATGCCAGTCCTGTGAGGAATAATTTCGATTGTATCGGGCGGATTAAATCAGGTGCCACTGTTGTTGCCAAATAGCTTGGACGCTTCAACGAATTTTTTTGGAGGAACTCTGCAACGAAAGCCGCTTTGTTGGTGTAAGGACTAGCGGTTACATTAATTCCAAGCTCCCTGAATTTCTTTTCACGGTATTCCGGTTTTTCAAGAAGATCCATGTAAAGTATGAGTACATCTTTTCGGTGATTTTTTACCGTTTGCCAGATAAAGGATGAATGAGAATCCATTTCACCATGAGTAATGATCACAGCATTTTCATCAAGCGATACAAGAAGATTGTATGCAAACTCCATGATCTCTTTCGGAATTTCTCCGGATTCATTTAATTTTTTACACCAATCTGTTTTCCGAACAGCATCACCCGTCAGTTCATAATACGAGACAAACTGATCAAACAGCTCTGTCGCTTTTGGATTGATCTCATAAGCTTTTGCCAAAAATCCAAATAAGCGTATATCGTGATTCCCGTTCAGGTATTTGGCATAATTGAATTCATAGCTGGTAGGTACATATTGCGACATCTCATCCACAATCTTGTCGAGTTCACTTTGTTGTTCTGTGTTAATGTCATTGCTGGTTTTGGTGTAGTATGAATACCGTTCTGCCTTGTAATAGCCAAGCCATGATTTTGCATCGTACTTGTTAAAGTCAACAGCTCTGCGAAGGGTTTCGGTCTGACCTCTGTAAAATCCCGGACTCTGCGCAGAACGTGATGGCTCCAGAATAACTGGGTTTGCCAGATTTTCGTTCATATTGGTGCTTTGCGACTGGATCTTGTTCTTTTCCTCCTGAGGCGGTTGTTGTCCACCCCCGGTATTGGTCTGCCCCATCGCCGGCATAATGCCACCAAGGGCAAGAAGTACCGAAACAAATATGTATTTCATGGGTTTCATTTGATAGCTGTACACCCTTTTAAAGTAAAGGTTCAATGTAGCGATTTTTATTCTGTTACTTTTTTGAATGTTCTGAATTCCTTAACTTTATCGTAGATGGAGTATAATTACTACAAAATTCTTGGAGTCCACCAGAAGGCCAGTGATGCGGAGCTGAAGGTCGCCTTTCGCGAAATGGCCAAAAAATTCCATCCCGATAGAAACAAAGCCCCTGATTCTCACACCTTTTTTCAGGTTTTGAATGAGGCCTACCAAACACTTTCTGATCCTGTCAGGAGGTTTTCATACGACCAGAAATTGGGCTACAAAACTATTCTTGAAGAGCCCCAGGCGGCTGCAAAAAGAGGGAGCCGGGAATGGCGAATGGAACGCAGAAAACGAAACGCAGAATATTCTCATTCCATTCACAAAGCACCTGAAATGTGGGAGCCTCATGTTATTGTTAAGTTTTTCTTTTATTGTGTTGGACTGGCATTTGGATCGTTTACCATGTACTATTCCGGTGATTATATTCTGAATGGACTCTGGAGTCCGGTGATGCTTTGGGTTCCTCTTTTGGGTTTTTTGATCTTTCTTGATGCCCTCAGCGGAATGTTTACCGGTCAACCTGTTTTGACGGTTAAATTGTTTTCCCGTCTTAAACAACGCTTCTCTTAACCATTGATGGTCTATTTTCCTATTTTTGAGGAAGTTTCTGAAAATTTCAATTAATAAATCAATTCTCCTATGGGATTAATGAAAGAATTCCGCGAATTCGCGATGCGTGGCAATGTTGTTGACCTTGCTGTCGGTGTAATTATTGGTGGTGCATTCGGTAAAATTGTAAGTTCGCTTGTATCCGATATCATCATGCCGCCAATTGGTATGCTGATGAAAGGACAAAACTTTGCTGATCTTTTTATGTCGCTCGATGGCAATACCTATGAGTCGATCGCTAAGGCCAAGGAAGCAGGAGCGCCGGTATTGGCATATGGTTCCTTTTTACAAACTGTGCTTGATTTTATCATTGTTGCATTTGCCATTTTTATGATGATAAAAGGAATGAATCGTCTTAATAAACTGAAGAAAAAGGAAGAAGAAGCGCAAGCAGCAGCAGCAGCCGAACCGGAACCTACCAAGGAGCAGGTTTTGCTTACTGAGATTCGCGATTTGCTGAAAAAATAATTATACATCGAAACTGTGCGGAGAGAAGACCTCAAAGTATTTGAATTGAAAAATGGTATTCAAGCCGTATTCGAGCCTGAAGATCATTCGGAAGTGGTGCATGCCGTACTCACTATTGGTGCAGGTACCCGTGATGAATATCCGGAAGAACAGGGAATGGCGCATTTTATTGAGCATTGCCTGTTTAAAGGGACAAAAAAACGAAATGGGATTGAGGTCATCTCTCAACTGGATTCTGTTGGAGGCGAATTGAATGCTTACACAACCAAGGAGGAAACGTGTATTTATGCGTCCTTTCACAAGCATTTTCTGGAGCGGGGATTGGAACTAATTGCTGATATCGTTTTTCATTCTGTATTTCCACCTGCAGAAATGCGCAAGGAAAAAACAGTGATCATCGATGAGATCCGTTCTTATCTCGATTCTCCCTCGGAGTTGATCTTTGATGAATTCGAAGAGCAGGTGTATAAGGGGCATCCTCTGGGACATAACATTCTTGGTACAGAAAAAACCTTGAAGCGTTTTGACAAAGCGATGGTCAAGGAATTTATGCAGCGGAATTATGTACCTTCCAGAATGACGCTCAGTATTTCCGGGAAATTACCCGAAGCGAAGGCAAAATTTCTTGCCGAAAAATATTTTGGTCATGCTCGTTCATCTGATGGGTTCAATTCAAGGGTTCTTCCAGTACCGGCAAAACCCTTCAAATTGAAAAAGAACTATTCCACCTTTCAGGATCATGTTGTTTGGGGTGGAACAGCATACCGTTACGAAGACAAAAAGCGTACTGCGTTTGTATTGCTCAATAATGTATTGGGTGGAAACGCAATGAACAGCAGATTGAATCTGGTGCTAAGGGAAAAACACGGTTTTGCATACAATGTGGAAGCCAGTTATGTTCCGTATACGGATACCGGATTGTTTACGATCTATTTCGGTACGGATAAACGCAACAGAGCAAAATGTGAGGAATTGGTCTTAAAGGAACTGCAAAATTTCCGCAAGAAAAAGTTCACCTCATCTCAATTGGAGCAAGCTAAAATTCAGTTAAAGGGTCAACTTGCACTTTCCGAAGAGAACCGTTTAAATCGTGCTCTTGGTCTGGGTAAAAGCCTATTGCTTTACGGTAAGATTCAGAAGATGCGTGATGTTTACCGTCGCATAGAAAAGGTAAGTGCAGAAGAGATGCAGGATGTTGCCAATGAGTTATACAATCCTGATCAATTAAGTCGATTAGTTTATACCAACAAATAATGGATTTCATTGCGCCTGAACTTGATCAGTATGCCTGCTTACATTCCGATGAAGAATCTGAATTGCTAAAGCGGATCAATCGCGAAACACATCTTAAAGTCTTAACCCCTCGTATGCTTTCCGGTCACCTGCAGGGAAGGGTTCTTGCGATGCTTAGTCATATGATCAAGCCACGAAGAATACTTGAGATCGGTACGTATACAGGCTATTCGGCATTGTGTATTGCAGAGGGAATGACAGCTGATGGAAAAATAATAACCATTGATATCAACGCAGAACTTGAGGAACGTGTTCGTGGATATTTTGCAGAATCACCGTATTCCGGAAAAATTGATTTCAGAGTTGGTAATGCAGTTGATTTAATTCCTGGAATAGAGGAGAAGTTTGATCTTGTATTTATTGATGCAGATAAGATCAATTATCCTGCCTATTTTGATTTGGTAATGGATAAGCTAAACACCGGCGGATTTATAATTGCCGATAATGTATTGTGGAGTGGAAAGGTTTTGATGGAGGAAGAATTAATGGATAAAGACACAAAAGCCATTCATGAATTCAATTCCAAAGTGCAAAATGATTCCCGTGTAGAAAATGTACTTTTCCCTATTCGCGATGGGTTGATGATTGTGCGGAAAAAATAGTTATTTCCTCACCAGCAATACTACATTTTCCACATGGTGCGTTTGCGGAAACATATCAACCGGCTGCACAACTTCAATGGAATAATTGTCTTTCATAAGTGCCAGATCGCGTGCCTGTGTGGCAGGATTGCAGGATACGTACACGATCTTTTCGGGAGCTGCTTTCAGTATGGTTTGAATGACATCTTCATGCATTCCTGCTCTTGGAGGGTCGGTGATGATGACATCAGGTTGCCCATGTGTCTGAATGAAGGTTTCGTTTAACACATCCTTCATGTCACCGGCAAAAAAATCAGTGTTTTTTATTCCGTTTGCTGCTGAATTCTTTTTTGCGTCTTCAATCGCTGCATCCACATATTCAACTCCAATTACTTTTTTAGCTTTGGAAGCAACAAAATTGGCAATGGTACCGGTACCGGTGTATAGGTCATACACAATTTCATCCCCTTTTAATCCTGCAAGCTCTCTGGCAACAGCGTAGAGGTGATAGGCTTGTTCCGAATTGGTCTGGTAGAACGATTTTGGTCCGATTATGAATTTTAATCCTTCCATTGTTTCTGTCATATGTGGTAATCCTTTGTAAAGGATCATATCCTGATCATACAAACTATCGTTACGCTTGGTATTGATCACATAAAACAATGAAGTGATCTCCGGAAATTTTTCGGATAGTGCATCTAAAATCTCTTTTCTTTCAGATTCTACATCGTATGCAAAAACTACAGTTACCATGACTTCTCCTGCCTGGGTGTTGCGTATGACAAGGTTGCGCAATAATCCTTCCTGCGAACGGAGATTGAAAAAACTGATTTCCTTTTCAAGCGCATATTGGAATAACCAATTGCGAATGGAATTGGCAGGCTCATCCATCAGGTGACACTCATCGATGCGCATTACGCGATCAAACTTACCTGGCACATGAAAACCGAGTGCCGGTCCGATAGTCGTAGTTCCTTCACGAACCTGCTCAAACGTAAGCCATTCGCGGTCGGTAAAGGTGAATTCGAGTTTATTCCGATACCTGGATGTTTTCGGTGCGCCGAGAATAGGACGAATAGAAGGAAATTCAAGATGACCGATTCGTTCGAAATTATCGCGAACCTGTTTTTCCTTGTAATGCAATTGTTTTTCGTAGGCGAGGTTTTGCCATTTACAACCTCCACAATTTCCAAAATGTGCGCAGAATGGTTCGGTGCGAAATGCAGATTCTTTGTGAAAGTGAACAGGAACACCCTCAAGAAAGCGACGTTTTTGCTGAATGATTTTAACATCTACAATGTCACCCGGAACCCCGCCATTCACAAATACCACTCGCTCGTCCCAACGCGCAATGGATTTTCCTTCCGCTGCAGCATCAATGACTTCCAGATTCTCAACGATTTTGCCAATCATGGCTTTTTTTGCACTTCCCATAGAGGGGTAAAATTAGCTATATTTGTGTGTTGAACAGTTTTTATTGACTGTGATTTAATTGAAAGACGATGATGACCATGACCCACTCCGGAAAAACAGCTGAAGAATTGATGTCCCTCGAGGACAAATACGGCGCTCACAATTACCATCCCCTTCCTGTTGTATTGGATCGCGGTGAAGGCGTTTTTCTTTGGGATGTGAACGGAAAACGTTATTATGATTTTCTATCAGCCTATTCCGCCGTAAACCAAGGACATTGTCATCCGCGCATTATAGGTGCAATGACTGCACAGGCCGGAAAGCTCACTTTGACTTCGCGTGCTTTTTATAACAACATGCTGGGAGTTTATGAGAAGTTTGTAACCGGATATTTTGGTTATGATAAAGTGCTTCCGATGAACACTGGTGCAGAAGCGGTTGAGACAGCGATAAAAATTTGCCGTAAATGGGCTTATGAGAAGAAAGGTGTTGCAGAAGATCAGGCTGTGATTGTAGTGTGTAAACAGAATTTTCATGGTCGCACTACTACCATCGTTTCATTTTCGAGCGATGATGATTCACGCAAAAATTTTGGTCCATTTCCTTCCGGATTTGTTGCCATTCCTTATAACGATTTGTCGTCGCTTGAAAAAATGCTTGAGAACCCAAACGTTGCAGGTTTTCTTGTTGAACCTATTCAAGGTGAAGCAGGCGTAAATGTTCCTGCAGAGGATTATCTCCGTCAGGCAGCATCAATGTGTAAAGCGAAAAAGGTATTGTTTATCGCAGATGAGATCCAAACCGGAATTGCACGTACTGGTTCGCTGTTGGCTACCTGCGGAAATTGTTCCTGCGAAAAAAAATGTGAACGTCAGCCTTCAACCTATTTCAAAGCCGACATGTTGATTCTCGGGAAAGCCCTCGCCGGTGGCGTATATCCGGTTTCGGCAGTGCTTGCTGATGATGAGGTAATGATGGTTATTAAACCCGGTCAACACGGTTCAACCTTTGGCGGAAATCCTGTTGCCTGCGCCGTTGCCATTGAATCGTTGAATGTGGTAAATGATGAATCCCTAATAAAAAATGCAAGAGAACTCGGTAAGGTCTTCCGTTCAGAAATGGAAAAACTGATTGCAGAATCACCCTTGATCAAATTGGTGCGTGGAAAAGGCCTGCTTAACGCGATTGTAATTAATGATACTCCTGAAGGTAAGACAGCCTGGAATTTGTGTCTTAAACTTGCGGAAAACGGCCTTCTTGCCAAACCTACTCATGGAAATATCATTCGTTTTGCTCCTCCTTTGGTAATGACGGAAGAACAATTGATGGATTGCGTCTCTATCATCCGCAAAACGGTACTCGAATACAAAGTTTGATAAAGACGCTACTTTATTTAAACAAAAAAGTCCGGTATATACCGGACTTTTTCGTGCTTTACCTGGTGTTATTTCCCTTATGGGATCTTTATTTCTTTTCCTGATAACCTACAATACGATCGATGGTGCTTGTTGCCACGAAATGGTAACCCGGACGCGCTTTCTCGTAAATTTTGTTGGCCAGTTTCTTTCCTTCAGGAATTTGGATCATGGCTTTGTAAAGTGGTGTCAAAAACTTTCTGCGGCCTACACTGGTCAGGAATGCTTCGATCTTTGGATTGGCTTCAGTGTATCCGCTGTTAATTGCGATCTGAAACCATAAACATGCAATCTCTGCATTACCGGAATTGGTAAACCCAAAGCTGTTATCCAGGTCTTTCAACTGATTTTTATTCAAAACCTGTGGAATGTTTTTGAGGAAGTGCATCCACTCATGCGTTGACCAACCTTTGGTAGCGAGGTCTTTTGCAGGGGTTCCGGTAGTCCAGCGTCCAATTTCAGTATCAACCGCTTTGAATTTAGAAGAGTTGATCATCGAGATATTGGAAGGAATTCCGCGACCATGAACCCATTCGTCAACATTCACTTTCAGGTTGTTTTTCTTCACAAGGTTCTTATCGAGGTAATCAAGGAAAATCTCAGTGGTCATTGGTTGAAAGGAATGCTCAGTGAAATAATTTCTCAGGAATTCATCGAACTTAACGCGACCGGCAGTTTCTTCGAGCATACGTAAAAAGAATGCTCCTTTTTCGTAAGCAATTTCCGACATTGCATCATCTGGATTACGGTCAGAAAGGTCGAGTTTCAGTTTAGTATCATCCGGTGATCCTGCAAGGCCTTCCACTTCATTGAGAAGATCCTGGTAACCCAGTTGAGCAAGCATTTCAGCATATTCCTTGCCGTAAAGTTCTTCCATGATACGACGTTCGAAGTACACTGTAAATCCTTCATTCAGCCAGAAATCGTTCCATGTTGCATTGGTAACGAGATTACCCGACCAGCTGTGCGCCATTTCGTGTGCGATTAGCGAAGTGAGCGAACGGTCGCCCGCGATAATGGTTGGTGTTGCAAATGTTAAACGTGGATTCTCCATTCCGCCGAAAGGGAAACTTGGTGGAAGAACGATGATGTCGTAACGTTCCCATTTGTAAGGACCGTACAAACGCTCAGCTGCTTCCAGCATTTTTTCTGTATCGGCAAGTTCGTCTGCGCATTTATCCAGCATCGAAGGTTCTGTATAAACACCGGTGCGGTTTCCAATGGGTTTGAATACTAAATCACCTGCTGCAAGTGCGATCAGGTAAGAAGGAATCGGTTGGTCCATAGTGAAATTGTACACCCCATCAGCCGATTTTTCGGTGGGGTTTGTTGCACTCATCACAACCATTATGTCTTTGGGTGCAGATACTTTTGCCTTGTAGGTAATTCGGTTACCCGGTGTATCCTGAATTGGAATCCATGTACGGGTAAGAATAGCCTCTCCCTGTGTGAGCAGGTATGGTTGTTTTTTACCGGCAGTTTGTTCAGGTGTGAGCCATTGCAATGCCTCACAATGATCTGTTGTGCTGTAATGAATCGCAACCTTTTTTGCATCGCGGCTGATCGGAACAAAAATGGGTGTTCCCAAAAGTTCGTCATCTTCTCCCAGTGCAAAAGTTGCTTCGGTTTTATCGTCGATCACAATTTTTTCAATCGCTAAAAACTTGCTGTCGAAAATAATAGTGTCGCCACCTTCGTTGGTGATGTCGTATGTAGCAACTCCTTTTACCAGCTTCTTATCGAAATCAAGGTTGATGTCGAGAAACAAATGGGTTGCGTAAACTTTATCGATGTTTGCGTAACTGTGCTCATCCTTCACGTTAAGGTGCTTGCTCTTGATGCGCGTTGCATCTTCGTTGGTGGATGCATCGGATTTGTGCTCTTCTGTTTTTGGTGAGCACATCGCCAAAAGAACGGTGCTGCTCAGAAGAATTAGGTGTTTTACTGACATTGGACTGTGTTTGTTTAGGGTGCGCTAAATTAGAAGTTTACGCAAATGAAACAAGTCCCATTTCGATAACCTTCTCATTTCGGACGATGAATAAATAAAAAAGCCTCCCACTTAACGCGGGAGGCTTTGAAAATGAGGGTAAAAGCTTATTTGACTTCCTGCATGAGTTTACGCACAAATGGCGAAATAAGTATTAAAACGCCACCACAAATGAGGGCATACAAGGCTAATTGCTCGTAACCGCTGGTGTAGGCTTCCAGTTTTACCGCGGCTGTGGCGTTCTCATCCGGTGAGGTCATTCCTGCACCAAGTATTCCTGCTACATACTGACCGTATGCACTGGCAAGGAACCACATACCCATCATTACGCCCCACAAATGTTTTGGTGCGAGTTTGGTCATAATGGATAGTCCGATGGGAGATAAACAAAGTTCACCAAACGTAATGACCAGGTAGGCAAACGTAAATACGTCAAGCGATGTTTTTCCATTTTCATCTGCAAAGAATTTTGTTGCGTAGAATATGTAGAACGCAAGTGCAAGGAATAAGAAGCCGAGTCCGAATTTAATAAGTGTATTGGGTTCGATTTTCCGCTTTGCCATCCATAACCAAAGGAGTCCTAATAATGCACTGAATGCAATTACAAATACCGAGTTTGCAGAGTTGTTGATTACATTAGGATCAACACCATTAACTCCAAGTAAAGTGTCGTTCAGATTGTATAGAGCAAACAAGCTAAGAGATCCGCCACTCTGCTCAAAGAATGCCCAGAATACGATGGAGAAAATAATAAAGACCAGCGCTGCCAAAAGCTTCTTAACCTCAGGTGCACTTAGTTTTGTCATTTCATAACCTAAATAAATCAAAGTACAAGGCCCAATAATATACATGAACAGATCAGTATATTCTGTGTTCTGGACCATTATCAGAATAAAGGGGATGCAAGCGAGAGAAACAGCATAAACAAGATATTCGCGCAAATTTCTCTTCTGCTTTGTAAGGGCTTTTAGTGGAGAATCACCAATAGGACCCATTGTTTTTTGAGTGAACAAAAAGGTGATCAAACCAATTGTCATTACTATTCCGGCAAGAGAGAATGCAATGTTCCAGGAATGGAATTTACCAATGTACACACAGAGGATTCCTCCCAAAAATGCACCGAGATTAATACCGGTGTAGAATAAACCAAAACCTGCATCTCTTCTGGAATCACCCTCTTTATAAAGTGCTCCAACCATTGTTGAAATATTCGGTTTGAAGAAACCTGTTCCGATAACGGTAAAGCTGATGCCAATAAAAAACAGATCCACCGGGGAAAATGCAAGAATCATACTTCCGATAATCATAAGGCTTCCACCCCAGAAAAGGGATTTCTTGAAACCAAGTATTTTGTCGGCAAATAGTCCGCCAATAAAAGTGAATGCATATACGAATGCTTGTATTGCACCATATTTCAAGTTGGCATCCTTCTCAGGAAACATAAGTTGTGTTACCATAAAAACGGTTAGCATTCCACGCATACCATAAAAGGAAAAGCGCTCCCACATTTCGGTGAGGAACAAATACCAAAGCTGCTTGGGATATTTTCCTTCAAAATTCTGGATTTCTTCCAGTGTCAATTCTTTACTCATAGCGGTGCGAATTCAGATTTAAGGATGATCGGTTAAAAGATGTTTTTGTCCTGCATGGTTTTCTTGAGCCATTTCAGCTGTGAGAACAACAGTACAAATGCAAGTGCGCACAATGCGAAATTGATAAAGAAGTAATTGGCTTTATTGTCAATTCCTTCCCATAGTCCGCCGAGCATTCCGGATAGTTTGTTTCCGACAGATGTTGAAAGGAACCATCCTCCCATCATCAATGCAGTTAATCGCGGCGGGGAGAGTTTGGATACCAGTGATAATCCCATTGGTGAGAGGAATAATTCACCTATTGTAATTACCAGATACGAGTTGATAAGCCACCACGCCGATGCTTTTTCATCGTGAATATCGACACTCCATACGGCCATTACCATCACAAGTGCAGAGATTCCTGTGATCAGGAGTCCGTACGCAATTTTTGCAGGTGTGGAGGGCTCCAGGTTTCTGCGACGAAGGAATCCGAAAAATCCAACAATGATCGGGGTAAGTAGCACCACCCAGAAGGGGTTGATCGACTGGAAAATTTCAGTAGAAATGAGTTTCAGGTTTTGTCCTACCGGTGGACGTTTTTCTTCCGGTAAATTCTGGAAATAGGTTCGCGAATGACTTTCAAGTGCAAGTGAATCCTGAATCAGTTTGTATTCTGTTTTATCGTTTGCCTTGATCAATGCCTGAATTCTTTCTTCACCTGATTTCATTCTTTTTTTGAAAGTGGAGTCGGGAACAGCAAAAAGATCGGGATCGTTTACAACGGTTTGATCAATTTTCAGGGTAGTGAAAACGCTTTCTGCAGGCTTTGGAATTTCACGGTCGGTGTATTCTTCTGCCCAAACAGTAAGTGCATCTCCATTCTGGTGAAAAACAGCCCAGAAAACCACAACACATGCAAAAACAGTAAGCAATGCAGCAATTGGTTTTTTGTCTTCTTCAGAAGCCCGTTTCCAAAGCATCACGTAGAACAACACAACAGGAATACATCCGAAAATAAATGCATCATTGGCATCAGAACCCAACAGATTGCCGGGAATGAACCAGCCTATGATCCCCATAATGAACAATGGAATAAATACCGATGCAAGGATGTATCCAATGGATTTATCCTCTTTTTGAACCGGTTTGATGACGTCTGCTTCTTTTACGTGTTTGGTCCAGATCATGAAAATCGCGAGACCAAGTAGCATCCCGAATCCGGCGGCCCAGAATGCCCAACCCCAACCGAAGTTGATACGGAAATAAGCAGCTACGAAATTGCAAATGAAGGAACCAATGTTGATTCCCATATAGAAGATATTATAACCCGCATCTTTGTTCGCGCGGTACTGATCGTTGTTGTACAGATTTCCAACAAGAGTTGAAATGTTCGGCTTGAAAAAACCGTTACCAAGAATAATGAGCAATAAGGAAATGTAGAGTGTTCCAACATCATTGTTTAATCCCAACCCGAAATACCCTGCTGCCATCAATAAGCCTCCAATCACAACGGATCTGCGATAACCCAGAATTCTGTCGGCAAGCAATCCTCCAATAAAAGGGGTGAGGTAAACAAGTCCCAAATAGGTTCCGTATATATCAGATTTGGTTGCTTTATCGAATCCCATTCCTCCATTCGCTGCCGAATCGAGCATGTACAGGGAGAAAATCCCCAGCATGAGGTAGTACCCGAAACGTTCCCACATTTCGGTGAAGAAGAGAACATAAAGTCCCTTAGGGTGTTTGCCACCTGCTTTTCCGTTGGTCATTGGCTGTCCGTAGTTTTTTAGGAGTGCCAATATAGGAAAAAGAGGGAATAATCCGTGAAGCCCTCAATGCGATATTTTCAGTTGTTGAGGGTTGATAATCAACTTATTCAGCGGGTTTGTTCATGTCTTTTTTATCTGTGAACCTTTACCGGATCAACAATCCTGAAAAATTCCCGATTGAAAAGCCGGAAGTACTCTTTCGCCTTGAATTCGGTAAAGTAAGGAATGAATTTGCTCAGCGTGCGGCGGACATCTTTAGGATAAGCGTTGAGGTAACGCATTTTTTCGCTGCCGTTTGCTTCCATATCGACCTGAACCGTGGGCTCCGGCATTCCTGTTATTTCATAAAGTTTATCCGCTTCCAAACCCGGATGGGGAAATCCCCATTTGTCGAGTCTTGCTTTTAACCATGTATTTACGATTTCCTTTTCCATATGGGGCGTGAATACGGATTGGTAGATTTTTACCGGAGGAATTTTTCCGCTCTGCAGGAGGGATTTTACCAGTCGACTCATAAATATATGGTCAGGATGTCCGTAACCACCCTTTACATCGTCGAGGGAAAAAAGTACACTTGGTTTGAAATTATTGATGATCGAAATAAGCGTATCTCCAATTACCTGTGTTAAATATTGCCGGTCTATCATTTCATAGGGGATGGGCATGTAGGATAGAGTAGTGGTGTCTTTACCAGGTCTGTAATTGGTGTTGCTCAGGATCTTTCTGTAATGATGGTAAAGAAACCGTGCAGGAAGCTTTCCATTTTTTGAAGGATGTTGCTGAAGGCAGATTTGCATGATGATCCACCCTTTCTGTTTTAGCCTGAACAAAGTGCCCGACATCGCACAATCATCATCGTCGTGCGCTACTATCACCATTGCCCGCTTATTGGTGGTGGTATCCAGAAAAACATCTTCAGGGTAGATTTCTGTCGGGGCGAATTTCTCCAGGTCGCTGAGTTTGACCTTTTCCTTGCTCAATACTAATAAAGGATGAAGCAAACAGACTAATAGGGTTATTCCGGATTTCATGATCTGTTAAATGTCAGGTGGAGTTTTTATTGTCTGATTAATTCGCGTGAAAATTTCAATTCAGGTTGAGTCATTAGTAACTTTTCAACTTTATTGCCCTTTAAAATGAATTCATAAAAAATTTCAGGATAATAATTCATTATTACAAATTTGGTGCTTGATATGGCTTTCAGCTCAAATTTTTCACCATTATCAGTTGGTCTAAAAAGCACTCCATTTTCGCAGATCAGTTTTATTACTCTTCCGGAGCTGTTCATATAATTTCCGGCATATAGTTCTGTTTCCTCATTTGTAAGTGCAATGAATTTATGAGGTTCAATGTTGTAGAGTGCACGTCTTAACTCCGCTACCGGTAAGTTAGTAGTGTTGTGAACGTAATTCATTAGGACAATTATTGTTTTATCATTTTGAAGATGTCTCTCAATTAATGTCATGTATCCCGGCCAGCCTCCGGTATGACTAACTATGTTTCCATAGACGCCATTGTCTTCTATAACCCAGCCAAAACCATAATTGGTCTTTGTTTTATCATTTATTTCCGCCGAAGTGAAAATCTCATCTTTTGATTCTTTTGAAATAAATTTATTACTGCGCAGAGCTCTATCCCATTTAAGTAAATCAACAACAGTTGAGTTTACTGTTCCGTCCCCAACAATTCCATCCAGCCAAATCACCATTTTTAATTCGTCTAATTCATCCGGTAAAACATATTTTTTTAAACTATCCGAATAAACATAACCATATGCATAATTGGGGATAATTCGGGGTTCATATCTTCTTCTGTAAACAGAAGTGTTTTTCATTTTCAGAGGCTTAAATATGGCTTTATTTAAATAGTCGCCATACGTCATTCCTGATACCTTTTCTATAATGGACGCTAATAATGCATACCCTGTATTGCTGTATTCCCATTTAGTATTTGGTTCGAACAATGTTTTGGGTTTTAGTTTAGAAAATGTTGAGATTATATCTTTATTGGTAGCAATTTTATTTTTATCAAATGTGCTATCCATTATTTCCATGTAATCAGGCAAGCCGCTTGTATGGGTAAGCAGGTTTCTGATGGTGATTTTAGAGTAATCAGATAATTCAGGAATATATTTTGAAATTTCATCTTCGTAACTCAGTTTGCCTTTTTCTTTAAGTAATACAATTGCAGTTGCTGTGAATTGTTTCGATACTGAAGCCAATTCAAATATGGAATTCTCATTTAACTTTTCTTTTGTGCTTTCATTAGAAAATCCAAATGATTTTTTATAGATCACTTGATCCTTTTCAAAAATCAATACATTACCATTGAAGTTTCCTTGACTAAAGCATGAAGTCATTATGCTGTCAATTTTGTGAACATTATTTTGTCCAAAGGTGATTTGCCCAATAAGCAGAAGTGATATAACGGTTATAGGTTTCATTTTTTTTCCAATTAAATTTTTAAACAAGTG
>ERZ761607.2667-NODE-2667-length-18761-cov-4.875762_pt1 | contig 18761 bp, 19 predicted proteins | sample MGYA00511164_ERZ761607 | MGnify/ENA primary metagenome ERZ761607 (study PRJEB28899, sample SAMN02445080) | bioreactor sludge metagenome | biome: EBPR sludge | place: Australia: Brisbane, Thorneside Wastewater Treatment Plant | collected 2011-06-22 ...
CTCGGCGGCAACGCGCGCAAGCTCGGCCGCAAGGACGAGGCGCTGCGCTGGTACGAGCAGGCCTTCGAGACCAGTGTCGGCCCGGCGACGCGCCTGCAGTGGGGCGCGGGCTACTTCGGCGCGCTGGTCGAGCTCGCGCCGGCCGACGCCGCGCGCATCGAGAAGCTCGCCAGCCGGCTGTTCGGCGAAGCCGCCGCCGACAAGGGCGCGTTCTACGAGCGCAGCGCACGTTCGCTGCAGCGCGTCGGCACGCAGCTGCAGAAGTGGAACGCCGACGGCCGCCAGGCCGCGGTGCTGCAGCGCCTGCAGCGGCAGCTCGACGGCATCTGCCCGAAGGTCGACGCGGCCGACGGCCAGCGCGCGACCTGCGAGCGGCTGCTGCGGGCGGCTTCGGGCGCCTGAACGGCGGCCTCGGTCCGCACGACGGGCCTGGCGCGGCCGGCGGCGCCTGCGTCGCACGCGTCGACCGCGTCGACCGCGTCGAACGTGCCGCCGCTCGAGCGGCTCCTGCCGGCGATCGTCGACGCCAGCCGCCGCCCGTGACCGCAGCAGGGCCGTTCGTCGCACGGTCGTGGCGGGTTGCGCGCGCTTGCGCGAGACTGCGCGCCTTGTCGTTTCCGCGAGGATCCCCGATGACTGAGCTTTCGATGGCCGGCCGGCTGGGCCGGATCGCCCTGCTGGGCGCCGCGGCGATCGCGCTGGCCGCCGGTTGCGCGACCGCACCGGGCGAGCGTGCAGCCGCCGGGGCCGCGCCGAGCGCCGCGCCGCCGCAGATCCCGATGCGGGACTTCTTCCGCAACATCGATCGCGGCTACTTCCGCCTGTCGTCCGATGGCGGCATGCTCGGCTTCATGGAGCCGGCCGTCGGCGACGACGGCAAGACCCGCCGCATGAACATCTTCGTGCAGCGCCTGGAGGGCAGCCGCCTGGTCGGCGAGCCTCGCCAGGTCACGCGCGAGAGCGCACGCGACATCCCGAACTACTTCTGGAAGGGCCCCGGCACGCTGCTGTTCACCAAGGACACCGGCGGCGACGAGAACGACCACGTCGTCGCGGTGGACGTCGCGACCGGCCGCGTCACGGACCTGACGCCGCATGCGGGCGTGCGCGCTGGCATCATCGACCCGCTGGTCGACGACCCGGATCACATCCTGGTGCTGCACAACCGCCGGGACCGGCGCGCCTTCGACGTCTACCGCATCCACGTGAAGACCGGTGCCGAGACGCTGGTCGCGCAGAACCCCGGCAACATCGTCGGCTGGCAGACCGACCACGCCGGGCGGGTGCGCATCGGGGTGGCCAGCGACGGCGTCAACAACACCGTGCTCTACCGGGCGGCCGACGGCGAGCCGTTCCGCGTGCTGTTCAGCACCGACTTCCGGACCTCGGTCGCGCCGCAGTTCTTCGACGCCGACAACCGGCTCTTCTACGCGGTCAGCAACCGCGGGCGCGACAAGGCCGCGCTGGTGCTGATCGATCCGGCGCGGCCGGCCGAGGAGCGCGTGATCTACCAGCACCCGCAGGTGGACCTCGACGGGGCCGCGTGGTCGCGCGTGCGCAAGACGCTGACGCTGGCCGCCTACGACACCGACAAGCCGGCGCGGCACTACTTCGACGAGACGACGCGGGAGCTGTACCGGCGCCTCGAGGCGAAGCTGCCGGGCATGACGCTGAACCTGCAGAGCGCGACGCTGGCCGAGGACAAGTTCGTCGTCGCCTCGGCGAGCGACCGCACGCAGGGCGCGCGCTACCTCTACGACACCAAGACCGACACGCTGACGCTGCTCGGCGAGATCTCGCCTTGGCTGAAGGCCGAGCAGATGGCGCCGATGCAGCCGGTGCGCTACACGGCGCGCGACGGCCTGCAGATCCCGGCCTACCTGACGCTGCCGGTGGGCCGCACGCCGAAGAACCTGCCCTGCGTGATCAACCCGCACGGCGGCCCGTGGGCGCGCGACCGCTGGGGCTTCAACCCGGAGGTGCAGTTCCTCGCGAACCGGGGCTACTGCGTGCTGCAGATGAACTTCCGCGGCTCGACCGGTTTCGGCCGCAGCTTCTGGGAGGCGAGCTTCAAGCAGTGGGGCCTGGCGATGCAGGACGACGTGACCGACGGGGTGCAGTGGCTCGTGCGCCAGGGCATCGCCGACCCGAAGCGCATCGCGATCTACGGTGGCAGCTACGGCGGCTACGCGACGCTGTCGGGCATCACGAAGACGCCGCAGCTGTATGCCGCGGCGGTCAACTACGTGGGCGTCAGCAACCTCTTCACCTTCATGAAGACGATCCCGCCGTACTGGGAGCCGTTCCGCCAGCAGATGTACCAGATGGTCGGCAACCCGGACGATCCGGCCGACAAGGCCCGGATGACGGCGACCTCGCCCGCGCTGAACGCCGACAGGATCCGCACGCCGCTGCTGGTGGCCCAGGGCGCGCGCGATCCGCGCGTCAACAAGGCCGAGAGCGACCAGATCGTCGAGGCGCTGCGCCGGCGCGGGGTCGACGTGCAGTACATCGTCAAGGACAACGAAGGCCACGGCTTCGCCAACGAGGAGAACCGCTTCGAGTTCTACGCGGCGATGGAGACCTTCCTGGCGCGGCACCTGAAGCCCTGAGGGGCCCGGCCCTTCACTTGAGCAGGCCTTCGGCCTTCAGGGCCGCCTGGACGGCCGGGCGCGCCGCGACGCGCGCGACATAGGCGTTCAGGTGGCCCAGTGCCGAGATGTCGAGGCCGACGAAACCGCACCAGCGCGTGACCGTGAACAGGTAGGCGTCGGCGACGGTGAAGCTGTCGCCCATCAGGTAGGCCTTGCCGGCGAGCTGCTGGTCGACCCAGGCGAAGCGGCCCATCAGCCGCTCGCGGTAGACCTTCTTCGCCTCTTCGGGAATCGTCGGCCAGAACAGCGGGCTGAAGGACTTGTGCAGCTCGGTGCTGACGAAGTTCAGCCACTCGATGAGACGGTAGCGCGGCATCGTGCCGGCGGCCGGCGCGAGGCCCTTGGCGGGCACCTGGTCGGCGATGTACTGCACGATGGCCGGTCCCTCGGACAGGCGCTGCCCGTCGTCGAGCTCGAGCAGCGGCACGTAGCCCTTCGGGTTGATCGTGTAGAAGTCGGTGCCGTCCTGCAGCTTGTGCGTCTTGGTGCTGGCGAGGACGGCCTCGAAGGGCAGGCCCGACTCGTGAAGCACGATGTGCGGGCTGAGCGAGCAGGATCCGGGGCTGTAGTAGAGCTTCATGGTTGGCGGTCTTTCTCGACAGGGATGACGGGATCGCGACGTTAGCGCGCGGCGAGCCGGGCTGCCGTCGATGGTGTTGAATGCGGTCTTCGACAGCCACTGAACGCCAGGAGCCCCGATGCCGCGCGCCATCCTCGACGAGTCCCGGATTCATCCCGCCGTGCGCGAACGTGTCGCCCGGGCGCACGCCGACATCGTCGACGAGGTGCAAGCGGCGATCGCGGCCCAGCCGGTGGTCGTCGTCGGCATGGCATGGAACCCGTTCCCGCGCCAGGCGTGCCGGCTGCTGCGCGAAGCGGGTGTCCCGTACCGCTACCTGGAGTACGGGAACTACCTGAACCAGTGGCGCCGCCGCAATGCGCTGAAGATGTGGAGCGGCTGGCCCACGTTCCCGATGGTCTTCGTCAAGGGTGTGCTCGTCGGCGGCGCCGACGACCTGCAGCGGCTGATCGCCAGCGGCGAGCTGGCGACGATGCTCGGCTGAAGCGGGGGCCGGGCGGCCGACGCCGGCGCCGACGGCCGTTCGCACCGGCGCGGCGCTGATTCGTGCACCGCGGACGGTCATTCGTCGCCGCGGGATGGCGGGCTTGCGTCGTCGCGACAGAATCCGCCCGATGAAGTCGACGATCGTCGCCGCCGTCGCGGCGCTGCTGGCCGCCGCGGGCCTGCCGGGCGCGGCGCGGGCCGAGGGGCTCGCGCTGCAGCCTTGCCGCCTGAAGGGGGTCGAACACGAGGCGTTGTGCGGCAGCCTGCGCCGGCCGCTCGACCCGGCGGCGCCGACGGGCGTGCAGATCGACGTGCACGTCGCGGTGCTGCCGGCGCTGGCGCGCCACAAGAAGCCCGACCCGGTGGTGTTCTTCGCCGGGGGGCCCGGGCAGAGCGCGATCGCGCTGGCCGGCCCGCTGTCGCGCCAGCTGGCGCGTGTGCTGAACCGGCGCGACGTGGTGCTGGTGGACCAGCGCGGCACGGGAAGGTCCGCGCCGCTGCTGTGCGCCGAGGCCTCGCCCTCGCGTCCGCTGCGCGAAGTCAACGATCCGCAGTGGCAGATGGCCGAGGCCGAGCGCTGCCGCGGCGAGCTGCAGAAGCTGCCCTACGGGGACTTGCGCCAGTTCACGACCAGCATCGCGGTGGCCGACGTGGACGCGGTGCGCCGGGCCCTCGGCGTGGAGAAGCTCAACCTGGTCGGGGGCTCGTACGGCACGCGCGCGGCGCTCGAGTACCTGCGCCAGTTCCCGCAGGCGGTCCGCCGCGTCGTGATCGACGGGGTCGCGCCGCCGGACATGGTGCTGCCGTCGTCGTTCTCGACCGACAACCAGGCCGCCCTCGACACCGTGCTCGCGGCCTGCGCCGCCGAGCCGGCGTGCCGGGCGCGACACCCGAACCTGCGTGCCGACTGGTCGGCGCTCCTGCAAGGCCTGCCGCGCACGGTGACCGTGCCCCATCCGCTGAGCGGCCGAGAGGAGACGCTGACGGTGACCCGCGAGATGGTCATCGGGCTCGTGCGGCTGCCCTTGTACGCGCCGGTGCTGGCGTCGGCGCTGCCGCATGCCGTGACCGAGGCTGCGAGCGGGCGTTTTGCCGCGTTGTTCGGGCTCGCCGCCGCGCTCGGCGGCGGTCGCGCCGGCGAGACGCGACTGGCGGGCGGCATGCACTTCTCGGTCGTGTGCGCCGAGGACGTGCCGCGGCTGGATGCGACGGCCGACCGGCCGGGCGCCGACTTTGGCGACAGCTTCGCTGTGCTCTATCGCAAGGTGTGCGCCGACTGGCCGCGCGGGCGCGTGCCGGAGGCGTTCTACCGCGTGCCGCCGGCACCGGTGGCGACGCTGGTGCTGTCCGGCGGCAGCGACCCGGTGACCCCGCCGCGCCATGGCGAGCGGGTGAGCCGGGCGCTCGGCCCGAAGGCGCGGCACGTGGTCGTGGAGCACGCGGGCCATGGGGTGATGGCGATGGGGTGCATGCGCGACGTCGTCTTCCGCTTCATCGACGCCCCGGGTGACGACGAGGCGCTGGCCGTGGACGCGAACTGTGCGAGCGGCGTTCCGCGGCCGCCGGCTTTCGCACCGGTCGGCGCGCCCGGGACCGGAGGCAGCCGATGATCGAGGTGCAAGGCTTGGCGAAGCGCTTCGTGCAGGGGCGGGGACGCCGCGCGCGGACGGTGCAGGCGGTCGACGGGGTTTCGTTCACGGCGGCCGATGGCCGGATCACCGGCCTGCTCGGGCCGAACGGGGCCGGCAAGACGACGACCCTGCGCATGGTCGCGGCGCTCGTCGTGCCGGATGCCGGCCGGGTGGTCGTCGACGGCGTGGACGTCGCCGCGCGTCCGGCAGCGGCGCTGGCGCGCATGGGTGTGCTCTCCGATGCGCGGGGCCTGTACGCGCGGCTGACCGCGCGCGAGAACATCCTCTACTACGCGCGGCTGCACGGCGTGCCGGACGAGGCGGCGCGCCAGCGGGTGGAGCAGCTGGCGCACACGCTGGAGATGCGGCCGCTGCTGGACCGTCGCACCGAGGGTTTCAGCCAGGGCGAGCGGATGAAGACCGCGCTGGCGCGGGCGCTGATCCACGACCCGCCCAACATCATCCTGGACGAGCCGACCAACGGGCTGGACGTGCTGGCCACGCGGGCGCTGCGCGCCGCGTTGCGCCGTCTGCGCGACGAGCAGGGCAAGTGCATCGTGTTCTCGACGCACATCATGCAGGAGGTCGAGCGGCTGTGCGACCAGGTGGTCGTCGTCTCGCACGGCCGCACGGTGGCCAGCGGCACGGTGGCCGAACTCGCCGCGCGCACCGGACACCGCGACTTCGAGGAGACCTTCGTGAGCCTGGCCTTCACTGCCGACGAACAGGCGCACGGCGAGGCGCCACGATGAGGGCGGCGCTGGCGGTCTTTCGCAAGGAGCTGCTCGACGCGCTGCGCGACCGGCGCACGCTGCTGATGGTGTTGCTCAGCTCGGTGGCGATGGGACCGGTCGTGCTGGTGCTGATCTCGACGCTGGTCTCGGGTGTCGAGCGGCGCGCCGAGGCGCGGGAGGTCCTGGTCGTCGGCATCGAGCACGCGCCCACGCTGCGCAACTTCCTCGAGCGGCAGACCTACACCGTCAAGGCCGCGCCGGCCGGCTACGAGCAGCTGTTGAAGGACAGCCAGCTCGCCGATCCCGTGCTCGTGATCGGTGCGGAGTTCGAGCGCGAGCTGGCGCGCGGCGAGGCGCCGCTCGTCGAGGTGGTGGGCAGCAGCGCGAACACGCGGGCACAGGGTGGCGTGGGGCGCATGCTGTCGCTGCTGCGCGGCTTCAATCGCGAGCAGGCCGTGCTGCGCCTGGCGGTGCGCGGGGTGTCGGTCGACGCGCTGGAGGCGATCCAGGTGGAGGAGCGCGACCTGGCGAGCCCGGCGACGCGCGCCGCCCAGCTGGCGTTCATGGTGCCGTTCTTCGTGTTGATGGCGGTGCTGTACGGCGCGTTGACCGCGGCGCTGGACACGACGGCCGGCGAGCGCGAGCGCGGGTCGCTCGAGCCCTTGCTGATGAACCCGGCGACGCCGTTGGCGCTGACCGTCGGGAAGTGGGCGGCCGTGGCCTGCGTGGGCATGCTGATCGCCGTGCTCAGCTGCTTCAGCTTCCTGCCCGGGCAGTGGCTGTTGCGCAGCGAGACGCTGGCGGCGATGTTCCGCTTCGGGCCCGGCGAGGCCGGTGCGTTCCTGTTGCTGCTGCTGCCGCTGGCCGGTGCGCTCGCCGCGCTGTTGATGGCGGTGGCGATCCGCTGCAAGACCTTCAAGGAGGCGCAGGCGAACGCGACGATCGTCGTGCTCGTGGTCTCGATGCTGCCGCTCGTGGGCTTCCTGAACCAGGGCGGCGAGGCGCCGTGGCACCTGTGGGTGCCGGCGCTCGCCCAGATCACGCTGATGGGGCGCGTGCTGAAGGGCGAGGCGCTCGGTGCCGTGGACGTCGGGGTGCCGCTGATCGTCAGCGCGCTGTTGGCGGCGGCCTGCCTGCTCTACGTCGCGCGCATGCTGCGCGCGGCAGCGGTGAAGTAGCGCGGCTCCGGGGCAGGGCCATCAGGCCTTGCGGGCCGGGCAGGTGTTCAATCCGATCAGCGGGTACAGCGGGCAGAAGCCGATGGCGGCGGTGCCGGCCAGCACCAGGCCGAGCCAGCCCCAGGCGCCGATGACGCCGGCGAGGTTCAGGCCGATCAGCGCGAGGCCGAGCACGAGGCGGAGGATGCGGTCGATGCCGCCGACGTTGCGGGTCATGGTGGAAATCTCCTGGAGGGGGTTGAATGGCGGCTGCGGGCCGGCAGTCGCCAGTGTGCGCAGGGTTTGAGCTGCCGTCGGTGACCGCGGTCACCGAGCCGCGGCGGCGCCGGCGGCCAGCGCTCGCAGCGCCGGCAGGTTGAGCAGTTCGATCTGCTCGCGGCCGCAGCGCAGCAGGCCGTCTCGCTCGAGGCGCCGCAGCAGTCGCGTGACGATCTCGCGCACCGTGCCCAGCTCGTCGGCGAGTTGCTGGTGCGTACGGCGCAGCGGGTTGCCGCGGCCGAGCAGTGCGCCCGCGAGCCGCTGGTCGAGTCGCTGGAAGGCGACGGCCTCCGCCAGGGCCATCAGGTCGGCCAGGCGATCGGCGAAGACGCCGAAGACCAGCCGCCGGAAGGCCTCGTCCGCGCACCAGCGGTTGAAGCCCGGCGGCGACAGCAGGAGCAGCTCGGTGGGGGCGGTGGTGGTGCCATGGGCCGTCAGCGGCACGCTGCCGAACAGGCACGCCGTGCTGACGATGCACATCTCGCCGGGCGTGACGCGGTAGAGCTCCAGCTGCCGGCCGCCGGCACTGCCGCGGGCGACGCGGACTTCGCCTTGCAGCACCAGGGGAAAGCCGGAGCAGGGCTCGCCTTCGTGGAAGAGGGTGGTGGATGACGGGACCTGCACGTGCTGCACGAACTCGGCCGCAGCGTCCGCCGCGATGGCGGACAGTGCCGGGTAGAGCGCCTGTGCCTGGGGCCAGATGGCGGGAACCGCGGACATCACGGCCTCAGGCGCGTGCCGCGGCCGGGGCGGTCTCGGCCTCGAGGCGGTGGAGCCAGGCCATCGCATCGGCGGCGGTGCGGCCGCACATGGCCGGCTGAGGTGCCAGCGAGGCGCAGACCGCCGGTCGTTCGGGCCGGCCGAACAGGCGGCAGCGGGCCGCATCGTCGAGCTGCACGCAGCGAAGGCCGGCGGGCTTGCCGGCAGGCATCCCGGGGATCGGCGAGCTGATCGACGGCGCGATGCAGCACGCGGCGCAAGCGGGGCGGCAGTCCATCGTGGGAATTGTCGCGGCCCGCGGGGCGCCGAGCTGCATGGACGGTAGCTATGGACGGCGACATCGTGATAGCGGAGTCGCGCTCGACCATGGATCCTGGGCGAGGAGAGCGCGGCTGGTGACGGCGGCTGCGTTCGGGGTGATGCGCCGGATGATCGCCTTCGGCGTGAGCTGCGCACGGAGGGGCTGCGTGAGCCTCGCGGTGGCGGTCACCCTTGTCGACGCGCCGTTCCACACGGTGGCGCACGAGGTCTTCGACCGCGGGTGATGTCCTCCGGTGATCGCTGCCGCATGGGCCCGCTGGCGTCGCGGGCAGTCGGCGGCGCACGAGGCGGCCACCTAGAATTCCGGGCTCGCGTGGCGAACCCGGGGTTCTGATGCTGTTCCCGAAGACATTCGACGTCATCGTCGTCGGCGGTGGCCATGCCGGAACCGAGGCGGCGCTCGCGGCGGCGCGCATCGGCTGCACGACGCTGCTGCTGACGCACAACATCGAGACGCTCGGCCAGATGAGCTGCAACCCGTCGATCGGCGGGATCGGCAAGGGGCATCTGGTGCGCGAGGTCGATGCCCTGGGCGGCGCGATGGCCGAAGCGAGCGACGAGGCCGGTATCCAGTTCCGCATCCTCAACGCATCGAAGGGGCCGGCGGTGCGCGCGACGCGCGCCCAGGCCGACCGGGTTCTGTACAAGGCGGCCATCCGGCGGCGGCTGGAGAACCAGCCGAACCTGTGGCTGTTCCAGGCCGCGGTCGACGACCTCCTCGTCGAGGGCGAGCGGGTCGGTGGGGCGGTGACGCAGGCGGGGGTGCGCTTCGCAGCGCGCGCCGTGGTGTTGACGGCGGGTACCTTCCTCGACGGGCGGGTGCACGTGGGCCTGCAGAACTTCGCCGCGGGCCGCGCCGGTGATCCACCGTCGCAGCAGCTGTCGGCGCGGCTCAAGGAGCTGAAGCTGCCGCAGGGGAGGCTGAAGACCGGCACCCCGCCGCGCATCGACGGGCGCAGCATCGACTTCGCCCGCCTGACCGAGCAGCCGGGTGATCGCGACCCGGTGCCGGTCTTCAGTTTCCTCGGCGATCCTTCGCAGCATCCGCGCCAGCTGCCCTGCTGGATCACGCACACCAACGAACGCACGCACGAGATCATCCGCGGCGGCTTTGGCCGCAGCCCGATGTTCACCGGGGTCATCGAAGGCGTCGGGCCGCGTTATTGCCCCAGCATCGAGGACAAGGTCAACCGGTTCGCCGACAAGTCCAGTCACCAGATCTTCCTGGAGCCCGAAGGCCTGACGACGCACGAGATCTACCCGAACGGGATCTCGACCTCGCTGCCTTTCGACATCCAGGTCGCCGCCGTGCGCTCGATCGCCGGGCTCGAGGAGGCGCACATCCTGCGGCCGGGTTACGCGATCGAGTACGACTACTTCGATCCGCGCGCCTTGCTGCCGAGCTTCGAGACGCGAGCCATCCGGGGCCTGTTCTTCGCCGGACAGATCAACGGCACGACGGGTTACGAGGAGGCGGCGGCGCAAGGCTTGTTTGCCGGTGTCAATGCCGCACGGCAGGTCCGCGGGCAGGAACCCTGGGTGCCGCGCCGTGACGAGGCCTACCTGGGGGTGCTGGTCGACGATCTGTTCACGCGGGGGGTCACCGAGCCGTACCGCATGTTCACGAGCCGCGCCGAGTACCGGCTGCAGCTGCGCGAGGACAACGCCGACCTGCGTCTGACGGAGCTTGGTCGCACGCTGGGCCTGGTCGACGACCGTCGATGGGACGCGTTCAACCGCAAGCGCGATGCGGTTTCACGTGAAACCGAGCGCTTGTCGCGCCACTGGGTGCATCCCGGCTCGCTGGATGCCGCGACGGCGCAGCGGCTGCTCGGCAAGGCGCTGGAGCACGAGCACAGTCTGCTGGACCTCCTGCGGCGGCCGGGCATCGGGTTCGACACGGTTGCCGAGGTCGCCGCGATCGCGCGCCCGGAGTCCGGCATCTCGCGCGACGCGCTGCACGCGGAGCTGGGCAGCGCGTTGGCCGATGCCGTTATCGAGCAGGTCGAGATCGCGACCCGCTACGCGGGCTACATCCGCAAGCAGCAGGACGAAGTTGCCCGGGCCGCCGCCTACGAGAACCTGCCCTTGCCCGAGGCCCTGGACTACCAGCAGGTGAAGGCCCTGTCCTTCGAGGTGCGCCAGAAGCTGGCCCAGCACCGGCCGCTGACGCTGGGACAGGCGTCCCGGATCTCGGGCATCACGCCGGCGGCCATCTCGCTGTTGCTGGTGTACTTGAAGAAGGGTCGATTCCGCGGTTTTGCGGAAGCCGCCGCAGAAGCGGCCGCGGGGCCGGAGCGCGGCGGGGCGGCCGACGATCGTGACGCCGCCTGAGCGGGGCGCCGAGCGGGCGCGCCTCGCGGAGGCCGCCGCAGCGCTGTCTCTGACCCTGTCGCCGCGGCAGCAGGAGCAGCTGCTCGAGTATCGCGACCTGCTGATGAAGTGGAACGCCGTCTACAACTTGACCGCGGTCCGCGACGCGGACGCCATGCTCGAGCATCACCTGATCGACTGCCTGGCGGTGGTCGCACCCCTGGAGCGGCTCGCGGCACAGCGCGGGATGGGCCTGGCCCGGCCGCTGCGCATCCTGGACGTCGGAAGTGGGGGCGGGTTGCCTGGCGTGATCCTGGGTATCGCCCATCCGGAGTGGCAGGTCGACTGCCTCGATGCCGTGGCGAAGAAGGTCGCCTTCATCCGCCAAGTGGCGTTGCAGCTGCAGCTCCAGGCCCTGAGCGGCGTGCACGCGAGGGTCGAGTCGTGGCGCGGCGCTCCAGGTGACGGGGCAGGTGGCTACGACATCCTGATCTCCCGAGCGTACGCGTCGCTGACCGACTTCGTTACCGGCACATCCGCGTTGCTCGCGCCCGCGGGGGTGTGGGTGGCCATGAAGGCTCGCCTGCCGCAGGAGGAGATCGCCGCGCTGCCTCCCGGGATCTCCGTGTTTCACGTGGAACCGTTGTGTCTGCCCCAGCTCGACCTCCAGCGTTGCCTGGTGTGGATGGAGCCGACACCCGCTTGATCGATCATCCAGCACCCGCCATCCATGCACTCCCCGCTCACACCAACCGGCACGGCGCGAGCCGTCGCCGCCGCCATGCTGACCTTGCTCGCCGGCGCCGCGCGGGCGGACACCGCTGCGCCCCCGCCGCTGGAGTCGCTGCCCGAGCTGACCGTCAGTTCCTACCTGGGAACGTGGTACCAGGTGGCCTGGTTCCCGAACCGCTTCCAGAGCCAGTGCGTCAGCGACACCCGGGCCGAATACACCCTGCGCGCCGACGGCAACCTGCAGGTCATCAACCGGTGCCGGCTGGCCGACGGGCGCACCGACGAGGCCTCCGGCATCGCCCGCTCCCGACGGCCGATCACCAACGACCGGCTGCGCCCGGCCCAGCTCACGGTCAGCTTCCTGCCGGGCTGGCTGCAATGGCTTCCCGTCGGGCGTGGCGACTACTGGGTGATCCAACGCGCCGCCGACGGGCGCTATGCCGTGGTCAGCGAACCCTCGCGCCGCTACCTCTGGGTGCTGTCACGTGCGCCGACGCTGTCGGCTGACGACGAATCTGCGATACGCTCCCGGCTTCTGTCGCAAGGTTTCGACCTGGCAAGCTGGACGGCACACCCGCATGGCGCGGCGGCCGGCTCCCCGGCCAAACCGTGACGCCGGTCACGCGACGCTTCCGTCCACCCGAGCTCCACCGATGCTGGGCATCGCCGACTACGGCGCCTTCTGCGCCGCGACTCTCGTCTTCCTTGCCCTGCCCGGCCCGGGAACGCTGGCGTTGCTGACCTCCACCGCCAAGGGCGGCCTGCGCGCCGGTGCCGCCGCAACCGCCGGCATCATCATCGGGGACCAGATCCTGCTGTGGCTCGCCGTGGCGGGCGTCGCCACGCTGCTGGCCGCCAACCCGGCCTGGTTCAGGGCCGTGCAATGGGCAGGTGCCGCCTACCTCGCCTGGGTCGGCTTGCAGCTGATGCTGCGCCGCAGCGGTGATGCGCCGGTGATCCGCATCGAGCCGCGCCACTACGCGAGGCAAGCCGTGCTGATCACCCTGCTGAACCCGAAGGCCATCGTCTTCTACATGGCCTTCGTCCCGCTGTTCATCGACCCGGCTCGCCACCGTGGCCTCGTGACCTTCGCGGCCATGGCGCTCACGATCGCGCTGATCACCGCCGCATACTGCCTGGCCTTGTGTGCACTTGCCGGCCAGGTCACGCGGCACCTGCGGGCCCACCGCCACCTGGGGCGCTGGCTCGAGCGCCTGGCTGGCCTGCTTCTCGTCGCCTTCGGCATCCGGCTCGGAACCTCATGACGCGCATCTTCTGCATTGCGAACCAGAAAGGCGGCGTCGGCAAGACGACCACGACCGTCAACCTCGCCGCCGGCCTCGCCCGCTTCGGGCAGCGCGTGCTGGTCGTCGACCTCGATCCCCAGGGCAATGCCACCATGGGTTCGGGCATCGACAAGCGCAGCCTCGACCCCAGCGTCTACGACGTCCTGCTCGAGGCGGCCACGGTTGCCGAGACCCGGCAGACCAGCCCGAAGGGCGGTTTCGACATCCTCGGCGCCAACCGCGAGCTGGCCGGCGCCGAGGTCGAGCTGGTTGCCCTCGAGCGCCGCAACGAGCGGCTGCGGCAGGCCCTGGCAGCCCAGCGCGACGACTACGACTTCGTCCTGATCGACTGCCCGCCGTCGCTGAGCCTGCTGACCCTGAACGGCTTGTGCTGCGCACATGGCGTCATCGTCCCGATGCAGTGCGAGTACTTCGCGCTCGAAGGCCTCTCGGACCTGGTCAACACGATCAAGCAGGTCCACGCCAACCTGAACCGCGAACTCCAGCTGATCGGCCTGCTGCGCGTGATGTACGACCCGCGCATCACCCTGCAGACCCAGGTCAGCGACCAGCTGAAGTCGCACTTCGGCGACAAGGTCTTCAACAGCGTGATCCCCCGCAACGTGCGGCTGGCCGAGGCGCCGAGCTACGGCCAGCCGGGCGTGGTCTTCGACCCGGCATCCAAGGGCGCACAGGCCTACCTCGAGTTCGCCCGCGAACTGATCGAACGCGCGGCCAGCTGGTAAGTGCCCGCTTACGCTACAAGCCCCATGGATGAAGCTTTACTGCGCGACGTCGAAGACGCCGGGCTGAACGCCAGCGCGCCGCCCCAACAGCTGTGGCGCGACGGCTGGCTGATCCGGCGCTCACCGGGCAAGGCCAAGCGGGCCCGCTGCGTCAACGCGCTGGCACCCGGGCGCCGGCCGCTGGCGGCCAAGCTCGACGAGTGCCAGGCGCTGTACCGCGACGCGGGGCTGCCGGTGATCATCCGCATCACCCCGTTCAGCGAGCCCGCCGGGCTCGATCGGGACCTCGAGCGGCTCGGCTGGGCGCGCTTCGACGACACGCGGGTGATGCTGCTGCCGGCGCTGGCGGCTGCGCTCGAGCGCGCCGGTGCTGCCGGGCGGAACCCGCCCCCGGGGTTCACAGCCCAGGCCGCCGATGCGCAAGCCTTCGCTGCGGCCGTCGGGCGCCTGCGTGGCACGCCCGCCGAACAGATCGCGGCCCACGCGCAGCGCCTCGCCGCGTCGCCGATCCGCTATCGGGGACAGATCTGGCGCGCAGGTGACGAGGTCCTCGCCTGCGGCCAGTACGCGCGCGAGGGAGGCTGGGTCGGGCTCTACGACATCGTCGTCGCCCCGTCCTGGCGCCACCGCGGCCTGGGCCGGGCGCTGTGCACCAGCCTGCTGCACGAGGCAGTCGGCGAGGGCGCGGCGTCGGCCTACCTGCAGGTCGACGCCGGCAATGCGCCCGCGCGGGCCGTCTACCGGCACCTGGGCTTCGCCGACGGATACGCCTATCACTACCGCAGCCCGGAGCCGGACGCCGCCCGTTGAGGCCGGCTGCGACCCGCCTGCGCGGGCGATCAGAGGCCGAGCCCCTCGTCGACGCCGAGGTGGATGTTCATCGTCTGCACGGCCGCGCCGCTCGCACCCTTGCCGAGGTTGTCGAGCCGGCAGATCAGCAAGGCCTGGTCGTCGCTGCCGAACACGAAGACCTCGGCGCGGTTGCTGTCGTTGCAGGCCTGGACGTCGAACTCGCCTTCGGCGAGCACGGCCGGATCGCGCAGCGGCATCACGCGGACGAATCGTTCGCCGTCGTAGCGGGCCGCCAGCGCCGCGTGCAGCGCCTCGACCGTGACCCCGTGGCCGAGCGACGCGAGATGCAGCGGCACCATCACGCCCATGCCCTTGTAGAAGTTGCCGACGATCGGCACGAAGTGCGGCTTGCTGGCGAGGCCGGTGTAGGCCTGCATCTCCGGCAGGTGCTTGTGGGCCAGCCCCAAGGCATACGGGCGCGGTGACTTCAGGGCCGGGTCCAGCCCGGCCTGGAACCGTTCGATCATCTTCTTGCCGCCGCCCGAGTAGCCGGTGATCGAGGTCGCGCTGACCGGCAGGCCGCGCGGGACGAGGCCGGCGTCGACCAGCGGGCGCAGCAGCAGGATGAACCCGGTGGAGTGGCAGCCGGGGTTGGCGATGCGCTTGGCCACCCGCAGCGCGCCGCGCTGCTCGCGCGTCAGCTCGGCCAGGCCGAAGCTCCAGCCGGGCGCGGTGCGGTGCGCGGTGCTGGCGTCGATCACGCAGGTGCGCGGGTTCTCGACCAGCGCCGCCGACTCGCGGGCGGCGGCGTCGGGCAGGCAGAGGAAGACGACGTCCGCGGCGTTCATCAGCCGCGCCCGCTCGACCGGATCCTTGCGCCGCTCGGCGTCGATGCGCAGCACCTCGACATCCGCCCGCCCGGCCAGCACCTCATGAATGCGCAGGCCGGTCGTGCCCTCCTGACCGTCCACGAAGACCTTGGCCACCATTGCCCTTCCTTTCGTCGAATCGCGCCCCGTGGACCGGAGCCCCGCGGGACCGGCCACGGCGCCGAGCATATGCGATGCAGCGCGGCCCGGACCCGGCGCGTCGGGCCCGCCCGTGGACAATCGCCCGCCTGGACTACCGACGGCGAGCACGATGGCAACGAAAAAACCCCGCGGCCTGGGCCTGGGCCTGGAAGCCTTGCTTGGCCCGAAGGTCAGTGATGCAGCGGTGCCGGCGTCTGCGGACGACGCGCCGCGCAGCCTCAGGCTCGACCGGCTGCAGCCCGGCAAGTACCAGCCGCGCACGCGGATGGACGAGGGCGCGCTGTACGAGCTTGCCGAGAGCATCAAGTCGCAGGGCGTGATGCAACCGATCCTGGTGCGGCCGGTCGGCGCGGGACGCTACGAGATCATCGCCGGCGAACGCCGGCTGCGCGCGGCGCGCCTGGCCGGCCTCGACGAGGTGCCGGTCCTGGTGCGCGAGGTGCCCGACGAGGCCGCCGCGGTGATGGCGCTGATCGAGAACATGCAGCGCGAGGACCTGAACCCGCTCGAGGAGGCGCAGGGACTGCAGCGGCTCGTCGACGAGTTCGGCCTGACGCACGAGCAGGCGGCCCAGGCCGTCGGCCGCTCGCGCAGCGCGGCCAGCAACCTGCTGCGCCTGCTCAAGCTCGCGCCGGCGGTGCAGCAGCTGCTGATGGCCGGCGACCTCGAGATGGGCCACGCGCGTGCGCTGCTGCCGCTGGACGCCGCGCAGCAGATCCTCTCGGCCAACCAGGTCGTCGCCAGGAAGCTCTCGGTGCGCGAGACGGAGAAGCTGGTCGCGCGGGCCGCCGCGCACGCGGGGCGCCAGGCGCCGCTGCTGCGTGCGCAGCGGACGAAGCCGCGCGACATCGAGCGGCTCGAGGAGCAGCTGGCCGACCGCCTCGCCGCGCGCGTGGAGATCCGCCTGCAGCGCAAGACCGCGCGCGGGCAGGCCGGCGAGATCGCGGTGGCCTTCGCCTCGCTCGACGAGCTCGAGGCGCTGCTCGACCGCCTGGGCGCGCGGGAGGGCTGACGCCCGACCGCATGCGCAGGGCGGGGGCGATGCCGCGGGACCGCGGGCTCAGCCCGCCGCGGCCACGGACCGCTGTCGCCGGCGCACCGCGGCGAGCCACAGCAGGGCACCCCCGACCAGCGCGATCGGCAGCAGCGAGCCGAGGTTCAACCAGGTCCATCCGCTCGTCGTGACCAGCGCGCCCGACGAGAACGAGGTCAGCGCCATGGTGGCGAAGACGCAGGTGTCCATCGCGCCCTGGACCTTGTTCTTCTCGTCGGGGTGGTAGGTCGTGGTCAGCAGCGTCGTCGCGCCGGTGAACAGGAAGTTCCAGCCCACGCCCAGCACGAACAGCGCGACGAGGAACTGCATCAGGTCGACGCCCGACAGCGCGATGACGACGCACAGCAGGTTCAGCACCGTGCCGACCCCCATGACCGGCAGCACACCGACGCGCTTGATCAGGTGGCCGGTGAAGAAGCTCGGCACGAACATGCCCAGCACGTGCCACTCGAGCACGAGCGCGGCGCTGGAGAACGGGTGCGCGCACTGCTGCATCGCGATCGGGGTCGCGGCCATCAGCAGGTTCATCACGCCGTAGCCGATCGCCCCGCCGAGGACGGCGACGACGAAGGCCGGCTGGCGGGCGATCGTCGCCAGCGGGCGTCCCGATGTCGCGCCGGGTGCGGGCGCCTGGTGATCCGGGAAGCGGATCAGGCTGAGGGCGCCCAGCGAGAGGGCGGCCACGCCGACCAGCGCCACGTAGGCGCCGGCGAAGGGCACGGCGAGCCAGTCGCGCGTCGCGCTGGCCAGGTTCGGTCCGGCGAAGGCGCCGAGGATGCCGCCGGCCAGCACCAGCGAGATCGCCTTCTCCTTGTACGCCGGCGCGGCCAGCTCGGTGCCGGCGAAGCGGTAGAGACCGGCGTTGGCGCTGTAGAAGCCGGCAACCAGCGTCGACGCGACCAGCAGCCAGAACTGCCGAGTGCTGACGGCGATCGCACACATCGCCGCGCTGCCCATCGCGACGACCAGCCCCCACTGGAACGAACGCTTGCGGCCGTGACGGCGTTGCAGGCGCGCGACCAGCGGCGCGCTGATCGCGGCCCCGACGACGTATCCCATGACCGGCAACGTGGCCATCCAGCCGAACGGGGCGAGCGACAGCCCGACCAGGCCGTTGATCGCGATGAACGTGACGTTGTTCGTCAGGAACAGCCCCTGGCACAGGGCCAGCAGCAACAGCTGTCGGTTCATGGTGCCGAGTGTCCCACCACCGCGCACCGCCCCTGCGCGTCAACCCGCACCACGGCGAGGCGCGTTAAGGCCAGGACGACACGCCGAAGTCGGGGGGAACTTGCTGCACGCTGGCAAGGTCCTTGCGAACATGGCCCTTGTCGAACAAGCCAGGGATCGTCGTGCTACTTGGGCGATGGCCCCGGGCGCAAAAGCGGGAGGCTAGACACCTGCGCCCGGTCACCACGGCCGGAAAGCTCTGATGGCGCCCTCCGGTGGTGCGCGCAAGCCGCCGCGGCGGACGTCATCAGAACTTCCCGACAGCTCCGGACCCCGATCCCTGGGGCACGGACGCTGTCCTGCATGCCCACCGTGGAGGCCCGACCGATGAGCGTGATGAACCACTTCGCCGCCCGCTACGAGCGAACCCGCGAAGAAGAGATGTCCCTCGAGGACTATCTCGTCGAATGCCGTCGCAACCCGCTGGCCTACGCGACCGCAGCCGAGCGCATGCTGCAGGCGATCGGCGAACCGCAGCAGGTCGACACGCGCAACGACCCGCGCCTGTCGCGGATCTTCCAGAACAAGGTGATCAAGCGCTATCCGGCCTTCGCCGAGTTCTACGGCATGGAGGACGCGATCGAGCAGGTGGTCTCGTACTTCCGCCATGCGGCGCAGGGGCTGGAGGAGAAGAAGCAGATCCTCTACCTGCTCGGGCCGGTGGGTGGCGGCAAGAGCTCGATCGCCGAGCGGCTCAAGCAGCTGATGCAGGACGTGCCCTTCTTCGCGATCAAGGGCAGCCCGGTCAACGAGTCGCCGCTGGGCCTCTTCGACGCCGCCGAGGACGGGGCGCTGCTCGAGCAGGAATACGGCATCCCGCGGCGCTACCTCAACCGCATCATGAGCCCGTGGGCCGTCAAGCGGCTCGAGGAGTTCGGCGGCGACATCCGGCAGTTCCGCGTCGTCAAGCGCTACCCGAGCATCCTCAGGCAGGTGGGCGTGGCCAAGACCGAGCCGGGTGACGAGAACAACCAGGACATCAGCTCGCTGGTGGGCAAGGTCGACATCCGCAAGC
>ERZ761607.2668-NODE-2668-length-18758-cov-63.430091_pt1 | contig 18758 bp, 15 predicted proteins | sample MGYA00511164_ERZ761607 | MGnify/ENA primary metagenome ERZ761607 (study PRJEB28899, sample SAMN02445080) | bioreactor sludge metagenome | biome: EBPR sludge | place: Australia: Brisbane, Thorneside Wastewater Treatment Plant | collected 2011-06-22 ...
CTCGAAGTCGGGCAGCTTGTCGCCGAGCTGGTCCGCGACCATCCGTTGGATGGACTGCAGACGCTCGGTGGTCGGTGCCGGCGTCACGATGTGCCCTTGCAGGCGCTCGTCGCGTTGCCCGTGCTGTTCCTCCGGTGCTTCGGGCGATGCAGGCGGCGTCGCTGCTGGCGCCGGAGGCGCGACCGGCGTGGTGTCGCGCGGCACAGACGAGGCGCGTGGCTGCCGAGGCGCGGAGACCGGCGAGGGCGGTGCAGCAGGCACGACAGGCGCCGCCGGTTCGCTGGTCAGCGCACGCTGGCGGCTTTCGCTGTCGTTTATCTCCAGCGCCAGGGTGTCGTAGTCCGCCTCCAGCAGCTCGGCCATCTGGCCCACCAGCTCGTCCTGCACCCGCTGCGGCGAGAAGTCGTCCGGCTGTGTGTCGAACTGCGTCAGCACGTCCTGAAACAAGGTGGCGAAGTCCACGGCCACGGTGCGGCCCAGCGCACGCCGCTCCCAGGTGCGCTCGCACGCCTTGCGCAGCACTGCGAGCCGGTCCACCTGATGCCGGCCCAATCCGCCGTACAACAACGTCGGGATCGCCGGCAGCAGATAGCGCACCGCATCGTTCATGCGGCTGATGTGCGACTGCGGCACCGGATAGCCGTCGGCAGTCAGCCGCCGCGCGAGTTCGCTCTGCGACAGCGCCTGGCCGCTTTCCTGCTCGTAGAACTCGCGCGCCTTCTCGATGCCCAACGCCCGCTCGATGAAGGTCAGCCCGCCGCGCAGCTCGTTCTCGGCCAGATGCCCGGTCAGCGCCACGATTTCGCCGCGCGCCGGCCACGGGCGGAACAGGCACGCAATGCGGAAGAAGCGTTCCTCCTTGGTCTCGCTCCACAACTCGCGCAGGATCGCGAGCCGCGTGTTGCCGCCGTTGCGAATGATGTAGTGCACCTCGCCCGGCCTGCGCGTGATCGCGGGGGGCGCGTCCAGCCCGCGTTCGCGGATGGACGCCTTGATCTCCGCATAGGCCGGGTTGCGCGTCACGCGCGGGTCGTGGTCGTAGGGCCGCAACTGGTCCAGCGTCACCACCATCGGCGTGTCGGCGATGGGGTCGCTCAAGGTCGCGGCCGAAGGGCCGCTGCGCTCGAAGCCGGTGGCCAGCAGCTTGGCAGCCATGTCCTGCGGCGTCAGCTCAGCCACGGCCGTTCTCCTGCGCCTGCCGGTCGGCGCGGCGAAGTTGCGCGCGGGCATTGCGGTCGGCACGGTGGTCGCTCGCAGTCGAGCTGGTGTAGATCGACGCGCAGCCTTGCTTCGTGAATTTCAGGTGCCCGCCGGACGTGCGCACCACGCGCCAGCCTTCGCCCAGCGCAAACTCGATCAGCGCGCGCAGCCGTTCACGGCCGCGAGCCAGTTCATGCGCGCTCGCCATGGCCGGCCCCTCCCGCATCGGCGCGGCCGGTGACCAGCGCGAAGCGCTCCCGCCACGCGGGGAACAGCTCACCGGCCAGCGTGCGCATGGTGTCCAGCGCCGCGGGCGCCGTGCGCCCAGTCGGCTGCCGGTACTCCACCCGATGTACCGGCAATCCTCGTGTCGCAGCGCGCGGATAGGCTTCGATGGCCGGCACGTCGGTGTCCAGCACCTGCACGCCGGCCTGTTCCTGGAACACCTGTCGCAGCGCCTGCTGGACCAGCCGCGCGTTCGACGACACCGGATGCACACGGTTGATGAGCAGGCGCAGCGGCGGCGGCTCGATGCCCAGGTGCCGATACGGCGCGATGTCCTCGATCAGTTGCAGCGTGCCGCGCCGCAGCTCGCGCGCCGCGAGGATTTCCGGCGTCACCGGCGACAGCGCCAGGTCGGATGCCAGCACCGCCATCTCCAGCAGCACGCTGCGCGCGCCCTGGGTGTCGATCAGCAGCAAGTCATAGTGCGTGCGGAAGACGGGAAGCAGATGGCGCAGTCGCAGGCGCCCATCCGGAGCGTGCAGCAGCAGCGTGTTCAGTTCGCCGCGGTCGTCGTTGGAGAGCACCAGGTCCAGGCCCGCGATCGCGGTGCGCGACACCAGTTGCTCGATGCGCCGCTCGTTGAAGGCCAGCATCTCGTAGATGCCGCCGGGCGCGCGCACGTCCAGCGTGAAGTAGCTCGACAGCGTGGGCTGCACGTCCAGGTCCAGCAGCAGCACGCGCAGCCCGGCATCGGCGATGAAGCCGCCCAGGTTGGCCGCCGTCGTGGTCTTGCCCACGCCGCCCTTGGTCGAAATGATGGACACCACTTGCATGAGCTTCTCCTCGTCGAATGGCATGAACCGAGAAGAAGCGTCAGGCGCGTTCTTTGAGGCGATCGGCGATCCACTGTTCGATCTCCACCGAGTCCCAGCCCACCGCGCGCACGCCCAGGCGCAGCGCCTTGGGGAACTTGCCTTCCTTCATCAGGCTGTAGATGTGCGCGCGCTTGAAGCCGGTCTTGGCTTCGACCTCGGCGCGGCGCAGGATGCGGTGCTCGGTCGGTGCCGCCGTGGCGGCGGTCTGCGAAGACATGAGGGTCACTCCTTAACGCTCAGTGGCGCTGATTGGCGTGACTCGAATTAAGAACGCCGCGTTGAAGAAAGACACCGCAAATGCGGTTTCCGCGACCGCAGATACGGTCTGGCATCGCTCAGGAAGTCGTGCTCTGCAAATTGCGCCGAGCCAGTGCGAACTTGGCCTGCAGGGTGCGCTCGGTGATGCCCATCGCGTTGCCGTGGTGCGCCACCATCGCGCTGATGATGGCCTCCTGCGTCAGGAAGCTGGAATACGGCATGCCGCTGGGCGACTTGCCCAGCAGCAGCGTCAGTAACCCGCCAACGATGTTCAGGTAGGTCGATTCGCTGCGCTGCCCCGGCGTGTTCGCACGCTCCGCGTCGGCCGCGCAGGCGGCGTGCGTTCTGAGCAGCGCCTCATGCTCGGCGCGCAGCGTCTCATGCACGCCCAAGTGTTCCGCCAGCCGCGCCTTGATCGCTTCCCGCTCGACCAGCAATGCGCCCACTGTGTCCAAGCTGATCGCCGGGTGAAGCGCACGCTCGATCTCATCGAACAGAAACGCCGGTTTCTCGCCGGGGTAGTAGTGCGCCATCCAGGCTTTCAGATCGACGTGCCGCACCGTCAGCGACGGGTCGTCCATCGCCAGGCCCTGCGTGTCCCGCACCAAGCCCTCCTTGCCATACGGCATCTCGCCGTGAGCCAGCGCATCGAAGATTCTTTCGGCGTTCAACCGCAGCATCGGCCAGCGCGGAAACTCCATTGCCTCCGGCAGAGGCCGCTGTCCCAAGGTCGCCAGGATGCGCCGCTCGAAGCGCGGCAATCCGCTCCAGCGGATTGCCGCCTCGATCGGGCGGTAGTAGGTCTTGGCGCCATCGGCCAGGCTGCTCGACTTCGGCATATCGCGCGCCTCCATTCGTCATCGCACCGAGTCCACGCCGCGCACCCGCCGTACCGGCGGCGTGCGTGGCGGTCCAGGAATCTCCGGGCGAAACGAGCAGGTGGCGAAGCGGCGAAGACCGTGGCATCGTTGATGCCGCCGGTTTCGTTGCGAGATGCGCGCCTTGCCGCGCATGGCGCCATCACTCACAATTCGCAAGCCGCGAAACACGCTGTCACCAGCGTCATTCGCGGGCACCATGCTTGACCCGGATAACCAGGCCAAAGTCTTTGCAGGGAAAGAGGCCCAGTAAAGCGCGATCAGCTCAACAGGCCAGAGCCGATGCGCATACGGCAAGCACTGTTGCGCCGCGCGTCTTCGCTGTGACGCGCCACGATGGGCATGCGAAGTTGCTCGCAGGATGCCAACGGCAAGCGCGAGCAACGCCTGAGTGCAGCGCGCCCGTGCACCGCGGCAATGGAATCCCGCTATGACAAAACGGGTCTGGCGCTTTGACCAAAATGGCATCGGTCAACCCGCCTGAAGCAGCCTCATGCGAGCCGTTGCGTATCCAACGGCATATGGCCGACACGCTGAGCACGGTCGATGAAGTGGCGCAGCGGCTCCGACATCGCGCCCTCGGGATGTAGCAGGTAGGTCGTCAACGCCGCCGAATCTTCGTCCAGCGGCCGGACGATCACGTCCGCCTGCCGGCATGCCACCGCGTGGGCCGCGGTGGAAAATCCCACGCCATAGCCGGCCGCCACCAGGGCCAGCATCAACGAGTGGGTCGTCACGTACTCGGCCACGACCGGCGGTGTCTCCACCAGGCGCAGCAGGCGCTCGCATTGCCGGCTGCACTCCTGACAAGCCTGCGGGTGGCACAGCACCAGCGGGTAGCCCACCACCTCGTCCAGCGGTACCCGCTTGTGCGCCAGCAAGGGGTGCCGCGCCGGAATGGCCACCACCAGTGGATCTTGCCACACCGGCCTGGCGACCACCCCGGCCTCCATCTCGTCGGCCATCGCAAAGGCCGCGTCGTACAGGTCGTTGCTCAGCCCGCCCACCACCTGCGACAGCGGCGCCTCGAACAGCCGGATGCCCACCTCCGGCGCCTCCTCGCGGCACAGCGCGAGCAGCGCCGACAGCCGGGCCCGCCCGACGCCGCCGGCCAAGGCGATGCGCAGGGTGCCTCGGTGTCCCGCCGCCACCGCCTGCGCCTTGGTCTGGGCTTGCTCAAAGGCCAGCATTACGCGCCGGGCCTCCTCCAGGAACACCTGCCCGGCCGGGGTCAGGCGCACCCCGCGCGGCGTGCGCTCCAGCAGCGTCACGCCCAGGTCCGCCTCCAGTTGGCGGATCGTTCGCGACAGGGGCGACTGCTCCACATGCAGCCGTCGCGCCGCCCGGCCAAAGTGCAATTCCTCAGCCACGGCGATGAAGCAGCGAAGATGGCGTAAGTTCATGTGCTCGGCACACCGGCTGATTTACCAGCCTTGCGGACGCAGCATCGTCTTCGCGGCCCCGGTTCGCAGGAACGCCTGCGTCATATTGCTTGGCCGCCCGCCCTGGCATGGCAGCAGCAAACACTGGCCATCAGCATTCAGTGTCCGGCTGTGTGCGCCGGCCAGCTCCGCGCGTGTCGGCGACGGGCCTGCTCCCGACAGACATGAGTGCTTCGACGCGATTCAATCGAAGGAGGTGCGTTCTGCCGTGCAGACTTCTACCTGTAGTTTGGAACTGTCAGGTTTCCGGGGGAACGTCACAATTCCAAAACCCTGAGTAGTACGGGCAATCGAGGGGACTTTAAGCCGCCGAAGGTCTATGAAGCGCTGGGCACCATCAACACTTGCCCGCTGCCTTCAGCAGCGCATTGCACGACCTACCAGCCGCAGGCTTGCTGCCCTTACCGACCTCGGAGCAGATCGCATCGGACACGGCGCGCCCGAGCTGTGACACCGAGCCAGTGACGTAGCAGGAGTATTGCTTGCCGGTGTTCGTCTTGACCGTGTAGCTCGCTTTTACACCGTCATCTACGCGATCAGCGATGGTGAACGAGCCCTTGGCCAAGCCGAGGGCCTGGGCAGTGTTTCGCTCGATGGCGTCATCGCTGACCGCAAACGAGGCGCAGCCAGAGGACAGGACAACGAATGCGGCCGCCGAGGCCAGCGCAAGCCTCTTCTTCATGGGTGCGTTCCTTTTTCAGAGTTGTTGATATGCACGAGGAATGTCCCAGAGCTGCTGTGATCATTCAACCCTACCGCGGTAGGGTTTCGCTCGATGGAGTCGATACTCCATAATTTCTGATCTTCAAGTTGGGAGAATGTGCACAGAAGAACTGGCGCCGCCAGCACGGCTTCAGTGACGTGGCCAAGGTGACTACCGGGGTCAGATTCAAAGATGCTATCGAGGTGAACACAGACGATCGGGCCGCCGCTTGATCAACTTCCTGAACACCAGATTTGACAATGGCTCATCATTCGAAAGAAGACATGGGGGAAAGAAAATGCGTTCGCATGCTCTGGCTGACGAGCGAATGCCCACCCGAAGCAAGTTGTCCGCTCTCTGGGCGAGCGTGATGTTCTGCTACGTGTACGGCGACTACTTCGAACTCTATGTTCCCGGCAAGCTGCAGGAGATGCTGGAGGGCAAGATGGCGCTGGGGACCGTCACGCAGGGAATGCTGTTCGGCACGGCGAGCCTGATGGCCGTGCCCGGCCTCATGATCTTTCTCTCGCTCGTCTTGCCGGCCATGGCCGCCCGCTGGCTCAACATTGGTGCCGGCCTGTTCTATGCCGCCATCATGCTGCTGATCCTTCTCGGCGGCGCTTGGGCTTTCTACATGCTCTTTGCCGCGATCGAGATTGCGCTCACCTTGCTCGTGGTCGGATATGCGTGGCGTTGGCCGCGCACGCCGGAGCCATCGGCCTGATGCGCCGCTGCAGGCGGCCGTCGCCGGGCGCGAATCGCAGATTGCAGCAAGATCCATTTCCTCGCGGGCATTTCATCAACACGGACGAGAGTCGCATGATGACCCATCGCAAGATCAGCAGATTGGCCGGCCTGTTGTACCTCGTCGTGGTTGTCACGGGCATGTTCAGCCTTGCTTATGTCCCTTCGCAGATCAATGTCGCGGACGATTTCCAGGCAACGGCGCGCAACATCGTTTCGTCCGAACCGTTGTTCCGTTATGGCATTGCCAGTTTCATGGTCATGCAGGTCGCCTTTCTGTTGTTGCCGCTGGCGCTCTTTCAACTCTTTCGTGATGTCGACCGCTCCGCGGCAGCGCTCATGGTGACCTTCGCGGTCGTGAGCGTGCCGATCGGACTGGCCAGCCTGGCGAACCGGCTCGACGCGCTGTCGCTGCTGACCAATCCCTATTTCGGCCAGGCCCTCGCGCCCGCGCCCTTGCAGGCCGCCGCGAAGGCGTCTCTCGGTGCTTACGGCACGGGCCTGCTCATCACCAAGCTGTTCTGGGGACTCTGGCTGCTCCCGTTAGGCTACCTGGTCGTGAAGTCCGGCTTCCTGCCGAAGCTCCTTGGCGTATTCCTGATGCTGGGTTTCCTTGGCTACATGGTCAACGTATTCGGGGAACTTCTCGTTCCGAACTACACCCTGACGCTGGTTTCGAACTATGCGGGCCTGCCCGCCGCCATCGGCGAGATCGGCACCTGTTTGTGGCTTCTGCTGGTGGGCGCCCGCGAACCGGATCGCAGTACGGCCCGGTAGCGCGTCTCGTACACGCTGATCTTCATCTATCGGTTTAGTGAGCCATGAGTAGCATCGATATGGAATATAGAGTTGGGCTGCCCGCATGATTACGCCACGCTGGTTGCCGATGCTTTTTGCCGGGGCACTCCTGTTGCCTGGAGAGGCTTTTGCCTTTGGCGTGGTTCTGCAATACGAAGGCGAGGTCGATGACCGGGTTGCTTACTTTGCCGATGTCAGAACGATTTTGAATCGGACGCCGCCAGATCAGGTCATGGGCCCGACAGAAATCAGGGAAATCGCTGTTACGGCCGTATATGAGAACGCAAACAAGCCTGAGTTCGTGCATATGAAATTGCAGTTCCAGTGTTCGAACGCCTTTTCGATGGACATGGCCAGCCGCAAGATCACCGAAAACAAGAACAAGGTCCGGCCTGATAATGTCGTTACCTTTCGCATCGGACCGGGCAGTTACAAGCTAAGGCGTTCCGATCTGAAAACCGAAGCCGTGGCTGCCAGCGACTGGAAAACCTCCAGCGCGCCGATGCTCTCGAAAGCCGGGACGATTGCCTGCAACGACATCGAATTCGATAAGGCCTTGCACGCCGCCATCAAGGGCGGCACCTTCGATTTCGAGGGCTTTGGCAAGCGCATCGGCAAGCTGGGTCTGCCGGAAGATATGCTGCTCATCGGCGCAACTTTGCCGTCTGAATTCCTGGACTTCGCCTGGGATAGCTTCTGGTGGGACAAGGTTCTTGCCAAGAAACGTCCCGACCCGAGCGGTAAATGGGCTCAGACGCTTTCTGAAGCCGACAGGCAGGCGGCGATCGAAAAGCTCAAGCGGAAACAGCAGGAACTGGAGTCCGGCACTGCATCGATTCGAGCCGGTCTGCTGGAGAGCATCAAGAAGACCAATGCGGAAATGAAGGCCGATCTCGAAGTCGCCAAGAACGCCGGCAAACATCCGGATGGCTCGAAAATGAACAAGCACGAGGCCAAACTGGCGGCGGTCTTTATCGGCCAGCCCGAACAGAAAGTCGTCGACATCATGGGCAACCCCGATGATTTCAACCAGACCGCCGACGCGCGCTTCCTGCGCTACAGCGCCTGGTGGGAACAGCAGGGTGTCACGGTTTACGGTGCGCAGGGCGTCATCGGCGGGGACCCAGGCGGTTATGCCGAATGCTTCGCCGAATTCAGCGTGCGGCCCGACGCCAGTGGCGAATGGCGGGTGGACGATATCGTCGTCCGTGGAGACTACGAGGGAACGGGGTCGCGCGAAATCCGGCTCGTTTGCAACGACGCCATCAGGCCCAAGCGCTGATACAACCCAACACCATGCGGTACCGGATGCAGTGACCATCCTTGCTTGTCACTGCGGTTTCGAACAATGAAAGGCAACTGGAAAATGATGAAAACAGTGATTTTGGCCACCACGCTCATGGTTGCGACCGTCCCCTGCCACGCCAAGACTGAAGTCCAGGGGGAATCTTTCGATGTGTTGGGCTCCGTGATGGAGACCAACGTGAAGGAAATCAATGCTGCGAACATCATGACTTCCAACAAGGAAGAGGCGATCCGATACCGCGAGAAGATCATCGCCGGGTGGTGGGAATTCATGCAGGTCAACTCGAAAGCCAAGCCGGGCGAGTACTGCGCGGCGACGTTCCTGCGCGCCAAACTCGCCAAGCGCGCCAAAGGCGAGCGCAAGGACGGCTTTTCCGACGGCATGGCGGTCACCCTGTTCGGCCCCGGGGGGAATTATCGAGGCGCGCTGCTCGGGTTCTCGCCACTGGGCAAGGACCACGCCTTCCCGAAATTGAAGAGCCGGCAGCCGGTCAAGGTCACCTTGAAACAAGGCGATGTGGCCCCGGTGACGCTAAATGCGATCTACATGGAAGTGAGCCCTACCGCGCCGCCGCTGATCGTCTTCGCCGTGCCGAGCATCGAGGCGCTGATGGGCGGCATGGAAGACACCTGGCGTTTTGAGGTCGTCTACGAGGGCAAGTCGATTGCCGACATTGAGTGGCACGACGGACTCAAGGCACGCGATGAACTGAAGCAGTGTTTGGCTGGTAAGTCCTTCGATGACAAAAGGCATTTACGATTCTGACCATTGCGATGATGCCGCCCAGTGAACATTCCGCCGTGGTTGTGGATGACCATCCACTGGTCGCGCGCGGCATCGCGGACTTTCTGCGCACGCATGGCGGGTTTGCGCGCACTGATGCGATTTGCCGGGCTGACGACCTCTGGGCGCACATCGGGCAATTCGGAGCGCCGACACTGGCTATGATCGATTTCTGGCTGCCGGAGGGTACGGCGTTGCCGATGCTGGCACGGTTTCGGGACGAGTATCCAGCAACTCGACTGCTGGTGATCAGCGGGGACGGCGATCCTGTGATCCGTGACAAGGTACGCCGGTTGGCCGTCGATGGTTTTGTGCTGAAGCACGCCGACCCCGCAGTTTTTGTGCTGGCCGTCGCTGCGGTACTGCGCGGCGATGCATGGTTCGACGACACTTCGGTTGTCGCCCAGGCGACCGACGAAGCGCGCAGTCTGCCGTTGAGCCCCGCCGAGTTGGGCCTGACGCCACGCCAGGGGGAGGTCCTCGCCCTGATGCTCAAGGGCCTGCCCAACAAGCGGGTTGCGCAACAGCTCTCGCTGACCGAACAAACCGTCAAGGAGCATGTGAGCGGTATCCTGGAACGGCTGGGAGCACGCAGTCGCGTCGAGTTGATCACGCGGCTGCGGGGAAAGCGGATCGATGTCTGAGCGGGTCGAGGAGCGGCCGGCCGAAGCAGGCAAGGAGCTCGGCTACGCCGACATCAGCCCGGCCGGCCGGGTGGGGCTGTTTGACGTGGCTTTCGCCCGGATCAACTACGGCTTCGGGGCGATGGTCGTTGTCAGCCTGCCCTTCATCGCCTGGTATATCCACCTCGGTCAGAACCCACTCGGGCTTGTGTTGTGGGCGGCCTGGTATTTCGTCGGGCTGCTGGTGGTTCGCTGGCAGTATCGGCGCTACCACCGCGAGCGCGCCGAAGGCGAGCCCGCGGCGATCCTGCGCCGCTGGTCGCCGCGGATTCACGGCATGGCGCTGGTTTACGGCAGCAGCATGGCCGTTCCGCCGTTACTGACGGCCCACCACGCCACGTTCGAATTTCAACTGCTCTATCTGGTGACGATCGCGGCCATCGTCGCTGGCAATTCCGTGCATTCATCGCCGGTGCTGTCGGTGTTCCGCTGCTTTTTCCTGACCGGCTGGGGAAGCGTGACGCTGCTGGTGCCATACAGCTTTCCGGGTTACTGGTATTACGTGATGCCGCTGACCCTGATCTATATCCGCACGATGCTCAAGCATTCGGCGATCTCGCATCGCTTCTTCGTGCAAAACATCGCGCTGAAGGAAGAAGGCGCGCGACTGGCCGAGAACTTCCGCCGGGCCAAGGAAGAGGCGGAAAAGGCGCTGTATGACAAGAACCTGTTCCTGACCACGGCCAGCCACGACCTGCGCCAGCCGGTGCATGCCATGGGCTTCCTGGTCGAATCGATTTCGCGAAGCAATCGCGACCCGGCGCTCGACGCCGCCCTGGCGGACCTGCGGGAAAGCGTGCGTTCGGCCACGCAGATGTTCAACGCCCTGCTCGACCTGTCCCGGATCGAGAGCGGCCGGGTGCAGATCAAGACCGAAGCCGTCGATCTGGCCGCGGTGATCGCCAACGTCGCGACCATCTTTCGCGAGGAGGCGCGCAATCGCGGCCTGGAATTGCGCGTGCATCTGCCGGCGGAGGGGGCGATGGCCGTCGCCGATGGGACGCTGCTGCGCCAGTCGCTGAGCAACCTGCTGCACAACGCCCTGCGCTACACGCGCCAAGGAGGCATCCTGCTGGCCGTTCGTCGACGGGGCGGCGGCTGGCGATGCGAAGTCTGGGATACCGGTATCGGAATCGCCACGCGCGACGGTGCCGACATCTTTTCGCCCTTTTTCCGCAACGAGCACGCCTGGGATATCGACAGTGCCGGCCACGGGCTGGGGCTGGCCGTCGTCGCCCGCTGCTGCGCCATGATGGGCGCGAAGCACGGATTCCGCTCCCGCGAGGGCAAGGGTTCGTGTTTCTGGATTCGTCTCGATGCGGCGAAGAAAGTGGGGCATCCCGCCCTCGCTGGGCTGACCGCCTCGACCTTGCCCCAGGCGGTGCCGCATTGGTCGGGCGCTTGCCTCGTGGTCGATGACGATCCTTTGGTGCGCAGCGCCTGGCAAACCTTGATGCAATCCTGGGGTCTGCAGGTCGCCTGCGCCGAATCGGGCGGGCAGGCTTTGCGCCTCCTCGAATCCGGCTTCAAACCGGATGTCGTGTTCTGCGACCAGCGGCTGCGCTCGGGCGAGAGCGGTTTCGAGCTGTTGTGCGAATTGCTTGAACGCCTGCCCGATGCGAGCGGGGCCATGATCAGCGGCGAACTGGATTCCCCGGAATTGGCGGAGGCGGAAGAGCAAGGCTATCTCGTGCTGCGCAAACCGGTGGAGCCAACGGAGCTGCAGGCCGTGCTTGGCCACTGGCTCTTGTCGTCTGAGGGTGGGGAGCCTGATTTCCATCAATTCACTTAATGAGCGCAATGTAGAGATGGATCACTGGAACGCGTCGACCGGCCGACAACAACAGGAACAGAGAGGCCGCCATGGAGCTGAGACTATTGCGTTACTTCGTGGCGGTGGCCGAGGAATTGCACTTCGGCCGCGCCGCCGAGCGGCTGAACATCGAGCAGTCACCGCTTTCGCGTGCGATGCGCAACCTGGAGAGCCAGCTTGGCGTGCAGTTGTTCGACCGGAGCACACGCCTGACGCGGCTGACCTGGGCCGGCCAGGTGTTCCTCGTCGAATGCCGGCGTGTGCAGGCCACCGTGGAGCAGGCAGTCAAGAGCGCCAAGGCGGCGGCACAGGGCTACCAGGGCCATCTGCGCATCGCAATCTGCGACAGCCTGGCGCAGCCCCGTATCGCCACCTTGCTGGCACGCAGCCGCGAGGATGAGCCCGAGCTGGAGATTCGCGTCTTCGAGCTGCCGTTCGCGCAGCAGCTCAAGATGCTGCACAACGATCTGCTGGACATCGGCTTTGCGTTGTCAAACGCGGTGCATGATGGCCTCGTCGCCGAGCCGGTGTGGACCGATCCGCTGTCGGTGATCGTGCCCGCACGCCATCCCTTGCTGGCACACGTGCAGGTGCCGCTGGCCGAAGCCCTGAAGTTCCCGCTGGTTCTGTGCCATCCCGAATCGGGATCGGGCTGCCGCCATCAGATTCAAGCGATGCTGCAGGACGCAGGCACGCCGCTCAAGCTGGTCGATGAAGTGACCAGCCTGGGCGTGATGCTGACCCTGGTCGGCGCCGGCTACGGCATCGGCTTCGCCATCGCCTCGCAGGTGCAGACGCTACAGCGCCCGGACATCTCCATTCGTCCCCTGGCCGGCACCCCACCGATGCTCTCTACCTACCTGCTGCGCCGCCATGGCGACCCCTCCGAGCCCATGAAGCGGTTCATCGAGCGGGTGAAAGACGGGGCCGCGCCGGTCGATGATGAGCCAGTCCTTTGAGGACGCAGCTCACCTGTCCGTTGCGGCCTGTGGCGTGATGTGCCAGTAGGCAGATAGACTTCGGAATGAAATCCGATGCTCCGGCTGTTGGTGGATGTGCTTGGTTCTCTTTGGATCACCTGCAACGGCCAACGTTGACCAGGCCGACGACTTGAGTCCACAATCGAGTCCATTCCGTGACGCCTGGATCGGAAAAAACGTTCGTAATAAACGAGTTAGCGACCGGGTGCTGTTCCCATCACCCGCTCCAGATATGGCTTGCCGCCGATTGATTGGGGTCACTCCTGATAGTGTTAAGGCCATGAATACCAAGCCCGCCCTGTCCACCCCCGACGCCTTGCTGCACGAGGTCGATGCGCGCATGACGCAGGCGTTGGACAATTTCTTCCAGCGCAGTCGCATCGCGATCCAGGACACCATCTTCAGGGTGCTGGCCGACCGGATGGACACCCCGCACGTCGCCACCGGACAAACCTGTCTCGACCTGCTCAACGCCAGTCCGGAAGCCTTGTCCGCCGCCTTTGCCGATCAGTTTCGCCGCCACCTCGCCCGGCCCGAGACGTTTCCCAGTCACCACGGCGATCCTGCGCCCGAACTGCAGTTGGTGGATGACGACACGCTCAAGCGTCAACTGGCCGAAGAGAAGCTTGCTGCCGACATGACCGAAACGCTGCGCGCCGACATGCTGCCGCTGTTCCGCCGCATCCAGGCGGTGCAACGGGCCAAGCAGGGAAATAACACGAACCTGAACCATCCCGATGCCTACGGCCCGCTTCCGGTCGTTCGCGCCCTCTCGCGCGCACTCGATTCGCAAGGCATGAGTTCGGCCTGCGGTACCTTTTTGCTCGAATGCGTACGCGCGCCGCTGCTCGATACGCTGAAACACACTTACACGGCGCTCAATCAATTTCTCAGCCTGGTCGATCTTCCCGACCTTCGGGTGCCGGATGCCCCCCGCCCATCCCCGTCCCGACGAAGCGAGCCTGACGTAGGACACGATGTGCTGGCGCATATCCAGGCCGCCTCTGCCGCCGGAGGAACAGGCCCGGCAAGTGGAGGGTTTCCAACCGGGCTGCTCCAGGGTGCCACGCCGCGCAGCCTGGTTGACAGCCTGTCCGACTGGCATGCCTTCCCACCCGGCCCCACAAGCGCCGACGGCGAAACACCGGCCTTGGTCCTGCGACAACTGCAGCAGGATGCACGCCAAGCCGGCACCGGTTCGTTCGATCTTGCCATACTGGATGCCTTGGCAGGCCTGTTCGAATTCATCCTCGACGATCCCGCCGTCTCGCCGAACTACAAGGTCGAGATCGCGCACCTGCAGATCCCGGCCCTCAGGGTGGCGCTCATTTCGCCCGAGTTTTTCAGCGACGACCAGCACCCGGCACGCCAACTGATCGACCTGATGGGCCAGTTTTCCCGACGCTTTCCCGAAGGCGACGCAACACACCACAGCGCGCTCGAGCAAATCCATACCGCCTGCGCCACCGTTCTCGACGACGCCGATCACCCGAACGAGGCTTTTGCCCGGGCACACAACGCACTCGCCGCCTGGCTGGTAGGCGAGGATGCGCGTACGGAAGCCGCACTGAATGCCGAAGTCGCACATCTGGAGCAGATCGAGCGGCAGGAACTGGGCACGCTGCTGGCGCTGGAAAACCTCAATGACTTGACCGAACGCTATCCTGCCCCAGAATCCGTCCTGCGGCGGCTGGAAACCGCCTGGGTTCCGCACATGGCCTCCCTGTACGTGGCCGAATCCGGCGAAGGCCCCGACTGGCGGGCGGCCTGCCAGACCCTTCAGAATCTTTTCCTCAGCCTGCAGACGCCCGACAGCGACACCACGCGCGAAACCCGACTGCAATCGATCCCCGCCATCAATGCCGCATTGCGGCAGGGCCTCCTGGCCCAGGGGGCCGAACCGGCGCAATTGAAAGATTTTTTCAGCGCCATCACGGCCACCCAGGAATGCTGGATCCGCCCTGCCCTGGGACATCGCGAGGCGCGGGTCAGCACGTTTATCCCGAAGCGCATCTCGCAGGCTCAAATCGAATCATTTGCCGACCAGGTGCCGGCGCCACAGGAAAACGATCCCGCCCTGCTGCAGGCGCAGCAATTGATCGAAGGCGACTGGGTGGATTTCGACCCGCCCTACGAGGGTCTTGCGACAGCCCGCGTGGCCTGGGTCGGCGTACGTGGCTACCTGCTGTTTTGTGACAGCGAAGGCGAGCAGCGCTTTTCACTGGACTGCGAGGGGCTCGCGGTGGAAATCCGGACCGGCCGGGCCCGGATTCCGGAGCAGTCACTAACCCGAAATGCCATGCTGCGCCTTAAGGACAGCTTGGTAAACAGCCGCACTTAATATTTCGGCTTCGACTACACTCAAGTTTCGTTCAGCTTGGCCGATAGGTCAGTTATGCGGTTGTGTGTCGATTTTTCGGCGCAACCGCCGACCACCGAACAGGGCAAACCCGCCGCGAGGCAGGGACGCAAAGTTACCGGTCTCGCCCGCCACATCCGGCTGACGAGATAGCGGGGCCGCCGGCAGTACTCCTGTCACGCGTACACCCTCCGTTGGCCGGCCAGCCGCCGATACCGCGAGGTGATCCCCATGGAGCGCGAGATGCCAGACAATTCAGTCGTAGTTAACCTCAATCAATTCGAGCGAGCGCGCCGTGCGCAGGTCTCCGCCGAGACTTTGTCCGTCCTGCACGGCTGCCGCGACCTGCTGATCGAAGGTGCGACCCGTGTGCTGACCCGGCAGACCGAGGCCATGGAAAACACCCTGCTGGCAATGGCCGACCGTTCGCCTTTGCTGGACACGCGCAATACGTATTACGGCGCCCAGGGCATCCTCAACAAGCAGGCCAACGAACTATTGAGTGCCTGCAAGGACGCCTACTGCCAGAACTTCAGCGATTTTGCGCTCAATCGCGAGAAAACGACCGGCAGCGAATTGCTCGAACTGTCCCTGGTGGACGACCAGGATTTCGAAATCACGCTGGCGGTCGATAAAGCCACCTCGCGACTGCGCTTCAACTGCGCCGAGGAACTGGTTGCCCTGGATGCTCGTATTGCCCATCTGCTGGGCCGCAGCGATCTGGCCGAGAACGACAACCCGCTCGGCCCGCGCGCGCTGTGCGAAGCGATGCTCGACGGCATCACCCGCATGCAGCTGGAACAGGACGTGCGAATCGTTCTGCTGAACCAGTTCGACCTGGTGCTCACCACCGAACTCGCCCACATCTACCAGGCCATCAACCGCCATCTGATCGACCGCGGCATCCTGCCCGACCTGAAAGTCGGCGCGAAGAACCGGGCACAAAGTTCGGGCCCCGCCCAGCACGGCACACCTTCTGCCGGTACAGGCCCTGCCATGCAGGGACAAACCGGCGGCGACATGTTCAGGCTGTTCGAGCAACTCGCGCATGGCAGCGCGCCGGCCACAGGCGGATATGCCGCCGGTACCGGTGCCGGCGGTGGCAGTGTGTCGGCCGGGCTTGCCGGCTTCAGTTTGCTTGATTCGCTCAGCCAGCTTCAATCCGGCGCCCTCATGCTGCCCGGAGGCGGACGCTTCGAACTACCCCTACTGGAAGCCACCAATGTCAGCAACGTGCTGCGCAGCTTGCAGCAAAGCCCGGTCATGCAGGCAGCTAGCCCGCTCGATGCGGTGCTGGTGGATGCCGTGGCCATGCTGTTCGACGTGGTGTTCGACGAAGCCTCCATCCCCGATCGCCTCAAGGCCCAAATTGCGCGCTTGCAGATTCCGGTGCTGAAGGCGGCGATGCTGGATCGCAATTTCTTCTCGCAGTCGAATCATCCGGTGCGTCGCATGCTGGATGCGATCGCCATACTTTCCGTCCACCTGCCCGACAACGAGACGGGTAATGCTCGTCTCGATGCCATCTCGCAAGTGGTCAGCCGGGTGCTGGACAGTTTCGAGCAGGACATTGCCGTATTCGAATCCGCTGCCATAGAGCTGGAAGCCATGGCCTCCACCCTGGAAGAAACGCTCGAGGAAACGGTGGACGTCAGCCTGCAACCGGATATCGCCCAGATCAAGCAAAGCGAACGCGCCGAACTCGCGCCGGTCATCGTGCATGATTTCATCAATCGCGCGCTCAAGGACCAGCAGGCAGGCGATGCGGTACGCGAATTCCTGCGCCGCGACTGGGCGCAGTTGCTCACCCAGGATTACATCAGCGAAGGCGAGCAGGGCGCGCATTTCAACAGCCATGTCGAAACCATGCGCGAACTGGTCTGGAGCGTGCAACCCAAGGCGGATATGGACGCACGTCTGATGCTGGTGCGCATTCTGCCCGGGCTGCTGAAGCGCCTGCGTGAAGGTACGGCAGAAATCGACCTGCCGCAGAAACTCTCTGATCGCTTCTTCGCTACCCTGGTCATCCTGCACGCCAACGCGGTGCGGCCCAATGCCCAGCCGGTTCCGTTGCCCGACATCACGCCCGAAGAAATCGAGGCGCTCGCGCCTGCGCCTGCCGTACCGGAAGCCCCCCCGATCGTGGCGGCCGAAGCCGAGCCGGCCACGCCTGAAGTGGAAGACGAATTCACCCAGCGCGCCCTCGCCCTGAACAAGGGCGACTGGGTGGAATTCCACTACGACGACGGCACGTTCCGCTGGGCGCGGCTGGGTTGGGTCAGCAGCATCAAGAACACCTACCTGTTCTCGGATCAGGATGGCATGAACAGCTTTTCCATCGGCCTGCATCGCCTGGCCGACAAGCTGCGCCGCGGCGAAGCCGTGCTGGTCGAACGCAAGTCGATCACCGAATCGGCGTTCGGCAAGCTGATGAACCTGTTCCGCCAGAAACTCGGTCACGCCTGAGCCGGCGGATTGCCGTCGCTTGTGTACCGCGAGGCGGGCTCTCGCGGGTTTCGTACATGAATCCATGCGCCATCCCTTCGCCGCGGCTTGCACCCTAAACGGTGCTACCCTGCCGGGGTGAAAAAATCATTTGCGTCCCGCATCATCCACTGGCAGCTGCACCACGGCCGCCATACCCTGCCATGGCAGGGCACACGCGATCCCTACCGTATCTGGCTGTCGGAAATCATGCTGCAGCAGACCCAGGTTGCCACGGTCATCCCCTATTTCGAGCGCTTCGTCGCCCGCTTTCCCGATCTGCCGGCCCTGGCCGCCGCCCAGGAAGACGACGTGCTCGCGTTGTGGAGCGGGCTAGGCTACTACAGCCGCGCACGCAATCTGCATGCCGCGGCACACGTCGTCGTGACCCGACATGGCGGGACATTTCCGGCCCGGCCCGACACCATCGCGCAGCTGCCGGGCGTGGGACGCTCGACCGCTGCGGCCATTGCAGCGCTTGCATTCGGCCAGCGCTGCGCCATTCTCGATGGCAACGTCAAGCGCGTACTGACACGCCATGGCGGCATCGCAGGCTGGCCCGGCGACAAGAAAGTCGAGTCGGCGTTGTGGGCGCTGGCCGAGTCGCTGCTGCCGGGCACGGCCATCGAGACCTACACCCAGGGCATGATGGATCTTGGCGCACTCGTCTGTACCCGTAGCCAGCCAAATTGTGCAGTCTGCCCGGTCAATGCCGACTGCGTCGCCCATACGCAAGGCCGCGTCCAGGAATTGCCAACGCCACGCCCCAGAAAAACACTGCCAGAAAAGCAGGTGCAGATGCTGCTGCTGCTCGACCGCGGCGAACTCATGCTTGAAAAGCGCCCTTCACAGGGTATTTGGGGCGGCTTGTGGAGCCTGCCCGAACTGGCCCCCGACGTCGACGCCGCCAGCCACTGCCGCGAGCGCTTCGGCTTCACCGCGCTGGCCCAGCAGGCTCTCCCGCAGTTCACACACAGCTTCACCCACTTCAAGCTACACATCCAGCCGGTTCAGCTTCAGCTGGCACCGCGCTCCGATACGCCACCCGGCCAAATCTGGCTCCCCCTGGCCGATGCACTCGATGCGGCGCTCCCCGCCCCCGTACGTACGCTGGTCAGGCAACTCGACCACAAACGAATCCTCTGATTACTGCCCGTGTCGCATTTGCCATGCTGAAACCTCTGCTTAACTACTGACGAATTTGCATAGTCCTGATATAACGGCCCC
>ERZ761607.2669-NODE-2669-length-18752-cov-169.271220_pt1 | contig 18752 bp, 11 predicted proteins | sample MGYA00511164_ERZ761607 | MGnify/ENA primary metagenome ERZ761607 (study PRJEB28899, sample SAMN02445080) | bioreactor sludge metagenome | biome: EBPR sludge | place: Australia: Brisbane, Thorneside Wastewater Treatment Plant | collected 2011-06-22 ...
AATTTCACAAGAAAGGGGGTCAACATGCTCCGGAATTTGCCTCATGCTTATTGAAATCCTTTCAGGGGGGTCAGCTTATGCCGGAATGGCAGAATGCTGAAAGATTATAACTCGTTTCTGAGATTTCTTTTCTGCTAAATTGGGGGGTCAGCTTATTCCGGAATATCCACCCATCCTCCCAAAAATCGAAGTAGGTAGGAAAGTAATAATTCAAAAACCGCTATACACAAGGATTTGGAGGCAAATGAAAAATTTAATTGCTGAGTAAATCATCTGAATTTTGGCAAAACCACACCGAAAGGCAGTGCAGTCAAGCATTGTGGCTATTAATCATCTACCTACTTCAGAAGTGGCATCCCCTCCATCCCCCCCCAAATCGAAGTAGGTAGGAAAGTAATAATTCAAAAACCTCCATACACAAGGGTTTGGAAGCAAATGCAAAATTAAACACCTGTATAAATTACCTGAATTTTGGCAAAGCCGCCCCGAAAGGCAATACCGTCAAGCATGGTGGCTATTAATCTTCTACTCACTTCATCTTTCCTAACCCACACCTACACCCCATCTCCCTTACCTCTCTTCCTGTTAGCCTTCACCGGATGATTATCATTTACTGCGTCAAACCGAAACTTCTACGCCAAGATCTGCCATTTAACCCGGCCAACCCACCTATCACACCTCCGACCACTAAAGTAACCAAACTTAATGCTACTCGTGAACCACGCAACGGCAATAACAAGGCAATCTTTTCAGTAATCGATCCGACAAAAACATCAGATCTAATTAACAACATGATAGCCCAAAAAAGCATTATTGAAAATGCTCCTACTAAAAATGACTTGCCATATGATATCTTAAAAAAGAATGCAAAAAGTAAAGGCCCTACAAAAATCAACCACCAAGGACCAATATAGGTTAACAAAGCGGAAACAACCAATGTGCCAATAATGAAAATCAGATATTTAATAATATTCATTTCTGTCTAATTGTAATTTGTACTGATAGATATAGTGGTTTGAATACTCTCATGGTTTGAATACTAATGTCTGAATGATTTTATCACTACCCTTCTCAAAGGGTTTCATGAACCAAAGTTTAAAGTATTTCCCTTCAGACCAAGGTCCTACCCCGGTATCGTAATAAGGATTGCCCGGATGACCGGATTGCCCGCCGGGGTACACGCCCCACGCCTCAACAGGGGAGGTAAGCGAGACAATCATCTTCCAACTTGGACCATGACTCTTCTTTGTTGCATTGACAATTCCGTCTCCGCCTCCAACATTTAGGTCAAGTCTGCTCAATGAAGACATATTCTGTTTGATATCCATCAGGTGAGGTACACAGGTTTGCTTGTATTTACCCCAAGTCAGCCGACCGACTTTTTTCAATTCGTCCAAAACTGGAACTATGGATAAAAATGCAGCGGACAGTTGCTCATCAAATGTTTCAACTTGAGGAGTCAAAACATTGTCTACACATGCGAAATTAATGTTTCGCAACAGATTTTGAATCAATGTACTATGCTCAGGCATGCTTCCTATCTGAGACTTCTTCAATTCGTCTCCCCATATTCGTTGCTCCAAACTGTCCATGAGAAGAGAATAGACAGTCGCTCCTTCACTGGCACTATCATTGTACAGATTCCATCTTTCCAGAATGTGGAAATAGCTGTCGGCCTCATTGGTAAAGTTCCTTTTTTTCAGAGTTTCAATCAAAAGACCCCTGATTTGGTGCGCCCTGATGTTGAAGTTATCATTCTGTAAGTCAATCATATCCTGAACAGTCGCCTTTTGAAGTTTGCGCAGTATCTGATTAATCCGGTATCCTCTCTCATATACATAGTCACCACCCAGAAAATAGGGGTATTCCTTTGGATCTGCAGGTAATTGATTGGCAGAACTTACGAATCCTCGTTCCGGATTTTTCATGGTCAATACTTGATCCTGAGGTATCATTCCCTGCCATTCATACAGTGAATCCTTTCCTTCCATGATGAATTCACCTTGATACCTCCACTTCGCAGGAAAAACACCTTGCTGGGTAATGGCAATATCGCCGGAAGCCGAAGCAAAAATCAGGTTTTGCCCGGGACAAGAAAATCTGGCAATGGCTTTCCGGTAATCATCATAATTCTTCGCCCTGTCCAACAAAAGAAATGATACTATATCATTGCTTGGATCATGTGCTTTCCAGCGCACGGCATAAAATTTGCCAGCATTGGAACGCAAATGATCGTTCTTCAATCCACGGAAATTTTCATCATAAACAACGGGGCCAAAATGAGTATAAAAGACAGTATCTGCCTGAGTCTTTGCATCCCTTATAACATAGGTTTCTATCCTGCTCGAAGTGGACTCCCAACGGCCATTATAGAGATATTGACTCTTTGATTTGTCCCTGAATGTTATTTCATAATAATCCATCACATCTCGCATGGCATTGGTAGAACCGAAAGCTACATACTCATTGAACCCTATCAATATACCTGGCGCACCGGGTATGGATACCCCATAGCATGAATACTCGGGTGTTGTTATCTGAATTTCATACCAAATGGAAGGCAAGCGAAGCTTAAGGTGCGGGTCATTGCAAAGAATTGGTCTGCCGGTCATAGTCTTGCTTCCGGCAAGTGCCCAATTGTTGCTTCCATTAGCCTTATCCGGCTTTTCTCTTTCTATTAAATCAGGCATTGGCGGATGGAAGTATGACGAATCATGAACCGCCTGAATAGTTAATTTGCCAAATGGAGGAATGAAAGCCTTAGGTATGATAGGATCCAGAGAATCTTCACGATTGGGATACATAAGGTCAAAAATTTCTTTGCCCATGGTTGCTATCACAGCAGTCCTTTCAAAATCATCATCATATCCTGCAAGGTCTTTTGCCATATATTTGCTTAATAATGCTGACTTCAAATTGGACCATGGTTCCGGTTGATAATCCAGAATTTTATATTCCAAAGGCAAATCTTTTTCTTCCAATGTGCCTATATAACTATTTACACCGGCTGTATAAGCATTCATTGCCAGAAAAGTAAGGGTATCCTTCTCCATCTCTTCCAGACTCTTCTCGGCTGCATAAACCATGCCCAGCCTCCTGTTAGTGCGATCTACAACCAATGCCTTTTCCCCAACTATTTCACTCAATCGACCGGCAGCAAAATGCGTCTGAAACTCCATTTGCCATAGACGATCTCTGGCATGAAGATATCCTTGAACAAAATAAGCATCTTCATCATTGGAAGCGAAAATATGAGGTACCATACGGTCATCAAAATAGACTTGCACTGAATCCTTTAGTCCACCAAGCTCCACCATAGAAAATCCGGATTGAATACCCTGAAGTTCAGGATCTATCAGGTATCCGTGCGTAGGACTTAACAACTTGCCCAGAGGAGGAATGGAGCCCCATTTTGAATTGAACAGGATAATCAGAATTAATAGTGAAATTCCGGAAAGGATGGTGCCCAAATGCTTCATTTTATTACATAAATATTTTAAAAAACTTCACTCAACCTGGACGATTGATTTGACAAATTTAAAATTTTCCCCTTTAATAACTCAATTTGTTACAAATAAGGGTAATTTATTTTATGTTTGCGGCGTTTGAAAGGTTAAGAGAAAACCATGAAATACATTTTTGTTTTTTTCACATTTTTCACTACTCTTAGTGGAGGCTATTCTCAGGTCATTACAGATATAAAACCTGATACAACCACTTTGAAGGAATTTGAGCAAAGAATAAAACTTACCCGAATCGATGGCAAGTACATTCCAAAAGATTTGAATGATGCCATGATGGAATTAAATAAAATCATGGAAGACGGAGCTAAGAAAAAATTTGCCGAAATGTCAGAAAATGATGCCAGACAAAAGACGCATTTCTCATTCGGTAAATATATCAACGCACGCTGGTACATCCAGGAAGGAAGCAGGTTGACCATTTGGTTTCAAAAGAACAAAATTTATGACTTCGACGACATGATTGATTGTATTATCGTCTCCTACCATCGTACCCTTAATAATAAACCCATTGAATTCGAAATACTTGCCGATTATTACTATAAAAAGCAAATGGAAAAAGTCAAAAAACTGGTTGAAGATAAAAAGAAAAGGGAAGTTAGGGTAAAACTCAATGAAAAGGAATAACTAAAGTCCTGTGATTTGATTATCTTGAAACTTTGGTCAAAAAGTTTTATGTAACAACGTTTAATGCTTGATTGAAGGGTTTTCGCCCGTTTAGTTTTACAAGTTTGAGCAGAAATAAGAGCTGTTGAGTCTCAATCTCAATTTGACTTCAATAATTTAAATTTTGTATCAAACGACTCCAACATATTGATCCGGTAGAATTTGTTGAGACTATATTCAGGCAGGAGGAATAGGTCAACCTATAAATCAAAGGAAGCAGGAGTCTTTAAATTAATTGTAAGCTAATAATGGAATTACTATTTGGAATGTAAGTATTTGGTTTTGATATTAATAGTCAGAAGTATATTACGAGCAAATTACATGCAACTACTAATCAGGCATTTACGGCAGAATGCAGAAGCCGAGATCCATCAACGACTTACCTTAAACCTATCCATATCCCGTCGATTGTCCTTTTCCTTGATACTTGCCCGTTTGTCATACATTTTTTTACCTTGGGCCAATGCTACCTCCAATTTGGCAAATCCTCGCTCATTCATGTAAAGCCTGGTCGGGACCAAAGTAAATCCTTTTTCCGAAAGGCGACGCTCAATCTTTCTGATTTCAGTCTTATTGAGTAATAGTTTTCTTTCACGCCGAGCATCATGGTTGTAGTATGAGCCCTGACTATACTCTGAAATGAACAAATTCTTTACAAATACTTCGCCCTTACGGATATAGCAATATGCATCAGTAAGATTAGCAGAACCTAAGCGTATGGCCTTTACTTCTGTACCTTTCAGCATAAGGCCGGCTTCAAACTTCTGAAGCAAAAAATATTCAAAGGAAGCCCTTTTGTTCTTTATTTCAATATTCTTGAATTTTTCAGCCATAGGAATGCAAAGTTACACGAAATGCTATATTGTAGAGTGTAACCCGTAATGAATATTATTGTTCGAATGGTCAGAAATAAATTTTTAAGGCGATCAATTGACCTAACAGGCCTATAAAAAAACCACCCAACAATTCTTGCCAGGTGTGAGCCTCCAGCTTCAACCTCGCACTTCCTGTCAACCCGGCTATCAAAACAACCATGGATGGCAGATTGGACGGCCTTGATGTCAACCACCCCAAACCATCATTAGGCCCAAGCCTGTATGCCAATGCAATGGTCAATATGAGCAAACCCGCCAGACCTGCCATATGTGCACTTGCCTTTGAAAAATTATTAATGAAAAATATAAGGAATAATGTAATGACTGTGCCAAGCACAAAGATCTTGAAAAGAGCCGCTATCTCAGGATTACTCCGTGTGGTGATGTATAGCCACAAATAAAAAATTGAAGTGGCAATATACGGAATGATACGTTCCCTGGCTGTATGTAATTCTATGCTTTTGATAAAATCCAGCTTTAGCAACAAAAAAATGACCAGCGCCGGAAAGAAAAATGTCATCATAAACACTGTGATAACAAAGGGAATACGAAGTGTCCAGTCATAGACACCGAAGGCATATGGATCCAGTTTAAGATAAATAAACAATCCGAAAGTGATCATCCAAAGAGGATGAGTAAAAAAGGACAAAATCCGGGCCATCACCTTTGCCAATTCCTTGATAATTTGGTGTTTATAAATTCTTGAAATATTCCGATCGATTCGGGATCTTCCTTGAAACCTATACCTAGAATTTATAGTTAAGTCCTAATCTCAGTCCAGCAAAAACATTACGACTCGCTTCATATTTCTGTCTTTGACCATCCTTATACCCATCCAACCTCCAATCCTTGGCATTGATATCGGTCAATGAACCTCCGCCGCGCAATTCAAGTGTCATAAAAAATGACTCTGATAGAAAACTCTGTATTCCCAAGCCTACAAAACCTTCAATATCCATAGAAGCAAACAGGTCCTTGTCATTGGCGGGTTCACCATTGGTTGTCAATTTGCCGATTTCGGCTGAATTAAAATTATAGGGGGCACCTCCACCGGCTATATGATTTGCAAATGTCTCAAGTGTAACCTCCTTCTCATTTACTTGGTGAGTAACCTCAGCACTTTGTAAAAGAGAAATCTGTGGACCAACGGCAACAAAAAATTTCGTTCCATGATTAGGATCCTTTTTCCCCCCAAAGACCAGGCGATATGTAACGGGAATAGCAAAATAACTCATCTTGATTTCTTTATTTAGCTTGTCGCCATTTCCATAACCGTCCTTGTATTTCTGGCCGGCCTGTTGCAGATTGGCGCCAATAGACAACATACTGCCTCCATTCAGGTCATATCCCAGCTCCAGGCCAAATGCAGGGCGGAAGGTGACTGCATCATAATCCATTTCCTTTTGCCCATAATTCATCTGATTGGCAACGATGGTGGCATTTCCACTTCCATTTAGCCCAAGATATAAACCTCCCTGAGCATCAGATTGAAAGGTAAATAACGTAACAAGTAACATGCAAAGTGTTGTTCTGATTGATTTCATTGTTTGTATTTTTTGTAAGTTAATCAAATAAGCTTTTCTGAATATATATCGGCGAATCATCCGGTTCTATCAATGATGAATCGTTATTTTTGATAGAATTGACCCTGGATGACACCTTATAATGAACCAAGGTAATCATTCTTTCGCAATCAGAAAAAATTGCCTTCATTTTATCGGTAAAACTAGCATCCATCCATTCCACCCATTCCTCTTTATTCAGGATTAAGGGCATCCGATCATGAATACCGGCAATATCTTTCTGAGCTGCTCGAGTGATGATGACGATGCGTTTTGAGACCGTACCATCATTAGCAACTTCCTCCCGCCACAGTCCTGCCACTGCAAACAACCCGCCATCCGGCACTGTAATTCGGTAGGGAATTTTCTGACTTCCACATTTTTGCCATTCATAATACCCGTCAAGGGGTATGATGCAACGCCCATGATTGAGATGTGGAACAAATGTCCTCTTTTTATCGATTTCCTCCAGGCGAGCATTAATTACCAACTGGGTATTGTTGCCGATTGTAACATTCCATCCCCACCAACCGATCTGAAAATGCAGTGGATCATCCTGAGCAATGAAAGGCAACTTCTGTACAGGACCTATATTGAAGGCCGGCAATGGAATATACCTCGCTATGTCTTCCGTATAGAAGCTTGCGCCAAAGCTCTCCTCCAGGTCACTTTCATTTTTGGTTAGTGATGCTCTTCCACACATGGTCAGACTATAATTTCACTGGATACAATATGTCCTACAAGATTGCCGGCAACATCAAATGCCCCCAATTCTACAGAGACAACCTGATTGATCAATGTTTCGTCATATGGCAGCGATACCTTAATGTAATTATCCGTATAACCGGTTAGTTCCATATTTGAGTGCCCATGCTCAACCAGCATAGACCTTGTTTCACCCTGATGCCTCTCGTAGAACAATTTACGCTTAACCTCAGACAATTGTCCAAGCACATCATTCCTTTGTCGCCTGATATGTACAGGCACCTGTCCCATCTCTGCGGCCGGCGTATTGGCTCTTTCAGAATATGTGAAAACATGAAGGTAGCTGATATCCAGGTTTTGAATAAAACGCACCGTCTCCCAAAAATCTTCATCAGTCTCTCCGGGGAAGCCGACAATGACATCCACACCAATGCAGCAGTGAGGCATCAGTTCCTTAATATATCTGACACGGTCAGCATATAATTCACATTTATACCTGCGACGCATTGCAGCAAGGATCTTATTATTACCTGACTGAAGTGGTATGTGGAAGTGAGGAACAAAGCGCTTACTCTGTGCCACGAATTCGATGATTTCATTAGTAAGAAGGTTCGGCTCTATGGAGGAGATCCTGAATCTGTCAATACCTTCCACTTCATCCAGCTTCTTAATCAGATCAATGAACAGCTCATTCTTCTTATGCGAAATACCTTCAATCACCTCTGTTCCATTACCGAAATCGCCAAGATTCACCCCCGTCAAGACAATTTCCTTAATGCCCTGGGATGCTATATATCTGGCATTTTCGATGACCTGAGCCGTAGTATCGCTTCTGCTTGCCCCACGAGCCATCGGTATGGTACAAAAGCTGCATTTATAGTCACATCCATCTTGCACCTTCAGAAAAGAACGAGTACGATCACCCATGGAGAAGGAAGAGACAAACTGGTTGGCCTCGCGCACATCACCGGCCATCATCATTCCTTTAGAAGGGGCATTGCCTATACTCTCGACGAATTCAATAATCCGGAATTTTTCAGCAGCACCCAAAACCAGGTCCACCCCTTCTATCCGGGTGATTTCTTCAGGTTTTAATTGCGCATAGCAACCGATTACAACCACCTTCGCCTGTGGAGAAATACGCAGCGCCTGGCGAACAATATTCCTGCATTTTTTATCAGCAGAATCCGTCACGCTACAAGTATTGATCACAAAAATATCCGCTCCTTCATGAAATTCATTGACCGAATAACCATTGTTTTCAAACATCCTGGAAATCGATGAGGACTCGGAATAATTGAGCTTACAACCCAATGTATAGAATGCAACACTTCTAGGAGTAGCCATAATATTCTATTTAAGGCTGCAAAGGTAGTGATTTTTTTTGGCACAGAATGGTTATTCCGGTGGCTAACCATTGACACCTCGGCCATAAAGCAAATCGGCAGCACCCTAAATTTTTCCATTTGATTGGAAAACTATGCTGATTCCGGGCACAAATAAAGCATTTGCTTAAAAGAACACGCCTCACCCGTTAAAAGCGGGGCCTTCAAGCAACTGTGACAATACATGTAAAGGATTGACGACCGGATTGGTATTTATATCTAAAATTCAAGTAGGTAGATGATTAATAACTATGAAATCGGACGTGATACATGCAAGGACAGTATGCCTATTCAAATTATCGGCTTTCAATCAAAATTTTCCAGAATGAAATCTCATCATTATTGATAATAACTGAATAGACGACTATTAAACAACTACCTATTTCGAATTTTTAAGAAATCATCCCTCTTCAATTCAGCATTTAAATCAAAAAGCTCCTTGGGTTAAGAGCAAAAAATAGTTTTGTTATGCAATTTCTAAGTAGGTAGAAGATTAATAGTGATCCAATCAATATTCACGGATACTTTAACCACCTGAATTGAATTTAATACCGATAATGAAAACAAAATAATCATACATTATAAAATAGACCCTTCATTGGCTTGACTGATGATTATTATTTTCCTACCTACTTCCCAAGCCCCCTCATTCCAACCTTTTTATACCAACTTACTTGGCAACTAAATAAAATGACACACCGGATTTCAAGCTTGAAGAAAATTTCAAAATCTCTATACTCGATTCATAATAGCCCAATAAAAGCAAAATTATATGCATTGACTAAAATAAGTCATCAACCAAATATTGTGGTACGACCATCTCCGGCAATACTCGGATCGATAAATAACTATATCAGAAAAGTAAATTTCTGCAGCATTCTGATTTTTTCGTCAAAAAATGACGAAAAAATAAACATTTAATAGATTATAATTTATTATTATTTCAATATATTTGCAGATTCTTGGGGATTAATCATTTTTTAGGATGTTTAACTCACCCGGGATTTCAAATCATTCTTTAATTTTTTAAATCAAAATCTTATGTCAACAGAAAAAGAAGCGAAATTAAAAGCCCTTCAGTTAACCCTGGACAAGCTCGAAAAAACTTATGGCAAAGGCACCATCATGAAGCTTGGAGACAAGCCTGAAGTCGATGTAGATGCCATCTCCACAGGTTCTCTTGGCCTCGATATCGCCCTGGGTACGGGAGGATTTCCTAAAGGTCGTGTTATAGAAATTTATGGACCTGAATCTTCCGGTAAGACAACACTCGCCATACATGCCATTGCCGAAAGTCAGAAAAAAGGCGGTACGGCAGCCTTCATAGATGCTGAACATGCCTTCGACAAATCATATGCCGAACGCCTGGGAGTAGATACAACCAACCTGTACATTTCGCAACCTGACAATGGTGAACAAGCGCTTGAAATAGCAGAAAATCTTATTCGGTCAGGTGCAATAGACATCATTGTCATCGACTCAGTTGCAGCCCTGGTACCTAAAAGTGAAATTGAAGGTGAGATGGGTGATTCCAAGATGGGGCTCCAGGCACGCCTGATGTCTCAAGCTCTTAGAAAACTTACTGCTACGATAGGCAGAACAGGGTGTTGCTGTATCTTTATCAACCAACTCCGTGAAAAGATAGGTGTTATGTTTGGCAATCCGGAAACGACAACCGGAGGAAACGCTCTTAAGTTCTATGCCTCCCAACGTCTGGATATCCGAAGAAGTGGCTCTCCAATAAAAGATAAAGATGGAAACCTCCTCGGCAACCAGGTAAAAGTCAAAGTCGTCAAAAACAAATTGGCACCGCCTTTCCGTGTAGCAGTCTTCGATATAATGTACGGCGAAGGCATCTCCAAATCAGGTGAAATAGTTGACCTGGGAGTGGATCTGGATATCATACAGAAATCAGGAAGCTGGTATGCTTACGAAAATACCAAAATAGCCCAGGGACGAGATGCTGCTAAGCAGTTTATTGAGGATAACCCGGGAGTGGCTGAAGAAATAGAAGCTAAAATCAAGGACAAGATCGTAGCTAAGGGCGGTACTGCATCCATTGAGATGGATTAAAAATCCCCTGAAAACAACATTTGCAGGCGGTTGAGATATCACCTCCAACCGCCTGTTTTTTTTTACTTCCATTCATTTGTTTAATACCATTATTTAACACCGAAGGTACATTCGTTATAGACCAAATTCATTGATCTGTACGACTGTAACCTCGGCACTATACCAAAAATTTAAGGACTTTTATATAAATCATCCTGGTATCACTTATTCCGAACTGATGCATTAGGGTTGATGATTTGCTCAGCTTATTGCCAAATTTCCAGCCGATACCTTCCAATTGATTGTCAATGCTTAATACAATTTATCGGAGAATCAACCAATAATACATATCAAATGACCCAATCCTTCACAATCTCATATATTTATAAATGTGCATTTACTACCATCATCCCAAGGCGATTTGTTGGGTTATCTTCGGATAATATAATCTGAATATATATTTATACAAATCAATAAAACAACGTGTTGCATGTCAATGTACGATTAAATGAAAATCTAATTAATCCAAGGTTAAAATTCTCATAAAATTATTTGCTTTTTAAATTAAAAAAATCCTTATCTTGGTTTGATAATCTCAAATAAAAATTGGTAACTGGAAAGAATTAAGATGGAATTCAAATTTGAGGCAAAACAGAATGATTTTGTTTCTTTTTCTAAAAGGCATTTTGATTAAGTCAAACAGTGATCATAGATTTTATTTATTAAAATAGCATATCCGTAATGAATTATGGAAGTTAAAGAAGGTTATTTAACCGCAGCATTACAGAAGTACTTCGGTTTCAATAAATTCAAGGCACAACAGAAGGAAATCATAGAAAGTCTGCTGGCAGGCAATGACACTTTTGTCCTCATGCCTACCGGAGGCGGTAAATCTCTTTGCTATCAGCTTCCTGCCTTATTAATGGAAGGAACAGCCATCATCATATCACCATTGATAGCTCTGATGAAAAATCAGGTGGACAGCATTAGGGGTTATAGCAGCCGGGATAATGTCGCTCATTTTCTCAATAGTTCACTGAATAAAGGTCAGATCAAACAGGTCAAACAGGATATCGATGAAGGCAAAACAAAACTCTTATACATCGCTCCGGAGACTCTCACCAAAGAAGAAAATTTAGAATACTTCCATAATTCAAAAATATCCTTCGTCGCTGTTGATGAGGCACACTGTATCTCCGAATGGGGACATGATTTCCGACCTGAATACCGCCGTATCAGAACTATGATAGAGGCCATCGGCCAACACATCCCCGTCATCGCCCTGACAGCTACCGCAACTCCTAAAGTTCGTTCGGATATTATCAAGATCCTCGATATGGATCATGAGAATACCTTCGTATCTTCTTTTAACAGAGACAACTTGTACTATGAAATAAGGCCCAAGGTATCTAAGGAGCAAACGATGAAAAGCATGCTGCAGTTCATCAAGTCTCAAAAAAAGATTTCAGGTATTATTTATGTTCAAAACCGGAAGACCACTGAAGACCTTGCTGAAGTGCTCAATGTCAACGGTATCAAGGCGGCCCCATATCACGCCGGCCTGGATGCCAAATCACGCGCCCGCACTCAGGATGACTTCCTGATGGAAAATGTGGAAGTAATCTGTGCAACCATCGCTTTCGGTATGGGGATTGACAAACCGGATGTACGATTCGTCATTCATTATGACATACCCAAAAGCATTGAAAATTACTATCAGGAAACCGGACGAGCAGGCAGGGATGGGCTGGAAGGAAACTGCATCGCTTATTTTTCTGTCAAGGACCTGACAAAGCTGGAAAAATTCCTAAGAGACAAACCGGTTGCAGAAAGGGAAATGGGGGCACTCTTGCTTCAGGAGGTAGAAGCTTACGCAGAAAGTTCCGCCTGCCGACGTAAATTTCTCCTGCACTATTTTGGCGAAGAGTTTGATGCTTCCGACTGTCACAAAATGTGTGACAACTGTCGGAATCCTAAGGAACTCAAGGATGTTACCGAAGAAATGCAGCTGGCACTTGAGATTACCAAAGAGCTAAACGAGGAATATAATATCAAGGTTTTAGTAGACTTCCTCACGGGAAACGCTACCCAACAACTCAAATTATACAAATTTACAGAGTACGATTCATTTGGTTGCGGAAAGGATTATGACGACAATTTCTGGAACTCCATCTTCAGGCAAGCCTTATTGCGCAACCTAATGTACAAGGATATTGAGAATTACGGTTTGATAAAAATTTCCGAAACAGGCCAGGAATTCATGAAAACGCCAACTTCGATAAAAATTCCACTGAATCAGGTATTTCCGGAAGATACAACCCCTGATGATGAAGGCAACGGAGGAACTGCAGCTTTGGATGAAACCCTGGTCAAGCTGCTGATGGATGTCAGAAAGAAAGAATCCAAACGTCATAATGTACCTCCCTTCGTGATATTTACTGACCCTTCGATCGAAGATATGGCAACACAATATCCGATATCTATTGACGATATGGCCGGGATAACCGGTGTCAGCCGAGGTAAGGCTGAGCGATACGGCAAGCCATTTATTGATGTGATAGCCAAATACGTCGAAGAAAATGACATCGAAAGACCGATGGACTTCCTTGTCAAGCAGGTGGCTAACAAATCCAAGATAAAAGTAAACATCATCCAAAGCATAGATAAGAAAATACCGCTGGAAGATATCGCTCGTGCCAACAACCTCGACCGGGACGAGTTCTACCAGGAATTGTATGGCATTGTAACCTCCGGGACCAAGCTAGACCTGAATTATTATACCGAAGATCTCATCGATGAATACGTCAAGGAAGATATCTTTGATTATTTCATGAACAGCGAAACTGACAACCTGGAAGATGCCTCCAAAAAACTGAAAGAGCTTGACATAACCTGGGAGGAAATAGAGCTGATGCGTATTGTCTTCCTTTCAGAAATGGCCAATTGATATGCGTATAGCCATCATCAACGGACCGAATCTCAACCTGATCGGTATCCGGGAAAAGGAAATTTATGGAGACAAGAATTTTAATGATTTTCTGACTGAATTGCAACAATGCTACCCCAATGTAGATTTCCTCTATTATCAGTCCAATGTCGAAGGCGAACTCATCAATGACATCCAGGAGACAGGCTTTCTTGTAGATGGCATAATCCTAAATGCAGGTGCTTATACACATACCTCCCTCGCCATTGCCGACGCAGTGGCAGCGGTGAAGGCTCCAGTCATCGAGGTACATATTTCCAACATATCAGCACGTGAACCGGTGCGTCATGATTCACATCTCACGGCAAAATGTGTAGGCATCATCAGCGGACTGGGACTGGATGGTTACCGGCTGGCAGTTGAATGGTTTGTGGAGAGAGAAAAAAGAAAATAAATTTTGCCTTTTTTATTTTTTCCAAAATAGTATAATCAGTCGATTTGATTATGTAAGTTTCATTTTTTTTAACTTTGAAAATCTATTCAAAGTAAAAAAAATCTCATTTCTTGCTAACTTAATCCTGCTTTATAAGCCAATGGATATTGAGGTACAAACAATTTAAAGTTTTCTAGCTGAATTAAAGACACCCCACCATATTTTCAAAATTTGTAAACCGAGACTTTGCAAAATTGATATTCAAACTAAAAAACCAAGATACGTATCTCATATTTAAACAAAATAGAAGATGACCTTCTGGTTTTTTACTATTTACCAGCATCAAGGCACCCTTGAAACTTGAATAGTATTTTTAAATTTCCCAATAACTGAATATTCCGGCGAAAGTAATCCACAATTTTAGCCGATTTGGAGGTCTAAAACCAAGGTAAAACTTCTACAAGACATAAAAAATTAATCATTCTCTGTGTTTCGGGCTTATCCAGAAGTATATTCATAGCTTAATATCTAGGCCCGCAATGAGGATGTGGATTTTCTTATCTTGAAAACCCAAATACGCAAAATGGCCTGGCTTACCAATATTGTCATCGGTCTTGACATCAAGATGACTTTTGAATTATTTTTTCCAATCTATATTAAGTCGTTTTTTTTTGAATTATCCGGATTTATCACTATTTTTACACACCCAATCAATTTAAAACAACATCATGTCTGAACCCAAGGAAAAGTTGAAGTACAAATCCAATAATGTACTTACAGATAATGATACAGTCATTGAGTCAAATGTTTTGGGTAAATTCTTTCCTGCAGTACCATTTCAAGCAAAATCGGCAGAGAAAAATGATTTCGAAGAAGAAATAAATAACGAAACTGAAGCGCAGGAAAACCATTCTTTAAATTTCTCATCCGCAGCACCGCCTGATGACAGAATTACCAACCACTTATTTCCGAATATAGTAAGAACAGATTCCGGTATTCAACTAAAGGCCAATTCAAATTATACAACTCCCCTTCAGCTAAAACCCAATAAAACAAAAATCAGCAGTTATTCTGCCCCGGCTTTCCAGCTTAAAACCGTAGAGCCAACGCAAAATGACAGTAAGGAAGATGATACTTCCTCTGTACAGAATACTTCTCATTCAAACAGCCTACCGAAGGATGTTCTGGGCAATATGGAACAAATGATGGGTGCCGATTTTTCAGGAGTTAATATCCATCAAAATTCTACCAATGCTCATAATGTAGGAGCACTAGCTTATACCCAAGGTGAAGATATCCACTTTGCTCCCGGCCAGTTTGATCCAACTTCGAAATCAGGAAAGGAATTGATTGGACACGAATTGACACATGTCGTACAACAGCGCCAGGGACGTGTCCAGCCCACTACCCAAGCTAAGGGTCTTCCTGTAAATGATGACGAAGGTCTGGAAGCGGAGGCAGATGAAATGGGACGCCAGGCAGCACAAATGAAAGCAAATCCTGACGCACCTCCTGCCCAAATGAGTTTATTTGGCAATGAGCAGGAAAGAATAAGGACTAAAACCGGAATTAAAATCAATAACCCAACATTTGACGAAAGTCGGATGCGACAGGAATTGCCAAGAACTTCCTTCACAGGTGCAGGTGATCCAAGGTTGGCGCAAGCCATGACTGTTCTCTATTCAGGTGCGACTGAGGGTGCTGAGGTGGAACAATCACTCAGGACAATTGCTGAAATCAGAGGATTAGACGTTTCTACTGTCAACGAGCAATACAATCGTGCCATAGCTATCAGGACAGCTGGTCGTCAATATGCCAATCCAAACGGTGCTGCCAATGACGCTAATGACCCATCTCCCGATCTGGATTTAGATAGACACCCTGACTTCACCGGGTCACTTTCTCAACTGAGATTTGGCAGTACTTTGGGCGATGTTTTTGGGATAGATCCTGTTTTTGGAGCTTTGATCAGCCCAACAGGTGGTTTGGTCGGTCCTGGCAATGATTCTGTTTCTGGCGATGCCAACAACCCGACCGTCCTTCATGGCACTGTTCATGATGCTGCCGGCTATTTATTAAATGCTCATGGCGTGGGCCCCGGATATAACTACCTCAAAAGATCCTGGGAATTAGATGCAACTAATCCCTTAGCCGGTCAGACTTCCGGAACTGCCTATTGGGCCGATAGAAATCCAATTGCTCAAGCTACTGCGACATTAGGAACATTTGGAGTAAATGCAGTCATGGATAACCCATCTATTCTGCTAGGGATGATTCATCCCGGGTTAGCAGTACCCGGATTAATGAATGCAGGCAGAGATTATGAAAATAACTTTATTAGATCGGCTGTTGAAGTTGGTGGCGGCAATTGGGCATCCAGGGGCGTTGACAGCATATCCAATACCTTGAATGCTGGATGGAATGCCGCATCGAACTTATGGGATGGTGTTACTGGAGTCGCCTCCGATGTTTGGGATGGCGCCAGAGGTGTTACTTCTGATGTTATCGGTGGCATGAGAGGAGTGGCTTCTGATGTTTGGAGTGGCGCCAGGGGAGTAGCTTCCGATGTTTGGGACGGTGCAAGAGGTGTTACCTCTGATGTTATCGGTGGCATGAGGGGTGTAGCTTCTGATGTTTGGAGTGGCGCCAGGGGGGTAGCTTCTGATGTTTGGGACGGTGCAAGGGGTTTAGCCTCTGGGGTAATGGGAGGTATTGGTGGCGCTTTGAAGGATTCCGGCATCGGGCAACCACTGACAGCACCCGGATTAGGTGGTATAGCTAGCGGTTTAGGTAGAGCCTTGTCTCGTGCAGCCAGTGGCGTTGGTGGCGCTTTGAGGGATGCAGGCATAGGACAACCCCTGACAGCACCCGGCGTGGGTGGTATAGTTGGCGGTATAGGTAGAGCCTTGTCTGGTGTAACCGGTGGCATTGGTGGCGCTTTGAGGGATGCAGGCATAGGACAACCATTGACAGCACCCGGCGTGGGAGATTTATTTGACGGTTTAGATAGACTCTTGTCTGGTACAACCGGTGGCAATGGTGGCGCTTTGAGGGATGCAGGCATAGGACAACCCCTGACAGCACCCGGCGTGGGAGATTTATTTGACCGTTTAGATAGACTCTTGTCTAGTACAACCGGTGGCAATGGTGGCGCTTTGAAGGATTCGGGCATCGGACAGCCACTGACAGCGTCCGGCGTGGGAGGTATAGTTGGCGGTATAGGTAGAGCCTTGTCTGGTGTGACCGGTGGCATTGGTGGCGCTTTGAGGGATGCAGGCATAGGACAACCCCTGACAGCACCCGGCGTGGGTGGTATAGTTGGCGGTATAGGTAGAGCCTTGTCTGGTGTAACCGGTGGCATTGGTGGCGCTTTGAGGGATGCAGGCATAGGACAACCATTGACAGCACCCGGCGTGGGAGATTTATTTGACGGTTTAGATAGACTCTTGTCTGGTACAACCGGTGGCAATGGTGGCGCTTTGAGGGATGCAGGCATAGGACAACCCCTGACAGCACCCGGCGTGGGAGATTTATTTGACCGTTTAGATAGACTCTTGTCTAGTACAACCGGTGGCAATGGTGGCGCTTTGAAGGATTCGGGCATCGGACAGCCACTGACAGCGTCCGGCGTGGGAGGTATAGTTGGCGGTATAGGTAGAGCCTTGTCTGGTGTGACCGGTGGCATTGGTGGCGCTTTGAGGGATGCAGGCATAGGACAACCCCTGACAGCACCCGGCGTGGGTGGTATAGTTGGCGGTATAGGTAGAGCCTTGTCTGGTGTAACCGGTGGCATTGGTGGCGCTTTGAGGGATGCAGGCATAGGACAACCATTGACAGCACCCGGCGTGGGAGATTTATTTGACGGTTTAGATAGACTCTTGTCTGGTACAACCGGTGGCAATGGTGGCGCTTTGAGGGATGCAGGCATAGGACAACCCCTGACAGCACCCGGCGTGGGAGATTTATTTGACCGTTTAGATAGACTCTTGTCTAGTACAACCGGTGGCAATGGTGGCGCTTTGAAGGATTCGGGCATCGGACAGCCACTGACAGCGTCCGGCGTGGGAGGTATAGTTGGCGGTATAGGTAGAGCCTTGTCTGGTGTGACCGGTGGCATTGGTGGCGCTTTGAGGGATGCAGGCATAGGACAACCCCTGACAGCACCCGGATTAGGTGGTATAGTAGGAGGTATAAGTAGAATGTTGTCAGGAATAACAGGTGGGCTTAGTGACGCTTTGAAGAATTCCGGCATCGGGCAACCACTGACAGCGCCCGGATTAGGTGGTTTGGGTGGCGGTATAGGCAGAATGTTGCCAGGACCAAAAGGCGGAATGGGTGTGGCTGGCGGAATAGGAGGGCTATTGCCAAAAATATTTGGAGGACTCGGCTTAAATGGCGGAATATTTGGTGGACTCGGAGGTCTATTACCGGGTTTATTAGGTCCTTTCGGAGGCATTTTAGGAGGATTAGGAGGATTATTAGGTAAAGGTGGCATCGGACAGCCACTTACAGCGCCCGGATTAGGTGGTTTGGGTGGCGGTATAGGCAGAATGTTGCCAGGACCAAAAGGCGGAATGGGTGTGGCTGGCGGAATAGGAGGGCTATTGCCAAAAATATTTGGAGGACT
>ERZ761607.2670-NODE-2670-length-18750-cov-8.201391_pt1 | contig 18750 bp, 16 predicted proteins | sample MGYA00511164_ERZ761607 | MGnify/ENA primary metagenome ERZ761607 (study PRJEB28899, sample SAMN02445080) | bioreactor sludge metagenome | biome: EBPR sludge | place: Australia: Brisbane, Thorneside Wastewater Treatment Plant | collected 2011-06-22 ...
GTACAAAGATGATATTACTAATTAATAATTCGATAAGTAAGTGAAAACTGTCACAAAACCGGATAATAAATGTCATTCATATCTTTTTACACCTGAATGAAAATGGCGGCGGGCTTATCGCCCACCGCCATTATTTTCACCCTTTCTTGACCTGAAGTTACGGGCGTATGTAAGAACTCACATCACCACCCAGGTCTTCGATCGAGTCGATCAGGATCTGGATGATGTACCTGGGATTATGAACAAACGCACCTGTATCCTTCTGGGCGTACTGATAGTTGAAGGCAGCCTTCACCAGGCGGGGCGTCCAGGCTGCGTAAGTTTTGCCATCCGTGCCGAAGAAGTACGGGTAGGCATGCCCATCGTACGTAATCGCGCCGCCGTTAGCTTCAGCATAGACTTGCAACTGGGCGTAGAGAGTTTCTGCAAGGGTATCTACTTCACCCTTGATGCCCTCAGCAACATTGCCGTCGCCGTCATAGTCCACTTCGGTCTCGCGGACTTCTTCGGGATTGGTAGTGCCATGACATGCCTCGCAGGTATCGGTCTTCGGCTCCAGAGCATGAACGTCGTGACAGTCAATGCACTCGTTGACTTTGCCTTTGCCGTCCTTGCCTGCATGCAGGTTGATGCCTACATAGGTTTTTCCTTCGTACTGATAGGCACCGAGGGTGTCACCGCCAAAGAGGGTGGCGCCAGCCGCAAAGTAATGGATGTTTTTAAAGCGAACGCCCGGGTCAACCACGTCGAGTTCTTTTCCGCGCAGGGCATTGTTCATACTGGTGGTGGATTCGCGACCCTGGTGGCACTGGAGACAGAGGTTGGAGTCATTGGCAACGAATTGACCATTGGCGTCCTTGCCGCCAAAAGAGACGGTCTTGCCGGATGGGAAGGTCACAGAAGCGATGCTGTAGCGTTCGGGAAAGTCTTCTTCATTATGGCAGGTGACACACTTGAACCCGTTGGCAGACGGCATGTTGGTCACACCGGTGGTCACAGTGGTGCCAGTGCCTGTTACGACCGTAGTGCCGCCAGCTTTGAGGAAGGTCGGCAGTCCATCGGCAGTGTGGCATTTAACACAGCCAAAAGGAACGATGTAGTTGGGCGCGCCATCTTCGGTCAGGTCCCAATCACGGAAGGGCATGGTATCGCCAGCGAAGTGACCGGCATCGGTACGGGCGAGCTTGCTGACATCACCGCCCAGGTCTTCGATCGAATCGAAGAGCAGTTGAACGATGTACTTGTTACCGTGAGCAAACGCGCCGGGATCCTTGACGGAGACCTGGTAGTTGTAAGCGGCTTTCAGCAGGCGTGGAGTCCAATTCTGATAGGCTTTTCCATCGGCGCCCATGAAGTATGGGTAAGTCTCAGGGTCGTACTTGATCTCTGCGCCTGCGGTTTCAGCAGCGTACTTCGTGATCTGGGCGATTAGGACCTCCTGCAAGCCCTGGATCTCGTAATACATGCCTTCTTCAAGTTCGCCATCGCCATCGTAGTCCGGGTTGGAACTGACCATGCGGACGTTCTTCAGGTCCTCCAGGGTGGCAACATCTTCATGACAGAACGAGCACTGTTCGACCTTGACCTCGAGAGTATGCGGATCGTGACAACCTGTACAGGTGGCATAGCCGTCGACATGAGTGTTCTTCGCATCGTAGGCTTTGCCTTCGTATTCATAACCGCCATGGGTCATGCCGCCATACAGGGTGGCTGCCGCCGCATAATAGTGGACATTGCGAAAACCGAGGACTACATCGTTGCCCTGATCATCCTTCACAGGAGCCGGCACGGCATCAGGATCGACGTTCTCACCAAACTTGGCAATAAGATCGTCAACACTGACCTTGGACTCACGACCCTGATGACATTCCATACAACGGACATCATCACCCGCTGTGATCTCAACGCCGGAGGGGAATACAACGGTGGTCTTGGAAATTGTTCCAGGATTGTGACAGGCTACACACTGTACGCCCTGGGCATCGGCAGCTGGAACATTGGCATCGACCTTCCCGGCTTCTGAGCCGTCCAACCCGAGGAAGTCCTGATAACCAGTGCTGGTATGACATTTAGCACAAGCGGTTGGGACACCATCGGGGTTCTCAGCAGTGTCATCCCAGTGACGGAATGGTTCACTTGCCACATCCGCGTGGCCTGAGCCCTGCCATTCAGCAAGATATGGCGTGTCGGGGACAGGAGCCGCAGGAACTTCAGCGGTCGATTCGGTTGCAACTTCGGTGGACTCAGCGCCGCCGCAAGCCGCCAGAACTGCGGCAAGAACGACCATAACCCCGAGAAAAACTAGCAACTTCCTGAGATTCATAATATTAATTCTCCTTGGTTCAGTATGGGAGGTAAAAATAAAATCCTTCTAATTAGACCTTCAAAAGTCCTTTTTGGGAATGAAGCAATAGTAAGCAACCTTTAGAGAGCCAACAAGTGCAACGTGTCATTTTAAGGCGGGTTTAATGTCACTCAAATAATGAATTTTTGTGGGGTTTTCATCAACAAGCGCAGGTGAAGTCACCGATGGTTTTTAGCAAGAATGCCCTAACCTGCGAACAGGATAGGGCATTCTTGAACGAAAAGCTTTCTTACATTACTTCTTACTTCAGTGCTTCAAGAGAGGCATCAACCAGAGCGTTGAAGTAAGCAGGGTTGTGGATGCCATCACTGCCATCTTCTTCGATCAGGTGATAGACGAAGAGCGCAGCAGCCTGGGGCGGATCCAACTGTACCGGATTTCCAGCAGCATCGGTGAGGACGTTGGCAACGGTACCATCAGCATTTTCTGTCATCAGACCCTTGGCAATCAAGGCATCATGCAGTGCCGCAACCTTCTCTTCAAATTCGGTCACAGCGCCGTCGATGTCGAAGCTTTCAGCATCGGTGTGGCATTCAGCACAAGTGGCAACCTGCGGCAGGAAGCGATGGTTGGCAGTTTCTCCGCCACCCATGTGACAACCCACGCAGCTGTCTTCGACCTTCTCGTAGTGAGCGGCGGGTTTTCCTTCCACGCCCAACGCTTCGTTGACATCTACGGTGCCCAAAAGGGTGTCCACCTGGACGCTATAGTGGGTGTTGAAGCGGGCGGTCGGAGTGTACTTTCCTTCGATCAGATTGCCACTGGCATCCTTGGAAGCAAAGTTCGCCAAGTAGCGGCGAGCCTGGTGGCAGTTCGCGCACAGATTGCCAGCGCCGCCATCGAAAGTCGCGCCGCTGGTAACGGTGGTCACCGGGGCATCTGTCTCGAGAGCCCAGTCTTCACCTGTGTAGGTCACGTGGATCTGATGGCAGGTGCGGCAGTCTTGATGGGTCGGGTTGGCATCGCCAGATTCGATCTCACTGAAGTTCTTGCCATCAGCAACGGCTTGGCTGAATGTTGCGCCAGAGTGACAGAATGCACAGCGATTGTTACCACCTTCTTCGACGAAGGCAGTGCCCTTACCATGCAAGGATTCCTGCCAGTTGGCTTTCTTGCTGGTGATGAGGGCAGTGTCGTTATGGCACTCGGTGCAGGACAGGTCAGCTGCTACTGCAGCCGGGCCGGGCTCGCCTTGCGGACCCGCGGGGCCAGCGGGACCTTCAGGACCTTGGGGTCCGGTGCCACAGGCTGTAAAAACAACCGAGGCAAGAACCAGAACGCCTACTATAACTAGCATTTTCTTGAAGTTCATTGTAGTATTCTCCTTTTGTTTAATTTGGAACTACATTTTTCGGATTCTGCTATAAGGTGTGGGTGCCTCCTTGATAAACAGAAATGGCTGCATCGACAATTTTCAGCAGATATGGCGAATTTTATATAAGTGGGAGATTAATGCCTAGTAAATATGAGCATCTATTAATGTGACGAAAGTCACAACAATCTGGATAAGAATAGTGAAATTATACTGCGGGAAGGCAGGCTATACCTTAGAATCGCTATCGCCCTCACCTAAATCTGGCAGGGCTGATTCGATCTCCTCCGGGCTTTGTCCGGCTTCCAAACGGTCCACCACTTCATCGAACCCGGCAGGCAATTCCTCCCCCATCTCCCTGCCCATCTTTTTCATCATCCGCCCCAGTTCGGCGGGGTTCTCCTCCAGCCCCTCGAACCCGCTAAAGTTCTCCGCCAGGGTTTCCATCCGCCCCTCTTCCGTTTTCGCGATGCGCACCTTCGTCATTCGGCGGCGCACATCCGCGCTGTTACAGTGAGCACAGTGGACGGGCGTCTTGCCATATTCGGCATAGGTCAGAAAAACGTCAAAGCGCTGGTCGCAGGTATTGCAGATAAAGTCATATGTGGGCATGATTTAATTTTAGCAGAAACAGGACTCCAAAGTCTCCCGACTTTGGAGGTTATTTGAGAATCAGCGCGAGTCCCTAAAGCCCGCTCCAACGAAGGGATTCGTTGGAGTCCGAAGCGCCACGAGGCGTTTGGTACAATTGCCCGCATGTCCGAATTCGATCTCCGAAAACCCAACCCATTGCTGATCGTCATCTCCGGTCCCTCCGGCGTCGGCAAGGATTCCATCGTCCAGCGCATGAAAGAGCGCGAACTCCCCTTCCATTTTGTCGTCACTGCCACCACCCGCGAACGGCGCGAGAACGAAGTCCACGGGGTCGATTACTTCTTCGTATCGAAGGACGAGTTTGCCCGCATGATCGAAGCGAATGAATTGATCGAATACGCCATCGTATACGGCGATTACAAAGGCATCCCAAAAGAACAGGTGCGTTCGGCATTCGCCAGCGGAAAAGACGTTGTCATGCGCGTGGATGTGCAGGGCGCCGAGACCGTCCGCAAACTCGCGCCGGATGCACTGCTGATCTTCATCACCTGCGAAAGCGAGAAGGAACTCGAACGCCGCCTGCGTGAACGCAAGACCGAATCAGCCGACGCCCTTTCCCTGCGCATCGCCACCGCCCGCAAGGAACTCCAGCGGCTCGAAGCGTTCGATTACGTCATCATCAATCCCGATTTCCATCTCGACGATACAGTGGAAAAAGTCCGCGCGGTGATCTCTGCCGAACACTTGAAGGTACACCATCGCAAGGTGACCTTGTGACCCAGACCCCCGCTTCTTTTCCGGACCCGGGGCTTGATTCCCAACCCGAACCGTACCCAACCCGACAACCCGTCTACGTGCGGATGCCGTCCCTGCTGCCCATCGTCACCTACAGCCTGATCGGCTTGACCGTATTTGTCTACCTGCTGCAAATCCTCGGAACCGTATTGATCGGCGATTCGGTCTACGGCATCGACTTTGTCACTTATTGGGGAGCGCGCATCAGTGAAGCCATAGACGCAGGGCAGGTCTGGCGGTTGATCACACCGGTCTTCCTGCATGGTTCGCTCATGCACATCTTCTTCAACATGTATGCCCTGCTCTCTGTGGGAACGCTGCTGGAACGTCACTTTGGACATGGGCGTTTTCTTTCGATGTATTTTCTCGGGGCTTTTTCGGGGAATGTACTCTCCTACCTTTTCACAAGCGGATACTCCGTCGGCGCATCCACAGCGGTCTTTGGGTTGATCGCCGCCGAAGCGGTCTTCTTCTACCAAAACCGCGAATTGTTCGGCGCCCATGCGCGCTCAGCGATCTCGAACGCGGTCTTCATCATCGTCATCAACCTTTTCCTCGGGCTTGCGCCGAACATCGACACCTGGGGGCACATCGGCGGGCTGCTTGGCGGGGCGATATTCGCCTGGTTCGCCGGACCGAAATGGATGGCTATCGGTCTCCCGCCGGAATTATCCCTGCGCGATGAGCGTGAGCCGCACGAAACCCTGACGGGGGCATTGCTGATACTTCTTATCTTCGGCGGTCTTGCCGCTTGGAGAATATTGTAAAAGTACCGCAAGGTGACCCTTGCGGTACTTTTGTAAAGTTTCGGCGTGAAAAATGCCCGGGGACGGAATCCCCAGCCTCATCCCTCGCGTTTGAGCCGCGCGCCGCAGGTACGGCAGAAGCGGTCACTCAGTTTGGCGCGCGTCCCGCATTGCGGACAGTACAGGCTGGTCGAGTCATTCTCTGCCCCGGTGTCAGAATGCCTGCGGCGGGGCTTGGACTTGGAAGCGCGTCCCCACTGGAAGTAATAAGCAAGCCCCCCGGCGATCATGATGACGCCCAGACCGCCGATGATGTAGGGCAGGCTGTTGGCAAGTGAGACGCGTCCCGGTGTGTCTTCATTGATGGGTTCGGCGATCTGCACACTTTGAGCCTGTGAGACGAGCGTATCGGTGGTCTTTTCATAGCCAAGGGTCAGGGTGAATTGTTCACCGGCTGCGAGCTGAACGGGGGCGCTTTGATAGTAATTCAGCCCGTTGGAATTTTGAACCGATTCGTGTTTTGGATCGAGCGTCACCGTGGTCACGTCCAGCGGTTCGAGCATGAGATATTGGAAGGACTCGACCGCGAAGCCGTTATCCCAGAGGTAGGAGAAAAGGCGCTCGTCCCCGTTGAAGGTCAATGGCTGGTAATACTCGAAACGATACGGCATATTCTGATCGATGAGCATGTTGAAGGTCTGAACTTCACCTTCGGTGGTCGGACCTTCGTATGGGAAGTCCATGAACGCGCCGCCGCTCGCATCGGATGCGACGGCGATCAGCGAGGCTTCGGCTGGGATGCGGAAGGTGAGCGTGGCGGGCAGTGTCAGGTCTGCCGCGGGCTGGAAGTCGACGATGACCAACATGCTGGGCTGGTCATATTCGGGCCAGAACTGCACGGTGACGCTTGCCAATGCCGCATCATTTTGCGCGGACGCGGAGACCGGGAAGACCAGAAGAATCCCAAAAAGCAGGAGCAGGGTAAGTTTGCGCATGAAACGCCTCCAAACGATAAGGTTTTGGCTCATGCCAGGGGTCTGTGCGCTAAAGTGACAGTCACCTCGCAGGTGACTGTCACTTGCGTGTTTTTCATGCATGAGCCGGTTTTTTTAGAATCTTACCATGCGCCATTTTGACGCGGCAGAATCGATGTCATCCGATGGCGCGGATGAATGTCATTGGTTTTGGGGGAGGGATGGTTGCGCTGACGTAGTTCAACTTTTCTTTTGGATACGTATCGTAGGGCAGGTTTTCAACCTGCCATTCATCAAGTTCACGAGAGTGTCAGGCTGTAAGCCTGACCTACAGCGATATCGTCCCTGAGGGCGAAGTGGAATACATCAGTTCTGCTTGAATAAAGACGGCTGTCTGGATTTCGTCTTTATAACGGTTTTGGGAGGCTCGGCTCCCCATAAAGTCGACAAGTTTTCGGTGTATTTATACTCGTCGAAATATTTTCCGATTTTATCCGGCTCACGGATGTTCTTCAGTCTCTCCTGGATCAAGGCTGTATTTTTCGGGTCGATCTCGATCCCGACGCCCTTCCGCCCAAGTTGACGAGCGGTTACCAGGGTTGTACCTGTTCCTGCAAAAGGGTCAAAAACAGTATCGCCGGTCTTTGAGGAGGACAGGATGATCCGCAATAACAATGCGATGGGAGATTGCTGTTTGTGAACCCGTTCACCTTTTTTATTTCGAATGGCTTCGTCCCCGGCAAAATAGCCAGAGGTCAATTCGCGGATATCATCCCATATATCTGTGACATAGACCCCGTTCTCGCGTTCATATCTGTAATTCGCGGGTAGAGGCGGGGAAATCCGCAGGCGGTTGAATACGCGCGCCTTTTCGCCTCTGGTCGCATATGCCAAAATCTGGTAATGCTTGCCGAACTTCCCAGCCACCGGAACTGCCGAGGTCTTTTTTTTCCAAATGATGAGGTTTTGTAATGTCCAGCCTGTTTCACGCAAACAGCGTAGAACTTCTTCTGTGTTCTTTTCTCTCTGCATAAAATAGACCGCGCCACCTTCAGAGGTGACATTCAGAATTCCATGGCAAACATCTTTCATCATTTGCCAGTAGCGGTCTGCGGTCAGGTTATCGTCGTGAAACGAGTAATCCTTGTTCTGATTAAACGGTGGGTCGAGAAAAGTTAAGTCAACCTTTCCCATCTTCCTGCCGTTTTTGAGAAAGTCGAGACAACTTCCGGTAAGGATTTTGTAGTCGGTCATGGCGTATTCAAAGTATATCAGCAACTTAATCGGCGTCCCAAGTTTTCCGTTATACTCGCGCCCATGCCCATCCTTGCCTTGGTCCTTCTTTTTCTTTCCGCATCCATGCACGCAATTTGGAATTTCCTGCTCAAGAGCGCGGAGGAGAAATACACCGCGATGGGCTGGCAGACCATCCTGAGCGGTATCCTTGCACTGGGGGTCATGTTCTATTCGGGACTGCCGCCGCGCGAGATGTGGCTCTTTGCCATTATCAGCATGTTGCTGGAAGCCATCTACTTCATTCTTTTGTGCATTGCATACAGCGACCACGACTTTTCGCTGGTGTATCCGATCGCGCGCGGGGCGGCTCCTGCCCTGCTGGTATTGTGGACGGCGATCTTCCTGCATGAGCAATTGACGACAGGCGGGTATATCGGGCTGGCGATGATCACGATCGGGATGATGGTCATCGGCGCGACGGCGTTACTGCAAAGCAAAGGCGAGAAGATCCACCTGAAAGGCGTACTGACCGCGCTGACGGTGGCGCTGGTCATTTCTTTATATACCTTTATCGATGGGAAAGCCGTCAAAAGCGGACCTGCCCTGCCTTATGGCTTGTCCATGTTCGTGATGGTGCCGTTTGTGACCACGCCTTATATTGCATATCACTACGGTTTGGATTCCTTTACCCGGGTCTGGAAACAGAACAGGACGTATCTGCTGATCGGCGGCGTGCTTGGTCTGATCGCATATATGATGGCTCTATTCGCCTACACCTTTGCGCCGTTGAGCTATTCGGGCGCGATCCGCGAGGTCAGCGCGGTGATCGGGGCATTCCTCGGCTGGAGATTTCTCAGGGAGCAGATGGGCGGAATCCGCGTGGTGGGTTCGGTGATCGTGTTCGCGGGGGTGATGGTCATTGCGGTCTTTGGGTGAGAAACCGACCGGGGAAGAAAAGGCTCGAAGCGCTGAACCAGCCCAAGTCTGCGCGGGAGGCGAAGGGTTTTCAATCCACAAACAAAGGTACGAAAGTCAGTTGCATCTCACACAAAAAATGAGTAATATTGGGTTGCCATGAATGGATTTCTGGCAATACGACTCTTCGGCATCCTTATGCCATGAATCAGTCCGCCTGATGGGTACCCGCGTACCTGTCAGGCTTTTTTATTTCATTTCGTCAAGGAGAAAAAATGCAGACACCCTGGGAGTATCGCTTCGCCCACCGCATGCAACGAATGGGAAGCTCGGTCATCCGCGAGTTGTTGAAGTTGACCGAACAGCCGGATATCATTTCCTTCGGGGGCGGGCTGCCCGCGCCGGAGGTCTTCCCGGTGAAGCAGTTTCAGGAGGCATGCAACCGCGTGCTGACGGAACACGGCGCACAGGCTTTGCAATACAGCACAACCGAAGGCTACCGCCCCCTGCGTGAGATGATCGCGCGTCACGCCGAACGGTTCAAGGTCTCTGTCACGCCGGAGAACATCATGATCACCTCCGGCTCTCAGCAGGCTTTGGATTTCATCGGCAGGTTGTTCCTGAACCGGGGCGATTACATTGTGGTGGAATCGCCGACCTATTTGGGGGCATTGCAAGCCTGGAACGCATATGGGGCGCAATACATTTCCGTCCCGGCGGATGAAGACGGCATGATCGTGGATGAACTGGAAGCCGCGCTTCGAGTCGGACCGAAGTTCATTTATGTGCTCCCGAACTTTCAGAATCCCTCCGGCTCGACTCTCAGCCTCGAACGGCGCAAGCGTCTGGTCGCGCTGGCAGACCAGTACGGTGTGCCGATCATCGAGGACGACCCATATGGGCAGCTGCGTTATGACGGCGACCACCTGCCTTCGGTCGTTTATCTTGACGCGCAATATCGCAATGACGGCGACCATGAGTACACAGGCAACGTCATCTACCTGAGCACCTTCTCGAAATTGCTCGCGCCGGGTCTGAGGCTGGCATGGGTGATCGCGCCCCCCAATGTGACCCAAAAACTGGTGATGACCAAGCAGGCGGCGGATTTACACACAGCGAGTTTCAATCAGCAGGTCGCATATGAGGTGGGCAAGGGCGGGTTCTTGGATGAGCATGTAAAAGTCATCCGCGCCACGTACAAGGAACGCCGCGACGTGATGCTCGAAATGATGGACGAAATGTTCCCGCGCGAAGTCCGCTGGATGAAACCGCAGGGCGGCATGTTCCTGTGGAGCATCATGCCCGAAGGTGTGGATGCCGCCGAGGTCTTGAAGATCGCCATCGACCGCAAGGTGGCGTTTGTGCCGGGCGCAGCCTTCCACCCGAACGGCGGCGGCGCAAACACAATGCGCCTCAACTTCTCATACTCATCGCCGGATGCGATCCGCGAGGGAATCACACGCCTCGGCGCGACCTTGAAGGAAGTGTTGAAGAAGAACGGGCATAAGTAGTTGGTAATTGGTAATTGACGAATCAAAAACGCGAAACGCAAAGCCGATGTGACTGCGTTTCGCGTTTTATTTAATCAACAACAGCGTGATTTATTGTTCCGCCTCTTCCTCTGAAAACTTCATCACCCGGTACGATTCGGCGTACTCGAACTCTTTATCCTTTGCGTCTTCCTTCGCCCAGTCCTTCATCCACTTTTCCACTTCGTCCACCGGCACTTGACTGACATGCTGCTGCAACGCCTTCACTTTGATATCGATGGTTTCGGAGATGTCCACCCAGGTATCAGGCTTCTCTGTCCCGTGGATGTATAGCTTCTTGACGTTATGCGGCTCATACCCCGCCTCGAGCAGGTCGGTGAAGATGAGCCTGGTCCCCGCCGAGGGGAAGACCGCCTCGCAAGCCGCCTGTGCCGCCGCGCGATGATCCGGATGGTTAACGTACTCATTCCCATAAAACCATGCTTCGGGATTGCCGATCAACACCACTTCCGGTTTGAATTTGCGGATGATGCGCGTTAATTCTTTTCGCAATGAAAGCGTGGGCTCGAGTTCCCCGTCAGGGTAACGTAAAAAGACCGCTTCCTTCACACCTAACACGGCGTTGGCGGCTTGCTGTTCGCCCTCGCGTAGTTTCGCCAACTCCGCTTTGTAACTGCCGTCTTTGGTCGGGTCGTTCGATCCGGAATCTCCGCTCGTGATGGTGACAGAGATAACCTCACAGCCAGCCTTTGCCCATTTGGCAAGCGTGCCGCCGACGGAAAATTCCTGATCGTCGGGGTGGGCGTGAATGGTCATGGCGATCTTTGGGATATATTCGGAACTCATAAAGTTTCTCCTGAAGATTAGGTGACATTCATCTGAAAAATACTTATCGATTTTACATCACAACCAGAATGGTAGTAAAATAGAACTTATATTCTAAGTTTCTTCACCCTTAAAGTGCGAGAGCCAGGGATTCGCCTTGGCCCTGGCTCTCTTACAAAGGAGGAGAAGAGATGTTACGCCTGCAACTTTATCATCCCTCCCTCAAAAGCGCTTGACGCCTGCCCTACGCCCAACCCACGCAAACACAACGAACCAGATTACAACTTTTTAAGGAGAATCATGTCTTCATCTCTTGCCATCGAAACAAAAGACCTCGGTCGGATTTACAAACTGCGCGGCAGTAAGAAAGAAACGCGCAAAGAACTCGTCGCGCTGGAAGGCGTGAGTTTAACCGTGGAACGCGGCGAGCTGTTCGGACTCCTTGGACCAAACGGCGCTGGAAAAACGACTCTGATCAAGATCCTCACCACGCTTCTCTCCCCGACCTCGGGCTGGGCACGCGTTGCAGGAGCCGACGTGAACGCTGAACCTGAGTCGGTGCGTCCGCGCATCAATATGGTTTCAGGCGGTGAGTCCTCGGGCTATGGCCTGTTGACCGTGCGCGAGAATCTGTGGATGTTCTCGCAGTTCTACGGTGTACCTTCGAAAGAAGCCAATGAGCGTATTGAAGCCCTGCTTGAAATGGTCGGCATGAAAGACCGTATGCACACCAAGTCATCTGACCTTTCGACCGGCTTACGTCAAAAGATGAACATTGTGCGCGGATTCTTAACCGAGCCTGAAGTGCTATTCCTCGATGAGCCAACTCTCGGTCTTGATGTAGGTGCAATGCGTGATGTTCGCCGCTTCATCCTCGAGTGGCTGAAAGCCGACAAAGAACGCACTCTCCTTTTAACGACCCATTACATGATGGAAGCGGACGAGTTATGTGACCGTGTTGCCATCATAAATAAGGGCAAGGTGTTGGCTTGCGATAAACCGTCTGTGTTGAAGCAGCGGTTACAGAAGGATGCATTGTTCGAGATCGAGGTGAGTCCGCTCAACGGGTTGACACAGCAAATGTTGGTGGACCAGCCTGAGGTCACGAAAGCGGCGATCTCCGAGACAGAGACCGGCGCGAAGCTGAGTTTAAGTCTGGTCGAAGAATCCGCCCTGGCGCGAGTCATCAATCTATTCACCCAAAAAGATGTAAAGGTGATGAACCTGAGCAAGCGCGAGCCGACCCTCGAAGATGTATTCGTGGACCTGGTCGGTCGCAGCATGGCGGAGGAGGAGTCGAATGGAAGCAGTGAGTAAAAAATATTCGCACAAAGCTACCGGCTGGCGGCTATTTTTGAAGACCATCATCGCGCGCGCCTATCCGCGCATCATTGGGCAGCAGCGCGAAATTTCGTGGATGGTCTTTGAAGTTGTCATGCCGATGCTGGCGGTCATTTCGTATGTGTTTGTCTATCGTGCTTTGAACGCGCCGGAGGAATACATCGGCTTTGTGGTAATGGGCGGCGCAATGACCGCGTTCTGGATGAATATTTTGTGGAGCATGTCCAGCCAGTTGTATTGGGAGAAAGAGCAAGGCAATCTGGCGCTTTACATCATGGCGCCGAATTCGATGATGGCGATCCTGCTGGGGATGGCGCTGGGCGGCATGCTGGCAACTGCCATGCGTGCCATTGCCGTGACCCTGCTTGGCATGCTCATGTTCGGTGTGACGTTTACCGTGTCGAGTTATTTGCAGTTGTTTCTGGTGTTCATGCTGGCAATGGTTGCGTTGTATGGCATGGGCATGATGATGGCTTCGGCGTTCCTGATGTTCGGGCGTGAAGCCTGGCACATGGCGAATTTGGCGCAGGAACCGATCTTCCTCGCTTCGGGCTTTTACTTCCCGATCAAGTCGCTGCCATTTTGGGTGGCGGCGGGAGCTTCGGTCATTCCGTTGACGCTGGGCATGGACGCGATGCGGCAATTGATATTCCCGACCGGATTCCAGTTCGGCTTCATGACCGTGCAACTGGAAATATACATTCTTGCTGCGCTTTCAGTCGTGTTCCTTGTGACGGCAAAATTCCTGCTCGCCCGCGTGGAGAAACTGGCGGTAAGAGAGGGACGGATTACGGAAAGTAGACGATAGTTTTTACCACAAAGGTTTATTAAAGAACTTACTTTGTGACCCTTTGTCTCCTTTGTGGTTAAGAAAGAGAACTTATGCAAACTTCAACTTCATGGCGTTCGTTCCGTATGGCGGCGTGGCTGGGATGGGTGATCGAGTCCAATTGGACAGACCCTTTCCTGTTCGCGGTGTATTCCATCGTCAAGCCGGTTTCGGGCGCGGCGATCCTGGTCATTATGTACGGCATCATCTCACAGGGCAATTTTGACAGTGCGATGTTCCCATACATTTATTTGGGAAACGCATTTTATATCTATGTCGGCGCGGTGATGACGGGTGTCTCGTGGGCGGTGGTGGATGACCGCGAGCACTACAAGACCCTCAAATACATGTATATTGCACCGATCCATATTCCGCTGTACCTGCTGGGCCGCGGAGTGGCGCGTTTCATCACAGGCTCGATCGCGGTATTTATCACTCTTGCGGCTGGAATTCTGTTCTTGAATGTACGCATCAACTTTGCCGAGGTGAATTGGTTATTGTTCTTCACGACCCTCATCGTCGGTGTGGTGATGCTGGCAATGCTGGGCTTGCTTTTAGCGGGTTTGACCTTGATGACCGTCCGCCACGAAGGCTTCATCGGCGAAGCAACAGCAGGAGCGTTGTATATCTTCAGCGGGGCGGTCTTCCCGTTGAATATCCTGCCGGAATGGCTGCAACCGATTGGTTATTTCATGCCCACCACCTACTGGCTGGAACTTCTGCGTCGGTCACTGGTCGGCAATGTGGCAGCGGCGTTCCCCACACTCGCAAATTTCAGCGACCTGCAGATCCTTGGAGTGCTTGCGGGATTAAGCCTGTTTTTCGGGACGATCAGTGTGTATGTCTTCCGCTGGTGTGATGGCATTGCCCGCGAACGCGGGTTGATCGATCGAACGACGAATTATTAATGTAATGGTTTTCAAGGGGAAGCTCAGTCAAATAACAACAGTCCCGCCTTTTTGGTGGGACTGTTGTGTAAGAATATAATTCGCGATCAGATTTCAACTGGAAATACGTATTGTATTGACTGCTATCTCTTCTTCTTCACTGGCTTTGACTTCTTCCCTTTCGGAGACGATGCTTTTGACTTCGCAGCAGGTCTACCCGCCTTCCCCTTCGGGGACGACGCCTTCGCAGGCATCTTTGCCGCCTTCTGCTTTCCGGTTGCTTTCTTTCCACTTTCCACTTTCTTCTCTTCCTTCGCCACTTTCACATAACTCTCCAGCATCCATCCCACCGCAATGGACGTGATGCCTTCGCCCGGCTTAACTTCCACCACAACATCGCCCTTTGCAGATGCGCGTTTGCGTACACCGGCCGCATCCAGCCGGGCGGACTTGGGAGCACCCTTCGTCATGTGAATGGTCAGAACATGATTCGGCTTGCCCGTGGCAACAGCCGCCAGCGTGGATTTACCCGGCAAGTCCCATGCCACCACGCCCTTGCCGTAGCGTCCCTGCACGGGGAAGTCTTTCTGGTCCACACGCTTGGCTTTACCTTCGTTGGTCAACAGGAAGATATCGCCCTCGGCTGGCAGGATTTCCGCGCCGACGACTTCGTCCTTGTCTTCCAGCTTCATGCCGTTCACACCCGCCGCGACGAGACCCATCGGGCGCACGTCATCTTCCTTGAAGCGGATCGCCATACCGCTGGCAGTCGCGAGCAGGATTTCCTTTTTGCCGTCCGTGATGGCGACCGTGTTGAGTTTATCCCCTTCGTTGACCTTGACCAGCACAAAGGTCTGGGATGAAGGACCGGGCAGTTCCGTTACCAGACTCTTTTTGATCATGCCGAACCGTGTCGCAGTCAGAACACAGATCTCTTCACCCAGCGAGGATTTATTGGCAGGCAGTGAGAACACTGCTGCAAGCGTATCCGTGTCATTCAACGGCGAGACGCGATGCCAGGGCACACCCTGACTCATCTTGTTCGCTTCGGGGATCAAATGCGCAGCAACCGCGGCAGCTTTACCCAGTTTACTTACGAAATAGATCGTATCTGTTGTGGAAGCCTTCACCAGGAATCGCGGCGCATCATTACCGGAGTGGCGCGGTTGCTTATCGTCTGCGGTGCGCGAGACCAGACCGTCGTCTGTCACGCCGATCCACACAGATGCCTGGGGCAGTTGGCTTGCTGTAATGGCAGAACCCGCCTTGGCGCCTTCCTTGACGCTGACGATCTGTGTACGGCGGCGGTCACCATAGGCGGCTTTCACCTTCTGAAGTTCATCCGACACCACACCGCGCATCAACTTTGGCGTCTTCAACAACGTGGTCAATTCCTTGATGATGGCAGTCACTTCTTTATATTCAGTTTCGATCTTCTTGCGTTCGAGCGCGGCGAGCCTGCGAAGCTGCATATCAAGGATCGCATTCGCCTGCAACTCCGTCAGCTTGTACCGCTTCATCAGTTTGGCGCGAGCCGTCTCTACGTCCGCGGCGGAGCGGATAAGTTCGATGATCTCGTTGAGATTCTTTAATGCGACGAGATACCCTTCAAGGATGTGCTGTCTCGCCTTGGCTTTATCCAGATCGAATTGCGCCCGCCTCTTGATGACCGTGAGTCTGTGTTCTAAATAGACGCGGAGTGCCTGTTTGAGAGTTAAGGTGCGCGGCTCGCCGTCCACCAATGCCAGCAGGTTGATGCTGAAGGTGGTCTGCATCGGAGTGCGCTTGTACAGGTCGCGCAGAACAAAATTGGGGTCGGCATTCTTGGTCAGTTCGAGGACAATGCGCATGCCCTGGCGGTCTGATTCGTCACGCAAGTCCGAGAGACCTTCGAGATGACCATCGCGCGCGAGTTCGGCGATGCGTTCGATCAGGCTGGACTTGTTGACCATGTACGGCAGTTCAGAGACGATGATGCGGTTCTTGCCGCGTTCCATCTCTTCGATGTGCGCCTTCGCCTGTACCATGATCCGTCCACGCCCCGAACCGTACGCCGACTCAATGCCCTCATCGCCTTTTTCTTCGATGATGAGACCACCGGTCGGGAAGTCCGGTCCCTTGACGAACTTCATCAACTGTTCCACGTCGATATCGTCGAGCTTCTCCCAGCGTTCGAGCATGAACACGAGGGCATCCACAACCTCCCCCAAGTTATGAGGCGGGATCGAAGTCGCCATACCGACAGCGATACCGGTCGCACCGTTCACGAGCAGGTTCGGGATCGCAGAGGGAAGAACGCTCGGCTCTTCGAGTGTGTCGTCAAAGTTGGCTACAAAGTCAACGGTATTTTTGTTGAGGTCGTTCAAAATATCGAGCGCGGCAGATGTAAGCCTGGCCTCGGTATAACGCATCGCGGCGGGTGGGTCGCCATCCACCGAGCCAAAGTTCCCCTGACCGTCCACCAACATGGTGCGCATCGAGAAATCCTGCGCCAGACGCGCCATCGCTTCATACACGGACGAATCACCGTGCGGATGATATTTACCGAGCACTTCACCGACAATTCTCGCGGACTTCTTGTAAGCCGTATCCGCGCGAATGCCCATGTCGTACATCGCATACAGGATGCGGCGCTGCACCGGCTTCATGCCGTCACGGGCATCGGGCAGGGCACGCGACACGATGACAGACATGGCGTAATCGAGATATGCCTGCTGCATTTCGGTGTCGATGTCTATTTTTCGTACGATACCAAGTTCCATGAAGATTCCTTTAGCCATGAAGGTACACAAAGGGAAAACTTTGCGCAACTCCGTGGTGAATTAATGTTCTATTTCGATGCTTATCTTACGGGCAAAAAAGCGATGCGTCAAGTCCCCGCACTTTTAGGTGATGCTCCGGTGTTATAGTATCTGTATAATCTTATCTTTAGAGGTGAAAATGAAACTCAACACATCGAAAGAAGCCTGGATCGGTCGCATCATTGCCTGGTTGTTGTTGTGCGTACTTGCCAGCGGCATCCTTTTTGTCACCACCTTCATGTTGGGGCCCACCCTGTTTGTCATCCCAAATTTCAGTGAAAAGATCGCCGTTGCCATCTACTGCCCAGGCGCGGAAAGCACCTCACTTCAAGAAGGTGCATCCAGTCCCACCACATCCGACCCCAACGGCACAACAGGTCACACCGTGGAGATCACCTGCTATTTCCCCGATGGTTCGACCGACATCATCGACAACGGCGAATATGCGATCGCCGCCATCGGCGGTTCGTTTGGCGGAGGCTTTCTGATCGGGCTGGTCATCTCTCTGCCGTTATTTTTGATTCCCCTTTTCCTGATCCGCAAGAAGAAGGCTGCATAACCGTCCTGCTTTTTTACACGGATTGGATGGACGAGTACGAATCTTACTGAAAACACCCCTGTGTCGCCTACGTATCAACGTTCTGCTTAACCCCGGAAAACCTATTCAACCGGCGAAACGTCACCATGCCGACATGCAAAAAGACCCACCCAAGGGTCATTTGCCATGAGAACTGATGGATGTCCGCAAGGAGTTTGAAGCTTCCCCTTCCAACTGCAGTCGCAGGGTCGATCAAGTACCCAAGCAGGTTTCGTTGATACGCGATCCATACCCCCATTCCTAAAACAAAAAAGACAAAAAGATAAGGCAATAGATAAAAAAACATTTCAAGGCGATGAGAGTTTGCAAAGCGTACGGTTTTAAGTTTTTCTATCAGCCGCATCATCATAACGATTAGAAGAATGCCCCCAAGGATCGTATGAAGATTCAAAGGCAACATCGGCATTTCTTTTTGTTTAGCAAGCAGCGCAGAGGAAAACAATAAAATTGCGGAAGACCAATGCAAAACGATGAATGCTTTGGAATAGCGAATAGGTTTCATGATTGATTTGATAACACAAAACCCCTGAAAGTCACAAGACTCTCAGGGGTTTTACATTTAACTATCGAACTACACCACCAAACTTACCAACTTGCCTTTCACCACGATCACTTTCTTCGGCTCTTTGCCTTCCAGGAATTTCTGGATGACTTCGCTTGCCAGGGCGGCCGATTTGATCTGCTCTTCGTCCGCGTCCGCCGGGACGACAATTCTGTCGCGCACCTTGCCGTTGATCTGGACAGGGATCTCGACGAAATCGTCCTTGGCGGCAACTTCGTCTACAGCGGGCCACAGCTGCTGGTGGATGGAATAAGGTTTGCCCAGGTGTTCGGTCCACAGTTCTTCGGCGATGTGCGGAGTGACAGGCGCCATCATCTTCAAGTAGATTTCCTGCGCTTCTTTCCATTCATCCGAACCAGCAGCTCCGGCTTCGCGGGCTTTGTACATTTCGTTCAGCAATTCCATCAAGCCAGAGACGATAGTGTTGAAATCGAAGTTCTCGAAGTCACGCGTCACGCGCTTCAGGGTTTGATGAACCTT
>ERZ761607.2673-NODE-2673-length-18741-cov-4.912394_pt1 | contig 18741 bp, 15 predicted proteins | sample MGYA00511164_ERZ761607 | MGnify/ENA primary metagenome ERZ761607 (study PRJEB28899, sample SAMN02445080) | bioreactor sludge metagenome | biome: EBPR sludge | place: Australia: Brisbane, Thorneside Wastewater Treatment Plant | collected 2011-06-22 ...
GGCGTAGAAGGTGCGCGAGACCTGGGCGCCGCCGAAGGAGCGGTTCGAGAGCGTGCCGCCGTATTCGCGGGCGAAGGGCACGCCCTGCGCGACGCACTGGTCGATGATGTTGGCCGAGACTTCGGCCAAGCGGTGGACGTTCGCTTCGCGGGCGCGGAAGTCGCCGCCCTTGATCGTGTCGTAGAAAAGGCGGTGAACGGAGTCACCGTCGTTCTGGTAGTTCTTCGCGGCGTTGATCCCGCCCTGCGCGGCGATCGAGTGCGCGCGGCGGCCGCTGTCCTGGTAGCAGAAGACTTTGACCTTGTAGCCCTGCTCGGCGAGCGTGGCGGCCGCGGCGCCCCCGGCGAGGCCCGTGCCCACGACGAGGATCGTGTGCTTCCGGCGGTTGGCCGGGTTCACGAGCTTCATGTTGAACTTATGCGAGGACCACTTGTCGGCGAGCGGTCCGGACGGGATCTTGGAATCGAGTTTGGACGACATGAGCTTCCCCTTCCCTCAGGCCTTGAAGAACCAGACGTAAATCGGCTGCGAAATGAAGCCACCCGCGACGACGACCGCGTAGACGTATCCCGCGATGTCGAAGGCCTTCAGGTAACGCGGGTTCGAAAGCCCGACGGTTTTGAACATCGACGAGAACCCGTGCGAGAGGTGGTAGCCCAGCAGCACGAGGCTAACGAGGTACCAGGCGACGTACATCGGATTCGAGAAAACCTCGATCATGAGTCGCGCGAGGTCGCGCACTTCGAGGCCGTCGATCGTGGTCGTGTAGAGCGTACCGTACTTGAAGGTCATGAGGTGCGTGATGAAGAAGACCAAGACGATCGAGCCGGTTTGCGCCATCCACTTGGAAGCGAAACGGGCTTTCTTGTGCTTGGGCGAAACGGCGTAGGCCTGCTCGCGGGCGCCCATGTTTTCGCGCACGAGCATGAGCGTGAAGATGACGTGGGCGAGAAAGGTCGCGACGAGTCCCCACGGGATGATGCCGGCCTTGTAGAGCGGGTTGTTCACCATTGCGTGGCCGTAAAGATTATAGGCATCCGTGCTCACGAAGATGAGCATGTTCCCGGCCATGTGGCCGAACACGAATGCGGACAAGAGCAGGCCCGTCACGGCCACGATCCATTTACGTCCGATGGAAGAACGGACGTACAACGCCAACGTCGACATAAAACTCCTTATTTGCCTGTTGTTTCAGAAATAATCCAAAAGCCTTCCGCTGAGTATCTCGCTTCAAAATTATTTGAAGGATTTGGCCCGAAAATTGGCGCTTTCCCCGCAAAGTCGAACGTTCGCGTGAGTGTTCCGACTTCAGTTTCCGGGGCTCCTTCGTTTACAATGCTCGTTGGGGGGACATTGAGAATGTCGCAGAAACTTCGTTTTCTTTTGGGAAGCTCCGGGATCTTGGCCCTCGCCGCCTGCTCGAGCCGGCCGGAAGGCGGCCGCGAGATCGCGTCGATCGGGCAACGTCCGCCCTACCGTCTTCACTTGACGGAACCCGTCGCGAACCCGCAGCCCGAGACCCGCCTCCAGGCTCACGTCGAGCACTCTCTGCGTCTCGTCGCGTGGCGCTTCGGCGTTTCGACGTCCTCCCTCGAGAATTTCCAGTCGGGTTACCGGCGCGACACGCAAGGCCCCGACGAATCCCTCGCGTCCGAGACCTGCCTCGAGTCGCTCCAAAACGACCGCGCCTCGCGCGAAGCCTTGCTCGTCTGCCTGCGAGGCTTCGGTACGGCGGGGCTGAACGAACGCCTCTACGCCGGCCTCTTCGAAAAACGCTACGCAGCCTTGGGCCCGGGCTCTTCCGTCGACGAAGAACGCCACCTCACGGCCGGCCTCCTTCACTACGTCGAAGAACTCACGCGCGAAAACCTGCATTACGCCGGTCGCCCCTACGCTTGGTTCCAACGCCGCGACGCCGCGACCCGCGGGAACTTCCTCAAATCCACGAAGCACGGCGATTTCCCCTACGAAGACGGCGATCTCGTGCTGAGCTTCAGCAACACCTCGATCTCGGCGCTCATCCCGAACTCGACCTTGCCGCAGCGTCGCTTCTCGCACGCCTTCATCATGCGGGTCCGCGACGGCAAGTACATGACCGCCGAGTCCATCATCGAGAAGGGCGTCATCACGGCGAGCGCCGAGGAATTCCGGGAAGCCACGAAGAACAACCTCCTCGTGCTCCGGTGGAAGGACGCGGCCCGCCGCCGCGAGATCGCCGCGCGCGCCTCGGACTTCGCTTGGCAGCAAGTGCAGCGCAAGGCCAAGTACAACATCGCGATCGACTGGAGCGACGAGACGCGCTTCTTCTGCAATCAGCTCGTGGCGAAGGCCTACTCCGTGGCGAGCGGCATCCCCGTCACCCAGGTCGCGCCGGACGTCTCGCGCGTGCGCACGCCGAAGCTCCTCGCGTACCTCAAGGAGCTCGGCGTCGGCAAAAGCGAGATGCCTTCGCCCGGCGACTTCATCTCCTCGCCGAGTTTCGAAGTCGTGGCGGAATACCGCCGAAGCGACGACCCGCTTCGCGCGTGGGAGCTTCTCTCGATGGGCGACGTCTTCACGGAGCGTCTCGACGCCGGTTTCGTGGTGCGACCCTCGGCGCCCATCCGTAAAATCATCAACGCCGCCGACGCCGTGAACTCCGCGCTCAAGTCCTCGGGCAACGAAGGACTACGGGAGCTCAGCTTCTTGCCCGAGGCCCTCACCCCCCGGGCGATCTCGCTGCTCGCGGCGCAGGATCGCGTCATCTTCTCGCGCGCCTTCCGCATGCTGGAGAACGCGCAGAAGCAGTACGGCAGCCCCCGCACCCTGCGCTTCAACTCGCCGTGGTACATCCGCGGCCAGCTCTCGTTCCTCGTGGAACGCGACGGCGACATCCGCCAAAAGCTGGTCTTCCCCGCCGCCAAGTAGGCGGGTCGGCGGCGTGGGCGTTAGCCCAGTTCCTTGGCGACGGCGCGGGCGATGACGATCCGTTGGATCTCGCTCGTGCCTTCGTAGATCTCGGTGATCTTCGCGTCGCGGAAATGCCGCTCCATCGCGTAGTCTTTCGTGTAACCGTAGCCGCCGAGAACCTGGATCCCCCGGGTCGCGACTTCCATGCAAGTCTCCGCCGCGAAAAGCTTGGCCTGCGCGGCCTGCCGGGAAAACGGTGCCCCCGCGTCCTTGAGGGCCGCCGCCTGCCGCATGAGCAATCGCGCGGCGTCGGTCTTCGTCGCCATGTCGGCCAGGTGGACCTGGATGGCGCCGAGCTCGGCGATGGGACGGCCGAAGGCTTCGCGGACGAGCGAGTAAGCGGTGGCCTCTTCGAGGGCCGCGCGGGCGATACCGACGGCTTGGCCCGCGATGCCGATGCGGCCGCCGTCGAGCGTGTTCATCGCGACTTTGAAGCCGTCGAATTCGCCGCCGAGCAGGTTCTCGCCCGGGACCTCGACGTTCTCCAGGACGATCTGCGCGGTGCTCGAGCCGTTGATGCCGAGCTTCTTCTCGAGCTTGCCCACGGAATAGCCCGGACGCTCGCGCTCCACGACGAAGGCGCCGATGCCGCGGTGGCCCTTCGAGGGATCCACGATCGCAAAGACGACGGCGACTTCGGCTTCGTTGCCGCTCGTGATGAAGTTTTTGACCCCGTTCAGGACCCAGCCGTTGCCGCGTCGTACGGCGCGCGTTTTCATCGCGGCCGCGTCCGAACCGCTGCCCGGTTCCGAGAGGCAATAGCAACCCAGCTTCTCGCCCGTGGCGAGCGGCTTGAGCCAACGTTCTTTCTGCTCGTCGTTGCCGAAGGCCTGGATCGGATGGCAGGCGAGACTGTTGTTGACCGACATGATGACGGCCGTCGAAGCGCATTCGACCGCGATTTCCTCGAGCACCGCTGAGTACGCCATCGCGCCGAGGCCCGAGCCGTTCCACTCCGGATCGACCATCATGCCGAGGTAGCCCATCTGGCCCATCTGCCGCACGATCTCGCGCGGAAACTCGTGCGTTTCGTCGATGCGCGCGGCCGCGGGCGCGATCTCGCGTCGCGCGAAGTCCCGCGCCGATTCGGCCAGGCTCCTTTGTTCTTCGTCCAAAAAGGCATCGGACCAGAGGACGGCACGCTTCGGATTCGACATGCTCCCTATCTTGGACCGATTTCCGCTTTCCGTCAGCCGAAGTTCCGCGAAAATCCCCACGCCACGTAGACCACCACGAGTCCCCAGAGAAGCTTGCGCCACGCCGGAGACCGCAAGGCGTGCTCGGTGGCGCGCGCGAAGGCGCGCCGTCCTCTCGCGCGACGCTCGGGCGCGAGGACCACGACGAGGATCCACAGCCCGAAAGCCGCGAAGAAGATCACGGGACCCAGGAAGTGGGACGCCCAAGCGCCCGAGAACTCGAAGTTCCAGCTCTTCAGGAGCGAACGCGTGAGCCCGCAGGTCGGGCAAAGCCAGCCGCCGAAGGCCCGCAGCGGGCAGCGCAAAGGGCTCCACGCAGCGAGCGCCTCGGGGCCCCCCGCCGCCGCGCTCAAGGCGCGCGCGAGCGCGAGGCTCAGCGGAAAGGCCCAAAGAAAGGCGAGCCTCGCGTCGAGTCCGCGCACGGCCTAAGTCGCCCGATCGACCCCGAAGTGCTTGTTGATCGTGTTCTGCTGGAGCGCGTCCACGAGCCAGCTGAATCCCGCGACGCTCAAGAAAACGGCCACGAGCGGCTCCCATTCGGCGTGCTCGCCGCCGTACTTCATGAGGTCCTTCGTGACGAGGTACTCGTGGTAGACGTGGTAAAGGCCGCACGTGATGAAGGTGAAGATCGCCCAGCGAAAAAAGTCGTAACGGGGTTCGCCCAGCATCGCGTTCACCGCCTGGATCTGGCGGTACTGGATGTAGACGTTGTAGATCCCGCACGTCACGATCGTGAGCAGGATATCCACGACGATGTGGGCGGTGAAACGATCCCGGGCGAGTTGTTCCGACGACATAGGGCCGAGTTCTTAGTCGGTGCCCCGCCGCGACTCAAGGCGTTCCGGGGTGTCGAAGTTTTCGACGCCCGCCGCCGTTTCGGGGCCGGGGCCCGTCGCGGTGGCTTCGTCGCGCCCGACTTTCCGGGGCTTGGCCCGGCACGGAGCGTGAACCCCTTGATTCCTGATGGGAGCACTGGCGAGGGTCACCTTCACGTTCTTGTTTTTGGTCGGCCTCTTTGGGCTGGGGCTTTGGCTCGGCCTCGAGGGCCCCTTCGAGGACATCGCCCGAACGGGCGAGCCGTCGATCTCCGATCAAGCGAGCTCCGCCGCGCGGACGCTCGCCCCGACGCCGCGGCTCGCGGCGGGGGGCGCGGGCGCCTCGCGCGTCCAAGCCGCTCCTTCCTTCGCGACCGACGTCGCCGCGCTCCGGAATTGGGGGCGTCGGCTCGAAAAAGACGCCTACGCGGGAACGTCTTTTCAAAGGTCTTTTGAAAGCTGGGTCGAAGCGAGGCCGCACGGGGACTTCGAGCGTTTCGCCCGTCTCGCGCTCGACGAGGGCACCCCGCTCGACGCGCGCTTCCTCGCGGCCTACGCCCTTGGCCTCGCCACGCAGGCCTCGATCGCGCCGCTCGCGGTGAGGGTCGCGGCGGCCCCCTTGCCCGCGCGCGGCTCCCAAAAGTACCGTGGCCCCGACGCCCGTCTCCGGGCCCTCGCCCTCGAGCGGTGGACGCCCGAACGCCTTGGCGAGCGTGAGCGCGCGCAGCTCGGCCGCTTGGCCGCGACTTCGCCCTCCTTCGTGCTGCGCCACCAGGCCGCCCGCGCCTTGACCCCGATCGAGGCGCGCGGACGCCTTCCCTTCGCCGCTCTGCTCGGCGAACGGCGCGAGCCGTCGCAGTTGTTTCGGCGACGTCGCGAGACGCCGGCCCCGGCCCCCGCGCCGACGCCCTCGCCCGCCGCCCCTCCGGCCCCCGTCTTCCCGGCCACGCTCGCGGTCGACGGCGACGTCGCGACCTCGGCACGCCTCGCCGGCGACTACGGTATCCAATGGGAGAGCTTCGAAACCCCGACGAACCCGAGCGAAGGCGCCGAAAAGCTCGGTCGCCTGCTGCGCGCGCTCACGCTCATCGAGAACTTGCGCTTCAAGCCCCACCCGCGCGGCTTCGTCGACGACGACTATCCCCGCTACATCCGCGACCGCATCGGCTCGATCACCTACAAGCCGATGGGACCGACCCCGGACACCCTCGCCCAACTCTGGTCCGATCCGCGCAACACCCCCGCGCATCGCCACTCGCCCGGTCGCGCCGATATCTTCGACGCGGGCCTCGTCCAGGACAGCCTCGGCCTCGCCGCCACGCTCATCCACGAAGCGCGCCACAACGACGGCATGCCGCACGTCGACTGCACGCGCCGCGAAGCCACGAAAACCTGCGACGCCTCCTTCTCGGCGGGCCGCGCCTGGGGAGTCGAGCTCGAGTTCGTGGCGCGCATCGCGGTCTACGGCGAAGGCCTTTCCGACTTCGAGCGCACGAAAGCCCGCATCCTTGCCCTCGACCTTTCGGAGGACGGCTTCAACGAGGCGCCGCTGCGTCCGGCCCTCGGCGTCGTGGCCCTTGCGGATCGCAGCCTCCACGTCCTCACGCGGTCGGAGTCGCGTCCCCTTGGTTCGCTCGGCGACGACCAATTCCTGCTGGCGGGCCCCTTCGGCTTTTCGGTCGCGACCTCCAGCGAAGACGGGCGGCGTAGCGGTTGGGTCGATCCTTCGTCGAGCTCCCTCGCGCTCATCGCGAAGATCGAGGCGCGCGACGCTCCGCCCAGCCTCCTTTCCGAAGAAAATCGGATCAAGGACGGCCTGCTTCGTGATGTCGTCGCCACGGATTCCTTCCGCTCGGACAAGTTCCTTCAACGCGCGATCTGCAAGCGAAGGGTCTGCCATTTCCAGCGAACGGACTTCGCGAAGAGTTTTACCTCCTCCCTCGCGCTCAGCCTTCCCCACGACGTCGAGCGCGTGCGCTTCGTCGACGACGGAGAGGGGCTCGAGGCCGCGATCGGCTTCAAAGGTCGCGACAAGGCGTATGTCCGCGTTCAAAAACTCCTCAGTTCACCCACGTCGATATGGGCCGAAGCCCCCTTCCCGTCGGGTCCGCTCCGGCGCGCCATCGGGGCCACCGAGGTCCGAATCCAGGACGGCAAGTTGTCCTTAGCGCCGGAAGCCGTGGCGGAGAGCGAAGACGTCTTGCCCCTCTGGAAGCGCCTGCGCGAATTCAAGCGTATCGATGACTTGCAGAGTTTCGAGACGTGGAACTGGCTCGTCCTGACGGATCGCTGAGCGCCGTCCCAAAGCTTGCCGCGAAGAGCTTTGGCCCGCGCCGGGCTTCTCCACTAAAGCCTTGGGGAGGCGCGCGTCGCACGTTGCACGCCGCCCCCCAAGGAGATGACATGAAGCTTTACTACGTCCCCGGCGCCTGCTCGCTCGCTCCCCACATCGCCCTCCAGGAGCTCGGACTGCCCCACTCGCTCGTCAAGGTGAACGGGCGCACGAAGGAGTCCGAAGAAGGCGACTACGTGAAGATCAATCCCAAGGGCAGCGTACCCGCCCTCCGCACCGACGACGGCCAGTTGCTCACCGAAGTCGCCGTCATCCTGCAGTACCTCGCCGACCGAAAGCCCGAAGCCAAGCTTCTCCCCGCGATCGAGTCGGGCTGGGATCGCTACCGCGCGCAGGAGTGGCTGAACTACGTCGCGACGGATATCCACAAGTCCCTCGGCCTGCTCTTTTCGGCGGAGCGTTTCGTGCCGAACGCGGAAAGCCGCGCGACCTACCGCGAGACGATTCTCAAGACGCTCTTCGGACGTCTCGCGTGGATCGACTCCCAGCTCGCGACGCGCGAGACCCTCCTGCCGAGCGGTTTCTCCGTGGCGGACATCTACCTCTTTACCGTCTTGAACTGGGCCAAGCCCCTGCAGGTCGACCTGGGCGAGTTCCGCCACCTCGGCCGGGCGCTCGAGAAAACGCGCGGCCGCGCCTCGACCCAGAACGCCCTCAAAGCCGAAGGCCTTCTCTAGGCCCTTCTCGGCGCGTCAGCGTCCCGTGAATTTCGCGGGACGCTTTTCGAGGAACGCGGCGACGCCCTCCCGCTTATCGTCGCTCGCGAAGATCTCGCCAAAGGCTTTGGCCTCGGCGTCGCAGACTCGTTGCACCCACTCGCGCGACGCCGAACGCGTGACGGCCTTGATGCGCGCGAGCGCGAGCGGGCCGGACTTCGTCAGGAATTCGAGCGCGACTTTCTTCGCGAACTCGAAGACGTCCTCGCCGTCGGCCGCGAGGCGCTGCACGAGCCCCAAACGCAGGGCTTCGTCGGCCTTAAGGCGTCGGCCCGAGTAGAGAAGCTCGAGCGCCTTGCCGAGCCCCAAGCGTTGCGCGAAGCGCGCGGTCGCCCCGAAGCCAGGCAAAAGTCCCAGGTAAGCTTCGGGCTGACCGAATTCGGCCTGCGGTGTCGCCACGAGCACGTCGCAGCCCATCGCGAGCTCGAGCCCGCCGCCGAGCGTGAAGCCTTTGAGGGCCGCGATCGTGGGGATCGGGAGTTCTTCCAAACGACCGAAGGCCGCCTGGCCCAATCGCGAAAACGCTTCGGCCTGCGCCGGCGTGAAGTCGCGCATCTCGGCGATGTCGGCGCCGGCCACGAAAGCCTTCTCCCCCGCCCCCTTCAGGATGAGAGCGCGGATTTTGGTGGGATTCGCCTTGAGCTCGTCGACGAGACGCCGGCCCTCGCGATCGAGACGAAGCAAGACCTCGCCGTTCAGGGCATTGAGCTTGTCCGGTCGGTTGATCGTCCAGACCTCGACGGGAAAGCCGCCCAGCTCGACGCTTTCGACCGCAACGACGTCGGCGCTCACTTCTTCTGCCCGCCCGCTTCCCAGACGTAGACGCCGCGGCCGGCTTTCTTGCCGTACCAACCGGCCTGCACGTATTGGCGCAGCACGGGCGCCGGACGGTACTTGTCCTCGCCGAGCTGCTTATGCAGCACCTCAAGGATCGCGAGGCAGGTGTCGAGCCCCACGAAGTCGGCGAGCGTGAGCGGCCCCATGGGATGATTGAGGCCGAGGCGGACGCCCGTGTCGATGTCTTCGGCCGAGGCGAGTCCCTCGCCCAGCGCGAAGAAGGCTTCGTTGATGAGCGGCATGAGGATGCGATTCACGACGAAGGCCGGACGGTCCTTCGCGACGATCGTCGTCTTGCCCATGCGTTCGGCCGTTTTGAGCACGGTCGCGAGAACCCCGGGATCCGTGGCGAGGCCCGGGATGACCTCGACGAGCTTCATGATCGGAACGGGATTCATGAAGTGCATGCCCACGACTTTGTCGGGGCGCTTCGTGGCGGCGCCGATCTGCGTGATCGGGATCGACGAAGTGTTCGAAGCGAGGATCGTCTTGGCCGGAAGGACCCGATCGAGGTCGGCGTAGAGCTTGAGCTTGATCTCGACGTTCTCCGTGATGGCTTCGATCATGAGGTCGGGATCGAGCGAGGCGACCTCGTCCATCTTCGTGAAGACGCGCACGCGCGCGATCACGGCTTCGGGTTTCTCCTGGATCTGGCCCTTCTCGGCGAGTTTCGCGAGGCTCTTCTTCATGCCTTCCATCGCCCGCTCGGCCGCGCCCGGAAAGGCGTCGAAGAGGCCGACGCTAAAACCCGCCTGGGCCGAAACTTGCGCGATGCCGGCGCCCATTTGCCCGGCTCCGACGACCAAAATCTTTTCCATCTCGTTTCCTCCGTGATTGCAAAAACGCCTGGGCGTTCGTCTTAAGTGGATTTTCCGGCCAGCCCGGTCGAGCCGAATCCGCCCGTCCCGCGCGCGGTTTCGGAAAGCGTCGCGGCCTCGACGAGGCGCGCTTGCGGGGCCGGGCTGATGATCCCCTGCGCGATGCGGTCGCCCGAACGCACCGTGAAGGCTTCCATCGCGTGCACCGTCACGAGCACTCGGATCTCGCCGCGGTAGTCCGCGTCGATCGTGCCGATGCCGTTCACGAGCGAGAACCCGTGCTTGAACGCGAGCCCGCTCCGCGCGCGAACCTGAAGCTCGTAACCCGGCGGGATTTCGCAGGCCAGGCCCGTGGGGATCGCGACGACGCGCCCGGGTTCCACCGTGATGGGCTCGCCGTCGAAGGCGGCCTGGAAATCGAAGCACGCGGCGCCCGCGGTCGCGTAGCTCGGCAGGGCGGCCTTGGCGTGCAAACGTTGAAACTTGATCTCGACCATCGTTCTCTCCTACCGATGCGCCGAAGCGCCCGCTTCCCAAGCCTTCCAGGCTTTGTTCATGTCCCGTGCCCGCAGGGGGCCGAGCAGATAGAGGCAAGGCGTCGCCGCCAATCCGTGCGCGAAACGCGAGATTCCCTTCACGGTGAGCTCACGGATCTCCTTGAGGGATTCCTTGAGCGAGTAGATGCGTCCCATCAGCAACCACTGGCGGCCGTACATTTCGGCGCGGCCGTGGATGCTCTCGAAACCAAGCTGCGTGGAACCGAGGAGCTGCCCGCGCGCCATCTCGAGCTCGCTTTCGCCGATCCCGCGCGCGAAACGGTGGCAGACTTCCGAGGCCGCCTCCAGCGCTTCTTCCCACTTGCGTGGGTTCGTCGCGAACTGGATCGAAAGCAGGCCCGTGTCGACGAAGGTCTGGTACGTCGTGTGCGCCGAATACGTAAGCCCCTTGTCTTCGCGCAGGGTCCGGAAGAGCGCCGAGCTCGAGCCGCCCCCCAGGAGGTTCGAGAGCGCCGTCATGGAGGGCTCGTCGCGGTGCCGGATCGACGGCGCCGAGAAGAGGACCCCGACGTGAACCTGGTCCGTGTCGAAGGAGGTCACGCGCGAGACCGCGCGCGGCCGCGCGGTGAAACGCGCCTTTTCGAAGGACGGACGTCGGGCGCGCTCGAAGGCCAAGCGGCCGAATCGCATCTTGGCGACGCGCGCGAGCGCGGCGCGCAGAAGCCGCGCGACCTCGCCCGGTTCGAGCGGCGTCACGATGCCGATCGCCATGGGCGAGCGCAGAAAGCGATCTTCGACGTGGCGGAGCAGATCTTCGCCGGAGAGGCGTTTGACGTCGCGGGCGAAGCCGCCGATGCGTCGTCCGAGCGAGCGGCCCTCGGACCAGGGCGTATCGAGCAGGCCGTCCTGGAAGACCTCGTCCGGCGAATCTTCGTAGCCCTTGAGCTCTTCCACGACGACGGCGCGCTCCTTCGTGAAGTCTTCCTTGGTGAAGAGCGAATCGAAGAGCATCTCGGCCAAAAGGTTCAGCGCGAGCTCGGTCTTTTCGGCCGGCACCCAGGCGTGAAAGCAGGTCAGTTCACGCTCCGTGAAGGCATTCACGTCCCCGCCGAAGCGCTCGAAAAGAAAGGAGAGTTCCTCGGCGGAGTGCTGCGAGGTCCCCTTGAAAAACATGTGTTCGGCCAAGTGGGTGGCGCCGTTCAGCGCGGGGGACTCGTGGCGGCTGCCGCAGCCGACCCACCAGTAGATGGCGGACGAGACGCAGTGGGGGGCGCTTTCGGCGAGCAGCGTGATCTTGTCGCTAATCTTGAGGATTCTCGGTTGCCCCGCCGCTTGCTTCACCACGTCCCGTGTCTATCACGGGGGCGCGGGCCGGACGAGGGGGGCAAAGCGCAGCCGCAGGCGCACCAGAAAATGGTCCGACGGATTGCGCCGTCGAAGTTCCAGGCTCGTCGGGATCGGGAGCGGTCGCCCGAGCTCGTCGCGGTAGCGGTAGACCTCGGAATCGGCCACGAGCCCGCGATGCCCCGACGTGATGAGAATCGAGTCGACGGCTTCCGCGACCGCGGGACCGCTCTCGGGGTGGTGAGTCGCCGTGACCCGGTCGGCCAAGGGTCGGTCGCCCAGCGACAAGGCGTCGGTGAAACGCGACCAAAGCCCGCGGAAAGTGCTTTCGCGGATCAAGTCCCCGTTGAAGTCGCCGCCCACCAAGACGGGGATCTCCTTACCGAACTCCTGCATATAGCGGGCCGCGATCTCGGCCACGCGGTTCGCCTGCGCCTCGCGCAACCATTCCGAATGGACGTCGGCGCTCCGGTAGCCCGGGCTCGTGACCTTGGACTTCAGGTGGACGCCCATGTACACGAAGAGCGGTTTGCCCTCGGGCTTTCCTCGCTCCCGCACGATCATCGTCGGCGGGTCGCGGGTGAAGAGCTTGGACGGGCGCTTGGGGTCCACGGGGTCCGTCCACTTCTCCATGCCGTGGTGCCGCAACTCGATCTCGAAGGGAAGGTCCCGTTTGACGAGGAAGGCCGTCTCGTCGCCGACCTTATCGCTCCGTTGCACCATGAGCACGCGGTAGTGGTCGCGGAGGTACTGGCGCTGAAAGGTTTCGAGCGAATCGTAGCCGCCGACTTCCTGAAGCGCGACGACGTCGAGGTCCGCGTCGCGCAGGACGCGGCCCAGCGCCTCGAGCTTGGCGACGGGCTTGGGCGGGGGGAGCGGAACGTGCGCCGAGCGGGGCAGATGCTCGTAGCTTCCCTCGACGTAAAGCTTTTCCACGTTGAAGGAGCCGAACTCCAGCGTCTTGATGTCGGCGAGGCGGCGGTAAATTTGCGTGGAGGAAGGCGCCGAGGCCAGCAGCTGCCGCAGCGCGGGTCCGCAATTCGCCCGGGCCCCCGAAGGGAATGCCGCGAAAGCCAGCCAAAGGGAAAAGAGGGCACGACGAGCGTAGCGTCCGGCTTCCACGCCTTCTCATCGTCCGGGGGACGGACAAATCGCAGCCCGAACACCAAATAACGATCCGCGCCTCACGGAATCTCCGTAAGGCGCGGATCGTCAAAGAACGTGTACTTCGAGAACGAGATTAATTCTTGGACGGGGGACGCTGATCCGGGGCCGGGCCGCCCGCGGGGGCCGGCAGAGCGGCGCGACGCGAGAGACGGATCTTACCCTGGCGGTCGATATCGAGGACCTTGACCGGGATCTGGTCACCTTCCTGAACGACGTCGGCGACGTACTGGACGCGCTTATGGTCGAGCTCGGAAATGTGCACGAGACCGTCCGTGCCCGGCATAATCTCGACGAAGCAACCGAAGTCCGCAAGGCGAACCACGGTGCCCATGTAGATCTTGCCGATCTCGGCTTCTTCCGTCAGTTGACGGATCATCTCGAGAGCCTTCTCGGCGGCGGCCGGGTCGGTCGAGGCCACGTTGACCTTGCCCTTGTCGTCCACATCCACTTTGACGCCCGTGACGGCGACGATGTTCTTGATGTTCTTGCCGCCGGGACCAATGAGGTCCTTGATCTTCTCGGGGTTGATCTGGATCGAAGTGATACGCGGGGCGTACTTCGAGATGTCCTTCTTGGACTCGTTGATCGCCTTGGTCATCTCACCGAGGATGTGCAGGCGGCCTTGGCGCGCTTGCAGCAAAGCTTGGTGCATGATCTCGCGGCTGATGCCCGTGATCTTGATGTCCATCTGCACGGCCACGAGACCCTTCTCGGTTCCGCAGACCTTAAAGTCCATGTCGCCCAGGTGATCTTCGTCGCCCAAGATGTCGGAGAGGACCGCGACTTTGTCGCCTTCCTTCACGAGACCCATCGCGATGCCCGCGACGGGAGCCTTCGTCGGCACGCCGGCGTCCATGAGCGCCATCGAAGCGCCGCAGACCGTCGCCATCGACGACGAGCCGTTCGACTCGAGCGTCTCGGAGACGACGCGGATCGTATAGGGGAACTTCTCGTAGTCGGGGATGATCTGCGTCACGGCGCGCTCGGCCAAAGCCGAGTGACCGATCTCGCGACGAGAGTTGCCGCCGAAGCGACCCGTCTCGCCCACCGAGAACGGGGGGAAGTTGTAGTGCAAGAGGAACTTCTTGTTGTACTTGCCGCGGACGGAGTCGATGAGCTGTTCGTCTTCGCTCGTGCCGAGCGTGATCGTCACGAGGGCCTGGGTTTCGCCGCGCGTGAAGAGCGCCGAACCGTGCGTGCGGGGCAGGAGACCCGCTTCGACTTCGATCGGACGGACTTGGTCGAAGGCGCGACCGTCGATACGCTGGCCTTTGACGACCGTGTATTGACGCGCGTAGGTCGCCTTCGCCTCTTCGAAAGCGTCATCGAGTTGCTTGACGTAGAGAGCCTTCGCGGCGGCGTCTTCGGGCGCCTTCGCCAAGAACTTTTCCATGACTTCATCATAGGTCTTGTCGAGGGCCGCGTAGCGCTCGGCCTTCACGCGGTTCGCGAAGCCGACGGCGAGACCCGCCTCGGCCGCTTGCGCGACTTCCTTGTAGAGATCCGCGGGCTTTTCCATGCCCTTCCACTCACGCTTGGGCTTGCCGGCCTTCGCGCGGAGGTCTTGTTGCAGCTTGATGAGCGTTTGGATCTGCTCGAAACCGAAGTAAACGGCGCCGAGGAAATCTTCTTCGCTGACCTGCTCCGCGCCGCCTTCGACCATGCAGATCGCCTGCGAGGTCGCCGAGACGAGGACGTTGATGTCGCACTTCTCGAGTTGCGCCGGTAGCGGGTTCACGACGTATTGGCCTTGGTAGCGGCCCACGCGAACCGTCGCGATCGGGTTATCGAAGGGCGCGTCCGAGATGAGGAGCGCGCACGAAGCGCCGAGGCCCGCGATGGCTTCGGCTTCGTTCTCGCCGTCGTACGAAAGCAGCGTCACGACGACTTGCGTTTCGTTGCGGTAGCCTTCGGGGAAGAGCGGGCGGATCGGACGATCCACCATGCGCGCGTTCAGCGTGGCCCAATCGGTCGGGCGCGCTTCGCGTTTGAAGAAGCCGCCCGGGATTTTGCCCGAAGCGTAGAACTTCTCTTGGAACTCGATCGTGAGCGGGAAGAAGTCGATGCCCGGCTTTTCGGACTTGCTCGACACGGCCGTCACGAGCGCCGTCGTCTCGCCGTATTGCACGAGCACGGAGCCGTGGGCCTGCTTCGCGAGACGACCCGTTTCGAGCGTGAGCTTGCGGCCGCCGAAAGTCGTTTCGACGCGGACCGGATTATTGAGAACTCCCATTTGAATCTCCCTCTGTGGACGGAAGCTGCCTTCCGCCGAATAGACCAATCCCTAAAACGCGAGAAGCGGGCTCAAGATACACGTCGGCACTGGCCGACAGAGCCCGCTCGAGAGGTCGTAGGAGTCTTACTTGCGCAGGTTGAGCTCGGTGATGAGCTTGTTGTAGCGCGGAGCGGATTCGAGCTTGAGGTAGTTCAAGAGGCGACGGCGCTTACCGACGAGCTTGAGCAAGCCGCGACGCGAGTGGTGATCCTTCGCGTGGGTCTTGAAGTGCTGGGTCAGGTTGTTGATGCGCGTCGTGAGCAAAGCCACTTGAACTTCCGGCGAGCCCGAGTCGTTTTCGGCGAGGCGGAAGTTCTTGATGAGCGTTTGCTTTTCTTGGGCGGTGATGGACATTTTTCGCTGTTACCTTTTCCTAAAAATTCTTCGAATTCTTTTTATTAACTCGGAAGTTCCTAATCCAATCAGGGGCTTGAATTCAACCCCTTATTCGACGCTTCGATCCGGCGCGAAAGGGTCCGAACGGAAGACCCTGGCGAGGGCCCCCTGCTCGTCCGTGAAGGCCACGCAACGACCGTGGCCGCGCTCGACGAGCAGGCGGTTGGCCGTCTCGGGGCCCTTCGGGCGCCGCCAAAGTCCGCCCCGCAAAAGATCCGCGACTTCGGGCGGTTCGAGCTCGAGAATCGGAAGCAAAGGCGCCAGATCGGCCGCTCCGAGGCTTCGTACGAGGCCTTCGCCCGCGGGCGGCCTTGCCCCCGCGAAGGGACCGATCGAGGTGCGCACGAGGCTTCTGAGCAGCCCCGGATGACCGCAGAGCTCCTGCCCCCAGTCGCGCGCGAGGCATCGGATATAAGTCCCCGAACTCACGCGCACCTCGAAGGACCACCCGACGAAGCCCTCTCCGCTCAAGACGCCCTCCGAACCCGTCTGGGCGCTCGGACCCGCCAGTTCCCGGAGCTCGAGGATCGTGGCGGGCCGAAGCTTCAGCTCGACCTCTTGGCCTTTGCGCGCCAGCTCGTAGGCGCGCTTGCCGTCGACTTTAAGCGCGCTGAAGGCCGGCGGACGCTGCAGAAAATCACCGCGCTTGGCCCCCAAGAACTCCTGCCGAGCCGCCCCTCCCCAGGGACTGCGTTCGGCCGCGCAAGCCTCCGCGAGCGCCGCGCGATCGGAAGCCGGCATCCACGCGAGCTGTCCCTGGAGATCGAGGGTGTCCGAGCTCAAGCCCAGCAGCATTTCGGCTTCGTAAGTTTTCGGAAGTCCGACGAGGGGGGTCAGAAGCTTGGTCGCCTCGCCCGTACCCACCAGCAAGAGACCCTCGGCAAAAGGGTCGAGAGTCCCCGTGTGGCCGATGCCCTCGCGACCGCGTCCCAGACCCAAATCCAGCTTGAAACGCGAAAGCGCCTGGCCCGAAGAGGGGCCGGGCGCTTTCCAAACGAGGTAGAGACCCACTGAGACCGACGAGTCGGATTAAGCCGAAGCCGTCGGACCGTCCTCGAGCGAAGCGCTCGAGGTTTCCACGATAAAGGTCTCGAGGATATCGCCAACCTTGATGTCGTTGAAGTTCTCGACCGAGATACCGCACTCGTAACCTTCGGCGACTTCGCGCGCATCGTCCTTGAAGCGCTTGAGTCCCGAAACCTTGCCCGTGTACACGACGCGACCGTCGCGAATGACGCGGACTTGGTTCGAGCGTTGAACCTTGCCTTTGAGGATGAAGGAACCCGCGACCGTTCCGGCCTTCGAGATATTGAAGACGTTGCGGACTTCCGCGCGACCCGTGACCGATTCCTTGGAAACGGGGTCGAGGAGGCCTTCCATCGCCTTCGTGATATCGTCGATGAGCTCGTAAATGATCGTGTAGGTTTTCACTTCGACGCCGCGCTTTTCGGCTTCGGCTTGGCTCTTCGCGTCCGGACGGACGTTGAAGCCCACGATGAGCGCCTTCGAGGCCGAAGCCAAGAGGATGTCGCTCTCCGAAATGCCGCCGACCGCGGTGGCGAGAATCTTGAGCTTGACCTTCGTCTGCGGGAGCTTGAGCAGCGCCGCTTGGATGGCCTCGGCCGAACCCTTCACGTCCGCCTTGAGGAGGACGGGGAGCTCGCGCAGCTCGCCGGCTTGCATCATCGCGTAGAGCTGCTCGAGCGTCGTCTGACGACCCGAGGTCTCTTCGCGCTTCTGCTCCGCGCGGTGTTCCGCGAGGGCCTTGGCGGCCTTTTCGTCGGCCACGACGTTGAGGCTGTCGCCGGCTTCGGGAACCGCGCCGAGACCGAGGATCTCGACCGGAGTCGAGGGGCCCGCTTCGCGGACCTGTTGGCCCTTATCGTTGATGAGCGCGCGAACCTTGCCCGATTCGGTGCCGGCGACGATATGGTCGCCGACTTTGAGCAGGCCTTCGCGCACGAGGACCGTGGCGACGGGACCGCGACCCTTATCGAGCTTGGCTTCGATGATGGTACCGATGCCCGGACCGTCGGCACGAGCCTTCAGTTCAAGGACTTCGGACTGGAGTTGGAGCATTTCGAGGAGCTTGTCGACGCCCATGCCGGTCTTGGCCGAGACGGGAACGAAGATCGTGTCGCCGCCCCATTCTTCCGAGAGGAGACCGAATTCCGAAAGCTGCTGACGAAGCTTGTCGGGGTTCGCGTCGGGCAAGTCCATCTTGTTCATCGCGACGATGATCGGGACTCCCGCCGCTTTCGCGTGGTCGATGGCTTCGCGGGTCTGCGGCATGACGCCTTCGCTCGCCGCCACGACGAGAATCACGATGTCCGTGACCTTGGCGCCGCGCGAACGCATGGACGTGAAGGCCGCGTGGCCCGGGGTATCGAGGAAGGTGATCTGCTCGACCGGGACGCCCTCGCCGCCATCCTTCGTGGACTTCTTGGCGGCCGCCTTCTCGGCTTTCTTTTCTTTCTTGGACTTCTTCGCGTCGTCACCGGCTTGGGCCGACTGAAGATTGCGGATCGCGTCGGCCACCGTCACCGTGTAGGCGCCGATGTGCTGCGTGATGCCGCCGGCTTCGCCCGCGGCGACGCGCGCCCGACGGATGATGTCGAGGAGCGAAGTCTTGCCGTGGTCGACGTGGCCCATGATCGTGACGACCGGGGAGCGCGGCTCGCCCGTCGCGGGCTCTTCGCCCTCGTGCGCGCCCTGCAGGATCTCTTCTTCGTCGAAGCTGATGTCGCGGGCCTGGTACTGGAACTCGGTCGCGACGAGTTCGATCGTCTCGAAATCGAGGTACCAGTCGGAAGCGCCTTCGACTTCGTCGGGCATTTCCACGCCCAGGCTGCGAAGTTTTTTGATGACTTCGATCGCCTTGACCTTGAGCTGCTCGGCGAGACCTTCGACCGTCATCTCCGTATCGAAGAAGACCGTGCGCTTGCGATCGGAAGCTTGCGTGAGGGCCGTTTTACGCGAAGCCTGGCCGATCGAGAGCTTCTTCTTTTTGTTCGTGTAAACGCGCTCGCGACGCAGGAAGTCCGTGGACTTGAAGGAATGGACTTCCTCGTTCTGCCGGCGGGGGGCCGCCGACGTCTTGCGCTTGCGTTCTTCCTCGGCGAAATCGCGGGCCGAGACCGAAACGGTCGACGTCGTTCCGGGGCGTGCCGGGCCCGTCGACGTGCGACGTTCCACGGCCGCCGCGGACTGCGGAGTCGCTTCTTCGACGATGAGCGGGCGACGCGGGGTCGTGTCGGCCGAAACGACGCGGATCACGCTGTAGCGGGGGCCGCGACGGGGCGGAGCCGCGGGGGCCGCGGGAGCGGCCGGGGCCGGCGCGGGGGTCGCTTCCGTCGGGGCGGCTTCGACCGCCGCGGG